>Ga0070665_100005964_pt1 | contig 12470 bp, 12 predicted proteins | sample KBSS13metaG_FD_65862 | JGI IMG/M metagenome (GOLD analysis project Ga0070665, IMG submission 65862) | Switchgrass rhizosphere microbial communities from Kellogg Biological Station, Michigan, USA - KBS S1-3 metaG | ecosystem: Host-associated > Plants > Roots > Rhizosphere > Soil ... | reverse complement strand
ACCGCCGTGCTCGAAGTCATCGACTCCGGGCCGGGCATCCCGGCGGATGAGCTGCCGCGCGCCGGAGAGCGCTTCTTTCGCGCGAGCAACATGACGCTGCCGGGCTCCGGGCTCGGGCTGGCGATCGTCCGATCGATCGCGCAACGACACGGCGGGACGATGAGCCTGGCGGCCCGGCCTGCCGGCAGGGGATTGATCGTCTCGATCGAACTGCCGATCGCCGACTGACCGACTCGCGGTCCGGGTTTCCCCTAGTGATTCAGCGCCCGCTTTGAAAGCGGCCTGACAGCCACGCCTCGCTAGAGTCGGCCTACAAAGAGAAAGTCGGAGACAAGATGGCCACGAGACTGCTGCTGCCGCTGCTCCTGTTCGCGTCGTGTTGTGTCGGCCTCGTGCCGGCCTACGCACTCGAACTCGGCAAGACGCAGTGCGTCGCGGCGGCGAAGCCGGGCGGTGGGTTCGACCTGACCTGCAAGCTCGCCCAAGCCGGCCTGCTGGACGGCAAGTACATCCACGCACCGATGCGCATCAGCTACCTGCCCGGCGGCATCGGTGCGCTCGCCTACAACGCGTTCGCGACGCAGCGGCCGGCCGAGGCTGAAACGCTCGTCGCGTTCTCGAGCGGCTCGCTGCTGAATCTCGCGCAAGGCAAGTTCGGCCCGCGTGACGAGTCGGCCGTGCGCTGGGTCGCGGGCGTGGCGGCCGACTACGGCGTCGTGGTCGTGGCCGACAGCTCGCCGTACAAGACGCTCAAGGACCTGATGGCCGCGATCAAGGTCGACTCGTCCAAGGTCGTGTTCGGCGCCGGCGGCACGGTGGGCAGCCAGGACTGGATCAAGGCGGCGATGGCCGCGCGCGCCGCCGGCATCGACCACCGCAACATGCGCCTGGTCGCCTTCGAGGGCGGCGGCGAAGCGCTGACCGCACTGCAAGGGAACCACGTGCAGGTCTACACCGGCGACGCCTCGGAGACCGCTGCGCGGCTCGCGACGGGGGCACCGCTGCGCGTGCTCGCAGTGATGTCGGAACAGCGGCTGCCCGGTCGGCTGGCTCAGGTGCCGACCGCACGCGAGGCCGGCTACGACCTCGTCTGGCCGATCATTCGCGGCTTCTACGTCGGCCCGCAGGTCAGCGATGCCGACTTCCGCGCATGGACCGAAGTGTTCGCCCGCATGCTCGCGAGCAAGTCCTTCGATCGGCTGCGCAGCGAACACGGCTTGTACGACTTCGCGATGACAGGCCCCGAGTTCGGCGCCTATGTGAAGCGCACCGTCGCGAGCTACCGCAAGGTGGCGCAAGAGTTCGGCCTCAAGGTCGCCAGCTAGCCGCCGGAGCGGCGCAGCGCGCACCGGGGGAGCCTGGCCCAGTTCATTCATCTCCAAAGGAGCATTCGATATGCAACTTACCGGCATGCTGCATGGCGCCAAACTGCTCGAACACGTCGAGTTTCCGACCTCCGAAGTGCTCGGGCCCGACGCGTCGGAAGGCCAGATCCAGGATCTCATCAAGCGCCACGGACAGATCTTCATCAAGCCGCTGTTTCGCGGCGGCGTCGGCAAGAAGGGGAAGTCGGGCCTGATCGGCAAGGCGAGCGATCTGAAGACCGCGCTCGCGGAGAAGGAGCGCCTGTACTTCGCCGAGCACCGCCACGGCAACGCCACCGCCAAGGCGAACGGCGTGACGTTCGAGGGCGGCGTGCCGGCCGAGCACGAGATCTATTTCTCGATCACCGACGACACGCGGTACCGCGCACCGACGATGACGCTGACGCACAAGGGCGGCGTCGACATCGAGGAGCTCGGCAAGGACGACATCCGCACCGTGCCCTTCGACGCGCTCACCGGCCTGAAGGCCTTCGTCATCGCCAATGCGTTGACCGATATCGGCGCGCCGCGCGAGATCATCTCGCCGCTGGTCCAGCATCTGCCCAAGCTGTGGGAGCTGATGCACCACTACGGCATGACGACGCTGGAGCTGAACCCGATCCGCATGCGCGCCGACCGCAACGGGCGCCTGACGCCGGTGGCCTGCGACTTCAAGTGCGGCTTCGACCGCGATGACCCGCGCGTCGCGCGCCTGGGCCTGCCCGACCATCTGTTCGCCGCCGACGTCTCCGCGTTCGAGCAGGAGGTGAACGAACTGCGCACGCACCAGGGCCAGTCGGACGTCTTCGTGATCAACGAGAAGGGCACCATCCTCGCGCCGACATTCGGCGGCGGCGCCAACAGCCTCGTGACCGAAGTGCTCGGCGAAGCCGCGAGCATCTCGTCGGACTTCGGCGGCAACCCGCCATACGAGAAGATGAAGGAGGTCGCGCGCATCTGCTACCGCCACTTCCTGCGCCAGTCGAACGTGCTGTTCATCATCGGCGGCAAGTCCAACAACACCGACATCCACGAGACGCTGCGCGCGATGGGCGACGCCCTGCGCGAGCATTTCTCGACGCACGGCGCGACACCGCTCTACGTCGTCGTCGGGCGCGGCGGGCCGAACCTGGTGCGCGGTTTCGGCGCGCTCGCCGAAGCCTGCGATGCGCTCGGCCTGCCCTACCGCTTCTTCGGTTTCGACAGCGCGATCTCGGAGGTCGTGAACTACGCGAAGAAGATCGACGACTGGATGCGGGCCGGCGGACGCGCGCAGATCGCCGCGCACCTCGGCCTCGCGAACAAGAACTGAGAGGAACCCCACATCATGCAAAGCCAGGGCATCGGGGGCTTCCCCTACTACCTCGGGATCAACTCGCTCGCCGACATGGCGACGCGCGGCGATCGCGTCTGCGTGCTCAACATCCTCGGCGGCGAGTCGCGCCAGGTAACGCCGACGAGCCATGTCTTCTCCGGCGGCAACGTCGTGTTCGGCACCTCGCCGGGCCGCAGCGGCCAATCGCTGAAGACGTCGATCGGCGACATCCCGGTCTTCAACAACGTGCGCGAAGGACTCGATGCCGGCCTCGGCTTCAACACCGGCGTGGTCTATCTGCCGCCGTCGGGCGTGCGCGACGGCGTGGCCGAGCTGATCCGCGTGAATGCCGATCTGAAGAAGATCGTCATCATCACCGAGAAGATCTCGGTGCACGACGCGCGCGAGATCCGCGCGATGGCGCAGAGCAAGGGCGTGGACATCATCGGCGGCAACTGCCTCGGCGTGGCCGACTCGTGGAACCGCACCCGCATCGGCGGCGCGCTCGGCGGCGATCATCCCGAAGAATCGCTGCTGCAGGGCACGGTGGCGATCTTCTCGAACTCGGGCGGCTTCACGACGACGATCGCGCAGTACCTCGCCACCGAAGGCTGGGGCACGACGACGCTGGTGTCGTCGGGCAAGGACGTCTACATCCACTACGCCGCGCGCGACTTCGCGCATGCGTTCCGCAACGACGGCCGCTCGCGCGCCGCGGTGCTCTACTCCGAGCCGGGCGGCTACTACGAGCACGAGCTGGACTTCGGCAAGCCGGTGGTCGCGTGCGTCGTCGGCCGCTGGAAGTCCAAGCTCACCCGTGCCGTCGGACACGCAGGTGCGATGGCCGGTTCGGGTGACCGCGCCGAGGACAAGGAGCGCTGGTTCATGCGAGCCTTCGAAGTCGAGGGCCTGTACACGCCGGACAACCCGATCGTCTCGCGCAAGGGCGCGGTGGTGACCAACATCGCCCACATCCCGGCCGCGCTGACCGCGGTGATGAAGCTCAGTGGCGCGCGTCCGGACTTCGCCTCACGCGGCAGCCTGCTCTTGAAACCGTGGATCGCGAACGACCAGGGCATCGCGCTGCCCGAGGCGCTGGCGCTCGCGCCGGTCACCGCACCCGAACCGTATGCGGCGCAGATCGCCGAGCTCGGTGCCCAGGTCGGCGCGGTGATCGCGCGCCAGAACATGAAGGACCGTTCCGGCGCGTCGGTGATGGACGGCAAGACGCAGGTGACCTCGGTGCACGGCCGAACCGTGCTCGAGCTCGCGCTCGAACCGCTGCAGGCGAACTTCGCGCTGCCTCTCGTGCACGAGGTCGCCGGCCCGAACGACCGGGCTCTGCTCGACATCGCCGTGGCCGCCGAGGTGAACCTTGTCGGCGATCCGATCCTCGTGGCCGCCGAAGCGGCGCGCGATGCGGGCAATTCGCCCAACACGGTGATGGCTGCGGCCGTCGCGATCGTCGGGCCGAAACGCGTGAGCCGCGCGCTGGCCTGCACCCGCGCGCTGATCGACCTGTTCGCCGGATCGGGCTTGAAGGATGGTCGCGACGAACACTTCGACTTCGCGCGCCTGATGCTGGATCCGTCGCTGCGCGAGCACTTCATCGCGGGCGCCGACGAGATCGACGACCCGCGCCCGCAAGCCATGCTGGCGGCAGTCGAGCAACGCGGCGCCAAGTCGGTGTTCCTGCGTTATGTGCAGACGCTCGGCCGGCCCTCGCGCGACGCCGTGCTCGCCGCGATCGCGACGACGATCGCGTGGGGCCCGCTGATGCGCAAGCGCATCAGCCGCCTCACCGCCGAGACGTTGCCGTGGTATCTGCGCTTGTACGGCGTGATGGTCGGCGCGTCGATCCCCGCCGCGAAGCACCAGTCGGGCTCGCTGTGCGGCATCTCGCGCGAGGAGCGCTTCGGGCGATGGACGATGGCCGACCTGTGCTTCCTCGCGATGACCGGCAAGAAGCCCACCGAAGAGGAGTCGCGGCCGCTGCAGATGCTGATCGGCCTGCTGATCTCCAACGGCCCCGGCTCGATCTCCGCGCAAGGCGCGAAGGGCGCGGTCGCGGCCGACGGCCCCCAGACACCCGGCCGCGTCCAGATCAACAAGGCGATGGTCGGCTTCCTGACGCACACCGGCTACAGCCACGGCGGCAACGGTTTCGAAGGCATGGCCTTCCTGCTCGAGCAGTTCAAGACGAGCGGCCTCGTCGACCCGACCGATCCGTCGCACGGGCTCGACCTGAAAGGCATGGCAGCCGCATTCGCCAAGACCTACAAGGCCGAGAAGCGCGCGGCGAAGGAACTGGGCAGCGAGATGCGCGCGCTGCCCGGCGTGCATCACCCGGTGTTCAAGGGCAAGCCGGTCAACCACGATCCGCGCGAGCGGTTCATCGCCAAATTCATGGCCGAGCGTGGCGACTACAACGTCTTTCACGCCTACTACCTCGAGCTGGTGCAGGCGCTGCACGCCAGCGGCGCCACGCCATACGTGTTCTGCGTCAACGTCGATGCGGTGATCGCGGCGCTGCTGCTGGCGCTGCTGTGGAAGGACTACAAGGCCGGCGCGCTGGTCGAGCGCGATCTGGAAACGGCGGCGTTCACCGTCTTCCTCTACGGCCGGATGATCGGCGCCGCGGCGGAAATCGACGACCACCTGAACCGCGGCCGGAACATGGACACGCGCACCCCGGAGTCGGCGTGCTCCTTCGTGATGTGATGACGACCCGAGGATCTTCGATGACTGACTTCCACCTAACACGTCGCGCGATGCTGCTGGCGCCGACGCTGTCGTCCATGCTGCCGCTGGCGGCGCGCGCCCAGGCGGCCTGGCCGAGCAAGGCGGTGCGCTTGGTGGTGCCGTTCGCGCCGGGCGGCAGTTCCGAGATCGTGGCCCGTGCCACCGCGGTCGAGCTCGGCAAGCTGCTCGGCCAGAGCGTCTACGTCGACAACAAGCCCGGCGGCGCGGGCAACGTGGCGATGGGCGAAGTCGCGCGTGCCGACGATCAGCACACGCTGATCCTCGGCCACATCGGCACGCTCGCCGTCAACCCGTTCATCTTCGACAAGCTGCCCTACGACGCCAAGACGTTCCGGCCGATCACGCTGTTGTCCAAGGTACCGAGCCTGTACGTGGTGCGGCCCGACCTGCCGGTGAAGAACCTCAAAGAGTTCGTCGCCCTGGCCAAGTCCAAGCCGGGCACGCTGAACTACGGTTCGGCGGGCAACGGCAGCGCCGGCCACCTCGCGTTCGAGTATCTGAAGATGGTCAGCGACACCTTCGTGCTTCACGTACCCTACCGCGGCACCGGGCCGCAGCTCACCGATCTGATGGGCGGGCGCATCGAGGCCGCGGCGGTCGGGGCGCCGGCGGTGATGCAGTTCATCAAGACAGGCAAGCTGCGCTGCATCGCCACCGGCACGAGCCAGCGCCTGGCGCAGCTCCCCGACGTGCCGACCGTCGCCGAGCAGGGCTACCCGGGGTTCGAGATGACGCAGTGGTATGGCCTGCTCGCGCCGGCCTCGCTGCCCCAGGCGAATGCCGACAAGCTCGCCCTCGCCGCGGCGCGGGCGATCAAGGAGCCGGCCGCGCTGAAGCTGCTGGAATCCGAGGCGGCGATCGCCGTCGGCAGCACGCCGGCAGAGTTCGCGCGCTTCATCGAGACCGAGCAGCAGCGCTGGAAGCCTGTGATTGCACGCGCCAAGATCAAGCCCGATTGACGCACGCCTCGGGCCTGCGCGTCAGCAAGGCGCACCGCTCTCGAACATCGTCTTCACGCGGCTGCGAACTTCGTCCGCCGATGGATCCTCGATGTGCGTCGCGATCATCCAGTTGTGGCCGAACGGATCGGTGATGCTGCCCGAGCGGTCGCCCCAGAACTGATCCGCCAGCGGCATCGTCACCTTCGCGCCGGCTTCGACCGCACGCGCGAACACCGTGTCGACATCGGGCACGTGCACGACGGCGGTGGAGGCCGAGCCGCCCAGCGTTTGCGGGCTGAGCGCATGGTACTGGGGGCGCTCCTCGGTCAGCATGAACCGGGCGCGGCCGACCTTCATCTCGGCGTGCATGACCTTGCCGTCGGGCGCGTCCATGCGCACCACCAGCTCGGCACCGAACGCCTTGCGGTAGTACGCGATCGCATCGGCCGCATCGCGGATGATCAGGTACGGCGTCGCGCCATCGGGCGTGGGCACCGGCTCGACCTTGGACTTGCCGCCGCCCGCGCCAGCCGCCTGGCTCGCGATCTGCGCGCGCAGCCGCTCTTCCTGCGCGCGCAGCTCGGGCGTGAACTCGGCGCCGAAATCCTCGGCCTCGAACACCTGGCGGATCTCGATCTGCGAGTCGCCGTCCATCGGATTCGGGCAGCGCTTGACCCATTCGATGGCCTCTTCCTTCGAGCGCACCTGCCAGATCCAGAAGCCCGCGACCAGCTCCTTGGTCTCGGCGAACGGACCGTCGACGACAGTGCGCTTCTTGCCGGAGAAGTTCACCCGCGCGCCCTTCGAGCTCGGTTGCAGGCCTTCGCCGGCCAGCATCACGCCGGCCTTGACCAACTCCTCGTTGAACCGGCCCATGTCGGCCAGCAGTTGCTCGCTCGGCATCACGCCAGCTTCGCTGTCGCGGTTCGCCTTGATCATCACCATGAATCGCATGTCGTCTCTCCTTGCGGTGGGTTGTCGAGGAACGTTGTGCTCCTGTCTAGACGACGAGGGTGCAACCCGGAAATCGACAGGCGATCACGGCTTTCTTGTAACAGCGGGCGCGATCGGCGAGCGCGTTGCGCCGAAGTGGCAGGCGGGCCTCTGCTCTTGAGGGAAGTGAGCGTCTGCATTACGCTAAGCACCTCATGGAAGTACTGCAACTGGACGTATCCGGCCGGCCCCAAGCGTGGCTTTCGGCCAAGGAAGCGGCCGTGATCTACGCAAGCGACGGCGTCGCCTGGACGCTGGGCGACGCCTTCACCGTGTTGCGCGGCGGGACGCAGCGGCGCACCGGGCTGCAGTCGCGCATCGAGGTCCATCCGATCATCGCGGTGCGCGGTTCGGTGCCGAGCCGTGCGTGGCGCCAGACGCCCGCACTGTCGAACCCGAAGCTCTTCGCTCGCGATCGCTGCGTCTGTGCCTACTGCGGCGGGCACTTTCATATCGATGACCTGACCCGCGAGCACATCACACCGACCTCGCGCGGCGGCTTCGACACGTGGATGAACTGCATCACCGCTTGCCGACCCTGCAACGGCCACAAGGGCAACCGCATGCCCGAGGAGGCCAACATGTCGCTGATGTACCTGCCCTACGTGCCGAACCTGCACGAGGACATGATCCTGCGCGGTCGGCGCATCCTCGTCGACCAGATGGAGTTCCTGCTCGCGAGCGTGCCCAGGCACAGTCGGCTGCACGCGTAGAGGCGCCGAGGCGCTGCGGGGTTCAATAGCGCTGGGGATCGGCGCCGCTCGCGTAGTGCGCCTTCAGCGCCGCGTGCGCCTCGTCCAGTTGCGCCATGACCGCTTCGATCGCTGCCTTGTCAGGGACCGGTGCCGACGACAGCTCGCGCAACCGATCCCGCAAGAGATCGTATTGCAGGACGAACGGGCTGGAAGGCATGGTCGTCGACGCGGGCGCCTCGGCTTGCCGCGACGAAGGCCTGTCGGTCATGAGCCCCATCACCAGGCACGCCCGCTGCGCTGCGGCGCTCGCACGCTGCGCTGTCGGACATGCTCCAGAACGCGGATCGCAGCGGCCAATTGCGCCGGCGTCGGTCGCGCCGCGCCGGGAGGCGACGCTGGTTTGTCGGCGGGGTGCACTGCTTTTTCCATGACGAGATCCAGAGTGTGTTCAACGCACCTGGACAATAGCCCGAAGGCGCCGCCGCCTCCGCAAGAGCGCAGCCGGTTCGCACGCAAGACGAGTCCTACGCCGCGCGTTTCATCCCGTGGTCATTGCGCTGTCATCGAGTCCGCCGAGGATCGCGAGTCCTCCAACAAGACCGACTTGACACAACATGCCGCAACCGTCCCTCCGCGCACGCTCGCCCCGCACCCCCGTGATGACGCTGCTCGCGCTCGTCGCCACGCTCTCCGCGTGCGGCGGCAGCGATGATCCAGCGCCCTTTCAGACGCTCGACGGTGCCGCGCCGCTGGTGATCGGCCACCGCGGCCTGCCGGGGCTCTATCCCGAGGAGACGCTGCCTTCGTACAACGGCGCCGCCGACGCCGGCGCCGATTCGCTCGAGGAGGATCTGCACCTGACGAAGGATTGCGTGCTCGTCGCCCGCCACAACCCCTGGCTCAGCGACAACACGAACATCACGAGCGTGGCCACGACCAACGCGACGGTGGCTGCGCGCAAGCGCACCGTGCCGGGCGTGCTGGTGCCGGTCACCTACTCGCTCGCGACCTACGGCGGCCCGGCGCAATACCTCAGCGACCGGACCGATCCGGCCGATCCGAAGTCGGTGCTGAAGTCGCTGATCGTCGACGGCGAGGATCACACCGGAGACTGGTCGATCACCGACTTCACGGTCGCCGAGTTGAAGCAGTGGATCGGCGGCACGACCTACGACGCCGCCAATGAACGTCCCACCGATCTGAACGGCAAGTACCCCGTCCTGACGATGCAGGAGATCATCGACATCGCCAAGGCCAAGAGTGCTTCGAGCGGACGCACCATCACCGTCTACCCCGAAGCGAAGAACCCGTACTGGAACAACCAGCAGGCCATTGCCAACGGGTGCGGTACCGGCACGCATCCGTTCGAGGACGCGATCGTCAAGCTGATCAACGACAACAACCTGAACAGCAAGACCGCGCCGATCCTGGTCCAGAGCTTCGACCCCGCGAGCCTGAAGTACATGCGCTCGATCGGACTCAACACGCGCCTGGTGCAGCTCGTCGACGGCAACGACGTCGACTACAAGACCGGCGCGATGATCTACAAGACCGACGACGTCTACAACTTCGTGGACGGCCGCCCCTACAGCTGGACGCTCGCCGGCGACGGCCGCTTTTTCGGCGACATGCTCACGCCGGCCGGGCTGGCCGAGATCAAGACCTATGCGGACGGCATCGGCCCGTGGAAGCCGCAGGTGATGTCGCTCATGGTGGTGCCGGCCAAGGCCACCAACACCCTCGCCGACGTCAACACGATCAAGCCCACCAGCCTGATCGCCGATGCGCACAAGGCGGGGCTGTTCGTCCACAGCTACACCTTCCGCAACGAGAAGAAGTACCTGGCCGGGATCTACAACGGCGACCCGACGGCCGAGTTCCTGGCCTTCTTCAGGGCCGGCATCGACGGCGTGTTCACCGACTTCGCGAACACCGGCGTGGCGGCCCGGGCGGCCTACTTCAAGGAGACGGGACGCTGAGGGGGTTCCGGCCGGCTTCCGCGCGAGCCGCCCCGCTGGCGCAGACCGCCGCGCCATCGTCTTCCTGATATTGCAGGGCGGCGATCTCGCGATCGATCTCACCAAGGTCCCGCGTCAGCCTGTGGATGCGGGGCGAATCCCAGATCTCGGTCGCGTACGCCTTCGCCAACTCGCGTTGCAGGCGCTGATGGTATCCGTTCAGTTGATCGTGGCGCATGCGAACTCCTGCGCGCGTCAGTACTGCCCGCGCGCACGGGCGTCGCGCGAGTCGCGATCGTCATAACCGTCGTACCGATTCCAGTGATCACGATGGTGATGGCGCTGCCACTCGGCATCCGAACCGTAGTACTCGCGCGAGTAGGACGAATTGGCCGGATAGGCGACGCACCCTGACAGGGCGACCATTGCGGCGACGGCGGCGACGACAGGGATGATCTTCATGGTCATGACTTACTCCATCTGTTCGATGCCTGTAGCCTGAACTTCGCTCGAAGGGGCGTCTGTCGGCGTTGCCTCCGTGCCCGTGTAGGAGCTGACCTCCCTCGAGGCGGGACAAGGATCGCCGCTCCGCTCTCCTCCGCTTCGCAATCTTCGCTCGATCGGCCGTCTCTCCTACATCGCTTGTACCAGTCGGGCGCTATGGTCCAGAGATGGGAAAGCTCGACACCTTTCTCGTCGAAGACAACATCCTCGTACGGGCCGGTCTGATCGCTGCACTGGAAGAATTGACGCCGGTCGAGATCGTGGCCACCGCGGGCGACGAGCGCACGGCGCTGAAGTGGCTGGCAGGACACCGATGCGACCTGGTTCTCATCGACATATTCCTGAAAGGCGGTTCGGGCCCGGGCATGTTGAGCAGAGCGCGGAAGTGCAACAAGACGGCCGAGTTCATCGTGTTGAGCAACTACGCGACGCCGAGCGTGCGAAGACGCTGTCTGGATCTGGGGGCGAGCAAGGTGTTCGATAAATCCGACGAACTCGACTGGCTCATCGCGTACTGCAGGAGTGCCACCGTTCAGCGTCGACGCCGGCTCATGTGACTCATCGCGCGGCACCGATCATTTCGGTCGCGGAGTTTTCAGCGTCATGTCGGGTTGCGGGAGCCGGCCGGCGCGCAGCAGCGCCACCGCCTGAACGACTGCGCGCGCGACGTTCCTTGCTTCCTCCTGAACGCCGTCGTCCGCGTCCAGCGCCTCGTGGCTGTTGTAGTACGGCTCGTAGTAGCCGATGTACCGGTCCAGCGCGGCAGCGGCGCCCGCAGGAATCAGACCCATCCAGTCGAGCCAGTCGGTGAGATTGCGTCGGTGCGATTCGACGCCGGCCACGTCGCCGTGCACGACGACACCATAGACGCGTCCCGCGACATGCTTGGGATAGTCCCAGCCATCCTGCTCGATCTGCTTCGCCTCTTTCACCTTCTTGCCGTGGGTCGAGGTGATGTCCGGATTGCCGCCGTCGGCGCAAACCATCCGATCGATCATCAGCTTCAGCGGGCTGGGCGATTGATACCAGTAAGTCGGCGCCGCGATGATGATCCCGTGCGCCGCGACCCAGCGTTCGTAGATCTCGGCCATCCAGTCGTCGGCCTGGCCCAACGCGTGGTTCGGATAGCAGCTGCAGGGCCAATGGCAAAGCGGCATCGCGCTCGAGACGCAACCCTTGCAGGGATGGATCGTGCGACCGTACTCGGACGTGACCAGGCTCAGGTCGAGTACGTCGGCCTGCACCTTCATCGCCTGAACGACGTGCCGTGCGCTCTCGACAAAACGCCACGACTTCGAGATCTCACCCGGGCACGTGCCGTCATTGCGTGCACTCCCGCAGACGATGAGGACGCGCGACGGCGCGGCCTTGTCCATCCAGCGCTTCTGCGCGACCTTCAGACGCAGTCGCGTATCCAGCCACTGGACCGAGGCTTCGTAACTCGGATCTGAAAATCCGGGGCCGGCCTTGCGTGTGATGGGCGCCTTGCGTCCCTCCACCATCGCGCCCCAGGCGATCTCCTCGAGACGCGCGATGGCGTTGCGCTCGGCATCGAACGCAGGATCGTAGAAGCGCGCCGTGTAGCGCTGATGGAATTCATCGCGCGTGAGCGGAGCGGGCGCCTGCCCCTTGCGAATGGTCGTCGTCACGGAGGGCCTCCAGTCAGCGGATCGTCGACCGCACGACGGCACGCAACCAGTGGCGATCGACTCGCGCACCTGTCGGACAAATCCGGCGATCAACCCAGACTCTGGTCCAACTCTTGGTCGCGCCGCACGCCATCCTCCGGCGGACCCTCCAGCATCTGCCGGAACATCGCCTGGCGCTGCGCCAGCTCCGCGGAGCTCCCGCTGTCGACGACCTGCCCTTGCGCCATCAGCACGATGCGATCGAAGTGGCCGAGCAGGCTCATCCGGTGTACCGATGCGACGATGCAG
>Ga0070665_100005961_pt1 | contig 12473 bp, 9 predicted proteins | sample KBSS13metaG_FD_65862 | JGI IMG/M metagenome (GOLD analysis project Ga0070665, IMG submission 65862) | Switchgrass rhizosphere microbial communities from Kellogg Biological Station, Michigan, USA - KBS S1-3 metaG | ecosystem: Host-associated > Plants > Roots > Rhizosphere > Soil ... | reverse complement strand
CAGATCGCGCAGCAGGAGAACTTCATCAGCATCCTGCTGGGGAACAACCCCGGCAGCGTCTCGCGCGGCCGCTCGCTCACCGACCAGCCCCACGCGCCCGAGGTGCCGACCGGTCTGCCGTCCGCGCTCCTGGTACGCCGTCCCGACATCGCACAGGCCGAGCAGCAGCTGATTGCGGCCAACGCCAACATCGGCGTGGCCCGGGCGGCCTACTTCCCGCAGATCTCGTTGACGGGTGCCGCCGGCTGGCAGAGCACCGCGCTCTCGGCCCTCTTCAGCGGCCCGGCGGGATTCTGGACGGCTGGAGCCGCACTGGCGCAGCCGATCTTCAACGCGGGCCGAACCCGCTCCCGCGTGGAGCTGACCACCGCACAGCGCGAAGAGGCGACGCTCATCTATCAGCAGACGATTCAGCAGGCGCTGCGCGACGTCTCGGATGCGCTCGTGGCCTATCGGAAGGGCCGGGACTTTCGCGAGCAGGAAGAACTGCTCGCGCGATCCGCGAGCGACGCACGGCGGCTGGCCGATCTGCGGTACCAGGGCGGCGCCACGAGCTACCTCGAAGTGCTCGACAGCGACAGCCGCCTGTTCTCGGCCGAGCTCGGCCTCGCCGACGCCCAGCTCAGCGAACTCCTCGCCCTCGTGCAGATCTACAGATCGCTCGGGGGAGGGTGGGAATAACTAAAGGACGGAAAGGACACGGACGCAGAACACGTCAAAGGACGGGCCGGTCAAAGCGCTCCAAAGGACAGGACCGTGGCCGCCCGTCCTTTATGAGGCCCTCTCATTCGAGGGCCGTGAGCCGTCGAGGCCGTATTTCCTCAGGCGCACATACAGCTGCGTGCGAGAGAGACCGAGCCGCTTCGCGGCCTTGACCTTGTTGCCGTTCGTCTCGCGCAGCACGGTCTCGATCGTTTCACGTTCGACGATGCGAAGGTCGGTGGTGGTGGCGCCGGCCGGGCGCTCGGTGGCGCGCAGCGAGAGGTGCTGGGCGGCGATGAGGCCGCCCTCGCACAGGATGGCCGCGCGCTCGAGCGTGTTCCGCAATTCGCGGACGTTGCCCCTCCACTCGTGCTGCAGCAGCGCGTCTTTTGCTTCGCGTGTCAGCCCCGCAGGGGGGCGCCCGAACGACTGGCCAATCTCCTCGAGAAATGCCTCGCTGAGCGGCAGAATGTCCTCCGGGCGGTCGCGGAGCGGCGTCAGGGGGATGTCGAACACCTGGAGCCGGTAGTAGAGGTCCTCGCGAAAGTCCCCGCGCTCCATCGCCTTCTTCAAGTCGCGGTTGGTGGCCGCAATCACGCGGACGTTCGCCTTCTGCGGCCGCGTGCCGCCGAGCCGCTGGAACTCGCGCTCCTGCAGGACACGCAGAAACTTGGCCTGGGCCGACGGGCTCATCTCGCTGACTTCGTCGAGGAACAGCACGCCGCCGGCCGCCAGCTCGATCTGGCCCGGCTTGGCCTGCTGGGCGCCGGTGAAGGCGCCGCGTTCGTATCCGAACAACTCGGATTCGAGAAGCTGCTCCGGCAGCGCCGCGCAGTTGAGCGCGACGAATGGTCCGCCGGCCCGCGTTGACGCGCGATGGATGAATCGCGCCACGACTTCCTTGCCCGTGCCCGACTCCCCGGTCAGGAGCACGGTCGTATCGGTCGCGGCGACCTGCGTCGCCTTCCGCAGAACGTCTTTCCACGCCTCGGAGTGGCCCACGACGCGGCCGTAGCCGACCTTTGAGCCGAGCTCGTCGGTCAGCAGCTTGACGCGCGACTCGAGACGCTCCGCGCGGGCGCGGGCTTCGGCGACCTGCCCCGCCGCCTGCGCGAGCTGCTCGTGAGAGACCGCCAGGGCGACATGGTCGGCAATCCGGCGCGCGACCGGGAAATCTCGCGCGCTGAACGCCGCAGGGCGCTTGGACCAGAAGCTCAGGCCCATCTCCTGGTCGCGCACCGAGGCGTGCACGGACAGCCACGAGCGATAGCCGGCCGCTACCAGGTGTACCTGCAGCTCCTCCGGCTCGACGATCGGCAGCGATTCCTGCGTGAGATCGTCGATGACGCGGAACTCGGCATCGCCCGTCGCCGCGCCGGTCCGCTTCACGCGCCTGAACTCCGGGAACTCATCGTTCGAGGCCGCTTCCACGACGACATTCTCCCCGTCGTAGAACGCCATCGTCATCCGGTCGTGCGGCAGGATTTTGCTGGTGATCTCCGACACCCGCGGGAAGACGGTCCGGATGTCGAGCACGCCCGAAATCGCACGCAGCAGCTCGACCGAGCCTTCGACGTTCGCGGCGCGTTCGCGCTCCACGGCGGCCAGCCGCGCGGCTTCCGCCAGCCGCTGGTGCGCCAGGGCGACGGCGACGTGGTCGGCGAGGCGCTGCACGAGCGCCAGATGGCCGGTGGAGTACGCGTCGGGGCGCCGCGAGAGCAGCGCCAGCACGCCAATCGGCGCGCCGTCGATGTTGACGGGAGCGCTGACGCCCGATGCGAGGCCTCGCGCGAAGCCCGCGCCGGGACTGAACAGCCGCGGGTGGGACAGGTCGCGCAGGATGCAGCGATCTTCCCGGCACAGCAACGCGGGCGCGCCGTCGCCGGTGCTGGCAAACATCTGAAAGCGCGAATGGTCGTCGGTGACGAGCGCCAGGTTTGCCTCGTCGTGCGGCACGATGCGATCGGCCACGGCGCTGAGATGGCGAAACACGTCGCGAACGTCGAGCGCGCGAGCGAGCGTCGGAAGCAGGTCGTGGAAGGCGTCGAGATGCGCGGTTTCAGGCGGAGCGACGTCGAGCATGGTCCTGGTCATGGCGTTTACGCTTTCGGGCGGTCTTCGGGTGCACGTTGCTCGGCAGGACCGCCGCGATTTCGTTGATGAGATCGGAATTGACGGAGATGAACCGGTGCTGGCCGGACTCGCGCACGGTAATGACGCCGGCGTCGGCCAGGATCTTCAGGTGATGCGAGATGGTCGGCTGCGACAGGTGAAAGTGGGACTTGACCTGGCCGCACGACAGCTCGCCGGCGCAGGCGATCTCGCGCGCCATCCTCATCCGTTTCTTGTCGGCCAGCGCCTTGAGCGCCCTGATCAGGATCGTCTCGTCCATTTGAGGCTTCATAAACATATCGAAATGTTTCTAAATAATCAATGTGCGTAAAGACGAACACCCACCGGCGCCCCGTCAGCGATGAAAACGCCCTGGTTTGCTGGTCTTACAGGCTGACCGTGCCCGGGCATCGAGTTTGCCGCATCAGCCCGCGATGGCCGCTCGAACGTTCTCGATCAGAAGTCGTGCGGACCTTCAGGTCCGCCGGTTAGGCAGGCCTGAAGGCCTGCACTACACGAGCGGACCTTCAGGTCCGCCGGTTCAGGCAGGCCTGAAGGCCTGCACTACACGAGACACGGACGCACGCCGGCCACAGGAGGCAGTCATGAAACGGTTGATCGCGGTTCTTACCATCGGGTTGTCCGTCGCCGGCGCCGGTCGTCTCCGCGCGCAGGAAACGACACCCGGTCCGGGCAGGCTCGAAGTCACGCTCGTCCCGGGCGGAGGCACGTTCTTCACGAGCAGCGCGAGCGAGCCGGCGTTCGGCAGCTACAACCTCGGCGCGGCGCTCACCTACAACGTCAACAGGGTCGTCGGCTTCGAGGGCGACGTCGGCGGCTCGCTGGGGATTTCCCAGGATCTCCAGTTCGCGGGCTTCACCGCGAACCAGAAAGGCCCCAACCAGCTGATCTACTCGGGCAACGTCGTCATCTCGGCGCCGACCCGATCGTCGCTCGTGCCGTACGCGGCCGGCGGCATCGGCGGCCTGACGAACCTGCAGCAGGTGAATCTCGGCATCACCAGCAACGAGACGTTCCTGACCGGTGATGTCGGCGGCGGCCTCAAGTGGTACGCCGCCAATGGCCGATGGGGCCTTCGCGGCGACTACCGGTTCTTCGCCGTGAGATCGAATGCCGACGCCGCGGCGTTCTTCGGCCAGGACACGCGCTACGGCCATCGCGTCTACGGCGCGTTCGTGATCAACGCCGTCCGCTGAGGCGGCAACCACACCCTCGCGTTCCGACAGGCGGCCTGCCTGCGCCGGGACGCGAGGCGTCGAGTCACATTTGAGAGGAGCAGCGATATGACGACGCTTACGGGATATTCGGACGCCAGGCCGCTTCGGACCGAAGATATGCCGCGCGCTCGCGGGCGCGCAGCCACTATTGCGCTGTGGTGCGTCCAGGCCGCCACCGCCGTGTTGTTTCTGTTTGCCGGCGCGTCAAAGCTGGCCGGCGCTGAGGCGATGGTGCAGACATTCGACGCCATTGGCCTCGGTCAATGGTTCCGCTATCTGACCGGCGGGATCGAAGCCGTCTCGGCTGTGCTGCTGCTCGTCCCGTCGCTGGCGTTCTTCGGCGCCATCGTGCTGATCCCGACGATGATCGGCGCGGTCATCACGCACGTGTTCGTGGTCGGCGGCAACCCGGTCCCGGCGGCGGTGCTCCTTCTGGCCACCGTCGGAATCGCCTGGGCGCGCAGGCCGCGTTGACTACCACACGCGGCAGGCGTTGGCGCGAACCATGGGCGCGTCCGGCTGGCACGCGAACGCCTTCTGGAACTCCGGCATGTTCGAGACGACGCCGTTGACGCGGTAGCGGTTGGCGGCATGCGGGTTGGTGGCCGCATAGTCCCGTTCTGATTCTGCCGTGGTGGTCTGACACCAGGATTGCGCGTAGCCCAGGAACACCCGCTGATCGGCCGCGAAGCCGTCGAGCGCCGGCGGTGCGGCCGCTCCCGGGCCCGCGAAGTAGGCCATCAGCGCCAGCCGCAGGCCGCCGTTGTCGGCGATGTTCTCGCCGAGCGTGAGCTTGCCGTTGATGCGCGTGTCGCCCGCCACCACGAACCGCGAGTACTCGTCGACCATGCAGGCCGCGCGTTCGTCGAAGGCTTTCGCGTCGGCCGGCGTCCACCACTCGCGGACGTTGCCCTTCGCGTCGAACCGCTTGCCCGCATCGTCGAAGCCGTGTGTCAGCTCGTGGCCGATGAGCGACGCGGCCGCGCCGTAGTTGACCGCGGCGTCGCGCGCCGCGTCGTAAATCGGCGGCTGCAGGATTCCCGCCGGGAAGATGATCGTGTTCAGGTTCGCGATGTAGCCGGAGTTGGCCGTCTGCGGCGTGATGGGCCACGCGGCCGGGTCGACAGGCTGTCCCGCCTGGCCGAGATCGCGGGCGTTCTCGGCCGCCCGCACGCGCTGCAGGTTGCCGAAGGCGTCGGCGCGCGAGATGTGAAGGGCCGAGACGTCGCGCCATTTGTCCGGGTGGCCGATGAGATCCTGGACAACGGCGAGCTTCTCGAGGGCGGCGCGTTTCGTCGGCTCGCTCATCCAGTCTGCGGTTTCGATGTCGCGGCGCAGCGCGGCCTTGAGATACCCGATCATGGCCTGCGTGTCCGCCTTGGCCTCGGGACGGAAGGTTTCTTCGACGAATCCCCGGCCCAGGGCGTCGCCGAAGTATTCGTCCGTCTGGCCCATGCACAGGCGCCATCGGAGCTGAGGCTCCCGCTGTCCCAGCAGGACGCGGCCGAAGAACTCGAAGTCCGCGTCGCCGAATGCTTTCGGCAGCATCGTCGCAGCCGAGTGGATCAGATGCCAGCGCAGGTACTGCTTGAGGTCGTCGAGCGGCGTGTCCGTGAGGAGTCGTTCGAACCGCTCCATCACTTTCGGCTGCGAGTTCACCAGCTGGTCGAAGGCCGGAGCCCCACGCGCCGCGATGTACCGCCGCCAGTCGAACGAGGGCGTGGATGCCTGCAGGTCCCCCACGCTCATCACGTGAACCAGCGCCTTCGGATCGCGGGCCGCCGCCGAGTCGAGCCTCGCTTCCGCCAGCGCCGTTTCGATGCGCAGGACCGCGTCGGCGCCCGATTCGGCGTCCGCCGCCGTCGCGCCGGCAAGCGTCAGCATTTTCGCCACGTGCGCGTGATAGCCGTGGCGAAGCGTGATGGATCGGTCGTCGGTCTTGACGTAGTAGTCCCGGTCCGGCAGTCCAAACCCCTGCGGGCGCGTCCACACGATCTGGCGGCTTGCCTGCACTGGATCGGCCCGCACCACCATCTGAAAGAACGGGAACGTGGACGAGGCGCTGATGCCGGATGCGGGGTTGGACGCCGCCGTCATGTGCAGGCGGGCGACAAGTTCCGGCAGCGCCTTCACGCTCGCGATTGACGAAATCCGAGCCAGCTCAGGACGAAGCGGCGCCAGGCCCTTTGCGTCGATCGCGGTCGTGTTCGTGCAGGCCGCGTAGTAATCGCTCGCCTTGCGCAGGCCGCCTGTCGCGCCCGGGCGTTCGAGGATGCGCCGCAGGACAAGATCGTTGCGGTCGCGAATTTCGTTCGTGCGGGCGTAGTTGCGCCGGTCGGCCGGGAGCGGGTGGGCGTCGATCCAGCCGCCGCAGGCGAAGCGATAGAAATCCTGGCAGGGATTCGCCGAGCGGTCGAGCGAGGCCAGCTCGACCCCGGCAGGGGAAACGGCCGGTTTCGCCGCCCTGGCCTGCGCCGCGCCGAGAGCGGCCGCGAGCGGCGTCGCGATGAATACGGCGACGATCAGGCAGCGGCGCATGGTGGCCCCTTCGGCTTCGTGAACGATACGCGATCGCCCGGCGACCGGGCTAGCGGAACGTGATGCTGGCGGAGGACGCAGGGTAATCGTACGACACGACGCCGTTACGCGTCGTGCCGACGTAGAGCGCACGCCCCTGGCCGCGCATCACGGTGACGACGCCGCCGCCCAGGGGGATGCGGCCCGCGTGAAACGCCGCGCGGCACATCGCGGAATCGTCCGTGTAGACGTCGGTTCCCCACACGCTGCCGTTCTGCGCCGCCTCGGCGCTGCACCGGCACGTGAACGGCGTGGGCAGCTCGCGGCTGATGGCCAGAGACTTGGGGCACAGACCCGGGCCCGGCGGGGGCGGCGCGGTCCCCTTGAACTCGATGCTGCGCGGAGATGCGGGATAGTCGTTCGACGTCACGCCGTTGCGCGTCGTGCCGACATACAACGGCTTGCCGGCGCCGCGAGTGACGGTGATCAGCCCGCCCTTCGAAGAAACCACGCCCGCGTGCAGTGCGGATCGGCAGAGGCCCGAGTCATCCGTGTAAGCGTCCGTCCCCCACACATTCGATTCGGTCGTCGCCTCCGCGCTGCACGTGCAGCTGAATGGCGTCGGCAGATCCGGGCTGATGCTGATCGAGCGTGGACAGGGGTCGCTGGACCGAACGTCCGACGAGAGAACGAGGTCGGGTCCGGCGGGAACGATACCCGGCGCGGCGGCGCCGCTGCCCACCGGCCCGCCGGCGGCTGACGTGGCCGGGGAAGAAGAAGAAGAAGAAGAAGGCGACGAAGCGGAATTGCCTGGCGCAACCGGGCGGCTCACCAGGCCCCGCGCGAGCAAGACCGAAAGCACGATCACGACCAGGCCGAGGCCGATGATGGCAGGCCGCTGAAGATCCCGGCGCGGCAGCACAGGGCCGGGCAACGAAGCGGCAGTCCCGTTCGCGTCGCGGGAGGCGTAAAACGTCGACGCAGTCCTGATCGAATCGGCCAGCCGCCCCAGATACTGCTCGATCGGCGGCTGCCACGCGTCGACCCACTCAGCCGACGAGATGAACAGCTCGAGCGATTTGGACGGGACGACCTCGCGCACGCGCACGGGGAAAATCGGCTTGCCCTTGGCGACGGCCCGCTCGACCTCGCGCTTGACGAACTCCGAGGAGTTCGCATGCTCGGAGAGCACCAGGACCATGACGCTGCTGCTCTCGATGCCGTCGATGATCTCGGACCCGTAGTCCGCGCCCAGGCGCACGTCGCGCGGCGCAATCCAGCACGACACGCCGGTCCGCTCGAGGTACTCGCTGATCGTCCCAGCGACAGACTCGTCTTCGGAAGCGTAAGAAATGAACGCGGTTTTGGCCACGGACGTCAGTGGCCAAAGTGTAGCTCAGGCGCGCGCCGATTTTGCCGCAGCTTGCAGGGACTTCGGCAGGAACTGGTCGATCTCCTCGTCGCTCAGCGACTGCTCGTCGGCGGTGCGGATCGCTTGACCGGCGGTCTGATACGCCTGCCGCTCGACCGGCGGCGCGTCCTCGTACACCTTGCGCAAATCGCTGATCAGATCGTCCCGTTTCCGACGGACGGCCTCCATGCCGATGGCGCCGTCCGACAGGTCGGACATGAGCGCGCGGTACCTCTCGCGGATGTCCCACAGCCGGGTCGCGCACGCGGCGTGCGCCTGGGCGCTCCTGTTGAGGTCGAGCGTCAAATGGCAGAGCAGCGCCAGCAACGCGAGGACTGCGAGCACCGCCGCGACGACTTGAAAAACATAACCTCGGCCGTACACGCTGCCCATGACAGAAACGACCACGCCGGTGATCAGCGCGACCTCAGCAATGCGCAACGCGCGATCCCACCACAAGCGCGACTGTGCCAGCTCGGAGTGCAGGCGATGACGATGGACGATGTGGCCGAAGGTCATGCGGAGATGGTCGAACAGGGTGAGTTCGAACATGTGGGGGTACCCTCCTCATCAACTTCGATGCCAGCCGGCGGGCGCGATTTGAAGCCGGAATTCTGCCTGGTAATCGTGCGGCGTGTAAGAACTACGACTGCTCACTCCAGAATGACGTAGCGGCCGGCTTCAGCCGGCCGGCGGACGTCCGCCTGAAGGCGGACGCTACGCACAATTGAAAGGCGAGCTAGCGTGCGGCGGGGGCGCTTTCCAGCACCATCTTGATGGTGCCCAGCGTCTGCTCCGCGCTCTTCCTGGCCTGGTCTCTCGCGAGCTTCCGTTTGAGGCCGCCAAAGCCGCCTTTGAGCAGGTCGCCGCGCGACCGGTTGGCATAGATCAGGTACGTCCCGTCCGGCGCGTCGATGACGGTCGCGACAGCAAAGGACCCGTCGTAGTAGTGGCTCGCGTACAGCTGCTTTTGCACAACGAGGGTGCGGTCGGGGCGGGCGGGATCCTGGTAGATGACGCCGTGCACGACGCTCGTGACGGTCGCAAGCCCCGTGTAGTGCTCGGTGACCCAGTAGAGGACATCCTTCGCCCCTGCGAGCGTCTTGCGGGGATACTGCTCGAGGTACTCCGTGAGCGCCGGGCTGTACTGCTGGAGGTACGGCGAGTTCGCCATGATCGCCCGCCACTGCTCCGCCGCGCTCACGGGCTCCGCGCGATCGTTGTACGTCACGAGCGCGGCGTCGCCGTTCTTCACGTACGCGCTCACGTAATCGACGATGGACTGGCGGGCGCGGGCGGTGACCCGCGCGGCGGCGTCGGGCGCGTTCCAGTCGATCGACGTCCGGATCGCGTTGAGGCCGGTCCCGCCGATCCGGATGTCGCAGTCGCGCGGCTTGCAGGACTTGATTTGGGCGATATCGTCCGGGTCGAGCGTCAGCTCTTTCACGTCAGCCAGCGCCGGCGGCGAGCTGAACCGGCCGAATGCCCTGGTGACCTGGCCATCCACATACGCGATCATCTGGCCGTAGTAGGACAGGGTCTGCTGACGGCTCGCGCGGATCTTCACGGCCGCGACGGTGACGATCTCGCTGTCGCTTCCTCCTGGAATCACGCGCGCGATCACGGCGCCGCTCTCCAGTGAGGCGGTTTCTGCCGCCGAAAACTTCGCGATCTGCAGGAGGTATTGCTCGACGTCCGAGGGCGTCGCTGCGGCCGCGACAACCGCCAGCGCAGCGACGACGACGCCGGCGACCAGCGGCCAGACGACGATGCCCAGTGGACAGTGGTCAGTGGTCAGCGATCGGCAAAAGCCGCTGACCGCGAGCCACCGATCACTGATCACCGGCCACTGGTCACATCGACCCCTTCTTATTGGCACGCGTCGGTAATGCAGATCGACTCGAGCGTCCGGCCGACGGGCGGCGCCGGCAGGCCGGCGGCGGTCATCAGCTTGCGCAGCAGCAGACCGGTCTCCGGGTGCGGGATGGCCGACTGCACGCCGACGCGGACGAGACCGTCGGCGTAGTCCACGGGCAGCCACGTGTGCGTCGCGAGTTCCTTGCTGCCCCGGTTGTCGGTGTTGCCGTAGTCGCGGATGTCCAGCCGGGCACCGCGGTCGACGAGCAGCTGGACGACCTGGGTCGCGCCCTTGTGCGCGGCGCCGTGCAGGGCGACGCGCCCGGTGTCGGCCTGCTGGTTCGGGTCGAGGCCGAGATCGAGCAGCATGCGCACCGCTTCGAGGGTGTCTTTCGACGACCACTCGTAGGTGATGCCCTCGACCCAGCCGATGCCGGCGGCGACCTGCAGCGCCGTGACGCTCAGCGTCGTGGCGATCTTCGGGTCGGCTCCGCGCGCGAGCAGCAGCTTCATCAGCGCGAGATCGCCGGACTGGCTGGCCCGCAGAAACGCCGTGGCGCCGTTCTCGTCCAGCCACTGGTTGGTGAACACCGTCCGCGTCTCGGTGCTGTCCTTGAGCCGTGCGTTCACGTCGGCGCCCTTGTCCAGCAGGAGCTTGATGAACTCCAGGTGGTCCATGTCGCCCTTGCGGACCGGGTAGTCGCCGGATTCGATGTTGCGGTTGTCGGTGGCGAGATAGAGCGGCACCCACCCGCCCTTGTTCGCGAGATTCGGGTTGGCGCCGTGGTCGAGCAGGTAGGCGCCGAGCTTGTAGTAACGGTTCTGCGTGGCGACGAGCAGCGGGCTCCACCCGTAGCCGGTCGTGCCGTTGATGTCGGCGCCGGCGGCCAGCAGGACCTTCACCGACTCGAGATCGTTTGCGCGCGTGGCGAACACAAGGGGGGTCAGCGCGCCGCCGTCTTTCGGCGCCGGCCCGCGCCCGCCGAATGCCTGGACCGCCGCGTCATCATTCTGATCGACGCCGGCTGCGCCCGCCCCTTCGGCGCCGCCCCCTCGCGCGCCGCCGCGCCCGGTCGTGCTGCGCGGGCTGCCGTTGAGGCCGCCGAGCTGACCGAGTCCGGGGATGGGCTGCCCGGCAGCGACCGCCGCCCCGAGCGCCGCCACGGCCCGCCGCGGGTCTCCCGACTTTCCGAGCGCCGGCCCGCGCCCCCGCTCGGCCGGGCTCGATTTGGCGTTGATGTCGGCGCCGCGGTCAATCAGCAGCTTGATGGCGGCCGCGTGGCCCTCGTCGGCGGCCCACATGATCGGCGTCGTGCCGCGGAGCGTGTCCTTCGCGTTGACATCGGCGCCGCGGTCGATGAGCACCTTCATCGCCTCGATCTTGCCGGTGCGCGACGCCACCATCAGCGGCGACCGGCCGAGGGGCAGCTTCTCGTTGGGATCGGCCCCGGCCTCGACCAGCGCCGAGACGATGTCTGCGTCGCCGCCGATGCTGGCGAGCCACAGGGGCGTGGCGCCCTCGCGGTTGGCGGCCTTCACGTTCGCCCCCGCGCGGACCAGCACCCGGACCAGTTCCTTGTCGCCGCGGTACACCGCCCAGTGCAGCGCCGTGGCGCCGTCGCCCTGCGGCGCGTTGACGTCGGCTTTCCGCGCCAGCAGGGCACGGACCGCGGCGCTGTCTCCACGCATCGCCGCATCCGCGATGTCGGACGGCCCGGCGCTCACACCGGCGGACATTGTCAGCAGCAGAACCGCAAGCGCCGCCCCACTGCCTCCACGAACGATCCGTCTCACATTCATATCTGACCTTGTTGATCACGACGATCAACACAGAGCACGCGGAGCACAGAGAGTTCAGATTTTATCCAGAATCTCCGTGTGCTCTGTGTGCTCTGTGTTGTCCGTCGTTATAGTTCCACCAGCCGGCCCGTACTGTCCCCGATGCTGTCCTGATGGATGTCGTACTTGTCCAGCAGGCTGAGCAACAGGTTCCCCGTCGGAACCTGCTTGGTCGGGTACGCCAGGTGACGGTTACCCTGGATCTTGCCGTTCAGGCCGCCGACGAGCACGTGCGGGACGTCGTAGTGCACGTGCTGGTTGGAGTTGCCCATGTTGCTCCCGTAGAGCACGAGCGACTGGTCGAGCAGCGTCCCGTTGCCGTCCTGCGTCGTCGCGAGCTTCTGTATCAGGTGCCCGAGCATCTTGATGTGGTACTGGTTGATCTTCGACAGCAGGGCGATCTGGCGCGGGTCCTCGCCGTGGTGCGACACGCCGTGGAAGCCGGAGGTGGGCGCCTCGCACTCCGGGTACGTGCGGCCGGTCAGGTCGCGCGCGAAGAGCAGCGTGCCGACGCGCGTGATGTCGGCCTGGAACGACAGGGCGAGCAGGTCGAACTGCAGCTTGATGTGCTCGTCGAACGTCTGCGGGACGCCGACGGGCACGGTCATGTCGGACGGGGCGACCGTGGACGCCTTCATCGCGATCTGCAGCCGGCGCTCGATCTCGCGCACGTTCTCCGAATAGTCGTCGAGCCGCGCCTTGTCGGCCGCGCCGACCTCGCCGCGCAGGCGGGCGACGCTGCCCGACAGCGAGTCGAGGATGCTGCTGTCGCGCTTCCGCCGCGCGGCCCGCTGCTC
>Ga0070665_100005957_pt1 | contig 12486 bp, 10 predicted proteins | sample KBSS13metaG_FD_65862 | JGI IMG/M metagenome (GOLD analysis project Ga0070665, IMG submission 65862) | Switchgrass rhizosphere microbial communities from Kellogg Biological Station, Michigan, USA - KBS S1-3 metaG | ecosystem: Host-associated > Plants > Roots > Rhizosphere > Soil ... | reverse complement strand
GGAAGGATCGCCGGAAGCTGCCGCTGAGGGGCGGCCGCAGTAGGCGAGCATTGGTCAGACAGGCTCCTTGGATCAGGTGGGTTGCCAGCGCTTGCCGGTGACCGGGTGCTCGTAATGAAACGGCACGACCGAGGTCTCGGGCCAGATCACGGGCTTCGGCTCGATGAGGGCATCCGGGCCGTGGGGATTCTGCGGATACGTTTCCGTGAAGAACTGAACGAACCGCACCGGGGTGTGGGCCCAACCCTTGTCGAAGACGCCGTGATAGACGACGTTGTAGTTGCAAACCTTGATCTTCCACACATCGTTCTCGCGCACGTAGTCGTTCTCGTAAATTCCGCCCTCCCACCATTGCGAAGGCAAGTGCGTGGGCGCGTCTTTCCTGGTCTCGTGACTGCCGGCCTGCATGAGGCAACGGAACCGGGCCCGCGCCGTATGCCGATCGGGCGCGACATCGACGATGTCCTGCAACTGCAGGTGATCCAACAGGAAGCCGTAAACGGGACCGTTGTGGCCGCCGGTGAAATTCTTGCGGAAGCGGTCGCAATACAGGCGGCGTAGTCCGGCCTTGCCCCGGAACGCTCCGCCCATGAAGTGCACCTCGCCGTCGTCGGCGAAGAGATCCACGACCTCGTCATACAAACACTTATCGAGGTAGTAGCCGTAGGCGTGCTGCAGCTTACGGACGGCCTGGACGTCGTTGAGCCTGCCAACCTCGTTGGCGAGCGCCTCGACCTGCCGGGTGAGAGCGCTCAAATCGGCGGGAGTGGCCATGGAGTGAACCCTCGATAGAGGAGCCTAGTTTATACTCTGAGGCTTCCAGGCGCGCACGCGCCGCAGTTCATCTGGCGCAGACATGCGCCGCAATCGGCAAATAGGGGCACAGCCATGTCAGGAAATGAGACGGCCCGTCCGGGGCACCTGCGAATCGCGACCGAAGAGGCGTGGGCCACCCGGGAGATGTTGGATCTCTATCGCCGCGCCCTGGCGCAGAACACGATCGATGACCCGGGATTCAAGAGCTTGTGGGGGTTCTACCTCGGCAGCAAGAGCCCGCGCGCCACCTTCATCATCGACCGCCTGCAGGAGATGGGCGAGCCGCGCATCCATGACATGGACAGGACGGGCATCGACAAGCAGATCCTGATGCTCACTTCGCCGGGCGTGCAGGTGTTTGACGCCGGGACCGCGGTCTCGCTGGCGGCCGCCAGCAACGATGAGCTCGCCGAGCACGTCCGTAAATACCCGACCCGCTACGTCGGCATGGCGGCGGTCGCGCCGCAGAACCCCAAGGAAGCGGCCAAGGAGCTCGAGCGGGGTGTCCGCAAGCTCGGCATGAAGGGCGCGGTCATCAACTCGCACACCATGGGCGAATACCTCGATGACCCGAAGTTCTGGGACATCTTCGCCGCGGCCGAAGCGCTCGATGTGCCGATCTACATCCATCCCAACAGCCCGCCGCGGGAAATGATCCAGCCGTTCCTGAAGCGCGGCCTGGATGGCGCGATCTACGGCTTCGGCGTGGACACGGGCATGCACCTGCTGGCTATCATGACCAGCGGCGCCTTCGATCGCTTCCCGAAGTTGCAGATCGTCGTCGGCCACTGCGGCGAGGCCCTGCCCTTCTGGCTCTTCCGCCTCGACTACATGCATCGCGCCACGGTGAACTCCAAGCGCTATGAGTTCATGAAGCCGACGAAGAAGACTCTCTTCGACTACATGCGCGAGAACGTGTACATCACCAACAGCGGCGTGGCCTGGGCGCCGGCGATCCAGTTCTGTCAGCAGGTGGTGGGCATGGACCGGGTGATGTATGCCATGGACTACCCCTACCAGTTCCAGGCCGAGGAAGTCGGGGAAATGGAGCGGGTGGACCTCTCGGCGTCGGACCAGAAGAAGTTCTACCAGACCAACGCCGAGAAGGTGTTTGGGCTATAGAGCTACCGAAACTGTTTTGACTTCGGTGTAGGCCTCGACGCCCTCGCGGGCGTTCTCCCGGCCCCAGCCCGATTGCTTGTAGCCGCCGAACGGCATGGCGTAATCGAGGCCTACTCCACCGTTGATACGGACCGTGCCCGCCTTGATCCGGCGGGCGAGCTTGTGCGCGAGGCTGATGTCACGCGTCCAGACGTTGGATGACAAGCCGTACTCGGTGTCATTCGCCATGCGCACGATGCGGTCCAGATCCTCGTCATCGATGGGCATTGCACACACTACGGGGCCGAAGATTTCCTCCTGCACCACGCGCATGTCGCGGTTCGTCTCCGCCAGCACGGTGGGCTGCATGAAGTAGCCCTTGCCTGCGACACGCTTGCCGCCGATCACGACCTCGGCACCCTGCTCCGTGCCGGATTTCACGTAGCCGGAGACCCGGTCGAGTTGTTTCTGGGAAATCAACGGGCCCATCTGGGTGTCCGGTTGCATTCCCGAACCGACTTTCAACGTTTTCGCGCGCTCGACCACGCCATCGACCACCTGGTCGAACACGCTCTTGTGAACATACAACCGCGAGCCCGCGACGCAGATCTGGCCGGCGTTGCGGAAAATCCCGTCGGCCGCGCCGGCGGTGGCCCGTTCGAGGTCGGCATCCGGAAAAATGATGACTGGCGACTTGCCGCCCAACTCCAACGCTACCCGCTTCAGGTTGCCGGCGGAGGCGGCCACGATGGATTTGCCGACCGCGGTGGAACCGGTGAAGGAAATCTTGTCGACTTCCGGGTGCAGCGCCAGCGCCCTGCCGGCCGGGTCACCGAACCCCGTCACGATGTTGACGACGCCGGGCGGGAAACCCACTTCCGCGACAAGCTCCGCGAGCCGGATGGCCGTCAGGGGTGTCAGCTCGGCGGGCTTCAGGACCACCGTACAACCGGCGGCCAGTGCCGCAGCCACCTTCGCGACTTCCATGGCCAACGGCACGTTCCAGGGTGTGATCGCACCAACAACGCCGATCGGCTCACGCAGTGTGTAGACGTGGTGATTCGGTGCCGCGATGCTGGGCGTCTCACCGTTGATCTTGCCGGCCCACCCGGCGTTATAACGTAGGCATTCGGCTCCGCCCGCGACCATGAATCGCGCCATGGTGAGTGGCATCCCGTTGTCCAGGCTCTCGAGGGTTGCGATCTCTTCCGCGTTCCTCTCCAGCGCATCGGCCAGCTTCCACATCAGGTTGCGACGTCCCGAAGGATTCATGCTGGACCACGGGCCACTCTCAAACGCGCGCCGCGCCGCCTTCACCGCCAGGTCAATGTCCGCGGCACCTCCCGCAGCAGCCTTGGCGAAAACCTCGCCGGTAGCGGGATTGATGACATCGAATGTCTCGCCCGATTGCGCGGGGACGAATTTGCCGTCAATAAACAGCGCGTGCGTGCGCGCGAGAAAACTGCCGACGAGGGCCAGCGGCTCGGACCGTGAGGGAGAAATCTGTGCGTTCATTCAAACTCCTGACTGTCTACAGCGTCCGGCAGCTGAAGCTCGCGGCTTCGTCGGTGCTGCCCGAGCCCTTGTATCGAGCCACCTGCGGATAACGACACAGGGGCCGGGTACGGTCGGCGGTCTTGCCGTCCGCCCCCTTGCGAGAGGCAATGATCCGCTCCGGGGGGACGCCATGCTCGACCCAATTGTCGAGAGAAGCAACTGCATCGAATGTATCCGGACCGGGCCCGCCGCGGCAGTGTTCCATCCCGGGGACCATGAAGAGCCGCAGGAACGCATCCGTCGGCTGCTGGCCGCCCATCGTCTTCGTCACGGCGGCGTAGTAATCGAGGGTGTTATATGGCGAAAGCAGCGGATCGGCCCAGCCGTGATACATAATCAACTTGCCGCCATGGGCCTGGAAGGCATGGAGGTCGGGATTCGCGGCGTCGAGTATGCCGCCCAACTCCTTCTCCAGCGCGGGAATGTCCCGATCGGGATTGAAGGTATGCACATCCCAGGACGGCTTCTGCGCCAGCATCAGGGTAATCGCGGCATGTCCCGGCTCGGTCTTCGCGGACACCGGCAACTCCGCGAGTGGTGACGCCCCGTAAGCGGCTCCTGGATAAAGCGCCATGCCGCCGGAGCTCTTGAGCGGGCCGTACAGCGCCCGGGCCGTGCGCACCTGCGCGTCGGTCAGACAATCTTTCGAGGTATCGCTCTTACATTGCAGCTCGGCGGGATCAAAGTCGCAGCGGCGTGGGTCATCGATCACCCCGTCCTTCACGCCGTCCTTGGCGTCGCACTTGGCAACGGCGGCGGCCGCCACTTTGAGGGCGAGATCATGGGTCAAAGTCCCTTGGGGATTCTTGAGATTCATCTGCGCCACGAGAATGCTGCGCGACTGCACCTGCACGAGGTTGATTGCCGGGGCGCCGGCAACGATGCCATCGTAATCGTCGGGGTAGCGCTGCGCCTCGCTGAGCCCTTCCCATCCGCCGGAGGAGCACCCGCTGAAGTAGGAGCGTGACGCCGGCTTGGTGTAATACGCCTTGACGATCTGTTTCCCCGTGACCGCCAACAGGTGATGGGCCCGGTGGGCGAAGTTGACGACCCGCTCGGGATGACCTTCTATCCACTCATCCTCGAAGAAACCCTGTTGGGTGCGGTGGCCGGTGTCGGTGGAGGCCGTGGCATAACCTTGGCTCAGGGCTGCTCCCATGGAGGGATAGTTGATGGCGCCGGTGAGGCCGCCATTGCCGACTGCCTGGAACTTGCCGTTCCAGTCCCGCGGCAGCCAGATCTCGAAGTTGATTTCCTTCTCCATGATCCCGACGACGCGGCAGAACGGCTTCTCGGCCCCGGTCGGCCCGTTGGCGAGACGCTCCGCCGCCGTGGTGAAGAGCGAGGGCGGATAGACCCACACCGGGTTCGGTACGACCTGCTCGACCAGGGTGATGTGGGTGTTGTTGGGGAACTGCGTGGTCTCGAGCTTGCTGCAGTCGGCAGCCGCGGCCGTGTGGAGTGGCAAGGCGGCAGCCGCCAGGGCCAATAGGGTGGTCGCCAGTAGGATCTTGCCGTGAGTCATCGTTACCCCTTTGCTGTCAGGCTGCTGCGCTTGCCCCGTCCAACGCCTGGACGGCATCGGGCGCGAGCTCCAGGGTTGCGCCCCGCGTCAGCTCGCTGAGCTGCTCGAGGCTGGTGGCGCTCGCGATTGGCGCTGTCACTGCGTGGGCCAGTAACCAGGCCAGCGCAACCTGCGCCGGCGTGGAGTGGGTTTCGACCGCGACCTTGTCGAGTGCCGCCAGAATGCGCAGGCCGCGCGGATTCAACCTCTCCTTCATGCGCGCCCCGCGCGGGCTCTTACCGGAATCGGCTTCCGAACGATACTTCCCCGTGAGGAACCCGCTCGCCAGGCTGTAGTAAGGAATGACGCCGACCTGCTCCTTGCGACACAACTCCGCCAGCTCCTTCTCGAATCCGGCGCGGCTGTATAGGTTGTATTCGGGCTGCAGGCTCTCGTAGCGCGGGAAGCCGTGGGCGGCGCTCGATTTCAGGGAAGCCGCGAGTCGCGCCGGCGTGAAGTTGGAGGCGCCGATGACCCTGACCTTGCCCTGGCGAACGAGCTGCGCGTAGGCCTCGAGAGTCTCATCGATCGGTGTGTTGTCATCGTCGCGGTGTGACTGGTAGAGGTCGATGTAATCCGTGTTGAGACGCTGCAACGAGCGCTCGGCCGAAGCGAGAATGTAGGCCTTCGACAGGCCGCCCTGCCCCGGCCCCATCTCGGAGCCGACCTTGGTCGCGATGAGCACCTTGGCGCGCGCACCGGGGCGCTGGCGCAGCCAGTTGCCGATGATGGTTTCGGACTCACCGCCCTTGTTGCCGGGGACCCAGCGGGAATATGCATCCGCGGTGTCCACCAGGTTGAACCCCGCGCCGACGAAGGCGTCGAGCAGTTTGAAGGAAGTCGCCTCGTCGGCGGTCCAGCCGAACACATTGCCGCCAAAAGCGAGTGGCGCGACATCCAGTCCCGATTTCCCGAGCTTGCGTTTGATCATGCGGAGAGTCCCGTCAGGTACGTGTCTGATCTTGAGTCTTGCCAGTGCCGGGCTCAGGCTCGCTGCGCGCGCCTGGCGCGCTCGCGAGCGGCACAGGTGACCGAACGCCCATCGCATCGGGCTCGACTTCGCGGAACAGCTTCTGGAAGTCGTAGCTGCAAGAGCGACCGGCCTGGTAAGGAATGCCGTTCTGCGCGCCCATCTGGTTGAACTCGGCCGGCACGGCGCGCAGGTTCTTGGCGTCGAGCCAGATACGCAGCAGGCGGCGCTTGCGCTGCGGCTCCGGGTCATCCTCGAAGGCCTGGCGCGCATGCATGACGACATAGTTGTTGATGACAACCATGTCGCCGGCCTCGAGCTCGAACGCGATGCGGTTGCTGGGCTCGCGGGCGATCTCATCGAACAGATCGATCGCTTCGATCTCCCTGTACGAGAATGGAATGCGCAGTTCGTGGTGGCCGGCTACGAAACCGGCACGTGCGCTGCGCACGCTGATCTGTCCGTTGCGCACGGCAAACACCGGAACGCGGAACGGAGTTACAGGCTCCTGGTGCGGCCCCTGCTCACCCAGGCGGTGATAGTGGAAGCCACGGTACAAAACCTCGAGGAGGTGCGGTGCACGGCGGGCTATCTCGTTGTGGATGGTGACCCCGCTGGCCAGCAGGGTTGCGCCGCCGGACTTGGCTGGATTCCAACACGCCAAGGACAACATGCCGGTCACGTCGGTGTGCAGTCCGAGCTCGAGCGCGCTACGGTACATGCGCGGTGTGGCTTCGACGGCACTTGCATCGACGACTTCGCTCAGCAACTCACCTTGCGCATTCTGCGAGAGCGGGTAGCCGAAGCAAGTGCTCAAACCCCAGACGACCGCGGCGAACTGGTCGAAACTGAGGTCGGCGCGCGGCAGCCCGCGCAGCAACACAAAGCCGCACCCTGAACGCACCTGCTCAAAGGCCTGCGCCAGGCGCGGGCCTAACTCGCGCAGTGCAAAATCGTTAGACGTGAGTTTGGTGGCGGGGACCAGGCCGACGCGCCGTTCGATGTTGTGCAGGGCAACGAGGAGCTCGCGGCGCTCCCGATCCGTCAACGTCATCGTGTAATCGGCCGCGCTTTCGAACGAGGTGGCAGTCCACGCGGCGGGGTCCGTGACTAGCGGAACTGCAACTGAAACCATCCGCTCACGCTCCAGCCCGCCCCAGCGGGCACAAGGTCCTACATCATATGGTGACGCTTGAACCCGCGGCTGGTTCCCCGCTTACACAACGCGGTCGTTAGGCGCCCATCCCGCGAAAAAGCGCTCGAGATTGTCGGCAACGCGCATGCCCATGGCAACACGAGTTTCCAGCGTTGCGCTGCCGAGGTGCGGGAGCAGGACGACATTTTCCAGGTGCATGAAGGCTTCGGGGACACGTGGCTCATGCTCGTATACGTCGAGGCCGGCACCGGCGATGGTCCGGTTCCGCAGAGCTTCGGCCAACGCCACTTCATCCACAACCTCACCGCGGGCGGTGTTGATGAGGAAGGCAGTGCGCTTCATGCGGTCGAGGCGGGCTGCGTCCAGCAGATGGCGGTTTTCGGCGCCGCCCGGGCAGTGCAGTGAAACGAAGTCCGACTGCTCCAGCAACTCATCGAGGTTGGGGCAGTGTTGGGCTTTTGTCTGGGCCTCTATTTCAGGCGCGGCGCGTTTGCGCGCGGAGTAGAGGATTTTCATTCCAAAGCCGTGGTGGGCTTTGTAAGCGGTGGCTTGCCCGATGCGGCCGAAGCCGATCAGGCCCATGGTCTTGCCGGTGATGTCACCGCCGATCATGGCGGTGGGACGCCAGCCGGTCCACTCGCCCGCGCGCACCTGGCGTTCGCCTTCGCCGGCCCGTCGGGCTGCCATCAACATCAGGGTGATCGCGATTTCGGCGGTGGCTTCGGTCAGCACTTCGGGAGTGTTGGTTACGGCGATCCCCAGGCGGCGGCAGGTTTGGATGTCGATGTGGCTTACGCCTACGCCGTAGTTACCTAGGATTTTCAGCTTGCCGCTGGCGGCTGACAGGACGTCCGCGGTCAGTTTGTCCGTCACCGTTGGACACACTGCGTCGTGCGACGCCAGAGCGGACTTGAGAGCGGCGGCGTCCATGGGGACGTCTTGCTCGTTGACTGTGAGCTCGTAGCGCTGGGAGAGATGGTGCTCGACCTCGCTGGGCCAGCGGCGGGTGAGCAGGACTTTGGGGGTTGGCATTGGTGGGGCAGTGTACATCAGGGGTTTGGCGTGACGGTGTCGCGGGGAGGTACATGCATGTCGCGTGCAAGCTGGGTCCGTAGCGTGGGCGCCTCGCAGGCTAGCATTGCGGTCGCCGTCAGCGTGGTGCAGGCGGCTGCGGGAGGCGGTTTCGCGTGTCGTGCGGGCGCGGTCCCGATCGCGAAAGGCTCTTTCCGGGGGACGCCGTGAATACGGCTGCGCCCGGCTCGCGTTGCTCGCTGGGCTGCGCAATCCCTGTAGGCTCTGGCGCGGCTCCCTGCCGCGCATTGGGGGGCGTCCGCCCCCCATTCTTGAAAGAGCCTTTCGCGCTCGTGCCCACACCCCCCGAGGGTTCGGGACCTGTTCTCTTTTAGGGACAACGGCGGGCGTCGCGCGCGAAATCGGTGCAGGACGCCGCGTCCAACCGCGTCACTCTTGCGAGAGTTAGTCGCGCACGTCGGATCGCTTGGCCGCGCCGCTACTTGCCGGCAGCGGCGGCGCCGGAACCGCCGGCGGGGCCCTGTGCCTGCTGCGCCGTCTGGTTCGCACGATAAATGACGTATTGGCGAATCGTCTCGATCTCGTCCTTACTCATCTGACTGCCGAACGCAACCATGCCCGTCGCCGAGCGAGCGCCATCGTGAACGATAGCCTGCCAGGCATTGGGATCACCGAGCGCCGCCGAATAGCGGAGGTCGGGAAGGACACCACCACTGAAAGCGCTATCCCCATGACACATGCTGCAGAACGTGTGGTAATGCAACTTGCCTTCGGCGACTACTTTGGCGCTCGCCTTGCTGGCGGGAGGCGGCGCAGGGACGGATGGAGGCGGCGGCTCGGGCATGGTGTCCGTGCCGTTGAGCTTGAACGCCAACACACGCGGAATGTTGCCCTGGTTGGCCTGAGCATCGTGAGCCAGCTGGCCGGCCGCCAGTGCGAATGCCCCGCCCCAACCCACCTCGACAACAACATACTGCTCGCCGTTCACCTCGTAGGTAACCGGCGGCGCAACGATTCCGGTGTGAGTCTCAACGGACCAGAGCCGCTTACCGTCATCAGCCTGGAAGGCCGCGAACTGACCCATCGCGGTGCCTTGAAACACCAGGTTGCCCGCCGTAGAAACAACACCACCGTTCCAGGACGTGTCATAAGGAACGGCCCACGACGCCTTCTGCACCACCGGGTCCCAGGCCAGCAGCCGCCCCTTCAGGTTCATCTGGATCTGCGCAATGACCTTGGGATCCTCGGGCAAGCTACCCGCGTTGAAGTCGACCGCGGTATTCCACCCCATGCTCTTGGGCTTGAAGCTCTTGTCACCGATGAACGCGAACGACGCATCAATGGCCGGGATGTACACGAGGTGCGTGAGCGGGTCGTAGGACATGGCCTGCCATGCATGCCCGCCAGAGGGTCCGGGCATGGCGACCCAGGGCTTGCCCGTCTCGCCATAACGCGCCCTGCGATCCTCCACGGGACGCCCCGTCTTGGGATCGAGGCCCGTCGCCCAGTTCACCTGCGTATAGGGTTGAGCCGAGATGAACGCACCCGTCACGCGATCGAGCAGGTAGAAGAACCCGTTCTTCGGCGCCTGCATGATGACCTGGCGCACCTTGCCGTCGATCATCAGGTCGGCCAACGTCAACTGTTGGACCGCGGAGTAATCCCAACTCTCGCCCGGTGTATTCTGGAAATGCCAGACGTACTCGCCCGTGTCGGGCCGCACGGCAATGATGGAAGCCGTGAACAGGTTGTCGCCGCCACCGCGGACCGCGTGATTCCACGGCTCGCCGTTGTCGGTGCCAAAGTACAGCAGATTGAGTTGCGGATCGTAGGCCATCCCGTCCCAGGTGGTCCCGCCGCCGCCCAGCTTCCAGAAATCACCGCTCCAGCTCGAGCGCGCCTTGCTTTCCAACACGTCGTCGGAAGCCGCGTCGTCGTGCTTACCCGGCTCTCCCGGGACGGTGTAGAAGCGCCACACTTTCTTCCCGGTCTCGGCGTCATAGGCCGTGATATAGCCGCGCGCTTTGTACTCGCCCCCGGAATTCCCGATGATGACCTTGCCTTTGACGACGCGTGGCGCGCCAGTGATCGTGTAGGACTGCGGGTCGGCACCCGGGTCATCCACAGTCGCGACCGACCAGACCTCCTTACCCGTCGTGGCATCCAACGCGATCAGCCGGCCATCGAACGCGCCGACGTAAACCCTGCCATCCCAAACAGCGACACCGCGGTTGGCTACATCGCAACAACCCTTGATGCCGGTCGCACCCGGCACCGCCGGATCGAAAACCCAGAGCTCCTTGCCCGTGGCGGGATCGAGGGCAAACACCTTGCTCCACGCGGAAGTCACATACATGACGCCGTCCACGACAATGGGCGTCGACTCCTGGGCGCGGTGCGCCGCGTCCAGGTCGTAGTGCCAGGCGAGATGGAGTTGACTGACGTTCTGCGCATTGATCCGCTTCAGCGGGCTGAAGCGCTGCTCGTCGTAGGTGCGCCCGTAGCTCATCCAGTTGCCGGGCTCGCTGTCCGCCGCGGTCAGGCGGGCGGCACTGACTGCGGCCTTGGCCGCTTGCGCCGGCGCCTTGGTGTCAGGCGTAGCCGCACCCGGCGCCGTACCCTTGGAACCGCAAGCCACCAGCAATACCGCCAGGCTCAACGCACCAACGCGCGTCGCGTACATAAAGACCCCCCGTTTTTCTTAGCGCGGTAGCGGGACGACAGCTCGTCAGTACGCCATGCAGACGGACTTCAGCTCCGTGTACAGATCGAGAACGGCGCGCCCATGCTCGCGACCGAACCCTGACTGTTTGAAGCCACCGAACGGCATGTTGGGGTCGACGAAGTTGTGACAGTTCACCCACACGGTGCCGGCACGGACCTTCGGCACGAGGCGCTGCACAGCCTTCAGATCGTTCGACCAGATGCTCGCGCCCAGGCCGTAGGGAGTGTCATTCGCGAGCGCTGCCAGGTCATCGAGATCCTCGAAACGCTGCGCGACGAGCACGGGCCCGAAGATCTCTTCGCGCACCACCTTCATATCAGGACGCACATCGGTGAGCACGGTGGGCTTGACGTAGTAACCCGGCGAAGACGGCGCATCACCGCCGGTGAGCACCTTCGCGCCCTCCTTCTTACCCGACTCGATGTAACCGAGCACCCGCTCCTGCTGCTCGCGCGAGACCAGTGGTCCCATCACGGTCTTGGGGTCGAGGCCGGGGCCGAGTTGGATCGAGGCGGCCGCCGCGGACACGCCCTCGACCACCTGGTCGAAGACCTTCTTGTGCGCGTACAAGCGGGTCCCGGCGCAGCACACCTGGCCGGCATTGAAAAAGATCGCGTTGGCAGCGCCGCCGACGACCGTGTTGATATCGGCGTCGGGCAGCACGATGACCGGCGATTTCCCACCGAGCTCGAGCGAGACACGCTTCAGGGTATCCGTGGCCGACTTGTTGATGAGCTTGCCGACTTGGGTCGACCCGGTGAAGGCCACTTTGTCCACGCCCGGATGAGCGACGAGCGCGGCGCCAGTCGTTTCGCCGAGCCCGGTGAGAACGTTGACCACGCCCGGCGGGAAACCCGCCTCGGCAATGAGCTCAGCCAGGCGCAGCGCGGTCATCGGCGTCTGCTCAGCCGGCTTGAGAATGCTCGTGCAGCCCGTGGCGAGCGCGGGACCCAGCTTCCACGCGGCCATGGCCAGCGGGAAGTTCCAGGGCACGATCTGCGCGACGACGCCCACCGGCTCGCGCGAGGTATAGGTTTGAAACTTCACGCCCGGCGGCCCGTGAATCGAGGTCTCGAACGTGGCGCCTTCGATCTTGGTAGCCCAACCGGCCATGTAGCGAAAATAGTCACGAGTTCCGGCGACGTCGACCACGGTCGCCATGAACTTGGTTTTGCCGTTATTGATGCTCTCGAGCTCGGCGAGCTCGTCCATGTGCTTCTCGATGAGATCCGAGAGCTTCCACAGGAGCGCCTGGCGGTCGGCCGGCAGCATGTCGCGCCACGGACCCTTCTCGAAAGCTGCGCGGGCAGCGGCAACCGCCCGATCGACGTCGGCGGCGTTCGCATCCGCGACAGACGCGATCTCACGACCCGTAGCGGGGTCCACGACCGAGATGCGCTCCTGTGACTTGGCCTCGACCCACTCCCCGCCAATGAACAGGCGCGGCGCGCGTTTCAGGAATTTCGCCACCGCCGCCGAAGGCGCCGGTTGAGTCGCGATCTGAGCAGGGGCAATCGAAGCATTCACTTGGGCGAACCTCCAGTTACACGGATACCGATCGAGCC
>Ga0070665_100005956_pt1 | contig 12487 bp, 9 predicted proteins | sample KBSS13metaG_FD_65862 | JGI IMG/M metagenome (GOLD analysis project Ga0070665, IMG submission 65862) | Switchgrass rhizosphere microbial communities from Kellogg Biological Station, Michigan, USA - KBS S1-3 metaG | ecosystem: Host-associated > Plants > Roots > Rhizosphere > Soil ... | reverse complement strand
TCGCCGACCTCCGTCGACAGTGGCACTCCGAAGTCGGCGGTGGCGGCCACATCGACTTCGCCCAATTCGTGTTACGGCGCGCAGTGCTGGCGATCGAGCGAGTCGAGTACCGAATACTCGGACCCGAGTACAAGTCGCCGCGCCTCGTGAAGCCGGAACTGTTGGCGTCGAGACGATTTCGTTCGGGATTGGAACAGATTCCAGGCGCGACTTTGGACCGCGCTGGAACGATCCTCGACGAGATGGCTGCCGGATGGAGCCGCGCATCGGTGGACCTGGTCCCGGCGATGGGCCGGTTGATCCTCCGTCGCGGCTTCGATTCGATCGACTACGACGCCGAGGAGGTCCGCGCATTGCGCGCGCGCCTCGATCAGCACCCCTCGGTGATGCTGTTCTCGCATCGATCGAACCTCGATGCATTCGTGTTGACGATCGCCTTACGTGACAACGGTTTACCGCGGGCGCACGTCTTCGGCGGTGTCAACATGGCCTTCGGGTTCATGGGTCCCTTGATGCGACGGTCCGGCGTCGTCTTCGTGAGGCGCAACATCGGCAGTGACCCGCTTTACAAGTACACGCTCAAGCAGTACGTCGCGTACCTAATCGAAAAGCGGTTCAACCTCAGCTGGTCCATCGAAGGCACCAGATCTCGCACGGGCAAGATGTTGCCGCCCAAACTCGGGCTCATCAGTTACGTCACGAGCGCGTACGTCGACGGACGCTGTGATGACGTGCTCCTACAACCGGTTTCGATCAGCTTCGACCAGTTGCACGAGACCGTCGAGTACGCGAACTACGCACGCGGTGCCGAGAAGCGACCGGAGGGCTTCCGGTGGTTCTTCAAATTCATCAAGGCGCAGCGCGAGCGCAGTTACGGCAAGATCTACGTGCGGTTCCCCCCGCCGGTATCCGTTCGGCAGTATCTCGGTGCCCCGCAGGCGGCCCCAGTGGACGAGGACGGCCAGCGCCTGGTGATTCACAAGATGGCACTCGAAGTTGCCTGGCGAATACTGCACGCCAGTCCCGTCAACGCCACCGCGCTGCTGGCCGCCGTGCTGCTGAACACCCGCGGCGCGGCGCTCACCCTCGAGCGACTGCACCACGCCCTTCAGGATCCGCTGGAATACCTGGAGCGCAGGCGGCTGCCGATGACCGCCAGCGCCTCGGAGTTGCGGACACCCGGGGGCGTCCGCGCGGCGGCTGATTCACTGTGCCAAGGCCATCCGGTCACTCGCGTGGACGATGGAATGGAGCCGGTCTGGCTCATCCGGCCCGAACATCAACATCAAGCCGCGTTCTATCGCAACACGCTCATTCACGCGTTCCTCGAGACATCGATCATCCAGCTTGCACTCGCGCACACGGCACGATCCGACGGTGGCAAGCTCGAGGCGTTCTGGAACCAAGTCGCGCGGTTGCGCGACCTGTTGAAGTTCGATTTCTACTTCCCGGACTCCGCCTCGTTCACCGATCACGTCACCGAGGAGATGACGTGGCTGCACGATTGGGAGCAGCGAATCGCCTGCGGCGGGGATATGACGCGAGAACTGTTGCGGGATAAGCATCCACTGATGGCTGCCACGATGCTGAGGCCCTACTTCGAGGCGTACTCCATCGTCGCCGACGTCCTCCATCACCTTCCTGACGAACCGCTCGACAACACGGACCTCATCCAGCGTGCGCTCGGCCTCGGCCATCAGTACGTCGCGCAGCGAGTCCGCAGCAATGAGTCGGTGTCGACGCTATTGTTCGCCACCGCGCGGCAAGTGGTCGCCGACCAGGGCCTGCTCACGACGCCGTGTGCTGACCTCCGCGAACGCCGTGCGGCCTTCCGATCCGAGTTACGCGGAATTCTGGTGGATCTCGATACCGTCGAAAGGCTCGCAACGACGGGTGCGCTAACATTGTTTAATTGAGAATAGAAACTGACACGAGGTAGCCAGTGAGTCTTCACCTGAACGACGAAGAGACGATGCTCGTCGACACCGTGCGCGAATTCGTCGATCGAGAGGTCAAGCCCACCGTGCGGGATGTCGAGCACGCCAACGAGTACCCCGACGCGTGGATCGAACAGATGAAGCGCATCGGCATCTTCGGTTTGGCCGTACCGGAGGAATACGGTGGTACGCCCGTGAGCACGCCCTGCTACGTCGAGGTCACCCAGGAGTTGGCTCGCGGCTGGATGAGCCTGGCCGGCGCGATGGGCGGGCACACCGTCGTCGCCAAGCTGGTCAGCCAGTTCGGCACCGACGAGCAGAAGCAGAAGTACCTGCCCGCCATGGCGTCGGGTGACATGCGGGCGACCATGGCGCTGACCGAACCCGGCGGCGGCTCGGATCTACAGAACATGACGACGGTTGCCCGCCGAGAGGGCAACGACCTGGTTATCAACGGATCGAAAACGTGGATCAGCAATGCGCGCCGATCCGGCCTCATCGCGTTGCTGTGCAAGACCGACCCCAGTGCCGTGCCCAAACACAAGGGCATTTCGGTGGTACTGGTCGAGCACGGAGCCGGATTGACGGTGTCCCGTGATCTGCCCAAGCTCGGCTACAAGGGCGTTGAGTCGTGCGAGCTCTCGTTCGACGACTGTCGCGTTCCTGCCGAGGCGATACTCGGAGGCGATCCCGGCCTGGGCTTCGCCCAGATGATGAAAGGGCTTGAGACGGGCCGCATTCAGGTCGCATCTCGCGCACTCGGCGTGGCCACCGCGGCGCTGGAGGATGCGCTGCGCTACGCGCAGGAACGCGAGAGCTTCGGGCAGCCGATCTGGAAGCACCAGTCGATCGGCAACTACCTGGCCGACATGGCGACCAAGTTGACCGCGGCGCGCCAGTTGACCCGCTACGCGGCCGAACGCTACGACAGCGGCCAACGGGCCGACATGGAAGCCGGTATGGCGAAGCTGTTCGCTTCCGAAATCGCCATGGAGATCGCGCTCAACGCCGTGCGCATTCACGGCGGCTATGGATACTCGACCGAGTACGACGTCGAGCGCTACTTCCGCGACGCTCCTCTGATGATCGTCGGCGAGGGCACCAACGAGATCCAGCGCAACGTCATCGCCGGCCAACTGGTGTCTCGCGGAGGTATCTAGCTCGATGCTGATCGGATTCGACGACTATCCCGTCCACCAGACCGCACTCCCCCTCGCTCACGCCGGGTCCGGGAGTCCTCATCACTACGATCGCTTCTGGTTCAACGGTTTCCGCGACGACCTGATGTTCGGCGTCGCATTCTGCGTGTATCCGAACCGGTTGCTCGTGGATGGAGCGTTCTCGGCTGTGGTCGACGGCAGACAACACTCGGTATTCGCCAGCGGTCGCATCGGCCCCAACCCGGTGGACACCTCTGTCGGGCCGATCCGGATCGAGATCATCGAGCCGATGCGGGTCAACCGCGTCATCGTGGACGCTCCCGATCACGGAATAGTTGCCGACCTCACCTACACCGCGACAACGGCTGCGGTCGAAGAGTCCCGCCAAACCGCCTACCGCGGCGCACGCTTGTACATGGATGCCACCAGGGCCACCCAGTGGGGTACGTGGACCGGCGAGCTGGAGGTCGCCGGGAAACGGATCGAACTCGGCACCGACGGCATGCACGCCACCAAGGACAGATCGTGGGGCTCGCGATCCACGCACGGCTGGGCAGACGGTGCGCCCTCCGCGCCGCCGGAGGTTCTGTTTCTGTGGGCGCCGATTCATTTCGACGATGAGTGCTTTCACTTCCTCGTCTTCGAAGATCCCGATGGCACCTGTTGGGCCCGAGACGCTTTCGTAGTCCCGAAGTCCGCAGCGTCGGTGAGCACGGAGTCGGTCCCCTTCGCCCGCGTCGACCATTCGGTCAGTTGGATTCCTGGCACCCGACGCGCCCGGAAGGCCGTCCTCATCACTCACACGATCGATAGCGCGTCAGACGAGATGAGACTCGAACCGCTCGCGACTTTTCAGATGAAGGGCCTGGGATACGGCCACCCGACGTGGGCGCACGGGAAGTGGCACGACGAACTCGCCGTTGCAAGTGAGTCTTACGACATCGCAGACCTCGACCCGATGGCTCCCGAAAACCTCCACGTGCAGCAACTCGTTCGAGCCTCGTGGCGCGGCCGGCAAGGGCTCGGAGTACTGGAGCAGGTCGTCATCGGCGCGTACCCGCACTACGGTTTCGCCGACTTCCTTGGCGGGGCGGCCGCCAGATCGCCCTCCTAGAGGCGTCCGGCACGCATATTATCTAACTGTGGATAGAAATCTGCTCTGGTCGGCCTCGAGGCAGCCGGACAGCGAGTCGAAGGCAGCCCGCACGCGCGTCCGCATCCTGGATGCCGCGGCGCATGTGCTGAGCATCAAGGGTTACGCCGGCACCCGCCTCTGCGACGTCGCAGCCAGCGCTGAGGTTCAGGCGCCCGCCATTTACTACTACTTCTCCTCGCGCGACGATCTGATCGAGGAGGTCATGTACGCGGGCATCGCGGACATGCGGGTGCACCTTCGGAAGTCCCTCGATGCATTGCCTCCTGAGACTCCCATGCTCGAGCGCATCCTGGTCGCCGTCGAGGCCCACTTGCGGCATGAACTGGAACTTTCGGACTACACGACGGCGTCGATACGGAACTCGGGGCAGATCCCCGAACGACTACGGACGCGCCAACGCGACGAGGAACAAGCCTATGGCGCACTCTGGAGCGGACTGTTCGACGAAGCCTATGCCGACGGCGAACTGCGACCCGAACTCGACGCGAGACTCGCTCAGTTGCTTGTCGTGGGCGCATTGAACTGGGCCGCAGAATGGTTCGATCCGCGACGCAGTTCGGTGGACGCCGTCGTCGCCAACGCACGCAGCCTCGTCCGCCACGGGGTGGCGGCGAGTCCACATCCCCGGTAGTGGCTTCTTTCCGCACCTCGGATCCGCATTTGACCTTTTTTGATTCTCTGTTAAATTATTGTCATGGCTGAAGCTTTCATCGTTGACGCGGCGCGGACCGCAGTTGGTAGGCGCAAGGGCGGGTTCGCCGGCGAGCACCCGGCGGACATGGCCGCCCACGTGATCAAGACAGTGGTCGGCCGACAGGACATCGATCCGGCCGCCATCGATGACGTGATCCTGGGCTGCCTGGACAACATCGGCGCACAAGCCGGCGACATCGCCCGAACGTCCGCACTCGCTGCGGGGCTTCCGGAGTCGGTACCAGGTGTCACGATCGATCGTCAGTGCGGATCCGCCCAGCAGGCAGTGCATTTCGCCGCGCAGGCCGTCATGAGCGGCACGTCGGACCTCATCGTTGCCGGCGGCGTCCAGAAGATGACGCAGTACCCCATCCTGAGCGCCTTCGCCGCCGGTGAGCCATACGGTGCCACCGATCCCTGGACCGGATGCCGCGGCTGGGAGTCGCGCTACGGCGACCAGGAGATCTCCCAGTTCCGTGGCGCCGAGCTGATCGCCGAGCACTGGAAGCTCTCCCGGGAGGACAACGAGCGCTTCGCATTGCAGAGCCACGATCGTGCGATCGCAGCCATCGACGCCGGCTACTTCGAACGCGAGATCGTTCCCTATGCGGGAGTGAGCGTCGATGAGGGGCCGCGCCGGGACACGTCGCTGGAGAAAATGGCCACCCTGCAGACCCTGACCGAGGGAGGACTGCTCACCGCCGCGGTGGCCAGTCAGATCTCCGATGGCGCCGCTGCTTTACTGATCGCTTCCGACGATGCGGTGAAGCGCTTCGGGCTCACTCCTCGCGCGCGGATTCACCACATGTCGGTGCGCGGTAGCGATCCCGTCATGATGTTGACCGCACCGATTCCGGCCACCCAGCACGCGCTCAAACGTACCGGCATGTCGATCGACGACATCGACGCCGTCGAGATCAACGAGGCGTTCGCACCGGTGGTGCTCGCCTGGCTGGCGGAGCTCGGCGCCGACCCGGCACGCGTCAACCCCAACGGCGGGGCCATCGCCCTGGGGCATCCCATCGGCTGCACGGGCGCTCGACTGATGACCTCACTGCTCCACGAACTCGAACGCACCGGCGCCCGATACGGCCTGCAAACGATGTGCGAGGGTGGCGGCCAAGCCAACGTGACGATCATCGAACGCCTCTAACGCGGCGGGGACGACGATGCTGCGCGCACTCTACGACGACGATCACGAGATCTACCGGGAGACTGTGCGGGAGTTCCTCGCTCGCGAAGTCGTTCCTCATCAACACGATTGGGACGACGCCCGTTGGATCGACCGGACGGTCTACGCCCGAGCAGCCAAAGCCGGCCTGTACGGTCTCCAGATCGACGAGCGCTTCGGCGGATCCGGTGAGCACGACTACCGCTACCGGATGGTCGTGTGCGAGGAGGTCGCGCGGATCAATGCACTGTCATTCGGGCTGACCGTGAGCCTGCAGGACGACCTCGTGCTGCACTATCTGCTGGACCTCACATCCGAAGAGCAGAAACAACGATGGTTGCCGGGATTCGCCTCGGGAGACATCCTGGGCGCGCTCGCGATGACCGAACCCGGCGCAGGAAGCGATCTCCGCGGCCTCCGTACCACCGCGCGCCGCGACGGCGAGCACTGGATCATCAACGGACAGAAGACCTTCATCTCAAGCGGGCTCATGGCCGACCTCGTCGTCGTCGCAGCGCGCACGGATGAGGGGCTGAGCCTGTTCGTGGTGGAGGGGGACACCCCCGGGTTCGAGCGAGGCGCCAAGCTCGACAAAATCGGTCTCCCCGGCCAAGACACCTCCGAATTGTTCTTCGTCGATGCTCGCGTGCCGCACGCCAACCTCATCGGCCAAGAGGGGCGCGGACTGCAGCACCTGATGAGCCACCTACCTCGGGAGCGACTCGGCGTCACGGCCAAAGCGATTGCGACGACGACCGCGATCTTCGGGCAGACGGTCGAATACTGCAGAACCCGCAACGCCTTTGGCGACCCGCTCACCTCGCAGCAGCACATCAGGTTCGAACTCGCCGAGATGTCGACGCAGATCGATGTGGCCCAGGCCTACGTGGACAAGTCGGTCCTGGCCTACAACTCCGGTCAACTCGACCCGGTCGACGCCGCAAAGGGCAAGTGGTACGTCAGTGAACTACAAAAGTCAGTTCTCGACCGCTGCCTCCAGCTCCACGGAGGATACGGCTACATGACCGAATACCCCGTCGCCCGTGCGTATCTCGACACTCGGGTCCAGACCATCTACGGCGGCACCACGGAGATCATGAAGGAGATCATCGGACGCGACCTCGCGCGATGATTCGATCCCTAGGCAAACAGACTGTCCGGTAGCCGCGGTCACCCGCGCGCCGTCACCAGCATCTCGGCGATGTCCACGAACTTCACGCGCGGGCGTTCGACCTCGCGGCCGCGAAGACGTTCGGCTGTATCGATCGCGCGCCAGCCGACGGTGTCTATCGGCTCGACGCCACGTTGGGCCAACAACTCGCCAACGCCGGAGTTGGCAGTGACGTCGAGGCTCAGCAGACCTTCATCGAAGTCCTGCCAGAGCTTGCCGACCGTCTCACGGGCGCATTGCCGGTTGGTGCCGATAACACCGCGGGCTCCACGTTTGATCCACCCGGTGACGTAGACACCCGGTTCAGCTCCGTTCGTGCCGACCACTCGACCGTGATCGTTGGGCACCACACCGGCGTCGTGATCGAACGGCAGCCCCGGAATCGCCTCGCCGACATAACCGATCGAGCGCAGAATCAGCGGCGAGTCGATGACCTGCTCGTCATCGCCTGCCCTCACTCGCACGCCCGTTGCCTGCGATACGCCGATGATCTCCGTGGGCACGGAATCGAACCTCAGCACGATCCGCTTGTTGCCAGGGTGAACGGTACGGGCCGCGAACTCGGACATGATGCCGAGCTTCGCAGCGGTGTCGATGTCGTCGTCCTCGCCGACGGTCAAGTCAGCGGCCTCCACTACCACATCGACGCCCGGCAGATGCCCCAACGCGAGTAGCTCGGCCGACGAGAAGGCGGCATACCGCGCACCGCGCCGACCGAGTACTACTACTTCTCGAATATTGCTGCGCGACAGCGCTTCCAGGGCATGACTGGCGATGTCGGTTTTGGCGAGATCGCCGCGGTTCATGAGGAGCAGCCGAGCGACGTCGAGGGCGACGTTGCCGTTGCCTATGACGACGGCGCGCTCGCCGCTCAGGTCGTACTCATCGCCCGCGTGGTCGGGATGCCCGTTGTACCAAGCCACGAAATCGGAGGCCGCGTGATTCCCTGGAAGATCTTCACCGGGGACCCCCAAGTCGCGACTTCTGGAGGCGCCAACGGCATAGATGACGGCATGGTGGCTCGCGACCAACTCGGCGTGGGTCAGATCGCGTCCGATCTCGACGTTGAAGTAGCAGTTCACCTTGCTGTCGGCGAACACGTGGCGGAACGACTCGGCGACCTCCTTCGTGCGCTGATGGTCCGGCGCAACTCCTGCGCGGATCAACCCGAACGGAGTCGGGAGCCCCTCGAACAGGCTGACCTCCACACCCCCGATACGGAGCAGATCACTGGCGGCGTACAGCGCCGCCGGGCCTGTGCCCACGATCGCGACGCGCAGTTCCCCACGCTCCACCGACGGGTGGTCGCGAACCGTTGTCGGATAAGACATCTCGAGTGGATGGCGTGCGAAGTAGGCGGCGTTGAGGTCGAGGAAACGGCGTTGGTCAGACGGGAGATCGTCTTCGTAATAGATGGCGCCGACCGGGCATTCCTCCATGCATGCCCCGCAGTCGATGCAGGCGACGGGATCGATGTACAGCATCGGCGCGAGGTCGAAGTCGCCGGCCGGGGTTGGACGAATGCAGTCCACCGGACAGACGGGAACGCAGCTCGCGTCCTTGCAGCAGTTCTGGGTGATGACGTAGGCCATGACGGGCGAGGCTCCTTAAGTCTCGTCGGCTTCGATCGACAGCGCACCCGTGGGGCAGTTCGCGACCGCTTCTGTCACAGTGGGTATTTCGCTGGTGTCCGGGTCGTCCTGTAGCAGGTGCGATCGGCCGTCGTCACCCACCTGGTAAATGGTCGGTGCCGTCATCTCGCACAGACCTATACCGGAGCACTTCGACGAGTCCACGCGTAGCCTCACTAGAACATCCTCCGCATCATTTTCAGGGCGCGCGGTGTGTACGGCGGGTAGATCAGCCGCGGGTCGGGCCAGGTGGGCTTGGACAGCACGGCGCGGCGGTGGCTGAACGTTTCGAAACCCCACCTGCCGTGGTAGGCACCCATTCCGCTTTCGCCGACGCCACCGAAGGGCAGCGACGGAACGAGGCAGTGCATGGCAAGGTGATTGATCACCGCGCCTCCGGAGGGCACCCGCTCGATGATCCGTTGTGCCGCAGCGCTACTCGAGAACACGTATAAGCCGAGCGGCTTCGGGCGGTCGTTCACGAACTGCACCGCGTCGTCGATCGTGTCCACCGAGAGCACGGGCAGAATCGGGCCGAAGATCTCGTCGACCATCACCGGGTCGCTCGGTCGCGGATCGGCGATGACCGTTGCGTCGATGCGCAACGTGTCAGCGTTGTACGTACCGCCACAGCGGATTTCGCCACCGGTTTGATCGATGAGTGACGTCAGTCGATCGAACTGGCGGCGGTCGACGATCGGGAGTCGCGGATCGGATTCCCCGGATCGAAATTGCTCGAGGTTGGCGATGATCTTCTCCGTGAGCACCGACGCGATGGTGTGTTCGGCGAGAACGTAGTCCGGGGCGATGCACGTTTGACCGGAGTTCATCAACTTCACCCACGCGATTCGACGGGCAGCGACGTCGAGGTCTGCATCGGCGGCGACGATGACGGGCCCTTTGCCGCCCAACTCGAGGGTGACGGGGGTGAGCGTCGGTGCGGCCGCAGCCATGATCTTGCGCCCGATCTCTGTTCCGCCGGTGAAAAAGGCGTGATCAAATCCCTGCGCCAACAACTCCTGCGTGGTGGTGGCGTCTCCTTCCACGACGCGCACAGCGCGCGGGTCGAGATAGCGCGGCAAGAGCCGTGCCAGCAGCGCCGACGTCGCCGGCGCCAACTCCGACGGTTTGACGACCGCACAGTTTCCGGCTGCCAACGCGGCGACGAGCGGACCCAGACTCAGGTACACCGGGTAGTTCCACGGCCCGATGACGAGGACCACGCCGAGAGGTTCGTACTGCACCCATGCTCGGGCGGGTAGTTGCGTAAGCGGAACCGACGCTCGTCGACGGCGCATCCACTTCTTCAGGTGTTTGAGCGCATACGCGACCTCGGCCTGCGTCGATGCGATGTCACCCAGCCACGCCTCTGGCGGCGGCCGGCCGAGATCGCTCGCCAGCGCCTCGACGATCGCATCTTCCTGCTCGAGGAGAAGCCGCTGCAGACCACGCAACTGTTCAGTCCGCCAACGCAATTCAGTGGTAAAGCCTTCAGCGAAGACCGAGCGCAGTCCAGCGACCAATCCTGTCGCGGGAGCCGACGTGGTGGATACCGATGTCGTCATGCCCGATCAGAACTCCGGCACGGGAACAAGACCGGACGCGACCGCGCCGGTGATACCGCCGTCGACCACGAGCGGATGGCCGTTGATCCACCGCGCGGCGTCGGAGGCCAGGAAGACCACTGCTTCGGCGATGTCCTCCGGGGTGGCGTGGCGGCCGAGCAGTTCCTTCACGCCGTCGAGGGTGTCCTTGCCCATGGATTCTTCGAAATCCACCAGAATCGGGGTTTCCACCGGCCCTGGCAGCACCGCGTTGATGCGCAGACCCATCTGAGCGAACGCCAGCCCCATGGTGAGCGTGTAGACGGTGCTCGCCTCCTTGGAGAAGTTGTAGGCGTTGCCCTTTTGCGGATGTTCCTTGAACCAGGCCGCACCGTCCTCGAAGGTATCTGTGGCCAGGAAGTCGCGGAGATCGTCCAGGCGCTCCGGCCACCCGAAACCCGCCGTCGACGACACGATCGTGACGGAACCACCTGGACGGAGTCGGGTCATCACGGCTTCGGTGAGATGGCGCACCGCCAAGGTGTTCACGGCCACGACGACATCGGCCGGTGCGGTGCCGGGGATACCCGCGATGTTCATCAAGCCGTCGAACTCACCGTCGATCTGTTCGAGAGCGGCATCGATGCTTCGCGGATTGGCGAGGTCCACCTCGACGTGGCGGGTGACGGCCGCGCGAGCCACGTTGCGATCCAGTGAGATCACCTCGGCACCCGCTGCCAGAAGCAGTTCGGCGGTGGCGTGGCCGATGCCCGATGCTGCGCCGGTGACGAGGTAGCGCTTTCCGGTGAAGTCCGACATGGCGATGGTGTCCTTCTAGTCGAGGGTGTAGGGCAGTGATTTGACGGCGTGGACGAAATTGCCGGTCAGGTATTCCGGTTGGCCGACCCGAAGCGACGGTGCGCGGAAGATCAACTCGCGGAAGAACGCCTCGAGTTGCATCTTCGCGAGAAACGCTCCCATGCAGAAATGCGGTCCGCCGCCGCCGAAGCCGACGTGGGGGTTGGGCTTGCGTGTGAGATCGAACTTGTACGGGTCGGCGAAGACCCTCTCGTCGCGATTACCGGACGAGTAGATCATCAACACCCAGTCGCCCTGTTTGATCTCCTGCTCCCGCAACACGGTGTCCTGGGTTGCGGTGCGGCGGAAGGTCATCACCGGACTGCCCCAACGCACGAACTCCTCGATGGCGACCTTGATGGTGGCGTCGTAGTCACGCTCGAGCAGAGCGCGCTGTTCGGGATGCTGTTGTAACGCCATGGTGGTCAACGAGATCGTGTTGCGCGTCGTGTCGTTCCCCGCGACTGACAACAGTACGAAGAAGGCGCCGAGTTCGTCATCGGTCAGCTGCCGACCGTCGACCTCGGCTTGCACGAGCTGCGACATGAGGTCGTTGCCGGGGGCGGCACGGCGCTGCTCGGCCAGCTCGAGTCCGAGGGTCAGTAGACCGACGAGGGAGTCGTTGATGACCTGACCCGGTTCCCGGCCGGCGGCCACGTCGGTATCCGCCCACGAAACCATGCCGTCCGCGTGGTGGGCGGCCTCGTCGCGCTGCTCCTCCGGCAGCCCGATCATCTCGTAGACCGTCCACATCGGCAGCTTCTTCGACACCTGCTCGACGAAGTCGCCGTCGGTCGTCTTGATCAGATCGTCGACGATCCGGACGGCCTGGTTGTTCACCTGGTCCTGGATCTTGGCCACTTGGCGCGGCGTGAACACGGAGCTGATGAGGCGCCGCAGAGTGGAGTGTTGTGGGGCATCCATCGCCAGGAACGACTGTGCGGCATCGAGGATGTCGTCGGGAACCGCTTCGATCATGACGCCCTGGCCCGAGCAGAACAGCTCGGGATTCTTGCTTACGTAGCAGATGTCCTCATGGCGGGTGACAGCCCACACCCCGTCGATTTCGACGGGCAACAATGCGCCCTCGATCGGAGGGTGCCAACTGAGCGGCCGCTCATCGCGCAACGTCTTGAACGACTTCTCTCGCTCGTCTGCCGTCATCG
>Ga0070665_100005954_pt1 | contig 12488 bp, 11 predicted proteins | sample KBSS13metaG_FD_65862 | JGI IMG/M metagenome (GOLD analysis project Ga0070665, IMG submission 65862) | Switchgrass rhizosphere microbial communities from Kellogg Biological Station, Michigan, USA - KBS S1-3 metaG | ecosystem: Host-associated > Plants > Roots > Rhizosphere > Soil ... | reverse complement strand
CCGATATGCACCGAGCTCTTGTTGCCGATGATCACGCTCTGATGCGGCGTCGAGCTGGAGCGCGTGCCGTCCGGCCAGAGGATGGCATCGCCGGACAGCACCCCGCGCCGCCCGTCGTCGCAGTTCACGTCGACGCCTTGCCGGGTGCAGACCTGCGCGGCGGCGGGCACGGCGAAGGCGGGGCCAAGGGCCGAAATCAAGCCGAGGGCGGCGATGGTGCTGCGGATGGTCATGGCGTCCCCAGTCGGGTTTGCTGTTCTCACGTGAATCGTCGCGCCAAACCCGTCCAGGGTTCAGCCGACGGCGGGTCGGGACATCGGCAGCACCAGATATTATCCCTTAAATACAATATCTTACGGAAAATTCGCCCGATTTCCCTGCGATCCCTTGCAAAATCATCGGCGCCCCTTCAAGAGAGGGCGCTCCGGAGAGATGGCCGAGTGGCTTAAGGCGCACGCTTGGAAAGCGTGTGTGCGGGAAACCGTACCGTGGGTTCGAATCCCACTCTCTCCGCCATTTGCACGATTTCATACGCCAAAGTGCGATTCCCGCGCTTGGGTTGATACCTGGATCGTTGGGTCAAGCACATATTTTCTGCTAGAAGCCCACCGATTGGCCATCTTTGCGGGGATCCGATCCCGCTACATAGCCCCCCTCAATTCGGCGTACCAATTGAGCGCCCCCAAAGCCGAAGGCTGTATCCGGGGCTTCGCGTACGATCTCATGTCCGCGGTCCGCCAGCTCTGCCGCGAGTTCGTCCGAGATGCCTCGCTCGATCGCGACCTTCCGTTCCGACACGTAGCGCCATCGCGGCGCGTCTGCCGCGGTCTGCACATCTTGGCCCCAAAGTTGTGTCCGTACCATCATTTGAACGTGCCCTTGTGCCTGCATCGGGCCGCCCATGACGCCGAACGCCATCAAAGGTTTCTGTCCCGCCATCACAAAGCCCGGAATGATCGTGTGGAATGGGCGTTTGCGACCGGCGACTTGATTGGGATGGCCCTCTTGAAGTGAAAAGCCGAAGCCCCTGTTCTGCAGGCTGATGCCCGTGCCCGGCACGACGACGCCCGATCCGAAGCCCGAATAGTTGGATTGAATGAGCGACACCATCATGCCGTCGGAATCGCCGGCGGCCAGATACACGGTTCCGCCTTCTTTGGGAGCGCCGGCGCCGAAATCTTGCGCGCGTCGCCGATCGACGAGCGCAGCGCGGCGCGCGAGGTAGGCCTGATCAAGCAGGTTTTCCAAGGTGACCTTGCGCATGTGCGTGGGATCGGCCGCGAAAGCACGAACGTCGGCAAGTGCGACCTTCATAGCCTCGATCTGGAGATGCAACGAGTCGGACGTATCCGGGCTCAGGTCCCCCGTGCCGAGATGCTTGAGCATTCCAAGCGCCATCAAGGCTGCAATGCCTTGCCCGTTGGGAGGAAGTTCGTGCAGCGTCGCGCCGGCGAACTCCTGGGCGATCGTCGACGGCCAGTCATTGACGTGCTCGGCGAGATCGGATTCGCAGAGAACTGCACCGTGCTCTCGCGCGAATACGGCGATCTGATCGGCCAGCCGGCCGCTATAGAACGCCTCACCTTCGCTTTCGGCGATCTGTCGCAACGTCTGCGCATGCGACGGCGACCGGAAAAGCTCTCCAGCGGCCGGGGCGCGGCCATTCGGCATGAACGTCTCCGCAAAGCCTGGTCGGTCTTTGAGTTCCTCGGCTCCACGCTGCCATTGGGACGCAATCACGGAAGAGACGTGGTAACCGTCTTCCGCGTAGTGGATGGCGGCGTCGAACAGCCGGGCGAAGGGAAGACGGCCGAAACGTCGGGATAGATCGACCCAGCCCGAGACGGCGCCGGGCACCGTGACGCTGTCCCACCCACGTTTCGGCATCGATGTCATGCCGGCAAATCGAGAGGGATTCCAGGCCGCGGGCGAGCGGCCGGAGGCATTCAGCCCGTGCAGCGTCTGCCCATCCCACACGATGCAGAACAGGTCGGACCCGATACCGTTCGAAGTCGGCTCCACGACCGTCAAGGTGATCGCTGCCGCCAGTGCGGCATCGATCGCATTGCCGCCCGCGGCAAGTGCCTTTAGCCCCGCCTGGGATGCAAGAGGTTGCGAGGTGCTGACGATATTTCGGGCGAACACGGGAGATCGCCGGCTCTCGTAGATTCCCGTGTGGGGAAAAGCGCCCGTCATTCCGGAACCCTCAGGCGCTTGTCGTCCGGAATCGGCAGTGGCGCGTTGGGACTATCGAGAAACTCGACCGTGGTGAATTCAAGATCATTGCCGCCGAGATTTTCGACACTGTGGAGCATGTATTCGCCCAGGGCGAACTCCTTGTGCATCGTGAAGCCCCTGAAGATCTCCCGTTCGGTCGACCGGCCGTCCTCGAAATAATTGCGCGTCCGCCCATCGGATAGCGACGTCCAAAAATAGTTCAGGACGTGTCGATGGAAATCGAATCGTTGAAATGCCGGGAGGCGAAGATGCCAGACCCGGACCTTTGACGTTTCCGACACCAGTGTCGTTCCGACGCAGCCGTTCCATCGGCCGGCCTCGCAAGCGCGCTTCAAATCGTCGGTCCAGTGACCGCTGGGCTCGTCTGACATTTCTATCTCCAATCTGCGTCGTGAAGGCGTTGATATCTGCTTTGAATGGAAGCCGTGCATCGCTGCACATTGATTGGGCCGAGGCCGCCGATCCTGCCATTCCAACGAGCGAAACGTGAGACCAATTTCAAATTAGTCCCACATTGCGCAAACCATGCCGCACCTACCGCTTCATGATCTGAACGTCTTATCTGCTATTCCAACTTGGCTATTGTGAAAAGCATGAACCAATTAAATTTGGTTCGCTTGACAGTCCCGCCCTGCATCGGGAGGTTAGAACGATGCGGCGTCGACAGCGCCAGCGGCTCACGGTGATTACGGACGTTCTCGATGATCCTGTTCGGCGGCGACTACGAGCACACGCTCGAAATTCCCTCGGTGCGCAACGGCGTCGAGCTCGACTACAGGCCAGTCGCGCGGCCTGAGCTGTTCGCCAAGGTGCTTCGCCGGCAGAAGTTCGACGCCTGTGAATTTTCGCTGTCGAACTACATCATGATGCGGGATCGAGGAGACGATTGGCTGACGGCCATACCGGTCTTCCCTGCGCGCGAATTCCGTCACGGCACCATTCTCGTTCGCAGGGACGATCTGATCGAAAGCTTCTCGGAGCTCTCCGGCCGCCGCGTCGGGATTCCCGACTACACGATGACGGCGGGCGTCTGGTGTCGCGGTCTGTTGGCTGAATACTACGGCCTGCACTGGTCGAAAATCGCCTGGCTATCGAGTCCCACCCCTCGGATCTCGCCGCCAAAAGAAGCGAACGTCGTCCCTCTTCACGACGATCTCGAGGAGGCGCTGGCGAACGGCACGATCGACGCGCTGCTGCTTCCGACCAGTCGGGACGCGGCCGCTCCGCGCGACGCCAGGCGCTTCCGCCCTCTGCTCCGGGAGTGGCGAGCCGCGGAAGCCGATTATTTTCACCGAACCGGCATCTTCCCGATCAGCCACGTCGTCGTGGTCGCGAAAAGTGCGATCGCGGCGAACACGACGCTCCCATCCGTTTTGATGGGCGCCTATTCCGAATCCATGGCTCGAGCCCGGCAACGACGGCTGGCGACGACGTTTCTGCCCTGGGGCAAGGACAACTGGAAGGAGGTCATGGACATGTTCGGCCAGGATCCACTGCCCTACGGCCTCGAGACCTCGAACCGCATCGTCATCAACAAGCTTCAGGACTATTTGGTGGAGCAGCGGTTGATCAGGCGGCGTCATGACGTGTCGAGCCTGTTTGTCGACGTCAATCCGCATTCAGCCGCAGGATGAGACCACGATCATGTCATTCGAATATGTGCGTTTGAACGGCAGCGAGATGGCGGCGCATCGCGCGAGCGGCATCCTCGGGCGAGCGTTGGCGCAGCGCTTCGCAGATGGCGGTATGGTGAGCCACGGAGCTTCGGCGCTTCTCGGCCGTCATCGCCAGCAATCGAATGCGGCGCCACGGCCCCTCGGCGCGCGAAGCGTTGAACGACGAGATCAGCGCCACAAACACTTCGTTGCGTGTGGCCGCCGCGATTGCGAGATGAAACGCGCCATCCCATTGCACCCAGCTGTCATCTCCCGCAGCTTCCGCAGTTCGACGCGCGCAATTTTCAATGTTTTCGAGATCTGCTTCGCTGGCCTTGGTTGCGGCGAGAGCGGCGATCGACGGTTCGATCACCATCCGCGCACTGAGGATATCGTCAGGGCTCGCGCGGCCGAGACGGCGATCGATGCCAAGCGCGGCGGTCGGCGGCCGGCTTCCGAGAATGGTGCCATTGCGGCGGCCGCGCCAAATCTGTCCTTCGAGCTCAAGGCGCCTGAGAGATTGCCGAAGAGCCCTGCGGCTCATGCCAAGCTCTGCCGAGAGCTCTCGCTCGGGCGGCAGGCGGTCGCCTGCCTTGAGCTCTTTTTCCTCGATATAGGCGAGCACTTGATCCACGGTGATAACTTCTCGCGGGGCACTTGTCGTCACGGCAGCCACATAGGTCGCACATCACTCCCAATGCCGCAAGATAGCTTGCGGACTGGTTGAAGAAGCTCGATCGGCGAATGGATTTCACTGCAGCAAGGAGACCCCGGAATGCCCGTTAACATGACGCGTCGGAACATGCTCGAGTTGATCGCGGGAGCGGTGACAGTGCCCATGAGCCTTGCCGCGGCGCCGGCCAGCGCGCAGTCGCTGCCGCCGCTCCGGGTCACCCACTTTGGCGGACCATACCAGGTCATGCGCGAGATCATCGCCGAGCCCTTCGCCAAGGACGGGCTCGGACAAGTCACCTACGAAGTTGAAACAGGGCCGACTTCCGTGACAAAGATGCAGAGCCAGCGCGACAACCCGCCGTTCGACGTGACGATGATCTCGCGATCGTTTGCGTTCAGGGCGCTGAACGCCGGCTTGCTGCAAAAGCTCACTCCATCCGATATACAGGAGGCTGCGTCATTGCGTCCTGGCAGCATTGCAGCGAGCGGCTCCGGCGTCGCTCTCATGTTCGATGCCATGGAAATCATGGTCGATACGCGTCAGGTCAAGGAGCCCATCACGTCTTGGCTTGATCTGTGGCGGCCGGACCTGAAGGGCAAGATCATGCTCCCCGCGGCCTTCAACGGAGGAGCCACCATTCCCTTTATCGGCTGCATCGTGCGCGCTCTTGGCGGCAACGAGAACGACGACGCGGCGGTCAACGAAGCCTTTGCCCGTCTCAAGGCGCTCAAGTCCAGCGTCCGCGGCTTCTACTCGGACGGCAATCAGCCAATGGAAGTGATCGAGCGCGGAGACATCGCTGTCGGCGCGCAGTTCCTCATCCGGATCGCCAATCTCAATCGGCGAAGCCCGCACATCGTCAACGTCACGCCAAAGGAGGGCGCTTGCGCCGTTCCTTACGATCTCTGTATTCCCGCGGGCATCAAATCGACTGACCTTGCCAGGACTTATGTCAATTACGCGCTCAAGGGCGACGTGCAGAAAAAGCTCGCCGAGAAGCTGCTCGTCACACCATCACGTCTTGGGGTGGAGGTCAGCTCGGACGTGCGGCCATTGATCATCACCGACCCTTCCCAGATGTTCTTCATGGATGACGCCGCGACGGCGAGGAAGCAGCAGGCGTGGCTCGATCGCTATACGCGTGAGGTGCAAAGTTGAGCCGGGACGAACCAGTCGGCGAGATCGAACTCGAGGTTTCCGGCGTTTCGAAGAATTACGGGCAGGTTCGTGCCCTGGAACGCCTGAACCTTTCGATGCATCGCGGTGAGATTCTTGCACTGTTGGGGCCGAGCGGCTGCGGAAAGTCGACGCTACTCAACATGATCGCAGGCTTCGAGCCGATCGACGAAGGTGCGATTCGCCTGCGGGGGCTCACCTTGAACGAGATCCCCCCTTACCGGCGCGACGTGGCGATGGTGTTCCAGAGTTACGCGCTGTTTCCGCACATGACGGTTGCGGAAAACATTGCCTATGGCCTTCATCCCCGGAAGCTCGACCGTGCGTCGATCCGCGCGCGCGTCGGCGAAATGGCGTCTCTCCTGAAGCTTGATCCGTTACGGGCGCGTTACCCGTCGCAGCTCAGTGGGGGCCAGCGTCAGCGCGTGGCCATTGCCCGAGCGTTGGCGGTCCGTCCACAGATGCTCCTGCTCGATGAAGCATTCAGCGCGCTCGATCGCAATCTGCGCGAGGAGATGCAGCTCGAGTTGTCGCTGTTGCTTCGCCGACTTCACTTGTCGACGATCCTCGTCACGCACGACCAGCGCGAGGCTTTTTCGCTCGCGGACAGGATCGCCGTCATGGAGGCCGGGCGGATCGGTCAGATCGGGACGCCGCGAGAGCTCTACGAGAAGCCTGCAACCGATCACGTGCTGCGCTTTCTCGGCACCACGAACGCAATCAAGGCCGAGGTCATCTCGCGCGATGGCGAGATGCATCTCAAGGCCGGAGGCATCGTGTTTAAGTCGCTGGGAGCGCCGCCGCCGGGCGGGGGCGAGGCCATCGTTTATCTGCGGACCGAGGATATCGACCTGTCGACGCAGCCCACGCGGGTTCACCCGGCGGCGCCGGCTTCCGTGGTGCTCGTGACGTTTCTTGGAGCGCAAGAACGCGTTGTTGTCGCCCTCGACGGCCAGGAACTCCTGGTCGAACGGCCGGCCGCGCGTGGCGGAGGCACGCTTGGCCCGAACCAGGAGGTGTTCCTCGACTTCCAACCCTCGCGATGCCGGATTGCGGCCATGGGCGAGCCATGAAGCAAAAGCCCTGGGTGGCCTGGCTGTGGCTGTTCCCCGCCGGTGCGATACTGGTACCGTTCTTCGTCATACCGCTGTGCGTCGTCCTTCGCGACAGCTTCTATCGGGACGATCCCATTAGGTTCATTCTGCCCGATTTCAGCTTCGCGAACTACCTTCGAATCCTCGCCGACGCCTACTACCTCTCGGTGTTCGGCAACACGCTCTTGATCGCCGCCGTGGTGTCCATCGCGGCGCTGGCCATCGCACTGCCATATGCTCAATATATCGCGAGGACCAGCGGCACGCTGCGGGCAGTGCTCCTCTGGATCACCTATCTGCCCCTCTATGTGAGCGTGATCATGCGCGCGTTCGGCTGGATGATTATCACCGCCGATCGCGGCATGATCAACAGTACATTGCTCCAGCTTGGACTCATCAGCGAGCCGATCAAGCTGCTCTACGAAGCGGAAGGCATGACGATAGCCATGCTCCATCGATATCTGCCGCTGATGGTGATTCCGATCGTCACCGGTCTGGTCAAGCTCGATCCGAATCTCCTGAAAGCCTCGGCGAATCTCGGCGGCACCTGGTGGTACGGCTGGCGCCGGATCACCCTGCCGCTGGCTATTCCCGGAATGGTCGCGGGCACCCAATTGGTCTTTGCCGGCGTGCTGAGTGACTATGTCCTGCCGTCTCTGACGGGCTCGACACGCTTTCCGATGATGGCTCCCGTGATCTTCAACGAAGCGACAACCAACACGGCGTGGGCGACCGCGAGTGCGCTCGGCACCATCGTTCTCGGAATCGTGGCCATCATGCTGATGGTATCCGCCATCGTCATTCGTCGTCTCATGCCCTGGCAGTCGGTAAACCAATGACGCGAGCGACGTTCGATCTTCCCCGAATCACGGCCCTGAGTTGGACATGGCTCGTGGTCGCATTCCTATCGCTGCCCATCCTGCTTGCGGTCGTGATCGCCTTCAGCAGCGGCGATCGCCTCGAATTCCCCGTTCCCGGCTTTAGCTTGCGTTGGTTTCACGAAGCCGCGCGCAACCCGCAATTTCTCGAAGGTGCATTGAACAGCCTGATCGTTGCCGTCGGCAGCGCCGCGCTCGCAACCGTGGCGGGAACCGGGGCGTCGCTCGCGATCAATCATCACCGATTTCGTGGCCGCTCGGTCGTCCAGATCGGCGTAATGTTGCCCGTGTCGCTGCCCGCGATCGTGCTGGGACTTGGAATCCTGTTCGTGCTGCCGTCCTATGGTCTTCGGCCCGGACTGCTGGCCGCGACGATAGGTCATGCCACGATAGGCATTCCTTACGTGGTTGCGATGGTCACTGCATCGCTCTCCACCTACGACCGGACGTTGGAGCGGGCATCTGCCAACCTCGGCGTCGGCCCCGTTCAGACCTTCTGCCGGATCACTTTTCCGCTCATCAGGGGCGGCATCGTTGCCGGCGCGATTTCCGCATTCCTCATCTCGCTGGACAATGTGTCCTTGTCACTTTTTCTTACGCGCGGCGACACGTTGCCTCTTCGCTTGATGCAGCAATTGCTGTTCTACGCGGACCCGAGCATCGCGGCCGTTTCGACCATCATGCTGGCCGTGTCGCTTGCTTTGCTCGTGCTCGTGCTGCCGATCGTCATTCTCAGGCGAAACCGCTGAGACAGCCCTCTCCGCAATAGCCAACATGGAAGTGGACCCGTCGTGAAGCTCTATATCTACGAACACTGCCCGTTTTCAACTCGCGCCCGCATGATCTTTGGGCTGAAGAAAATTCCCATCGAGCTCGAGGTGATCATGGAAGGGGATGCCGAGACACCGACGCGGCTTGTGGGCCGGAAAGTCGTGCCGATCCTGGTCAAGGACGACGGGACTGCAATGGCCGAGAGCATTGATATCGTCCGCTACGTGGACAGTTTGGTTGGGCCGGCTGTCTTGGCGGGTCCTCCTCGGGCAAATATCGCGGCGTGGTGCGAACAGGCTCGTCCGGTCGTGTCGCGGCTATCGATTCCCCGGATGGTCAGGAGTTCGTTCAAGGAGAATTCGACCGAAGTCTCGCAGAAGGCCTATCATGATCGCGAGACCAAGGCGTTTGGTGATCTCGATGCATTGATAGCAGACAGCCCAAGCTTGCTTGTGCAGGCCGACGAGCTGCTGCACCAGCTCGAGCCTTTCATCGAGAATTGGCCGGCTCGATCGGAGACGGACCTCGTTCTCTTTTCGCAATTGCGCGCCCTGAGCATCGTGAAGGGTCTGAAATTCGGACCGAAGGTGGACGCGTTTGCGGCCGACATGGTCAATAGAAGTGCCGTCGAATTGTTGAGAGATCGTGCCATCTAATCCGAGATGGCAGGATCGGCGATCTGTCTGTCCTGGCGCTTGGTCAGACAGCCTTCACGGTCAGAACTCCATTCTTTCTTGGCAACCGTTCGGGGCTCGGCCTTGGAGATTGACTGACACTCTCCGCCATGGACCCTTGGCGCACCATCCTCGATCCACAGAAATTTGCGAAACGTCCGCCGGCCCAGAATTCTCCTCACAATCGGCCGGCCGAAACGCCCGTCAGCGCGGCAATTTTCCTGGCGTGAGCAACTGCTGCGCGGCCGCCAGTTGTTTTCGTGAGCAGCTCGAGCATCTCTTCGTCATCGTCGCGGACCGGCGCGAGCGCCTGATCTCTATACTTGTCGGCCCCCGGGCCGTAGGCGATCAGCATTTGCCACATCAACAACCATCCGGCGGCACCCATCAAGATCATGTGCTTCCCGAAGGCGTCCCGGCCGAAGCGCAGCCAGAACAACCACAGGCTCTCGCGCGGCAGTTCGGGCCGGCGTTCGGATGGATGCTTGAGGCGGAAGATCCCTCCCTGCAGCGGGTGAACGTGCTCGAGGCGGTCGGTCATCGAGAACGTCAGCAGGTACTTTGCCAAATTTCCAAGCGGAACGCCGGTGGCCTTGGCCCGCCGCAGCAAGGTCTTCATGTGTGCCGGTGTGTAATAGAGCAACCAGGCCTCGTGGTAGATGTCCTGCCAGTCCTTCCCGGTCATCCGGGAGTGCGCGGTGCAGACGTGCTCGACGTCGTATTTGTTGAGGTCGGGGTCCATGGCGATTCCGCTCTTCCAGAGCGTCTGGTGATCCTCCGAGCCGGGCAGCGGCGTCAGGCAGAAGAACTCAAGAAGATCGATCGGCAGTTCGTCCTTGATGATCTCGATATCGCGGCGGATCGTCTCCGGCGTGTCCGCGGGAAAGCCCAATATATACCCTGCGATGGTCAGGATGCCCTGCTTCTTCCAGGCAAGCAGCATCTTGCGATACTCGGTGATCTTGTTCTGACGCTTCTTCGCCGCCGCCAGATTGTCCGGGTTGATGTTCTCGAGTCCGATAAAGACCTTGTTGACGCCGGCGCGCTTCGCCTTCTCGATGAAATTGGGAATCTTGTGACAGAGGGTGTCGACCTGGATCATGAGGCCGAGGGGAATTCCATCCTTTTCACGCAGCTGAATGAGCCGGTCGAACGTCGCTTCCCACTCCTTGTTGCGGGCAAAATTGTCGTCGGTGATGAAGAATTTCCTGATGCCCTGGGCCCAATTGAGCCGCACGAGATGCTCAATGTCGTCGGCCGAGCGATAGCGTGACTTGCGGCCCTGCACATTGATGATGGTGCAAAAGCTGCATTGGTAAGGGCAGCCGCGGCCGGCGTCGAAGCTGGCGCTGGCGCCAAGCGTGCGTTCAATGTATCGCTTCGGAAGGAACGGCACGGGCATGCCTTCCATTCCCGGAAGGTCCTTCATGTAGTTGTATATGGGCGCGAGACGTTCTGCCGCCACGTCGGCGAGCATCGCCTCGAGCCGCCCTTCGGCTTCGCCTGCGAATATCGTCACCCCCAGATCCCGGCAAATGTCGAGGTCTACCGCGTGACCGTCCAGCATCGACAGGCATCCCGACACGTGGAAGCCGCCGATGGCCACGGCAATTCCGGCAGCGCGGAAAGGACGCGCGATGTCGAGGGCGCGCGGGTACTGATTGGATTGAACGCCGACGAGCGCGACACATCCGAACCCGTCGCTGCGTCCAAAGCCGGCGAGCAGCGCGGCCACATCGACGCGTGTGTTGGTCTCGTCAATGACTTCGATGTCGATATCGACATCCGCACCCAGCACCTGCCGCTCGGCGCAGTCGGCTGCGATGCCGTAGACGGCTGCCAATGAATTGGACGGCGTCATCGCACGCCACCAGCGGATCACATAACCGTCGTCGTCGTAGTGCGACGGCTTGATGAGCACGAGTTGAAAGCGTCGCTTTGGTTGCTGCATGGACGCTTTCCTGGATGATGTACGGCAACACTATCACACTGTGTTCTCAATCCGTCGCCTATTTGGGAGCGCGTAAAATGTCTATGCCGGTAACAAAACTGCCTTCTTGTTGACGCTATCCGTTCGCCGCGCTGTCGAAGGCCGATACTGGCGGCGCCATTTGCGGCTCTGACGCTCAGCTTGCCCCAGTCACCCGCCATTTCCCATCCGCCGCCCGTTTCAGCGCCGGATCGCTCATCCGCACATGCTCCGCCAGAAAATCGATGAACGCGCGCACGCGGGCGGGCAGGGGGGCGGTATGGCCGACATAGACGGCGTGAATGTCTTCGCGGTCGCCGGGATTGTAGTTTTGCAGAACCGGAACAAGATGTCCGGCTTCGATGTCGGGGCCGATGTGGAAGAGGGCGAGGCGGGCAAGGCCGACGCCGCCGAGACAGAGTCGGCGGGCGGCTTCGCCGTCGCTGGCGCGGGCGGCCGGTGGCGGGACGGATTCCTCCGCATGCTCGCCGCGCCTGAAGGGCCAGCCGCGGATCGAGCGAGGAAAGGTCCAGCCTATGCCGCGGTGATCGGCAAGATCGACCGGACTCTTCGGTGTGCCGAAGCGTGCCAGGTAGTTCGGTGCGCCGACCACCACCATGCGGCTGGTGCCGAGCTTTCGTGCGATGAGACGTGAAGCTCGTAGCGGGCCGACGCGGATCGCGACGTCGGCGCGCTCCTGCATCAGGTCGATCAGCGTGTCGGTGAGCACGAGATCCAGCGTGACGTCGGGATGCTGTTCCAGGAAGCGCGGGATCAGCGGCATCACATGCAGCATGCCGAACGGGATGTTGCTGTTCACCGTGAGCCGGCCGCGCGGCGCTGCGCCTGAGGCCGCCTCGCGCTCGGCCTCCTCCATCTCGCCGAGGATGCGCAACGAGCGCTGGTAGAAGGCCTGGCCCTCCTCCGTCAGCGTGAGCTTGCGGGTGGTGCGGGTGATCAGCCGCGAGCCGAGCCGTGCCTCCAGCCGCGAGATCAGCTTGCTCACGCCCGACGGCGTCAGCCGCAGTTTTCGCGCGGCCTGGGTGAATCCCCCGAGATCGACGACGCGGACGAAGACTTCCATCTCGGCGGAGCGGTTGGTGTCGAAACGGGCCATGTTGAATTCACGTCACAAATGATTGGATTGAGGACATCCTAACGGTTTTGCCGCCGTGCGGCTATCTGCGGGGCTCGTCTCATCCATCGGAGCCACGCATGCCCCCCGCCGTCCTCGCGCTCACTGCCGGTGCCTTTGGCATCGGCACCACCGAATTCATCATCATGGGCCTGCTGCTCCAGGTCGCCGCCGACATGGGTGTCTCCGTGCCGGTCGCCGGCCTGCTCATCTCCGGTTATG
>Ga0070665_100005953_pt1 | contig 12488 bp, 8 predicted proteins | sample KBSS13metaG_FD_65862 | JGI IMG/M metagenome (GOLD analysis project Ga0070665, IMG submission 65862) | Switchgrass rhizosphere microbial communities from Kellogg Biological Station, Michigan, USA - KBS S1-3 metaG | ecosystem: Host-associated > Plants > Roots > Rhizosphere > Soil ... | reverse complement strand
CGTCGACATCTTTGGCCGCAGCCCAGCCGCTGAATTCGCGGATCAGCCGGCTCTTGCCAAGACCGGGTGCACCGACAACTCCGACGACAGCTCCGCACTCGACGTCAAAGGTGTGGGTAAGCGCGGTCATGGCCGGCCCGCGGCCCAGCATGGGGCCGTAATCACGCACCGCGACGATTCGACCGGATTCGACGGCGTGCAGCTGTCGCGCGGGCACCGGTTTCGACTCATTCTTGACATCGACCGCCACAACGGGCCCCAGCCGGGCCGCCTGCTCGACGAGCTGCGCGGTCGACATCGAGCACAGCACCCCACCTGGTGGTGCGGCGGCCTCCATCCGTTGCGCCATGCCCACTGGGTGGCCCACCGCGGTGTACGGGTTTGGGCCGAGCCCGATTTCGCCGGTTATCACCTCGCCGGAGTTCAGCCCGACACGAAGCTGCATGTCGGTGCCGTCGCGGCGATGTAGTTCGGCGGAAAGGCTTTCCGCCACGGACTGGATCTCAAGGGCGGCGAAGCACGCGCGCAGGGCGTGGTCCTCCAACGCAACGGGGGCGCCGAACAAGGCCATCAGTCCGTCGCCGGTGAATTTGTCGACCGTGCCGTGGTAACGCTGCACGACGGCGCCCGCGCGGTTCAACAACTCGTGCATGAGTTCCTGCAGCCGTTCGGGATCGAGTGTCGCGGCAAGTTTCATCGAGCCGACCACGTCGGCGAACAACACCGTGACTTGTTTGCGTTCGCCCGCGGACCGCTCCGCCACGACCGGGGATCCGCACGAATCGCAGAACCGCGCGTTGACGCGGAGATCGTTCCCGCACGCCGCGCAGCTCACAGTGGCTTCGCCGACCGGAATGTTCATCCGTTTGGCCCCCGGGTTCGTCGCGTCACCCGTGATTATGCCGACGTAGGGGCGGTGAGCCGCCAACTTGCGCTGGTTACGCTGACCGCGTGACTCGGCAGAAGATCCTCATCACCGGTGCGTCGTCGGGGCTGGGCGCTGGCATGGCCCGCAAGTTCGCCGCAAAGGGACGCGACCTGGCCCTGTGCGCCCGTCGCACCGACCGGCTCGATGAGTTGCGTGCCGAACTGTTGGAGCGCCATCCCGGCATCACGGTCGCGGTCGCCTCGCTGGACGTCAACGACCACGAACAGGTGCCGAAGGTGTTCGCGGAGTTGTCTGATGAACTCGGCGGCATCGACCGCATCATCGTCAATGCCGGAATCGGTAAGGGCGCGCGGCTGGGGTCGGGCAAGCTGTGGGCGAACAAAGCCACCATCGAGACGAATCTCGTTGCGGCGCTTGTGCAAATCGAGACGGCGATCGAGATGTTCAAAGCGGCAGGGGGTGGACATCTTGTGCTGATTTCGTCGGTGCTGGCCAACAAGGGCGTGCCGGGTGTGCGGGCCGCGTATGCCGCCAGCAAGGCCGGTGTTTCGTCGTTGGGCGAATCGCTGCGCGCCGAATATGCCAAGGGGCCGATCAAGGTCACGGTCATCGAGCCGGGCTACATCGAATCGGAGATGACCGCCAAGGCCGATACGACGTCGATGATGGTCGACAACGAGACCGGTACGAAGGCGATGGTCGACGCCATCGAACGCGAACCGGGCCGGGCCGCCGTCCCGAGCTGGCCGTGGGCGCCACTGGTGGCTGTGCTGCGTCTGCTGCCGCCACAGATCGCGGCGAAGTTCGCCTAGTTAGGCCCCCGAACTACCCAACTACCGCGAGCGTGCGTGTTTGCACACGACACGCCGCGAAAACACGGGCGGTGGCGCACGTTCGAGGGCCCCCGAGCGTGCCGGAAAGGCACGCAAGTTGCGGCGTGTTGGCGGGCAGGCACGCACACTCGGCGTTGTGTGGTTAGGGGCGCTAGGGGTTTAGTAAGTCGGCGGCCGTGGTAGCCGACCTTCATGATCGTAAAACTGACGAAGATGACGCCCATATTGTTCGCAGGCGCCGCGGCAGCTGCGATCGCCGCAGCGCCGGGCGCAATGGCCGAACCAGCGCCCCCGCCTCCTCCGCCGCCGTGCGTGAACGCCGACGGCACGCCATGTTCGGACATCGGCAATGTCGGGCCGGGTGGCGCGGAAGTGAACATCCCTTACGGCCCGTCTGGCGAGGCTGACCGCGGCGGCGCCTCGGGTGTGATTCCGTACGGCCCTGGTGGGTCGGCTGACGGCGGTGGCGCTTCCGGTTCGCTGTCGCCCTATGGTCCCGGCGGCTCGGCAGGCCCGGGCGGTGCCAACGGATGCATCCCGAACGTCGGCTGCATCAACATTCCGGCCGGCTAACCAGCTCGCGCGCTAGGCCGTGCGTCCGCGCTCGGTGCGGTAGCGGCGCACCAATGCGTCGGTCGAGGAGTCCGACTGCTCGGCCGGCGACGCGTCGCTGGTGATCACCGGCAGCAGCGCCTTGGCCTGCGTCTTGCCGAGTTCGACACCCCACTGGTCGAACGAGTCGATGCCCCAGATGACACCCTCGGTGAAGACCTGATGCTCGTATAACGCGATCAACTGGCCGACCACCGAGGGCGTCAGCTTGGTGCCGAGAATCGATGTCGTCGGCCGGTTGCCCGGCATCACCTTGTGCGGCACCACTTCTGGCGGCGTGCCCTCGGCCGCGATCTCCTCGGCGGTCTTGCCGAACGCCAGCACCTGCGTCTGGGCGAAGAAGTTACTCATCAGCAGGTCATGCATGCTGCCGCTGCCATCGGCGGTCGCCAAGTCGTCGGTGGGCTGGGAGAACCCGATGAAGTCGGCCGGGATCAGTCGCGTGCCCTGGTGGATCAGTTGATAGAACGCATGCTGGCCGTTGGTTCCCGGTTCACCCCAAAAGATTTCGCCGGTGCTGGTCGACACCGGTGTGCCGTCGGCGCGCACCGACTTGCCGTTGGACTCCATCGTCAACTGCTGCAGATAGGCTGCGAAGCGTGACAAGTCGTTCGAATACGGCAGCACCGCGCGCGTCTGCGCGTCGAAGAAGTTGTTGTACCACAAGCCGATAAGGCCCAGCAGGGCCGGCGCGTTGGCCTCCAGCGGTGCGGTGCGGAAGTGCTCGTCGACGATGTGGAAGCCGGCCAGGAAGTCGGCGAACCGCTCGCGGCCGATGGCGGCCATCACGCTCAAACCGATTGCGCTGTCGACCGAGTACCGGCCGCCGACCCAGTCCCAGAAGCCGAACATGTTGTCGGTGTTGATGCCGAAGTCGTCGACCAGCTTCTTGTTCGTCGACACCGCGACGAAATGCTTTGCCACCGCGGCATCGCCCAACGCTTCGGTCAGCCAGCGCCGCGCTGCCGTCGCGTTGGTCAAGGTCTCCAGCGTCGAGAACGTCTTCGACGCAACGATGAAAAGCGTTGTGGCTGGCTCGAGTCCGTCAAGCTTGGCCACCAGGTCGGCGGGGTCGACGTTCGAGACGAACCGCGCCGAGATGCCCGCGTCGGCGTAGTGGCGCAACGCGTTGTACACCATCACCGGCCCCAGATCCGAGCCGCCGATGCCGATGTTGACGACGGTCTTGATGCGCTCGCCGGTGGCGCCGGTCCACTCGCCGCTGCGCAGCCGGTCGGTGAAGTCGCCCATCTTGTCCAGCACCGCGTGCACGTCCTCGACGACGTTCTGCCCGTCGACCACCAACTCGACGCCGACCGGATCGCGCAGCGCCGTGTGCAGCACCGCACGGTCCTCGGAGGTGTTGATGTGCACGCCGGAGAACATCGCGTCGCGACGCTGTTCGAGCCCGGCGGTGCGGGCCAGGTCGATCAGCATTTTCAGGGTGTCGCGCGTGACGCGGTGCTTGCTGTAGTCGATGTACAGGTCGCCGACCGTCAACGTCAGCGCAGTACCGCGGTCGGGGTCGTCAGCAAAGAGCTCGCGCAGCGTCTTGTCACCGATTTCTTCGTGGTGGCGCTGTAGGGCCTGCCAGGCGGGAGTGGCTGCAATATCTGGGATCTGCTGCGTCTGGGCCGTCATGTTTTCGACCCTAGTGCGGCCCGTTGAACAAAGGTGTAAATGATGGAGGTATGGACACCACCGCTCTGCTGAAGTCAGTACCCACCGGTCTGTGGATCGGCGGTGAGGAACGGATGAGCAAGTCGACATTCAACGTTCTCGACCCGTCCGATGACGAGGTCCTGATCGCCGTCGCCGACGGCACCCCAGCAGACGCGATCGCCGCGCTGGACGCCGCCTGCGCTGTGCAGGAGGACTGGGCGGCCACCGCACCCCGCGAGCGGGGCGAGATCCTGCGCGCGGTCTTCGAGAAGATCACCGAGAAGGCCGAAGACCTCGCCACCCTGATGACGCTGGAAATGGGCAAGGTGTTGCCCGAAAGCATGGGCGAGGTCAAGTACGGCTCGGAGTTCTTCCGCTGGTTCGCCGAAGAGGCCGTCCGCATCGGCGGCCGCTACACCCCGAAGCCGGCGGGCGACGGCCGCATTATCGTCACCAAGGACCCTGTCGGGCCGTGCTACGCGATCACCCCGTGGAACTTCCCGCTGGCGATGGGCACGCGCAAGATCGGCCCGGCCGTCGCGGCCGGTTGCACGATGATCGTCAAGCCGGCTCAGGAGACCCCGCTGACCATGCTGCTGCTGGCCAAGCTGATGGACGAGGCCGGCCTGCCGAAGGGCGTGCTGTCGGTGATCCCGACCAGCAAGCCGGGCGATGTGACCACCGCGCTGATCGACGATGGGCGACTGCGCAAGCTGACGTTCACCGGCTCCACCGGCGTCGGCAAGGCGCTGGCCAAACAGGGCAGCGACAAGCTGCTGCGGCTGTCGATGGAACTCGGTGGCAACGCACCGTTCGTGGTGTTCGACGACGCCGACGTGGACGCCGCCGTCGACGGCGCGATCCTGGCCAAGATGCGCAACGGCGGCGAGGCATGCACCGCGGCCAACCGCTTCCACGTCGCCAACGCGGTGCGCGAGGAGTTCACCGAGAAGCTGGTCAAACGGATGAGCGAGTTCACCCTCGGCAAGGGCATCGATGAGTCGTCGACGCTGGGGCCGCTGATCAACGCCAAGCAGGTCGCCACCGTCGAAGACCTGGTGTCCGATGCCGTCTCGCGCGGCGCGACGGTCGCGGTCGGTGGCGTCGCGCCCGGCGGCCCCGGCAACTTCTACCCGGCCACAGTGCTGGCCGACGTCCCGGCCGACGCCCGCATTCTCAAGGAGGAGGTGTTCGGGCCGGTCGCGCCGATCACCGGCTTCGACTCCGAGGAGGAGGGCATCGCGGCGGCCAACGACACCGAATACGGGTTGGCGGCCTACATCTACACGCAGTCGCTGGACCGTGCGCTGCGGGTGGCCGAGAGCATCGACGCAGGCATGGTCGGCGTGAACCGCGGCGTGATCTCCGACCCCGCGGCCCCGTTCGGTGGCGTCAAGCAGTCCGGCTTCGGCCGCGAGGGCGGCACCGAGGGCATCGAGGAATACCTGGAGACCAAGTACATCGCGCTGACGAACTAGGTCACCTACCCGGCGAGCAGACGCAGAAGGGGACTGAACTCCGGCGTGTCGGCCCCTTCTGCGTCTGCTCGCGCAGGAAGAATTCCGGCAGTGACAGCGGATCGCGGCCACTCGATTCCCGCACTGGACGGCATCCGTGCGGTCGCTGTCGCGCTCGTCCTCGCCGAGCACGGCGGGCTGCCCGGCGTCTCCGGCGGATTCCTCGGGGTCGACGTTTTCTTTGTGCTCAGCGGATTCCTGATCACCTCTCTGCTGCTCGACGAGTTCCGGACCAAGGGCCGAATCCGGCTGCGCGACTTCTGGATTCGTCGCGCGCGACGACTGCTGCCCGCGTTGCTCGCGATGGTGCTCGCGGTGGTGGCCGTGCGGAGGCTCTTCCCGACCGAGGCCACGGCTTCGCTGCGCGACGATGCCGTCGCCTCCTTCTTCTGGATGTCGAACTGGGCGTTCGTCGCGCAGAAGACCGACTACTTCTCCCAAGGTGCTCCACCGTCGCCGCTGCAGCACACGTGGTCGCTCGGTGTCGAGGAGCAGTACTACCTGATCTGGCCACTGCTGGTGCTCGGCATCGCGGCGCTGTTCTGGCGGCGACTCCGACTGGCCGTCTTCGTGCTGGCCGTCGCGGGTGTCGTCGCGTCGTCGACCGCCGCCCTCTTGATGGCGCCCGAGGTCAACCGGGTGTACTTCGGCACCGACACCCGCATACAGGCGCTGCTGATCGGCACCGCGGCAGCTGCCCTGCTGGTACGCGACTGGACGGTGCTCACGTCGGGCGGCACGCTGATCCGCACCCGGTATCGGCGCTGGGCCGCGACCGCGTTGTCGGTGGTCGGGGTGGCGGGTCTGGCCGTGCTCGCGCATTACGCGACGGGCAGTGCCCGCGACTTCCGCTACGGCCTGCTGATCGCGGTGGCCCTGTCCGCGGCGCTCGTCGTCGCACCCGTGGCACTGGACCAGACTTCACCCGTCGCGCGGGCACTCGCATGGCGGCCATTGGTGTGGCTTGGCGCGATCTCCTACGGCGTCTACCTCTGGCACTGGCCGATCTTCCTGGCGCTCAACGGGGAACGCACCGGGTGGTCGGGTTGGCCGCTGTTCGCGCTGCGGTGCGCGGCGACGGTTGCGGTGGCGACGGCGTCGTGGTGGTTGCTCGAACAGCCGATCCGACGGTGGCGGCCGGTGATCGTCCCGATGCTGCCGTTGGCGGGTGCGACGGCGGCGACGGCGGCCGTCATAACCATGACAGTGGTGCCCGTCGAACCCAAACCGGCCGACCCGGGAGCCAGCAGCATCGACTCGGCTGCGCTGGTCTCACCGGAGCGGCCGGTCGAGGTGAAGTCGCCGTCGGGCCAGCTCGCGCCGGGGACCAAGAGGGTCGCGGTGTTCGGCGACTCGGTCGCGTGGACGTTGATGCGGTATCTGCCGCCGACGCCGGGGCTGACCTTCACCAACTACACGACGATCGGGTGTGGGGTGGCTCGCGGCGGGCCTTACCGGTATGCGGGCGAGACGTTGAATCAGAAGCCGGAATGCGATGACTGGCCGGCGCGGTGGTCGCAGCGGATCAACCACGACCGACCGGACGTCGTGCTGCTGATCATCGGCCGCTGGGAAGTGGTGGATCGGGTCAACGAGGGGCACTGGACGCACATCGGCGACGACGCGTACGACGCGTATCTGCACGGGGAGCTGACGCGGGCGCTCGACATTCTGACATCGACGGGTGCGCACGTGGTGGTGACGACCGAGCCGTACAACCGGCGTGGTGAGCGGGCCGACGGGAGCCTGTATCCCGAGGATCAGCCCACCCGCGCCGACCGCTGGAACACCTTGTTGCGCACCGTGATCGGTAAGCGACCGAATGTCACCGTGCTCGACCTCAACAAGAAGTTGGGCCCGGACGGCTACTACACCAGCAAGGTCGACGGCATCAAGATGCGCATCGACGGCGTGCATCCGACGCCGGAGGCGGTCAAGTGGTTGACGCCGTGGTTGGCCGACGCGCTGAAACGCTAGCGATTTCGGCGTGGCCAGTCGCGCTCAGCGCGACCCAGCACGCCCAAATCGCGCTGGCTCAGTGGCCGAGCCGGCCGCGGCCCATGCGCAGCAGCAGCATCGCCAGGTCCTTGCCGTCGGGGCCGAGCTCGCTGTAGCGCTCGATGACCTTCATCTCGCGGCTGTGCACGAGCCGGGTGCCGCCTGAGGCCATCCGGGCCTTACCGATCAGCTTGGACACCTCGGTGCGCCGCTTGACGGCCGCCAGGATCGCCGAGTCGAGCTCGTCGATCTCGCGGCGCAGGTCATCAATCTCAGCCACGGGTTCCGTTTCGATAGTCATTTCGGGCTCCTCGTTGTGTAAGGGTTCTTGGTCTCATCCGGTTTCGGGCCTCACACAAGAGACGAGCCCCGGATCCGGAAGCGGACCGCGGGGCTCTGGGAAGCAGCTAGACCACGGGCACCGCTGGCCGGTACCCGTAGAAAAATCGGCGATGAGCCGCTTGCGCGAAGAGCATCGACGAAGGCTGCTTGATGAGCACGTCTAGAAGTGTGCCATTTAGGCCCGTGGGAGCGCAAAGAGTGTCGTCCGTCGGCGGTAAGTTGGGACAGACATGAGTTTGCACGTGACCGACCTGAATTCCGACTCCGAAGCCCTACTGGACGGCCTGAACCCGCAACAGCGCGAAGCCGTGCTGCATGAAGGCACGCCGCTGCTGATCGTCGCGGGCGCCGGCTCCGGCAAGACCGCGGTGTTGACTCGGCGGATCGCCTACCTGCTGGCGGCCCGTGAGGTCGGTGTCGGCCAGGTGCTGGCCATCACGTTCACCAACAAGGCCGCCGCCGAGATGCGCGAACGGGTGGTGGAGCTGGTCGGGCCGCGGGCCCGGGCCATGTGGGTGTCGACGTTCCACTCGACCTGTGTGCGGATCCTGCGCAACCAGGCATCCCTGATCAAGGGGCTGAACTCCAACTTCTCGATCTACGACGCCGACGACTCGCGGCGGTTGCTGTTGATGATCGGTAAGGACATGGGGCTGGACACCAAGCGGTACTCGCCGCGGCTGCTGGCCAACGGGATCTCCAACCTGAAGAACGAGCTGATCGGCCCCGAGCAGGCGGCCTACGACGCGTCGAATGCGATGGAGGATCTGCCGCGGATCATCGCCGAGGTCTTCGCCGAATACCAGCGCAGACTGCGAGCGGCCAACGCGCTGGACTTCGATGACCTGATCGGCGAGACAGTCGCTGTGCTGCAAGCATTTCCACAGATTGCGCAGTACTACCGCAGGCGGTTCCGGCACATCATGGTCGACGAGTATCAGGACACCAACCACGCGCAATACGTGTTGGTGCGTGAGCTGGTCGGGCGTGAGACAGAAGACGGCGTCGCCCCCGCTGAGCTGTGTGTGGTCGGCGACGCCGACCAGTCGATCTACGCGTTCCGTGGCGCCACCATCCGCAACATCGAGGACTTCGAACGCGACTTCCCCAATGCCACAACGATTCTGCTCGAGCAGAACTACCGCTCGACGCAGAACATCCTGAACGCGGCGAACTCGGTGATCTCCCGCAACGCCGGTCGGCGGGAGAAGCGGCTGTGGACCGACGCGGGGGAGGGCGAGCTCATCGTCGGCTACGTCGCCGACAACGAGCACGACGAGGCGCGCTTCGTCGCCGAGGAGATCGACGCGCTCGCCGACAAGGGTGAGATCACATACAACGACGTCGCGGTCTTTTACCGCACCAACAACTCATCGCGCGCGCTGGAAGAGGTGTTCATCCGCGCCGGCATCCCGTACAAAGTCGTTGGGGGCGTTCGCTTTTACGAGCGCAGGGAGATCCGCGACATCGTCGCGTATCTGCGGGTGCTCGACAACCCCGGCGACTCGGTGAGCATGCGCCGCATTCTGAACACGCCGCGGCGGGGGATCGGCGACCGCGCCGAGGCGTGTGTGGCGGTGTACGCGGAGAACACCGGGTTGAGCTTCAACGACGCGCTGCAGGCGGCCGCCGCGGGCAAGGTGCCGATGCTGAACACCCGCTCCGAGAAGTGCATCGCGAGTTTCGTTGAGCTGCTTGATGATCTGCGCGGCAAGCTGGACGACGAGCTCGGCAACGTCGTCGAAGCCGTCCTCGACCGCACCGGCTACCGGACCGAGCTGGAATCCTCCAGCGATCCCCAGGATCTCGCGCGACTGGACAACCTCAACGAATTGGTCAGCGTCGCACACGAATTCAGCACTGACCTAGCCAACGCGCAGGCGACGGGCGAAGTCGCGCCCGAGGACGAGGACATCCCCGACACCGGTGTGCTCGCCCAGTTCCTGGAGCGGGTGTCGCTGGTGGCCGACGCCGACGAACTGCCTGAGCACGGCGCAGGCGTGGTGACGATGATGACCCTGCACACCGCGAAGGGGCTGGAATTCCCGGTGGTGTTCGTGACGGGCTGGGAGGACGGCATGTTCCCGCACATGCGGGCACTCGGCGATCCGACCGAACTGTCCGAGGAGCGGCGGCTGGCCTACGTCGGCATCACCAGGGCACGGCAGCGGCTGTACCTCAGCCGCGCCAGAGTCCGCTCGTCGTGGGGGCAGCCGATGCTCAATCCGGAATCCAGGTTCCTCAAGGAGATCCCGCAGGAGCTCATCGATTGGCGGCGGGTAGAGCCTCCACCGTCGCTTTCGGCGCCCGTCAGCGGTGCGGGCAGATTCGGCACTCCGCGTCCGGCACCGGCGCGCTCAGCGGTAGGTAAGCGCCCGCTGCTGGTGCTTGCGCCGGGCGATCGCGTCACCCACGACAAGTACGGGCTCGGCCGCGTCGAGGAGGTGTCCGGCGTCGGTGAGTCGGCGATGTCGCTGATCGACTTCGGCAGCGCCGGGCGGGTCAAGCTGATGCACAACCACGCGCCGGTCGCGAAGCTCTAGGGCCCAGGTTCGTCGAGATCGACGAAATGCCGCGATTTACTCGCACTTTCGCGCCCGTTTGTCCGTTTGGGCGCCTAGTCCGACCCGCTGCGGGCCCATCGGCGCGTCGCGGGCAGCAGCGCCAGCAGGATGCTCGCGACGGGCAGCACCGGGATGCCGTACACCACCGGCGAGAGCTTGGCCCCCGCGACGAACAACCCCGCGAAGATCAGCAGCGCCACGACGGCGCCGACCACGATCAGCAGCCTGCTCAGCTGGCGCCGTAGCAGCAGCGCGATCAGCCCGGTGATGAGCGCCGCCGCCGACACCGCGGTGAGAAACCCGATCGCCACGCAGAACAGCCGATCCGACCGCCACCACCCGGTGATCAGGTCGACGGCGATCACGGCGGTGGCCCAGCCGGTCAGGATGGCGGCGATCACCGTCGCGATCGCCGTGTTCGGGTTGGCCCGCTTGTGCCGCGGAGTGCCTATCGCGGCAGGCCTGGCTCGCGGCACATAGGTCGTCGGCGGGTCGCCTAGCGCGGGGAATTCACCGGTCGGATGACGGCGGATGATACTGGTCTGCGGCTCAGACTCGGCGGGTATCGGCGACGACGGCGTGCCACCGTTGCGTCGGATGCGTGGCTGATCGAGGGGGGATGATTCGGACGGGCCGTCGCTCACATCTAGCCAACGTAGTTGCCGGGGCTAAGGCCCCGCTGCGCAAGCCACGGCACCGGGTCGATTCGGTTGGTGCCGTTGACCAAAACCTCGAAGTGGCAGTGCGGACCGGTCGAGTTACCGCGGTTGCCGATCGTCGCGATCTGATCGCCTGCCATCACCCGGTCGCCCTTGCTGACGAGCCAGGTGTTCACGTGCCCGTACAGCGTGACGGTGCCGTCGGCATGCCGGATCTTGACCCAGGCGCCGTAGCCGGCCGTCGGGCCCGCGTCGATGACCACGCCATCGGCGACGGCGTAGATCGGCGTGCCGATCGCGTTGGCGATGTCGATGCCGGCATGCAGCACACCCCAGCGGTAGCCGAAGCCGGAGGTGAAGACGCCCTTCGTGTACATCACGAACAGCGGCCGGTTCAGCCGCGCCTCGCGCTCGGCCCGCTCTTGGGCGAATGCGGCGGCCTTGGTGACTTCCTCGGCGTGCACCGACTCATTGGCGGCCGGGGTGACCGAGACGACCTGCATGCCGTCGGTTGATCCGGTGACGAGCCCGCCGCCCATCGTCGACGTGTCTGCGGCGAGAACAGCCTCCGTCGGCTTCTTGTGGTCCGAGGCGTTCGACATCGTGTACGCGCCTGCTGCGGTAGCGCCGACCGCCATCGCGGCGACCATCAGCCTGCCCTTGACGGGCACGTCCTGCTTGCGGTGCAGGCCTCGTCGGCCGGAGATGTCGATGATGTCGGTCTCGTCCACGCCGTCACTGGTGTCGGTGTGGCTGTCCCGGTAGGCGTGCGACGCGCGACGCTCGGCGCGCGGATCCGGCCGGAACTGCGACGGCACCGCCAGCCGCAGCGGGATCAGATTGTCGGTGTCATGCAGGTCGTCGAGCTCAGGCGCATGGATGACTTGCGACTCGCGGTCGAACGCACAGTTCTCGCGGAACTCCAGATCAGCGAGGTCGCCGAATTCGTTGAACGGAATGATGTCGGTGATCGCGGCGTCGTAATTGACTGCTGCGTAAGCATTTCCGTCGGTGGGGTCGTTCGTCGAGACTCCGTCAGGAGCTGGAGACAAACGATGCCTTGCCAACCTGCAATGTCCTTCTAGCCGTGACCGAAACGTGATCTGGACCAGAGGCACGTTAACCAAATCCCAATGTTGGCCGCAACCCGAGGATGTATTCCACCGGGGGATTGTGACTTGTATCACGTGTCGGCCGGCGGTGAGATCTACCACATGAGCGGTAGGCGGTGCGGAACCCGCTAGTTCGTGTGGATAAAGTTCCCCCTGGCCCGTCGGGCACAAACCTTCGACGTCAACGCACAAAGACAGTGAGTCCATGGATCTCTTCGAATACCAAGCGAAAGAGCTGTTCGCGAAGCACAACGTGCCCACCACGCCGGGTCGGGTGACCGACACCGCCGAGGGCGCCAA
>Ga0070665_100005951_pt1 | contig 12492 bp, 13 predicted proteins | sample KBSS13metaG_FD_65862 | JGI IMG/M metagenome (GOLD analysis project Ga0070665, IMG submission 65862) | Switchgrass rhizosphere microbial communities from Kellogg Biological Station, Michigan, USA - KBS S1-3 metaG | ecosystem: Host-associated > Plants > Roots > Rhizosphere > Soil ... | reverse complement strand
CGCCTGAAACGATGGCGCGGTTTTCGGCGATTTCCGACGCTCCGGCCCTGGCGACCAGGCCGATCACCTTGCCGCCGGCATAGAAGAACTGCCCGCCGGACAGGACCGTCGTATCGATCGCTGTGGCTCCGCTCGAAACCACCTGCTCGAGACCGCTGGAGACGACGACGCCCCGTGAGGTAACGCCGGAGGTCAGCACCTCCCGGATCACTTTTCCACCGGCGGCGACTTTCAGCCCGGTGACAGTGCTGCCGCTGCCGACGATGAGAAGCCCGCCGCTTTCCACGGTGACATTGCTGGCGACACCGCTGGAATAGAGAATCTCCTCGCCGCCCCGCTTGATGACGGTGCCGGTCGTCACCCCGGAATATTCGACCTGCTGAACGCCGCCGTTGCGGACGATCGTCTGCACGGCCACACCGCCGCGATCGATCTCTTGGATCCCTCCGCGCCCGATCGTCGTGCTGGTCGCTTGGGTCGACACGACCTGGCGGCCGCGACTTTCGATGATGGTTCCGATGGCGGTTCCAGAGGTGATCTGCTTGCCGCCCGAAATGGTCGTATCGATCGCCGTGCCGCCATAGGCGATGACTTGGCTGCCGGCGCTTCTGATGACGGTGCCACTGGCAATGCCGCCGGACGCGATCTGCTGCCCACCCTGGCGGATAGTGGTGTTGATCGCGCTGCTGTTGGAAAGAACGGACTGCTGTCCTTTGCCTTCCAGGACGGTCCCGCGGGCAGTCCCTTGCACCTGCTGGAGCGCGTTCCCGCCGACGGTGGTTCTCACGGCCACGCCGCCGGCATAGACAATCTGCTCGCTGATTGCGATGCGCTTGTCGACAATCGCGCCGGTCAGCACGGTGCCGGTCGCGGTGCCATGCACCCATTCGCGTCCGCCACCCAGAACGGTGGTATCGATCGCGGCGCCGCCCTTGAGGATGGTCTGGTGCTGGCCGCTCGATATTGTCTGGCTTTTGACCGTGACACCGGATGAGACTACCGGCGCGACGGCGGCCTTGGCGGTCGATGGCGTGATGTAGCCGCCGCTGGTGATTTCATGCAGCCCTAAGCCCGGGCCAGCCTTGGGCGATTGGCCAGAAGAAACAAGCATTCTTGGTCCCCAGGTCCGATTTCAGAAAATTTAATATTTATATCCGTCGCAAATCCGAAGGCATTACGCTGCCGGATATACGCCTGGATCATAATATTCCTTGCGGGATTATTCTTTCTGCCCCGAATTAGACGAAGCGGGGAATCGGCCCCTGCTGCGGTGTCGTGTCGTCGCCCAGGTCGAACATCACCTCATCGACATAGCACCACCCCCAGCCTTCCGGTGGGTCGTAGCCCTCGATGATCGGGTGGCTGGTGGCGTGAAAGTGGGCGGTGGCGTGCCTGCTGGGGGAGTCGTCGCAGCAGCCGACATGGCCGCAAGTCCGGCAGATCCGCAGATGGACCCACCAGCCGTCGGCCTTCAGGCATTCCTCGCAGCCTTTGGCGCTCGGCGTGACCGGCTGGATGGTTGTAAGATGCGAGCAGCTGTCGGCCATGGGGTCTTCTCCTGTCGCTTCGCGAGCGGTTTGTCCAAGATTCTCGATAAGATGCTGTTCTATAAGGCTTAGGATAGTTCGTTTCGCGCCCGAAATCGTCGAGGCATCGCAAAACCACTCGTCACCCATTACCTTGAACTCATGTCCCAGCTTCAGGATACCGAAATCGAGATCGATCCCGCTTCGCCGGACGTGCGGCAGGCGCAGACCTATCCGCGGCTGAACCGTGACATGATGGAGCGGATCGCAGCCTATGGCAGCGAGGAGTCGGTCCCGGCCGGAACGATCCTGTTCGAGCGCGGCCAGCGCAGTGTGGATTTCTTCGTTCTGGTCGAAGGGTCGATCGAGATGTTCGACTACGACCATAACCAACCGCGTGTCTTCGGCACGCTGGAGCCGCGGCAGTTCACCGGCGAGCTCCACATGTTCAACGACCGCCAGGTCCTGGTCTCGGGTCGGACCAGCGCTGATAGCCGGGTGATTCGTGTCCGCCGCGCCGATTTCCGGCGGCTGACAACCGGGGAGCCGGATATCAGCGAGATTGTCATGCGCGCCTTTGTGCTGAGGCGGATGGGCCTGATCCGGCACGCGACTGGCGGCGTGGTACTGATCGGGTCAGGTTACGGGGCCGATACGTTGCGGCTGAAGCGCTTCCTGACGCGGAACGGCTATCCCCACCGGGTGCTGGACGTCGATGCCGACCCGGCGGCTGAGGGCTTTCTGGACTGCTTTTCCTTGACTCCGGATATGCTGCCGGTGGTGATCGCGGACTGCCAGCATGCCCTGCGCAATCCGAACAATGCCGAGCTGGCCGATGCGCTGGGCCTGACTGAGGCGCTCGACCCAAACCATGCCTGGGACGTCGCCATCGTCGGCGCTGGTCCGGCGGGGCTGGCCTCGGCAGTCTATGCCGCGTCGGAGGGGCTCGACACCATCGTGATCGAAGGCATGGCGCCGGGTGGGCAGGCTGGGACCAGTTCGAAGATTGAGAATTACCTGGGCTTCCCGACCGGCATCTCCGGCCAGGCGCTGGCCGGCCGGGCGCAGATACAGGCGCAGAAATTCGGGGCACATCTGGAAATCTCGCGTGATGCCGTCGCTCTCGATTGTTCCGGCTCGCCGTTCCGCCTGACCCTCGATGACGGACAGGTCATCCAGGCCCGCTCGATCGTGGTGGCCTCCGGCGCGCGCTACCGCAAGCTTGACGTCGCCAATTACGCCCGGTTCGAGGGGCAGGGGATTCATTACGCCGCGACCGCGATGGAGGCGCAGCTCTGCTTAGGCCAGGAGGCGATCGTGGTTGGCGGCGGCAACTCGGCCGGACAGGCGGCGATGTTCCTGTCGCGCCATGCCGCTCATGTCCATGTCCTGGTCCGCGGCGAGGGGTTGGCCGCGACCATGTCCGATTATCTGGTCCAGCGGATCGCGCAGTCGCCGCGCTGCACCCTGCACAGCCATACGGAGATCACTGGCCTCGACGGCGACGAGCGTCTGGGGCGTGTGACCTGGACCAACCTGCGCGAAGGCCGGAGCGAGACCCGCCCGATCGGCAATGTCTTCGTCATGATCGGCGCCCAGCCCAACACGACCTGGCTCGACGGCTGCCTGGAGCTGGACGAGCAGGGTTTCGTGCGCACCGGTAAGCGCCCTGATGGCACGCCGCTGCCGTCGCCCTACATGACGACCAAGCCGGGCGTCTTTGCTGTCGGCGACGTCCGCTCAGGCTCGGTCAAGCGGGTCGCCGCCTCGGTTGGCGAAGGCTCGGTCGTGGTGGCGGCGATCCACCACTATCTGCACCCGGACGGTTAGAGCCGCTTCAGCGTCTCCTCGTCCGCCTCGCCATCGAAATATTTCCTGAGCGCATCGGCAAAGACCGGACGCTTCGGCGCGGCCTGCGCGAACAGGGTCATTGAAGAGCGGAATTTCATGTCGTCGGGCCAGCCGAATATGTCGGAGGCCGAACGGCCCTCGACCGCGAGCACCAGCCGCGTGCAATCCTCCAGGCGGGGACCGAGGACAGGGTGGTTCAGGTAGGCCCGGGCCTCGTCCAGCGACTGGATCGCATAGCGTTGCGCCATCGCACTGAAGCCCAGCCCGGCGATCTGCGGGAAGATGAACCATATCCAGTGGCTGCGCTTGCGGCCCTGTGCAAGCTCGGCGCGCACCCGGTCGATGACCGGCGCCTGGGCGTCGACGAAGCGCTGAAGGTCGTGAGGATCGTCCATATTCCCGTAGATATGGATCGATGCTGATGCAGATGAAATAGACCTTCAAGGAGTCCGCTTGGCCGCCAGCGCCGACAGCTTCGAGAATAATATGTCGAAATTGATCGGCTTGGAGATGTAGTCGTCCATGCCGGCGGCGCGCAGCTCGTCCTCGGTATTGTTCTCCGCCTGGGCGGTCAGCGCGATGATCGGGACGAATTTCTTTTCGCCGGGCAGCTGCCGGATCTGCTTGGTGGCCTCGATACCGTCCATCTCCGGCATCTGCACGTCCATCAGGATCACGTCATAGTCGGCGTTCTTCATCGCGTCGATCGCCTGAATCCCGTTCTCGGCGATGTCGATCTGATAGCCTGACCGCGCCAGCAGCTTTTGCGTCAACAACTGATTGAGCTTGACGTCTTCCGCGAGGAGGACCCGGAAAGCGGGTTTGGTATCGGTATCCATCTGCGCCCATTGCTGCGATTCGGCCGCCGAAGCTACGCCTCTAACTCTATTACGGCTCGATGCCCTAAATCAAACTGCGATTGCCCGTAGTTCCTGTGTTTTTCTGCTGCAATATTATCACCAAGTTTTCGGCTTCGGCGGCGTCATGCTATTCAATCTAAGATGAAACCGAAGCGCACATTGGAACTATCCGACTACTTGGCGATCGAGCATCGCCTAGGGGCGCATAACTACAAACCGCTCGATGTCGTGCTGTCTCGGGGCGAGGGCGTCTATGTTTGGGACACGGCGGGCAAGCGCTATCTCGATTGCCTGTCGGCCTATTCGGCGGTCAATCACGGCCATTGCCACCCGCGCATCCTGGCGACGCTGGTCGAGCAGGCCGGGCGCCTGAGCCTTACCTCGCGCGCCTTCCGCAACGACCAGCTGCCGCTGTTCTATGAGGAAATCTGCGCACTGACCGGCGCGCACAAGGTGCTGCCGATGAACAGCGGCGCCGAGGCGGTCGAGAGCGCGATCAAGGCGGTGCGCAAGTGGGGCTATGAGGTCAAGGGCGTGCCCGAGGACAAGGCCGAGATCATCGTTTGCTCCGACAATTTCCATGGCCGCACCATCGCCATCGTCGGTTTCAGCACCGATCCGGCGGCGCGTACCGGCTTTGGCCCGTTTCCGCCCGGCTTCAAGACCATCCCGTTCGGCGATGCCGAGGCGCTGGAGGCGGCGATAACGCCGAACACTGTCGGCTTCCTGGTCGAACCGATCCAGGGCGAGGCCGGCGTCATCATCCCGCCCGATGGCTATCTGCGGCAGGTGCGCGAGATCTGTACGCGCCACCGCGTCACCTTGATCCTCGACGAAATCCAGACCGGCCTTGGCCGCACCGGCAAGCTGTTGGCCGAGCAGCATGAGGGGATCGAGGCCGACGTCACCCTGATCGGTAAGGCGCTTGCCGGCGGCTTCTATCCGATCTCCGCCGTGCTCTCGAACCAGGAGGTGCTGGGCGTGCTGAAGCCCGGCGAGCATGGCAGCACCTTCGGCGGCAATCCGTTGGCCTGCGCCGTCGCCCGCACGGCGATGAAAGTGCTGGTCGAGGAGGGGATGATCGAGAACGCCGCCCTGATGGGCGAGCGCTTCCTGGCCGGCCTGCGCGCCCTCAATCACGCCGTCATCAGGGAGGTGCGCGGCCGCGGCCTGCTGATCGCGCTGGAGCTGAACCCGGACGCCGGCGGCGCCCGCCGCCTCACCGAGGCGCTGGTGGAGCGCGGCCTGCTGGCCAAGGAAACCCACACGAACACCGTGCGTTTCGCCCCGCCTTTGATCATCACCGAAGACCAAGTCGACTGGGCCTTAGGGCAGATCGCCGCCGGGCTGGGGATTTATTGAGCTCAGCGAGCGCCCGCACGCAAAACGGGAAAGGGTGCCTGTGCATACGGCAGGTATAATTAAACGGGATCCGTATCTGTTGCGTAATTTTCAATTTAAACACATAAAAGCTAAAATTTTTTAATCTTTTATATATAGTCTAATGAGGTACTTCAGCTGCATTATTCTACATTATTGCTGGGGATGAATGGGTAAGTTAATCTCCTGATAGGCTGGGGCGAACGGGCCCTCCTGCCAGGGAACGAATTTCTCGGCCCGATGGGAGAACGAGAATGATAGTCGGGAAATCAGGCGTCCCTTCCGCAAAGGGGCTGATCTTCGGTGCCGTTTCGGCACTCTGTCTTGCGCTAGCCTTACCCGGACCCGTGGCACAAGCGGGCAACGGTGATATCGTTTATACGGTAAACCCGCCCTATAAGCTGATGAAGGCAGCGTCGCGCAGCGGCCCATACGCTTTCCCGACTCCCTCGCAATGCGTGGCTGCGTTCGGTCTCACCTGCTACACGCCTGCCCTGGTGCGCTCGGCTTACAACATTCCGGCAGCGGCCGACGGCGCGGGGCAGACGATTGTGATCGTCGACGCCTATGGCAGCCCCACCGTGCAGGAGGACCTCAACACGTTCAGCGTGGCTTTCGGGCTGCCGATCGCGGATTTCCGGGTCGTCTATCCACTGGGCAAGCCGACCTATAATCCGAATCAGCACCATGACGAGACCAGCTGGGCGGTCGAGACCAGCCTCGACGTGCAATGGGCGCATGCCATCGCGCCCAACGCCAAGATCGTCCTGGTCGTCGCGCCGAACAACGGCGGCAACGCGCTCAACAACGCGCAGCGCTACGCCATTAACAATCATCTAGGGCAGGTGATGTCGCTCAGCTTCGGCGCCGACGAGGCGGCGATCAACGGAAAGGGCAACAATCTGCAGCTGAACCAAGCTCACCAGAATTATCAGGTCGCCGCCGCGGCGGGCATCACAGTATTCGCCAGCTCCGGCGACGGCGGCGCCTCGGACGGACATCCGGTCGCCAACGCCTCATATCCGGCCTCCGATCCGCTGGTCACTGCGGTCGGCGGCACCGACCTCTTCATGACCGACGCCGGTGCCTATGTCAGCGAAACGGTATGGAATGATGGCGACAACTGCCCGTTCGGCTGCACTTCAGGTCCGTTCGGGGCGACCGGCGGGGCGGTCAGCAAGATCTTCGCCGCTCCGTCCTATCAATCGGCGCTGTCTGGCATTGCCCAGCGCAGCACTTCCGACGTTGGGTACAATGCCGGTGTCTATACTGGCGTGCTTGTCTATGTCGGATTCATGGATGCCGCCAATAACGGCTTTTATTTCATCGGTGGCACCAGTGCGGGCGCTCCGCAATGGGCGGGGATCACTGCGCTGGCAAATCAAGCGTTGGGCCACCCGGTCGGCTTCTTCAACCCGACGCTCTACGCGATCGGCGCCAATCCGGCGAAATACGCATCGGCATTCCATGATGTGACCATCGGCGACAACGCCTTCAATGGACCGGGCTTCGCTGCCCGGACCGGGTACGATCTGCCGACGGGGCTCGGCACGCCGAATGTGGCGAACCTGATCTCAGTGCTGAGCGGACCGTGACCGCGGCGCTTTCAAGACCTGCCTGAACAGACGGCCACGGCTCCTTGTCGAAGGAGCCGTGGCCTGGTTTCCTCGTCATACTGGATCTTGGGGTTTTGGGAGGCCGAAAATTCGATCCCCAAACTCGCAGTTTTGAAGAGTGGGTAGGCCTGCTTGCAGGTGCGCCGACTGGATTAGGTCGCAATAGCTGATGTCCGCCGCCAACGCGGTGCGCTTGCCATGGTACGCTATCCGGCAGCGAGGGATTGATAACCCGCGACGCACAGACCTCATCGGCAATGCTGATTGAGCCAGGAGGGAAAACCGTTTCAATAGGAGGCGCACATGCGAATGATGCTCAAGGCCTCGATCCCCATCGAGGCGGGGAATGCTGCGATCAGGGACGGCAGCATTGGTAAAACCATTCAATCCATTCTTGCGGACCTCAAGCCCGAAGCTGCGTACTTCACCGATTTTGATGGGAAGAGAACGGGTTACATCTTCTTCCACATGAGCGACACGTCAGAGATACCTGCTGTCGCCGAGCCCTGGTTTTTAGCGTTTAACGCTGCCGTCGAGTTCAAGCCAGTGATGAATCCCGAGGATCTGGCAAAGGCCCAGCCCGGAATCGACCTTGCGGTCCGGAAATTCGGCTGAGCTGCCCCGTCCACGCTTCTGCTATGGCGCCGCGACCGCCTTGGCCGCTGTCTTCCCCCGCTCCGGCTCCTCGCAGTCGGCGGGGAGGCGCCAGTCGCCGTCGATATGGTCGGGCATGCCGGCATGGTCGGGATTGAGGAAGGACTGCGCGGCCTGGATGCCCGATGGCCAGCGGCTGTGGATATAGGCAAGCACGGCATGGATATCGTCGTCCGACAGCTTGCCGTCAAAGGCCGGCATGTCGGTCTGATAGCCGGGGCCGGCCTCATCCAGAACGCTGAACTTCACCATATGGAGCAGCTCGGCATTGCTGTGGCGCCAGCCGTGGCCAGTCCCGTCCAACGGTGGGGCGGGTAGCCGGCCGGCGGCGTTCACATGATGCCAGTCGGGCTGCCCCTCCAGCTTCTGCCCATGGCAGCCGGCGCAGTTGGCGGCATAGACGGTCGCGCCGTGTACGGCATCCGAATGCCGTTCCGGCTGCTGCGGCATGATCACAGTCACATAGGTCGCGATCACGGCCAGAACGATGGCCGCGGCGACGAGCAGGATCTTGCGCCAGAAATAGGGGTCTTGAGTCGGTCCGGCCATGGCGCATCGACATGCCACGCGGCACAGGCCGGTGCAATGATGCGGTCAGTCCATGAGCCCGACCGTCCGCCCCTTGAAGCCACCGGCGTCGAAATAGCGCGTGCCACCAACGCTCTGGGTTGCAAGCTCGGTCACCAGCCCGCCGGCGCCTGGGGTTGAGCGCAGTGTCTCCGTCTTCACCGACGGCATGGCGCCGCCCGGGAAGGCCTCAGACAGGACCCGGCCGCTCAGCGTTCCGGCGCCCTTCAGCTTCAGCCCCAGAATATGGGCGATGGTCGCGCCGATATCGGCGTTGCTGCTGGGGGCGGTGTCGACGAAACCCTGCTTGAAATCCGGCCCGATCGCGGCCTGGAAATTATAGGTGTCGGCGCGGCTCAGCGACCCATGATAACCCTGGCCCCGGCCCAGCGGCGCGTCGGCGATTTCCGCCGTGCATTTGACCGGCAAATCGCAGCCGGTTGAGAACGAGCGGAAATTGACGACGATGGCAGGCGTCGGAGTCCTGGCATTGCCTTTGAGCCCGATGGCGGAGATCGGCAGTGCACCGGGGATTTTGCCCAGATCGTCACGGACGAAGATGCCGCTGACATAATCCTGCGCCAGCAGCGCCGCGACCACCTTTGGCGCCATTGCCTTGGCATCGGCCCCATTGGCGTCGCTCTGGGGCAGATAGATCAGATCGGAGCCGCCGTTGGCGGTGACGATAACCTCCGGCTTGGCCGGGTCGCCCAGCAGCCCGTTGCCCCGGCGCGGATGATGGCCGTCGGCGACGGGACGGCTGCCGTCGTCCGGGTCGGACAAGGGCAGGTTCAGCGCCTTGGAGAGATCGATGGGCAGGAAGCCCCCCGGCAGGCTGCCGGCAGGCGTATCGTCGAACGTCATCTTGGCGGCAGGGCTGGTCGCGCTTTCCTTCTCGATGACCGAGAAGCCGTGATCGGCGGCGATGACGATGTCGGTCGTTTCATCGAGACCTTGCTGCTTCAGCGCGGCGCGGATCGCCGCCAGATCGCCGTCGGCGTTGGCGATGGCCTTGAGCGAGGTCGGGCCGTTCACGCCGGGGGTGAGCTGGCCCTTGCCGTCGGTCTGCGAATGCTGGGTGCCGTCGGGATCGCGCGACCAGAACACCGCATAGAAGGGCTTCCCCTTGGCCTTGAAGCCGGGCAGCACGACCTCGGTGAAGGCTTTGACCAGGTGGTCTTGCTGCTCCTGGTTGGGGAGCGCGGTGGCTGGCGTCGCATATTGAAGGCCGGCCTTGTCGAAGCCAGCTTTTGCGGCCGGCAGCAGTGGAACGCCCCGGCGCGGCCCATCATTGATGTCGTCCTTGCCGGTGGAATCGTCGATGATGATGGTCGATTGCCCATCCCGGGCCGTGTGGTCCTGGATCAAGGCCGGACCGGTCTTGCCGACCACGGCGGTGCTGTATCCGGCGGCGCGCGCCGCCGCCAGAACGGTTTCGTGGCCCAGATAGTCGCCACCGAAATGCTGATCCAGCTCGCCCAGCACCATGTCGTTTTCGATGAAGGGCGTGACGCTGTCCAAGGCATTCCTGACCGGAAAGCCGACATAGATCGCGTTGCCGAAATTGCCCGTGTCGCCGAGATAATGGCCGGTCGCCAGCGCCGAGGCATTCGCCGTGGTCACGGTCGGGAACATCGAATGGCTGTTCTGGAAATTGACTCCGCTGTCGCGCACCTCCGCCATTGCCGGGGCGGTCGTCTTATCGACGATCACCGCGCGCAATCCGTCGGGCACGAACAGGATCACACTATGCGGCTGGCTGCCGGCCGCGTGCAGAAGAACTGAGGAAGGCAGGAGGGACAGGGCGACGACGAGGGCTTTGACGCGGGGCATGGCTACTCCGGTGGAGGCGGGCTCTCGAACCGCGCCCGTTCTACCTGCCGGTACCAGGAATGGCTACGCTTGCTATGCGTCATTGTTGCGCGTCGGACGCACAATGATGGTAAAACTGTGCGTTCGCCCCAATCTGATCCACCGTAACCCACAAAACGAGTTAGTCAGACCATGCCCCAGTTGAGCGAATTCACCGAAAAGATGCGCGCCGCCGTCGGCGCCGATTCCGGCCTCGGCAAGACGCTGAAATACGATCTGAAAGGCGACGGCTTCCTTTATATCGATGGCGGCTCAGTGACCAACGATGACAAGCCGGCCGACCTGACCCTGACCATCAGCATGGGCGATCTCTACGCGCTCTATTCCGGCAAGCTCAGCCCGATGTCGGCGGTGATGACCGGCAAGCTCAAAATGTCCGACATGGGCCTGGCGATGCAGCTCCAGTCCAAGCTGGAGACGTTGGGCAACAGGATGGCCAAGTCGACGGACTGACTTGGCGTTCTCTGCATAAATCGACAGAGGCGCGTACCGCCGCAGACCGATACTGCGGCGGTACGATGCCTTGCGGATATTGTCGACACCGTCACTGTCCGGTCAGGCGAGGTTGGGAACGCGCGATTATTTCGGTTGAATTGGCATAGTTCAAAAGATATCTTTATTCCCTAAGCAAAGCCTCATCAGAGAATGATGAAAGGGACCTGGGAATCGTGAAATTGAAATTGTTGCTGGCCATCCCCGTGATGGCGGTTCTGGCGGGGTGCGGTTCTTATTCGACCTCGTCGGTAAAGCCCGCGACCGGCAGCGCTTCGGCCGCCATGCCGGCCGGGGCGACCAAGTCGGCAGCCGACGTGCTGCTGACCGAGGGTGACATCACCGATCGTCCATATACGGTTCTGGGGGATGTCTCGGTGACCGTGCGCAAGGTCACCATCTTCGATTCCGACCCCACCAAGGAGAAAGTCGGCGAGGCCCTGAAGGAAAAGGCCGCGAGCATGGGCGCGGATGCCATCGTGCTCGCGCGCTACGGCACCGTCGGGATCGGTTTAACCAGCTGGGGTGTGATGGATGGGAATGGCCGTGCGGTTGTTTTCCAGGGCAAGTAGCTGCTGTGCGGCGCTGATCCTTTGCGGATGCGTCGCCTCTGCTCCCGCGCTTCCGCCGGACACCACTTCGGCGAATGCTGCCTCGCATGCAAAGTTGGCGGATTTTTCGCCGGCGGACGCAGCAATGAGCTGTGCCGACATCGCGGCGGAGGGTGCGTCGATCGAAAGCAGAATGGCGGCCGACACCGGCAAGGTCGAGGCGAACCGTACACGCAATCAGATCGCCGGCTATTTCGCTGCACTGTATCTGGTGCCGATCGTGGCAACGGATTCGAACAGCCAGGAGAAAAAGGATATCGCCAAGCTTTATGAGCGGCGGGACATTCTGATCAAGCTGTCGGTCGTGAAGTCGTGCCCGATGCCGGTCAAGGCCGCCTCATAATCGAGCCGAATTGATTCGCAAGCGATGGAACGATGCCCCTCGCGACCACCGCCGCAAGGGGCATCGCCATGTTTGGCTGCCTCAGGTGTCCAGGTAATCCGTCCACTCGGTGATCTTGCCCTTTTTCACGACGAAGACGCCGACGACCGGGAAGGCCTGGGGCTTCTGGCCCGGGACGGTCAGCGTGTCGATGCGCTTGTTGGTGACGACCGGGCCTTCGGCATAGGTTTTCAGGATTTTGACGTCCAGCTTCTCGCCATGGCCCATGAAGCCCTTGAAGGCGGCGGCGACGTTGGCCGGGCCGACGACCGCCGGCTTGTCCTCTTCCATGCGGACCGAGCAATTGTCGGCCAGGAAGGTGACGGCCTTGTCCGGGTCGTTCCATGCGGCGATGAAGTCGGCCACGACCTTTTCGTTGGCCTTGACGTCACTTTTCTTTTCGTCGGCGGCGATGGCGGTCTTGCCCAAGGCGGCGGCCGTGACGGCGCCGAGAGCGCCCGCGACCAGCGCGGTACGGCGGGTGAAGGCGAATTCGTCCAAGGTATCCTCCCTTATTTCACGTAATCTTCGGCGCACGCTAGCAGGGGTGAGGCGGACTGGAAAGCGGCTGATTCGATGATTGCGTCGGCGGAATAGGCCAGCACAGTCCGCCGTCAAAGCCCAACGGAGTAAACGATGTTCACCCAGAGTCTCGATCCGCTTGGCAACCTGCTGCTGACT
>Ga0070665_100005949_pt1 | contig 12494 bp, 10 predicted proteins | sample KBSS13metaG_FD_65862 | JGI IMG/M metagenome (GOLD analysis project Ga0070665, IMG submission 65862) | Switchgrass rhizosphere microbial communities from Kellogg Biological Station, Michigan, USA - KBS S1-3 metaG | ecosystem: Host-associated > Plants > Roots > Rhizosphere > Soil ... | reverse complement strand
CGGAGCCTTTCCCAACGACGTGCGCGACGCAATTTACTCGGCCCTGTAACCGCCACGAGAGCCATCGATCATGAATACGGAGTCGCCACGGCAGAACGCCCAGCACGTAGATGTGTTGATCGTGGGCGCCGGTATTTCGGGGATTGGTGCTGCGTACCACCTGACCCGCCAAGCCGCGGAGCGCACGTTTGTCATCCTCGAGGCCAAGGAGAGCTTCGGCGGGACCTGGCTGACCCACTCGTATCCCGGCATCCGCTCCGACAGCGATCTTTATACCTTTGGCTACCGGTTCAAACCCTGGACTTCCGCCCCAATTGCCCGCGGCGAAGCGATCCGCCGCTACATCGGTGAAGTGATTGATGAGGCAGGATTGGCTCCCCACATCCGCTACGGCTACCGGATCGAGTGCGCCAGTTGGTCGAGCACTCAGAAGGTCTGGACTGTGGAAGCCCGTCGGGGAGACTCTGGAGACCTCGTCCGCTTCACCGCCGGCTTCCTGTGGATGTGCCAGGGGTATTACCGCCATGAAGAGGGCTACACACCTGAATGGCGGGGCACAAAAGAGTACCGGGGCCGCATCGTACATCCACAGACCTGGCCTGAAGATCTCGATCTCACCGGCAAGCTCGTGGTTGTGATTGGATCGGGCGCTACCGCTGCCACGCTGATCCCTAACATCGCCGACCAGTGCGCCCACGTGACGATGTTGCAGCGCTCCCCGACTTATTTTGCGTACGCCGCCAATGCAAACGAGCTCGCCGACCGGTTGCGGGTCCTCGATATCGACGAAAGCTGGATCCACGAGATCGTGCGTCGGCAGATCCTGCACGATGAAGCCCAATTCACGCGTCGAACATTCGAAGAGCCGGAGGCCGTGCGTAAGGAGTTGCTGAGCGCCGCTAGCGCAATCCTCGGAAGTGAGACGACGGACAAGCACTTCAACCCAAGCTATCGCCCATGGCGCCAACGTTTGGCGTTCCTCCCGGATGCCGATCTGTTCCACAGCATCCGCGCCGGCAAGGCGTCCGTCGAAACCGACGAAATAGAGCGGTTCACTGACAGCGGCATCCTGTTGAAATCGGGAAAGACCCTTGCCGCCGACATTGTCATCACGGCGACCGGGTTCAACCTGTGCGTCATGGGCGATATCCGCTTTGTGGTCGACGGTAAGCCGCTCGACTTTGCAGAGACGGTCACCTATCGGGGCATGATGTTTACAGGTGTACCCAACCTGGCATACGTGTTCGGCTATTTGCGCTCGAGCTGGACGTTGCGCCTCGATCTCGTTGCGGACGTGGTCTGCCGACTGTTGAACCATATGAAGGCCCGGGGAGCGGCGCAGGTTGAAGTGGCGCTCAGGCCCCAGGACACCGCGCTGCCCAAATTGCCGTGGATCGATCCGGAGAACTTCAACCCCGGCTACCTGATGCGCTCCGTGCACCTCCTGCCGAAGCGTCTGGCCACCGCTGAGTGGCAGCACTCCCAGGATTACTTGAGCGACCGGAAAGCCTTCCCGGCCATCGACCTCGATGCGCCGGAGTTTGTCTACCACTGAACAACCGGAAACCGCGCCTCCCCGGCGCGAGTTCCTGGCCCCTGCGATCGACATCCCCGGAAAAGAAACATGAAAGCGGCCGTTCTCAACTCCTATAGCAGTCAGTTCGATGTCGAGGATATCGAGATCGATGCACCGCGAGGACGCGAGGTCATGGTACAGGTGCGCGCCAGTGGCCTATGCCACTCCGACCTGCATCTGACCGCGGCGGAATTCGAGATACCGCTTCCCGCGGTGTTCGGTCACGAGCTCGCCGGCGTGGTCGCAGAGCTGGGCCCGGACTGCCGTGAGTTCAGTCCCGGCGACCATGTCGTAGCAGCACTGATCCAGTCGTGCGGTCACTGTGCCCCCTGTACGGGCGGTCAGACTTATCGTTGTGCCCATCCGGAGGAAACCGTCCGGCCGCAAGATGGAGTGCAACGACTCAGTCGCGGTCGCGCGCCTGTGTTCGGCGTATTCGGTACGGCGGCCTTCGCTGAATATGCTCTGGTGCACGAGAACCAGCTCGTGAAGGTTCCGGACGAAATTCCGTTCCCCCAGGCCTGCGTTCTGGGATGCAGCACCATCACCGGAGCCGGGGCAGCACTGAATACCGCTGCGGTGCGCGCGGGTGAGTCGGTCGTCGTCCTCGGAACCGGCGGCGTGGGATTGAATGTGATCTCGGGAGCCCGACTCGCAGGCGCGGTGCAGATCATCGCCGTAGACTTACAAGCCAGCAAGGAAGCCTTGGCGCGCCGGTTCGGCGCCACTGATTTTATCCATGCCGAGAACATCGATGTGACCGAAGCGGTCAGGGCAGTATCCAACGGGGGTGCCGACCATGTGTTCGAGGTCATCGGCCTCAAGGCGACCAGCGAGCTGGCGCTGAAGCTGGCACGGCAAGGCGGTGGAGTGTACATGATCGGCGTCCATCGACCCGGCCGCCCCATCCAGATCGACGTCACGCCGGAGCTCATCGACAGGCAACTCACCGTCAAAGGCGTATTCATGGGCTCCACCAACATCCGGCGCGACATCCCGATGTACGCAAGGCTTTACCTGCAGGGCCGGTTGAACCTCGATGACCTGATATCGAAGCAAATCAGCATCTCGGAAATCAACGCAGCCTATGACGAGCTGCGCAATGGTACGATTGCCCGCAGCGTCATCACTTCTTTCTGAAGGAGCGCAGCGGATTTCTGGCGAGGCGCCTTCTACACGAACTGCGCGGCGGTCTACCTCTTCCTGCGAGTCTCAGCCCTGATCTGCCTGCCGTGCTCATCAAGCACCGGCGGCCCCCGATCCGTACGCGGCGGCGAGTCCGAGAGACCCACAGGACACCCAACACCCGGCACGGTTCCAAGCGTTGCATGCGGCATGGCAATCCGGATGCCCCTCTGGACGACGTGCGGATCCGCAAACACGTCCGCAATCGTATTCACTGACCCGACGGGCACCCCGCAGGCCGTCAGCTCTGCCATCCAGTGTGAGCTCGAGCCCCGCACAAAAGCGCTTTGCAGAAGCGGAATGAGTATTTCACGGTGCTCGACCCGCGCGCTGTTGGTCACAAAGCGACCATCGCGCGCCAACTGTGGCACATTGAGCACCCGACACAGTTGGCGAAATTGCGGGTCATTCCCCACCCCGATGGCGATCACTCCATCGGCTGTCCGGAAGGATTGATAAGGCACAATACTCGGATGTCCGTTGCCCATGCGCGGCGGGTTGCGGCCGGTCGCCAGGAAACTGGAGGCCTGATTGGCCAGCGTCGCAATCTGCACATCCAACAAACACGTCGTCACATGTTGGCCGCGCCCCGAGCGCTCCCGCTGCATCAGCGCGGCGAGTATTCCGTTGCAAGCGTAGAGCCCGGTCATGATGTCGGCCAGCGCCACACCCGTCTTGACCGGCCCCCCCTGGGGATCTCCGGTCAAGCTCATCATGCCTCCCATGGCCTGAGCGATGAAATCATAGCCGGGAAGGGCGGCGTAAGGCCCTTCCTGTCCGAAGCCGGAAATGGAGCAGTAGATGAGCCGGGGGTTGCGTTGCGCCAAGCTCGCATAATCCAGCTCATAACGCTTCAATCCGCCCACTTTGAAATTCTCGACGAAGACGTCGGCCTCGGCGGCAATGTCCGCGACCAGCGCGGCCCCCTTGGGCTCTGCGATATCAATGGCGATCGAGCGTTTGCCGCGGTTGGTGCTTACAAAGTAGGCTGACTCCCGTTGTCCCTCTGGCGCCCCAAACCAAGGCGGACCCCAGCTGCGCGTGTCGTCCCCCTGGCCGGGGCGCTCGACTTTGATGACATCCGCACCAAAGTCGGCCAGCAACTGCGTGGCCCAGGGTCCCGCGAGCACGCGACTCAGATCCAGAACACGGATGGAGTCCAATGCCCGCATCGGCTGAGTCGAGTCATCCAAAGGCGGCGATTCCGGTTTGCGCGCGACCGAGGATCAGAGCGTGGATGTCGTGGGTCCCCTCGTAAGTGTTGAGCGCCTCTAGGTTGCACATGTGACGCATCACATGAAACTCGTCGCTGATACCGTTGCCGCCGTGCATGTCCCGGGCCTCCCGGGCTATGGCAAGCGCTTTACCAGAGTTGTTCCGTTTGATCATCGAGATGTTGGCAGGCGGGCACTGATCCTCGTCCAATAAGCGCCCGACGCGCAGGCTGGCTTGCAGCCCCAGAGTGATCTGCGTCTGCATGTCCACCAGTTTGCGTTGAATGAGCTGATTGGCCGCCAGCGGCCGGCCAAACTGCGCAGCCCCCAACACACTCCACGAGATCCCGAAGCGCGCCTTGTTGAGGCAGCCGAAAGGCCCTTTGAGTCCGCTCACGTTGGGTAACAACGCCGCCTCCGGAACGAACACATCATCGCGCACCAGGCGCTCCTCAATGCTCAGCTGCTCATCGAGACGCAGAGGATCATCCCACGTGAAGGTGCTATCGGTGGACATGCTTGGCCTTTCGCGCCTGCGATCGTTTGCCTGGTGGACCCCTTGAAGGTAGTGTTTGCTATCGACCGGCAAATTGTCAACAATCGAGCCTGTCGCGGCCCTATGACGCCTAACGAGTGCAGGAGCCCGGACCGCCCCGATGGAATACCCAAGGATTCATGAAGTCGCCTAAAAGAAACCCAACTCCCAGCCGGACCGAGAGCCCCGCAACGGTCAAGCCGCAAGCTGCGCGGCGCGTCCCGATGAAAGGTCGCTCCCAGCAGACCTATGAAAAACTCGTCAGCGCGACCGGGGAGCTGCTCGGCGAGGTCGGGTTCGAAAAGCTCACCACCAATGCCATTTGCGCGCGGGCGAAGATGACACCGCCGGCGTTCTACCGCTATTTCAAGGACAAGTACGAGATTCTGGAGGTTCTGGCCCGTCGCCTGTTGGAACGTCAGAACGAGGCTTACGCCGTGTGGCTCTTCCAAGGCGGCTCCTGGGCCGACTTGGAAAAGCAATCCAAGTCACTGGAAGAGTGGTTTCGCATCGCCGCAGGAATCGCGGCCAGCGAGCCGGGTGCTCTGTGGACCGTACGTGCAATGCGAGCCCTACCCAACCTGGCGCACATCCGCCTGGAGTCGCAGCGCATGAACACCGATCGACTGTTCGAATTCTACCGGCGCATTCTGCCGGATATGGACCCACAACTCCTGTGGTACCGCCTGCGCGTGCGCTCGGAGTTCGGCTGGATCGTCGATGAGCTGGCGCTCGAGGAGAACAAACTCCCGCACGACGTCCTGTTCAGCGAAGCCGCGCGACTGGTGGGCCGCTCCCTGGCGGAGGACTACCTGCCAGCGCCTGACAAAAAGAGTAAGGCTTGAGGGAGAATGTAGTATTTGCTACCATATTGCAACGCAGCCGCATCGTGGGAAATGGCGCGAGCTGCGTGGGGCGCTGAAGCTGCGACTTCGTTAGATGCACCTCGCGGCGCTGCGTAACTGCGGTGCGTGCCCCGGCCGCTTGCGGCGCGCGGTCTTCATGATTACGCAGACGCGCTGCTATCCGACTTCCCAATGACGTTGCCCGCGCGAATCCTCCGCTAACTATCTTCGAACGAGCCAGTCCCTCCGCGCATTCGTGCAGAGAGGGGCGACCCCCGGGGGATAAGGAGGAACTGCTCGTGTCCGCACCTCTCAGGCATCGAAGTCATTAGCCGCCCAGCCGCGTTACTGGCGGGGTCGATACGCTTGCCGAACCGTTCGCTTCACGGATGAGATCGCGAGCAATGACGAGCTTTTGGATCTCGCTCGTCCCTTCATAGATCCGGAACAGTCTGACGTCCCGGTAGAAGCGTTCGACGCATGAGTCTCTCATGTAGCCGGCGCCCCCATGAATCTGCACCGCGCGGTCGGCAATGCGGCCGACCATTTCGGAGGCGAATAGCTTGCAGCACGCCGCGTCGGTTCCGACCGAAGCGCCTGCGTCACGACGTTGCGCCGTGACAGTGACCATCGAGCGTGCAGCGAACATCTCCATCCGGCTTTCGGCCAACATCGCCTGAACGAGCTGGAACTCCGCAATAGGCTTTCCGAACTGCTCCCGTTCCAACGCGTAGCGTAGGCACTCTCGGAGCAGGCGCTCGGCAATGCCCACGCACACGGCGGCGAGGTGTAACCGGCCGCGATCCAGAACCCGCATTGCAGTGCTGAATCCCCGTCCTTCGACTCCTCCTAGAAGGTTCTCGGCAGGCACCAGGCACTCATCGAAGATGACATCGCACGTGTGGGCGCCCTGTTGTCCCATTTTCCGATCGGGTTTGCCCAAGCTCAACCCGTTGGTTCCCGCTTCAACGAGAAACAGGGACAATCCGCGAGTTCCGGGTACGCTGGGATTTGTGCGTGCGAGGACGGTGAACAGTCCCGCTTCGGGGGCGTTCGTAATGAAGCGCTTACGACCTTGAAGCAGGTACCCTTGGGAGCACTTTCTGGCCGTGGTTCGGACGGAGCCCGCATCCGAACCGACATCGGGCTCGGTGAGCGCAAAGGACGCGACGACTTCACCACTCGCCAGCCGTGGCAGGTACCGCTGTTTTTGTGGCTCAGTGCCATCGAGAATCAGTCCCTGAGACCCGATTCCGTTATTCGTGCCGATCAAGGAGCGAAAGGCGGGCGATGTCTGTCCGAGCTCGAAAGCGACTCGAACCTCTTCCTCCAGGGTGAAGCCCAGGCCACCATAGGATTCCGGGATAGTGAGCCCAAAGAGGCCCATATCCCTCATCTCGTGAACGATATCTTCTGGTATTGCGTCGTTTTCCGCGACGAGGTCCTCGCTGGGCACCAGGCGCTCGCGCACAAAGCGACGCACGGTATCCAACAATGTCTCGAGCACTTCCGGGTCGCGGATCACTCTGGTCACTCCAAATCTTGGCGCCGTTGCCGCATCAAGCAACAACTTTTCCGGGGTTCAGGATTCGATTCGGATCGAGCGTCGCTTTCAGACGGCGCATGAGCTCCAGCTCCACTGGGTTACGACTCACACCGAGAAAACCGCGCTTTTCCAGGCCGACCCCGTGCTCTGCCGAAATAGTGCCGCCGAGCGCCTGCAACGGCGCATAGACGATCTCATCGACGGCATGGCGTGAGGCCGGGTCATCTGACCCGACTCCGACCGTGAGGTGGATGTTGCAATCACCGACGTGCCCGAAAACGAGGAGTCTGGCCGTGGGCCACCGCGCCTGTAGCTGTTGCTTGACGCAATCGACATAGCCGGGCATTTCTTCCTGTGGGAGCCCGATATCGAAATGAATCGCCGGTCTCAAGGCGGCGGAGCGAGCGGCAGAGTCCTCCCGTAGAGCCCATAGTGCCGCAGCTTGGGCCTCGCTCATCGCCACCACTGCATCAGACACCACTCCATTCTCCAACGCACCGCTGATAGCGTCCTCCAGAAAGAATTCAGCGTCCTCGCGAGCGACCTCGACGAGAACCCAGAAACCTCCGGAAGTCTCGAAAGGTCTCTTGTGATGACCACTTGCCAACACCGCGTCCGAGAACTCTGGCCACATGACCTCGAAGCTGGTCAGGGCCTCGCGGGCGAGACGCGAGAAATGCTTCAAAAGCGCCAATGAGTCGGCGAAGGTGTTAACCGATGCAAGTGCGGTCGCTGTCTTCCCCAACGCAGGACGTAGACGCAAGACTGCTCGGGTAAGGACCCCCAAAGTCCCTTCGGTCCCTATGAAAAGCTGTTTGAGGTCGTAACCCGCGTTATTCTTCAGGAGACGGTTCATGGACGACACGACGGTACCGTCGGCCAATACGGCCTCCACACCGAGCACCTGCTCACGCGTCATGCCATATCGCAGCACACGGTTTCCGCCCGCATTGGTAGCGATATTGCCACCGATTGTCGCAGAGCCTCGTGCACCGAGGTCTACGGGGTAGAATAGGCCTTGCTCCGCAGCGGCTTCCTGAACTCGTTGGAGTGGAACTCCCGCTTCAACGGTCATGGTCGCGCCGGTGACGTCGACGCCCTCAATACGGTTCAGTCTCTCCAGGGACAGCGCGACATCATTTGCGGTGGAGCGAGCTCCTTTAGCCAAGCCTGTGCGGCCTCCTTGCGGTACTACGGCAATGCGCGCCCGATCGCAGTATTTCAGGACCGCTGAGACTTCGGCAGTTGTTCCTGGGCGGGCGATGCACCGCGCCTGGACCGGATGGATCGGCGGCCAACCATCAAATCGCGCCGTGACGTCAGCGTCCACCAGAATATTCTCCGCGCCGAGCAGGGCTCGGAGGTCATCGACAATAGTGTCGCTGCTCATACGGGACTGGTGATCTGGTGGCGAGTGGTTTGCACGGCGTCGCGCGCGGCAACACTCAGCAACGAGAGGTCGCTTGCTACGGTGACAAGTTGGAAACCCATGATAGCCATGCGCGCCGCGTACGCAGGAGCGGCGTTCTGAATGCCGGCGACCAGGCCTCGCCGTCGCGTTTCCTCGATGAGCCGGGTGTAAATTGCCAGAATCTCGGGCTCCTCGCGATCCAGCGTGGGAGGCATTCCGAGCGAAAGACCCAAATCGTTCGGACCAACGTAGGTGCCACTCACGCCCGGTACTGAGAGAATCTCCGTCAGATTGTCAACGGCCTGCCGTGTTTCGATCTGGGGGAGTACCAGGACCTGGTCATTCGCGATCGCGTGGTAAGGAGTTTTGCCGCCGTAGGCGCGCGCACGAATAGGGCCGAACGAGCGGCTCCCCAGAGGCGGATAGAGGCAGGCGTCCACAAGCTTGCGCGCATCCTCAGCAGTATTGACCATTGGACAGATGACGCCCCAGGCACCGGCGTCCAATACTTTCCCAATGATTCCCGGAGCATTGTCCGGAACGCGGACCAGCGCAGTGACTGGATAGCGCTGGATCGCCTGGATGAGTGCCACGGCCGACTGATAGTCCTGCAGCCCGTGTTGGATGTCGATTGTCAGGCTATCCCAGCCCGTTTGGGCCATCATCTCTGCAGAGTAGACGCAGGGCAGGGTGAGCCACCCGTTGATACAGGCCTGGCCCTCTTGCAAACGCTTTTTCAACGGATTTGCGCTCATTCGATCCTGCCCGGGTAGATTCAAAAATAAGTTCTGATGGACTCCACGACGTTGTAGTCGTCATCGACGACGTGGAGTACGCGCCATTTGTCGAAAGTAAGGCAAGGGTGGGAAATACCAAAGCCAACCATGTCTGCGACCTTCAGATCAGAGGTGGGAGGCACGCTAAGGTAACAATGTTGGTCGTTGAGCCGCACGGTCCGGTGCCCTGAGGGCATGAGCACCGGCTGAGTCGAGCCTTCTCCAGGTCGGAACCATGCTTGCGGTACGGGCAAATCGTCGTAGGAGATGTCGCGCTTCCCCAGTCCGACGATTGCGAGCCCAGGCTCTGGCCTGGACTGAACATAGGCCCAGACCTCGAGCACCGGGCGCAACCCTGCTCCGAGTGCCGCGATATCCGCCGAGCGCTGCTTCATATGCTCGAAGGCGACGGTGTACATCAGAGAGTCGTGAGTCAGGTAGCAGCCGCTGCGAAGCACTACCAGCGTCGGCGCAGAGAGTCCGGTCTGTGCGAATGTCTTGGTAACCAGGTCGAAGTGCGCGGAGCCGCCGGCGCTCAACAGCACAGGCGAATCGTGCAGGTACCCTTCCGCCTCACACGCACGTGCCAAGGCGATGACCGATCCCAGGAATGTCTCAATGCGAGTAGTCGTCTCAGTAACTGACGATCCGCGAATCAGTCCCTCGAATCCTTCCACGCCGCGTAACCTCGTGGCATGCGGATTTTCGGCGACGGCGCGGGCCACTTCCAATCCTTCAGGAAGGGTGCGACATCCGGTGCGGCCTCCCTCGTAGCCCATTTCGATCAGCACGGAAATCGGCCGAGACGCGGGTACCCGTTCAGCCACTCGCGCCAGGTGTTCGACACTCGCGACAGAATCGACCAGGCAGTAGAACTCGAACCCCTCGTCAGCGGCCATTTCCCGCAAAACGTACTCGATGCCTTGGCGCCCGATGAGCTGGTTCGCCAGCAGAATTCGCTGGTAGCCGAAGTGCCGCGCCACTTGAATCTGGTGGGGCGTCGCAACCGTGATAGCCCAGGCGCCATCGGCCAGTTGCAGATCGAACAATGAGGGACTCATCGTCGTCTTGCCGTGCGGTGCGATCTGCACGCCGTGGTGTTGCACGAACCCTCGCATCCATTTGCGGTTGTGTGCGAGCGCCTCCTGCTTGAGCACGGCCACGGGAAGGGGGAGGTCCTCGCGCAAGATGTTCCACCCCTGAGAGCCGGTCCGCGATGGATGGAGTCCGCTGACCTCGCCGGGAACTCCTTTGTCGCGACCGTCGAGCAGCTGATCGTTGAGACGGGTGCGGGGCGGATTCATAGGTGCGCGGCTCGCCTTTGGGGGCAGTACTGAGACATGGTATAGTAAAAACTACCTGGAGGCAACGGACTGTATTCGATTGAAGCCTGGTGGTGCTGCACCGTTCGCGAGCTGAAGACCGACTACTTGCGATCCGGTCTTGCATTATAATGCTGTATAGTTTTTGCTATACAGCCTTGTAGATCGGGGCCGCGAGGTGAGAACAGATGAATGGTGCGGAAAGTTTGCTTCACACGCTTTACGGCAACGGAGTCGACGTGTGCTTCGCGAACCCGGGAACTTCGGAGATGCAATTCGTCGCAGCGGTGGATCGCGTCGAGGGAATGCGATGTGTGCTGGGTCTGTTTGAAGGTGTAGTGACCGGAGCGGCCGATGGATATGGGCGGATGCTCGGTCGCCCGGCGGCGACGTTGCTGCATTTGGGGCCTGGGCTGGCAAACGGTCTGTCAAATTTGCACAACGCGATGCGTGCGCAATCCCCGATTGTCAACATTATCGGTGATCACGCTACGCACCATCGCGCACTTGACGCACCGCTGACGTCTGATGTTGAAGGAACTGCACGTCCGTTCAGTCATTGGGTGCGGACCTCCCCCTCCGCCGATACCCTCGCCTTGGACACGACGGCTGCCGTCGCCGCTGCGAGGAGTTCGCCGGGCCGCATTGCGTCCCTGATCGTACCTGCGGATGCGACTTGGACTGAGGTGACTCAGACCTTGTTTCGAGCCCCCTCGGCCGATGAGCTTGTTGTCCATCCAGACCGCCCCGCCGAGCGCTTGATCGCTGCGGCGGGCCGCATGCTTTCCGAGCAAACCGCGACGGCCATCATTCTTGGAGGGCACGCTGGACGGGCCGAGTGCCTCGAGGTTGCCGGAAAGATCGCGGCCGCCACGGGTGCCAAGCTGTTGGCGCAGACCTACCTGCCCCGTGTTGCACGCGGTGCAGGGCGAGTGATCGTCGAGCGTATTCCTTTTGGGATCGACGAGGCGCTCAAGGTCCTGGCGGGCTTTTCAAACATCATCCTGGTAGGGGCGAAGCCACCCGTAGCGTTTTTCGCTTACCCAGACCGACCCGGTCTCCTCCTAGCGCCCGGAGCGCGGGTGCTCGAGTTGGCCAACGTCTCCCAAGATGCCCACTACGCCCTCGAGGCTTTGGCCGAACGCGTGGGTGCGCAAAAGACACCGCCTCCGTTGGCGCCGCTCGAGTTGCCAGACAGACCCAGCGGAGCGATCACTCCGGCAAAGATCGGACTCCTACTCGCCGCAACGTTGCCAAGCGAGGCGATCGTCATAGATGAATCCATCACTACGGGTAGGACCTTTCTCCACGCCACACGCACCTCTCATCCGCACGATTGGATTTTGCCGACCGGAGGCTCCATTGGATTTGCATTGGCAACGGCAGCCGGGGCGGCTATCGCCTGTCCTGAAAGGAAGGTAATAGCTCTGGAGAGTGATGGGAGCGGAATGTATATGCCCCAGGCGCTTTGGACTCACGCGCGTGAGTCGTTGAACATCCTCTCGATCGTATTTGCCAACCGCAAGTACCAGATCCTGCGCGCCGAGATGTCCAAAACCGGTGTGCGGAGCGTCGGGCCGAAGGCGAGCACGCTGCTGGATATCGACCGGCCGACGATCGATTGGGTGGCCTTGGCCCGGAGTTTGGGTGTCGAGGCCAGCAGGGCAGGGTCGATGGAAGAGCTGTCCCGCCTGGTTGAGGCGGGTTTGGCGCACCAAGGGCCCAGGCTGATCGAGGTGGTGCTGTGAATCGGGTGCCCGATTGAGACTCGTTGGCGTCGGTGCGCGGTTCGCGGCGCTTCTGTGGAGCCGACACGCATGAGTGGACCGCTGGCAGGATTGCGTGTGCTGGATTTGTCACGTGTCCTGGCAGGACCCTGGTGCACCCAAATCCTGGGTGATATGGGCGCGGAGGTCCTCAAAATCGAGCGCCCAGGTTTGGGAAATGACATCCGCAGACCACCGCGCCCCAGTGAGCCCCATCATCCGACACCGCTGCGGGAGGTATTGCGCGTGGTTGTACGCATGTCACCTTCCGTATACCCCATCGTACGCAATGCATCGTTCACGGTGTTTTCTGACATC
>Ga0070665_100005948_pt1 | contig 12494 bp, 10 predicted proteins | sample KBSS13metaG_FD_65862 | JGI IMG/M metagenome (GOLD analysis project Ga0070665, IMG submission 65862) | Switchgrass rhizosphere microbial communities from Kellogg Biological Station, Michigan, USA - KBS S1-3 metaG | ecosystem: Host-associated > Plants > Roots > Rhizosphere > Soil ... | reverse complement strand
GTGTCCGCCAGATTAGTTCCGCGATATAGCAACACCGTGCCGGGCGCGAGAATACCAGAGCTGCCGCCACCGGACAAGAATCCGGAGCTGGCTCCTGCGTTAATCGTAGCGCTGGAGTTGGCGGAGGTCGTGAGCGCTATGTTGTTGCCATTCGGGCCCGGCTGCCGGGCGATCAGACTAATGGCCGCGAATCCGCTCTCTTCAATCGCCAGGACATTGGGGTCGCCCGCTCCCGCGTTGATCAAACCTGCCATCGCCACTGCGACTGTCTCCAGCGTGTCGTCGGCCTTGACAATGTAGTCGTATTTAACCGGAGTGCTGGAGTTCGGCGCGGTGATTGAAATCGTGACCGTGTTCCCGGCGGTTATGGTGCCAGTGAATGTCACGTTCCCCACTGCATAGACAGCCAAGCTCGCGGCATTCACCACGCCGTTAATCGGCACGGTGGCTCCGGCTGGAGAAAACACCAGGATTCGGTAATCGGTGGGGTCTGCGACATACAGATTCTGATTCACCGGATCCCAGGCAAGCGAAGTCGGCGTCGGCGTGATGTCGGATGAAGAAAGAACTACCGGATTCGAATTGGTGAAGATGTCGGAGAATTCGTCGGGCTCACCGAGAATCACATCGGCTGCGGCGGCATTCTGCGTGGGAATAGTTTTGTACACCAGCACGCGGTCATTGCCGCCGTCGGCGATGAACAGCGCGGGCTGGCCATTCAGAAGGCCTCCGAGCGCGTAGCGCGGGAAGCTTAAGGTCTTGCCACACATTGCCGGGTAGGTGGCGTTACCGTTAGTGTCGGTTCCGTTCGATGTGCAGAGCTCGCTCGAATCGTTCGCGATCGACGTTTGCATGTCCTTCTGGCCGATCTCTACGTCCGCTGGTTTTTGGTTGGTAGTCGGGATGGCATTCCAAATGAGCACCCGGTTGTAGCCCAAGTCCGCAACGTATAGGCGAGTACCGTCGCTGGTCACTGAAGTCGGGCTCAGCATGATACTCGCGGAAGTTGGCAACGACAGATTGACTTGATTGACCTGGGGAGCGCTGGTGAAATTGGGCTGTCCCAGCACTACGTCCGCCGCCTGATTATTTTGCGTAGGAATAGAATTCCAAATCAATATCCGGTCATTTTCCGTATCGGCGACAAACAGCTTGCCGTTTTGAATCCAGACGCCCTGGGGGGCCCGCAGGGAACTGGCGGTGACGGTAACCGGCCCAATGGATGTGAAGTCCTTCTGGCCGAGGACCACATCGGCAGGCCGCTGGCCATAGGTCAAAGGAATAGACTTCCAGATCAGAATGCGGTTATTAGAAGTGTCGGCTACGGCCAGGATCGTGCCGTCGGAAGCGACCGCCGTGGGCTGGTACATGCTAGACGCAGTGACTGGAGTGGGAGCCGTTGTAATGATCGTCGAAGTACCGCCTGCCGTAGTGAGGAAATCAGGCTGCCCTAATACTTCCGACGCCTGTCCCCCGCACACCGGACAGCGGCCCGAGAAGGGAGGGATTTCCGCGTTAGCCGCAGGCACGTGCAATAGGTACGGGTTCACAGGAAAAATCAGAACCCGGTTGTTGTCGGGCTGGAGTCCAATGTGATTGTCGTCGGCTACAAACAGCGTATTGTTGGCGAATGCTATACCACCCGCAGCCCCGATGACAGTATTGGACGCACCAGTTTGCTGAGCACTGAAAAAAGGTTGGCCGATCACAGCGCGCGCAGCTTGGCCGGTTAGAAAATCGGCGGCGGAGCAGGGCATTGACAGGGCTACCGCTCCAGTCAGTAAAACAAAATAGGATTTCAGCATGCGAGATGGAAGTTATTAATAAAGACCCACGGGGTTGAACTTTTGAGTATAACAGTGTATCCGACGCAGCATGGCCGCGCAGGGTTGCATTAAATGAAGAAAGGTCCGGGGGATGAACTAAGCCCCACCCATGAACCTATTGCTTTTCGTCGAAGATGATCCCGGACTCGGCGCCGAACTTGCGATAGTTGCGGAATTCGATACGGTTGCGGCTGCAGTGCGGGGAGCCTTGTTCGCAGCTAAGCACTTCGGAGACTGTGGGAAGCAGGAAGGGCTTAGGCGTTGCCAGGCGCACGAAATCATAATCCACCGCTTCTTCCACCTTCGACAGCGGAAACAGCAGCGGCATGTTGCGCGACTCAATTTCGAGGCGCAAGACACGCGAAGTTTCGCGATCGATCCACACCGTGCCGCGCATCGCCGGATAATACAGTTGCCCGGCCTTGATAATGCGCCAGTGTGAATGTTCGCGGGTTACGTCGAATTTGAAAGTGGTGGCGCTGCGGCCGCTGATGGTATCTTGTCCGCTCTTGCGGAAGGTGGCGGCCGTCCCGGGGTCGAATAGGTCGTCGAGCATAGACGCGAACTCGCCCGTCGACCAGTTTCCGCCCACGTCTTCCATCGAGCCTTTGTGCTCTTTGTTGCCGACCTTGATATTGGTGTAACTTTCATGGCCGTTTTCATAGGCGAGATCGGCGCTAATGGTATCGGTCGCCTGCCATCCGTCCTTGGGGCGGTCGCTTTCATAGCGCGTGGTCAATTGGCGGCAGAAAAAATTCGGCAACACACCCACGAAAGCGGCGGCGGCTTCCTTCGCCTTCACAATGATGGGATCTTCCTGGACCGGAATGAACCCGGAAACAGCCTCGGCGGGGGCCGGGCTCGCAGCCGGCGTCTGAGACGGCGGCGAGACCGATGAAGACGGATCAGGCTCGGTGTTATTCGCCGAAACGCGCGGCGCTGGTTTGCCGCGGCGAAGTTCTGGGCGCCCGGGATCGTCGTCATCCGGAGTGGGATCTTTGGGGCGAACCGAAGTGGCGGGACGGTTGTCCTCGGGCTCGCCGGCGGCAGTAGGCGGTGTAGCCGCAGAAGGGGGCTGCGTAGACGCGGACTGCTGAGGCGCCGCGCCATCATCCTTGCGGCGTAATGTGGGACGCTCATCATCGCCATCACCGCTGCGCTTATTTTCAGCCGCCCGCCGGGCATTGCTGGAGGCAAGATTCGGCAGGTCCCAGGTTCTCGCTGCTTCTTCCCGTTCGCGCGCGGTTCCGGCCTTGTTAAAAGTCACGCCCGTCGCGGTGAAATAGCCCATGTCGTCCATGGTGGAGTCCACGCTGAGATGATCGGCCGTCGCGAAACTGGTCAGTTCCACCGGCTTGCCGTCTTTCTGAACCGTCATCTTGTCGCCGGTTTTATAAGTGATGATGCGGTGATCGTCGGCCTCAAGGACAAACTGGTTGCCAACGACCGCGCGCAGCATCCCCGTGGTTGTGATCACAGGCGGCGTATCCTTGCGTCCTTTGGAAGGCGTCGAGTCGGTGGTCTTGCCGCGGCCGCGGCCACCGCCGATAGGACCGCCGCCGCCCATCGGTCCGCCACGTCCGCCGCCCCCGGGATAACCGCCTCCGGGATAACCACCCCCGGGATAACCGATCTGCGCGGACAGACTCGCGGCGAGAGCGCCAAGAAATAGCAGGCGAACGGCAAGCATGCCCAGTGTGACGCGGATCACGCACTCTTAGTGTACATCCGAGTTACGCCATGCAGCCGCCTTTGGCGTCGCGTACCATAAGAGATTCCAATGGCTCAAAAGGTATCTAAAAGAGCGGCGTCGAAAGCGGCCGACAATTCGCGTCTCAAACGGTCCGGGATCAGCTACAAAGACGCCGGCGTCAGCATCGACGAAGCGGACCGCGCGGTCTCCTCCATCCGCACGCTCGCGCGCAAAACCTTCACCAGCGGCGTCCTCACTGATATTGGTAGCTTCGGTGGCGGGTTTCTACTGAAGGGTTACCGCCAGCCCGTGCTCGTGTCGTCGGCCGACGGCGTCGGTACCAAACTAAAGCTCGCGTTCCTCACCGGCCGCCATTCGACGATCGGCGAGGATCTGGTTAACCACTGCGTTAACGACATCGCGGTGCAGGGAGCAGTGCCCTTGTTCTTCATGGATTACTTTGCGGTGGGCAAGCTGGATTCGCGCGTGGCGGCGGAAGTGATTTCGGGCATCGCGCGCGGCTGCAAGGCCAACGGCTGCGCGCTCATTGGAGGCGAGACCGCCGAGATGCCAGGCTTCTACGCGCCGGGCGAGTACGATCTTGCGGGCTTTATTGTGGGCGCCGTTGAGCGTAAGCGTTTGCTGACCGGCGCGAAGATTCGCACTGGCGATGTGCTGCTTGGATTGCCCTCCAGTGGACTTCACACCAATGGCTACTCGCTGGCGCGCAAACTGCTCTTCGATGTAGCGGGGCATGCGCCTTCAACCCGCTTGACCGATCTCGAATCCAGCATCGGCGACGAACTGCTGAAATTGCATCGCAGCTACTTGAAACCGCTACGCGCGCTCGACGATGCCGGATTGCTCAAGGGCGCCGCGCATATCACCGGCGGCGGCATCACCGACAACACTCCGCGCATTCTTCCGCCCGGCTTGGGGGTTCGAATCGATTTAGGCACCTGGCCGGTGCTGCCCATCTTCGAACTACTGCGTAAAATCGGACGCATTCCCGAGCAGGACTGGCGGCGCACGTTTAATCTTGGTATCGGCATGATCTTCGTGGTTTCGCCGCGCAAGTTAGCCAATGTTGGGAAGATCCTCGACAAGATGAAAGAAGACTGGTATCCCATAGGCGCCGTGATTCCAGCCCGCGGCGAGCGCGTAATCTACGAATAGGTCACGCGCGTGAAACGTCTGGGAATTTTGCTGTCCGGCCGCGGCTCGAACTTCGTCGCCATTGCCGATTCCATTGCCGCTGGACGCCTCGATTCCGAGATCGCAGTAGTAATTTCCAATCGCGCCGATGCGCCGGGTATGACGGCAGCCCGGGCGCGCGGCTTGAAAGTGGTGTTGTTGCCATCACGAGGTATCGAGCGCGAGGAGCATGACGGCCTTCTTGCCAATGAATTGGACCAGGCGGGCGTGGATTTAATTTGCCTCGCCGGATATATGCGCTTGCTGAGCGCATCTTTTATTCGCCGCTATCCGCTGCGGATCTTGAACATTCATCCGTCGCTGCTGCCGGCGTTTCCCGGACTCGACGTCCAACAGAAGGCCATCGATCACGGGGTGAAAGTCTCCGGCTGCACGGTGCATTTTGTCGACGAAGGGTTGGACTCCGGACCGATCGTCAAACAGGCCGCAGTGCCCGTGCTGGATGACGACACCGCCGGATCGCTGGCCGCGCGCATATTAAAGGAAGAGCACCGCCTCTACAGCGAAGCCATTGCACTGGTGCTCTCGGGCAAATACCGCATCGAAGGCCGCAGGGTTACACCTATCTAACTACTTCCGCACCAGATGGGTAAACAGCACCCTCTTTTATATCGTGATACGATATAACCTGCCTGTGAAAGCCCTTGCCAAAATATCCCCCAGCTCCTACCGCGCCCTTGCGGAGTTCCGCCATCAGATCCGCCTGTTTCTGCATTTCAGCGAAGAAGCCGCGCGCCAAGTTGGAGTCGAACCGCAGCAGCATCAGCTTTTGCTGGCCATTAAGGGCATTCCCATCGGCACTCAGCCGACTATCGGCCGAATTGCTGAGCGCTTACAGTTGCGTCATCACAGCGTGGTGGAGTTGGTGGACAGGCTCACCGAGCATGGTGCGATCTTACGCGAAGCCAATCCCGAGGACGGTCGCGAGGTGCGTTTGCGCTTGACGCGCGCCGGCGAGCGGCTCCTGTTGAAGTTGTCCATTGCCCATCACAACGAACTTGAGAAGGCTGGTCCGGCCCTCCGCGATGCGTTGAACGCGGTCCTGCAGCACTCTCGAAAAGAATCATGAAACACAAAATACGCAAACTGCGCCGCAAAGCTCAAGACGCCTGGGAACAACAGGAGAACGAACGCGAACGCTCGCTCGGAGATTTCACTACAACCTTTCGCGTGGTTCCCCTGTCGCTGGCGGCGGTGGCGATCGGAGTTGTAACGGCGTACATCGCCTGGACGCTCCTTCGCCTCATTGGACTCTTCACCAACTTGTTTTATTTTGGGCGCTGGTCGGCGACCTTCGTGTCCCCTGCACAGAATCATCTCGGCGTGTGGGCAGTTTTGGTGCCGGTGGGAGGATCGCTCATCATCGGACTGATGGCCCGCTACGGGTCGGAACGCATTCGCGGCCACGGAATTCCGGAAGCGATTGAGGCAATCCTGATGCATGGTAGCCGCGTTCACCCGAAACTCGCGCTGCTGAAACCGATTTCTTCGGCGATCTCCATCGGCTCAGGTGGTCCCTTCGGCGCGGAGGGTCCGATCATCATGACCGGCGGCGCATTCGGCTCCATGATCGCGCAATTCTTTCACCTGACGGCAATCGAACGACGAACTCTTTTGGTTGCGGGCGCCGCCGCTGGTATGTCCGCGACATTCGCCGCGCCGGTCTCGGCAGTCTTGCTGGCAGTCGAGCTATTGCTCTTCGAATGGAAACCGCGTAGCGTGATCCCGGTGGCCCTGGCGAGTGCGGCGGCGGTCGCCACCCGCTGGAGCGTTCTTGGCCCAGGCCCTCTGTTTTCGGTTCCTTCTCATCCGTCTATCATGGCGGTCCATGTGCTGCTAGCCTGCTTTCTGGCCGGGATACTGGCTGGAGTGCTTTCCGCGCTACTGACGGCCGCGGTCTATTTAGCCGAAGACGCCTTCCAGCATCTGCCGATTCATTGGATGTGGTGGCCGGCGATAGGCGGGCTGGTCGTTGGCTGTGGCGGACTAATTTTTCCACGCGCATTGGGCGTCGGCTACGATACCATAGGCGACCTGCTGCAAGGCCACGTCGAAATCGCGCTGCTGTTGGGCGTGCTTTTGGTCAAACCCGTAATCTGGGCCACGGCATTGGGCTCCGGTACCTCTGGTGGCGTGCTCGCGCCGCTGCTGATGATGGGCGCCGCGCTAGGCGGAGTGGAATCGCATTTCCTCCCCGCGATGGGCGCAGGCTTTTGGCCGCTAGTGAGCCTGGGTGCAATCCTCGGAGGCACCATGCGCTCGCCGTTCACCGGCATGCTTTTCGCGATCGAACTGACCCACGACACGAACATTCTGTTGCCGCTGCTAGTCGCCTGCTTCGCCGCGCACGGTTTCACCGTGCTCACGCTCCGCCGGTCGATCCTCACTGAAAAAGTCGCCCGCCGAGGCTTCCACTTGAGCCGCGAATATAGCGTCGACCCCTTGGAACTCTTGCGTGTCCGGGATGTCATGCAGCGCGACTTCGAGGGCGCGGTCCCTGCCGTGGCTACCCATCCTGAGGAGACTTTGCGAACGGCGGTTCACCGGATGGCAGAAAACCGCGTAACCCAGTTGTCCGTCACCAGCCGGCATGATGAGAAAACCGCTATCGGACTAGTCACACTTGAAGATCTGCTCCAGGCGCGCAGCCGCAATCTCCACGAGGAACGATCACGCGAACGAGTGCTGGGAGTCAGCGCCAGACGCCGGACTGAGGCTTCTCGGAAGTAAGTCGAGCATGACGTGGGTTTCACCGCCTTGATATACTGAGCCGCAGCCCGAATCTCTGGGGCTGGACCAAATTCCGAACCGCAGCTTCAAACGATAGATGCAATCCCCTCAACGTCCGGCGTCGAAATCTGTCCTAATTACCGGGGGCATTATCGCGTTCGGACTTTTGATAGGATTGCTCCTCGCATCCGGCGCTTCCCTATTGAAAGCCCGCGTAGCCGCCCTGCGCGCGCCTGGCATTGCTCGCGAGTATCTACGTACCCATCCAGTCCCCAAACTTCAGATTGGAGCGGGGCTGGTCGATTATCCCACGTGGCTCAACAGCGATATCGATCCAGGGCCGGGCGAAATGTACTTGGACCTGACTAAGCGGTTTCCCCTGCCGGATGGCTCCCTGAAGTACATCTTCGGGGAACACGTCATCGAGCATTTGAACTACGACGATGGCCTTGTGATGCTCCGCGAGTGCTACCGCGTGCTCGCTCCTGGGGGCAAGATCCGCTTAGCGACCCCGAATTTGCTTAAGTACTTACGGCTGTTTCAAGACCCCAAAACGCCGGAAATCGACAGCTATTTAAACGCGAAACTCCACTGGCACGGCTGGCCGCAGACACCCAACCGGGAAAACATGATTCTCAACATGGAGATGAGATCCTTTGGTCATCAGTTTTTGTATGACCCACGCACGCTTTCGGATCGGCTCTCACAGGTTGGATTTCGCATGGTTACGGAATTCCCGCCGGGCGAAAGCGACGATCCGCAACTGCGCAGCGTCGAATCCCGCCACGATTATGCCTTGCTGCGTCCAATGAATGACTACGAATCCATGGTTCTCCAGGCAGTCCGGCCTTAGGCGGATATTCCATAAGTCCCAGCAACTTGATATAGTGGTACTTTGCTCGGTCCGCCCCGGTATGCCGGAGTGTGCGCCCTGGGGCAGGAGTACGCCGTGTTCTTTCATCTTCGGGACCTGGATGTCCGCGCTGTCCGTTTCGATGTCGAAATCGCACCGGGGGACATTGATTTTCAGTTAGGGACGAAGGATAAAGATACGAATCTGCATCAGGCTGGGCCGCTGCGCGCCAAGGGCAAGGCCGAGTTAGTGATGGGATCCGAAGGTGAGATCCAGGTTTCGGGCCATTTAGCGGTCGAGATGGAAGCGGATTGCGACCGTTGCCTGGAGCCGGCGCGATTCCCGGTCGATTCCGATTTTGCGCTGAACTACCGGCCGGTGGCCGACGGGTATGGCGACGAGAAAGAGATCGACACCGGAGAGGCCGAGATGGGCTTCTACGAAGGCGACGGCGTAGAGCTCAACGATGTCCTTCGCGAGTTTATTTTGTTGACGCTGCCTATGCAGCGGGTTTGCAGGGAGTCCTGTAAGGGGATCTGTCCGTTCTGCGGGCAGAACCGTAATCAGAAAGAGTGCGACTGCCACGCGGAAACCAGTGATGACCGTTGGGCAGCCCTCAAGAGTTTGAAATCTTAAATAAGGTAGAAGAACGTGCCCAATCCAAAACGACGTCATTCCAAGCGCCGCACCTCCGCGCGCCGTACTCACGATTCGCTGAGCCGCTCGGTCTTGTCCGAGTGCCCCAGTTGCCACGAACCCAAACTTCCGCACCGGGTGTGCCCGCGCTGCGGCAAATATAAAGGCCGCGAAGTCGTAGAAGTAGTCGAAGAATAGCGCCGCGCGCTCCCATGGTGACGATTGCGGTAGACGCAATGGGGGGCGATAACGCCCCTAAAGCGGAAGTCGAAGGAGCCATTCACGCCGTCTCCGAGTTCGGCTTGCGCGTGATTCTGGTCGGCCAGGAACACGTGGTCCGCAACGAATTGGCGAAGCATTCCGGCGCCGATTCCCTGCCTATCGAAATTCGCCATGCGGAAGAAGTCATCACCATGGAAGATTCCGCGGCCAAGGTCGTCCGTACCAAGAAGAATTCCTCGATCCATGTGGCGGCGCGCTTGGTGCGCGACGGCGAAGCGAATGGTTTCGTGTCCGCGGGTAACACCGGCGCGGTGATGGCCACCGCAAAAATGATTCAAGGGATGATCCGAGGTGTAGAGCGTCCCGCCCTGGCCTCGGCCTTCCCCACGCTCAAGGGAACTCCCGTCGTAGTCGTCGATGTCGGCGCGAATGTCGATTCCACTCCTGTGATGCTGGCGCAGTTCGCGGTGATGGGCGAAATTTATTCACGCTACATATTCAAGATTCGCTCGCCGCGCGTCGGGCTGCTCTCTATTGGCGAGGAAGAGCATAAGGGCAACGATCTTACCCGTGCGGCGACTCCGCTTCTCAAATGCCTGCCGTTGCGTTTCATCGGCAACGTCGAGGGCCGCGACATTTATTCCGGTCTCGCCGACGTAGTCGTGTGCGACGGATTCATCGGCAATGTGGCGCTGAAGGTGAGCGAAGGCTTGGTAGAGATGTTGCAAAGCATGCTGCGCGAATCGCTCGAAGCCACCGTCACCCGCAAGCTCGGGTACGTGCTTTCGAAGGAAGCCTACCGCGACTTCCGCAAGCGCGTGGATTATGCCGAGTACGGCGGCGCGCCGTTGCTGGGAGTCAAAGGCGTGAGCATCATTTGCCATGGACGCTCCAATTCCAACGCCATCAAGAACGCGATCCGCGTGGCGTCGGAGTTTGCGCACAGCAAGATTAATGAGAAAATAGAAGCGGAGTTGGATCGCAGCGCAGCGAAAAAAGTCGCAGTGCAATGAGACGGGTATTGAGTCTCGCGTTTGGCTTGCTGGCAGCTCTTGCCGCAACATACGGCCAAAAGCTTGATCCGATCCAGTGGACCCTCACTTCGAACGTCACGAAAGCCCCCGCCGGTTCGACTGTGCCGCTGCATTTGAAGGCTACATTTCAAGAAGGCTGGCATCTTTACTCATTGACGACGCCTGCCGGCGGCCCGATCCCTACGACCGCCGCTTTAGCGGATAACCCGGCCATAAAGGGATCGAAGCTGTACCAACCGCCGCCGAATCGCCAGCTCGACAAAAATTTCAATCTCGACACGGAAACCTTCGAGAAGGAAGTCGATTTGCCGCTTACGGCGGAACTCGCGCCGGACGCGAAGGGCTCGGTCGAACTCGTCGCGAACGTTCGCTATCAAGCCTGTAACGACCGCCAGTGTTTACCTCCACGTAAAAAGACCGCGTCATTTACGGTGATGGTCGATCCGTCGGCCGCAGCGCCTGTCGCTTTTGTGGTCCCCGCCGGTTATACGGAAATTAAACCGGGCGCGGTGGCGGTGACAGTCGCGAAGGCTTTGGTAAATCCTGCAGAAACGTCCGCACCACAGAATGCCGGCGGACTCGCCGCATTTCTGATCACAGCGTTCGGGCTGGGACTCGCCGCGATCTTCACTCCCTGCGTGTTCCCGATGATCCCGATCACGGTATCGTTCTTTCTGAACCAGCGCGGCGGGATATTGCAAGCGTTCGTCTTTTCCTCCGGCATCGTGGTTCTATTCTGCGCCCTGGGATTGGGCGTAACGGCCGCAGTGGGGCCTTTCGGTGTGAATCAATTGGCCGCGAACCCTTGGGTGAACGGATTCATCACGCTGGTCTTCGGCGCATTCGCACTCAGCTTGCTGGGAGCTTTCGAAATCACGCTGCCGTCCGGCATGCTCACCAAACTCGACTCGGCCTCGCGCCGCGGCGGCTATCTCGGCACGCTGCTGATGGGTCTGACCTTTGCTCTCACTTCGTTCGCCTGCATTGGTCCGTTCATGGGGAGCCTTTTGGTGGCGTCCGTGCAATCGAAGGGCTTGCAGCCGGTACTCGGCATGGTGAGTTTCGCGATGGGCCTGGCATCACCGTTCTTCTTCCTTGCCGCGTTCCCTGGTTACCTCAAGATGCTGCCCAAGAGCGGCGGATGGCTGGCGCGCGTGAAGGTGGTGATGGGCTTCGTGCTTCTCGCCGCAATGCTTAAGTACGCTTCCAATATTGATCAGGTATTGCAGTTGGGCTGGCTTACGCGCGAGCGTTTCCTCGCGGGATGGTTCGTGTTGTTTTCGCTGGCCGGATTGTATTTGCTAGGACTGCTCAAGCTCGAAGGAAATGAGGAAGGCGAGCACCTCGGTATCGGACGCCTGCTGATCGCGAGTGTCCTCTTGATCTTCGCGTTCAGCCTGTTGCCCGGCATGTTCGGCGCGCCCCTCGGGGAACTCGATGCCTATGTCCCCGCGGCTACCGGCGGCATCCTCAACAACCGCGCTTCCACGCAGCAAGTGTGGATGAAGAATCAGTACAAAGAGGCGCTCGATCAAGCACGCGCCGAAAATAAACTCGTGCTGGTGACCTTCACTGGCTACGCCTGCACCAATTGCCATTGGATGAAAGCCAACATGTTCCCGCGTCCCGAGATCGCCGACGCCGCCAGCAAGCTGGTACTAGTCGAACTCTACACCGATGGCACGGATAAAGAATCGGAAGAGAACCAGAAATTGCAGGACGAAAAATTCTCTACCGTCGCCATCCCTTACTACGCCATTCTCGACCCGGATGGTAAGGTGGTCGCAACTTTCACCAAGGGCACGACCACAAACACCCAGGAATTCCTGGCATTCCTCACTGCACGTCCGGCTTAGTTACCGCCAGTCGGCGCACAAAGGCCACATCGCCTTCGAGAAAATCGTAATCCGGTAGGCGGCTGCGTTGGACCCAGGCGATCTGCGCGAAGTCGAGGTTCACAGGCTCGCCCGTGAATTCAGTGACATGGAAAAATATCAGCCGCGTCACGTGGCCCGGACTGTAGTTGAAATCATAACGCTCGATTTCATCGCCGATGCAGGCCTCGATACCAAGTTCTTCGCGCAGCTCGCGGACTAGCGCTTCGCGCGATTCTTCACCAGGCTCGATCTTCCCGCCGGGGAATTCCCACTTGAGCCCATGGCGGCCGCGCGGCTTGCCCTGTCCTATCAGGATCAGGCCGCCGCGCTCGATTACCGCCGCTACCACTTCCACAACTACCCGCGTCTCGGAATCCATTTAGCGATAATTGAAGCACGAATGCATAG
>Ga0070665_100005947_pt1 | contig 12494 bp, 9 predicted proteins | sample KBSS13metaG_FD_65862 | JGI IMG/M metagenome (GOLD analysis project Ga0070665, IMG submission 65862) | Switchgrass rhizosphere microbial communities from Kellogg Biological Station, Michigan, USA - KBS S1-3 metaG | ecosystem: Host-associated > Plants > Roots > Rhizosphere > Soil ... | reverse complement strand
GTTCACGTCCGCTCGACGCTCGACGAGCAGATTCACCACCGCCGGGCGATTCTCGCGGATCGCGACCATCAGGGCCGTCTGCTGAAACGCGGGATCCTTCGTGTCGACGATGGCCCCCCGGTCGAGGAGGAGTTTGACCGCTTCGACGTTGCCGACACGCGACGCCGTCATGAGCGGGGTTTCGCCGGTCGGATCGGCCTGGTTCGGATCCGCGCCCACTTCGAGCAGCAGGCGGATCATTTCGGCGTTGCCGTTGGAGGCCGCGAGATACAGCGGCGTGACGCCGTAGCGGTCCGCGCGGGTGGCGTCAGCGCCGGCGCGGATCAGCAGGCGCGAGGTTTCGATATCGTCGACGCGAACCAGCCAGTGGAGCGCGGGCGTACCGTCCCGGCCGGGCGCGTTGACGTCGACCTTCTGGTCGACCAGCGTGCGGACGGTGGACGTGTCGCGCTTCTGCGCGGCCTCGGCGAGGCGGACGTCTTTTCTCCCCGCGGTCGCGACCTGGGCGGCCGCTTGCGACACCGAGAACAGCGCGATCAGAGCGGGCGCGGCAAGCCGCATGTGGTTCCCCACGGATCCACAAGTTTATCGCTGGAAAGGCCCGATTCCCACACCCCGGCGCCTCTTCCGGCAGCAAAAAGCGCTCAAAACGGCCTCTCCCGTAGCGTCCGCCTTCAGGCGGACGTCGCCGGCCGGCTGAAGCCGGCCGCTACGGGCAGCAGTCAGGCGGCCGCGAGGAATTTCGCGGGCTCCAGCCCATCGGGAGGACGCAACGTCTCGAGGATGTGCCGCTCGTAGCTCCCTGACCCGTCCCTGGTGCTGGTGTCCACGCTGCCCGACGGGTTCTGGTTGCGGTCGACGAGCGCCAGGATGGGGTGGAGCGGGTCGGCGTGGTTCGTGCGCACCACGATCCCGATTTCGTTGCGGTTGGTCCGCACGACGCAGCCGATCGGGAAGAACGTGATCGCGTTCACGAACGCCTTGACGAGGTTCGCGTTGAGCTTCTGCCCCGCCAGGCGCGCGAGGATGAGGCACGCATGCTCGGGCGGCGTCGGATCCTGATAGGACCGGGCGCCGGTAATCGCCTCGTAAATGTCGGCCACCGACACGATCTGGCTCATGAAGTGCGGGATGGCGTCGCCGACTTCCGGGTAGCCCGTGCCGGTCACGCCGCGGTGATGCTCGAGCGCCACGACCGGCGTGAGCGGCCGCAGCCCCTCGATCTGCACGAGGATCTCGGCGCCGAGGATCGTGTGGGCTTCGATCAACTTGCGCTCGCGCCGGTCGAGCGCGCCGGGCTTCTTCACGATCTCGAGCGGGATGCGCGTCTTGCCGATGTCGTGCAGCAGCGCCGCTTCGACGAGCGCGGCCATGTCCTGTTCGTCGAGGCCGAGCTGCTTGCCGAGCAGCAGGCTCAGCATCGCGACGTTCACGGAGTGGCAATAGGTCAGGTTTTCGTACATCTTGACGGCGAGAATCTGGCCCAGGGCGGCGTTGCTGCGCGCGACGCGGTGGATCAGCAGCTGGACCAGGTCGCGCACGGTCACGAGGTCGAGTTTCTTGCCGGCGGTCGTGTTGTCGAAGGTCTCCTGCGCCAGGACCAGCGACTCGGCGTACGCCGGGTCGAGCTCGCCGGTCGGCGCGTCGGGCCATTGCCGCGAGCTCCACCGGGTGTCGAGCGGCACAATCTTTCCCAGGCTCACGTGCGTGATGTTGCGCCGCGCCAGCTGCTCGTCGACCGGCTCGGTGTGCGTGTCCTTGATCTGCCAGAGGAACTCGGCGGTCGCCAGCAGCTCGTCGCGCCCGACGCCGTCGCGCACGTGAATGCTGTCGATCCCGAGATCGGACAGCTCGCGCACGACCTGCGCGCTTGCCGGATCGTCGCGGCCGAACGAGACACCGTCCAGGAACACGTCGCCGCGGATGATGTCGATGCGCAGCGTCGGATCGATCTTCAGGTGCAGCTGGATGAGATCCTCGAGCTCCTTCAGCTTCTGCGTCAGCATCGGGTGCCCGGCGGGATACGTCCCGGCCAGGCGCCGGAGGCTCGCAAACCCTTTCAACACCGGCAGCGGACCGGGTGTTCCGGGCAGCGCGGTGGCGACGGCGGTGGCGGTCGTCATCGCGCCCGCATCTCCCTCGCCTTGAGCGCGACGCGCACGAGACCCGGGTTCCAGAACCTGAACCGCAGCGGCTCCAGCTCCGCCAGCACGGGATCCAGCCCGTCGAAACCCGCTTTCGCGGCGCGGTCGAGCACATGCGTCACGGTCGCGGGGTTCTGCAGCACGAACTCGCGGTTGCCGAGCAGCTCGCGGACGAGCGCGGCGGCACGGGCCGGCGGGAAATGCCAGAGCGCTTCCTCGGCCGCGGCGCGGCTGCGCGCCGTGCCGGTCTGCAGCTGCTTCGTGACGATGGACGCGGCGTGTGCCGTGCCCATGCGGGCCAGCGCGCGGAGCGCCTCGCGGACGAGCGGTTCGTCGCCGTGCTCCACCTGGTCGGCCACGGCGGTCTCGTAGCCGGCGCCGGCAAACCCGAGCACCTTGACGCCCACACGCCGGGCCGCGACGCCGCAGTGCGGGAGCTCCTGCACCAGGGCCGGCGCGAGCAGCGCCGCGTGCGCGCACATCAGCGTCGCGAGCGACCGGCTCCTCGCCTGGCGCGTCGGGTCGTCCAGCAGGCCGACGCAGGCCGGGACGACCGCTGGGCCGAACGCCTCGATGAGCGCGCCCGCGCTGCCCTGCCCCGCGCCGTCGCGTTCGTGCAGCGTCGCGATCCCCAGCGCCCGCTCCGCCGTGAAAAACGCCGCCATCGCGTGATCGATCGCGTCCGCCACGTCAGGACGGCGCTCGCGCAGCTCGGCGGCCAGCTGGCGGTAGCTGGACGCCTGCGCCGACAAGTCGCGCCAGCGCGCGCCGCCCTCGAGCTCGCCGAAGATCGTGAGCGACTTGTGCAGGAACGCGGCGACTTCCGTCACGTTCGGCTCGAGCCGCACGAGGCTCCTCAGGCACTGCAGCTCGGTGACGGGAAGATCGGTGGCGCGAATGTCGTCGCGGACGCCGCCGAGCGCGCTCGCGACCTGTTCGTCCATCGACAGGTCGAACGCCGCGAACTCGGTGAAGTCCTTGCCCGGCGCGTCCTTGACCTTGATCAGCTGGCGCGCGTGGCGGTCGAGGCCCGCGTCATCCGCGCGCTCGCTGGCCGACTGCCGGGCGCGCAGCTTCTCGTCGATGAGCGGCACCACGCTTTCGCGCCGCTCGGCGGGAAGGTCCAGGCGGTTCAACGCCGCCGTCAGCACTTCCGGCGCGGCGGTTTCGAGCTCGAGCAGCAGGCACAGCGATTCGGCGAGATCGACGTCCGGAAAATCACGCAAGACGTTGCCGTCGGCGCGGCCGTCGAGCAGGCCAGGGAGAATCGTCCTCTGCAGCAGCGCCGACCGCCGCTCGGGATCGAGATCGAGCACCGCCCGCGCGAGCTTGCCGAACATGACGCGGGCCAGCCGCGGATCGAGCGAGGAGAACAGCGTCGTGATGTCGGTGAACTTCTGCTCGAGCGCGGTGCCCCCCGCCCCCGCCGTGCCGCCATCGTCGTCCGTCAGACGCAGCAGGATGGTGGCGACGTCGGAGGGATCGTTCACCAGCACCGCGAGATCGGTCAGCGAAACGATGTCGAACTGCGAGGCCGGATCGAGACGCACCCAGCCCTTGTCCGGGGGATACAGGTGGTTGACCGGCGCGTTGCCTTCGTACGCGGACTCACGGCGCCGCCGCTCGTTCTCGACCAGCGTGCAGACCGAGGGGGCCGGCGCGCCGACGTCGAGCACCTCGGGCCGCTGCGCCAGGTGCGGCACGATGGTTTCGACGCCGTGGTCGGTCAGCAGCTCGACCAGCGATGTCTTGGTTTTCGCCAGACTTTCCGATGACAGGAGATCGGCGCAGAAGCGCGAGAAGTCGCGAATCGAGGCGCTGCGATCGAAGTCGATCGACGCGATGTGCGCGCGGTGCAGCCGGCGGACGATCTCGTGCTCGACGATCGTGCCCGTGCCCAGGCCGATGTCGTCGACGATCAGCTCGGTGGGCGTGACGCGGACGATCAGCCGGTCGCGCCGTTCGAGCGTGGCGTAGACCTTGTGGCAGGCGGCCACGGCGTCCGCGCAGAGCGGGCTGGCCGGCGGATACGTGTGGAACTGCCGGACGGCGCGCGCGAGCAGGTGCAGGAATTCCTCGACCGCCGCGAAGTCGTCGGCGCGCGGGACGGTGCCCGCACCCGGACTGACGGTCCTGGTAGCGCGTGGCTCAGGTTTGTAATCGATGGACCGCAACGCGACCGGCATCCCGCTCTTTTCTGCTCCGATCCAAAAAGCAGGCAAGAGGCGCGCCGACATAACTTTGCTACCATGTGCGCCCGGGGGTGCCCGACAGGCGGCGCGTGCAGCCGCGGGCAACGACGGTCACCTCCCGCAAACCGCACTGAAGCGAACAGAAGCAGACCCTATGGCCAGCCTGATTGAAGCGATCGAAATCAAACGCAAGATGTACTTCGAGTTCGAGGACGCCCCGTACCACTGCCTCGACGTCGAGGTGTCGAAACCGACCGCCCGCGGCGGCCAGACGCTGGTGCGCCTGAAGATGCGGAACCTCCTCACCCGGGCCGTCTTCGACAAGACGTTCAAGGCCGGTGAGCGATTCAAGGAGCCCGACCTGGTCGTCGTCGAAGCGTCGTATCTCTACACCGACAGCGGCGGCTACAACTTCATGGACCAGGAGAGCTTCGAAACGCTGACGCTGCGGCCCGAGATCGTCGGCGACGATCGCCTGCTGCTCGTGGACAACGTGATGGTGCAGGTGCAGAAGTTCAACGGCAACCCGATCGGGCTGCAGTTCGCTCCGCACGTCGAGTTGACGGTCACGTACACGGAGCCCGGCGTCAGGGGCGACACGGCGACGGGCGGGGCGACGAAGTCGGCGACGCTCGAAACGGGCCTCGAAATCCGCGTACCGCTCTACATCAAAGAAGGCGAGAAGGTGAAGGTCCACACGGAAACGCGCGAATTCGCAGGACGGGCATGATGAAGAAGACACGACGTGGAACGCAGCGCACGCGGAACGCGCAGAGAATCCTTGTCGCTCTCATCGCGGCCATCGCGTGGCTTGGCTGCGTTCGGACGGCCCGGGCGGACGAGATCACGCTCGTCGGCCCCGGCGGCGTCCAGGCCGCCGTCGAGAAGATGATCCCCGCGTTCGAGAAGCAGACCGGCCACAAGGTCAAGGCGACGTTCGGATCGGGCCTCGGGACGAAGCGGCAGGTGGCGAACGGCGAGCCGTTCGACGTGCCCATCGTTCAGCCGCCGTTTCCCGAAGTGCTCGCGTCCGGCCACGTGATCGCGGCGAGCGCCACGCCGCTCGCCACCGTCGCCGTCGGCGTCGCGGTGCGAACCGGCGCGCCCAGGCCGGACATCTCGACGCCCGAGGCCATCAAGCGGATGCTGCTCGCTGCGAAATCCATTTCGTACCCTGATCCATCGGGCGGGGCGGCCGCCGGCGTCAGCTTCACCGAGACGCTCAGGACGCTCGGCATCGCCGACCAGATGAAGCCGAAGATCAAGCTCGCGCCGGGCGGCGCCGCGGCGATGGCCGCGCTTGCCAGGGGAGACGTCGAGATTGGCCTCACCTTCATCAGCGAGATCCTGACCGAGCCGGGCGTCGAGTCGGTCGGCCCGTTGCCGCGCGAGATCTCGACGCCGACCGGGCTCGTGGGGTTCGTGTCCACGCACGCCAAATCGCCCGCGGCAGCCAGGGCGCTGCTGGCGTATCTGGCCTCTCCCGAGGCGGCCGCGGTGTACAAGGCCGTCGGCATGACGCCTGGGAAGTGACAGTCGGCAGTCGGTAGTCGGGCAAGGAGACAGTTTGAATAATCAAAATATTTATTGACTCGACTCAAAACAGCCGCTACTCTTCTGGGCGTGCTCCGGCAGAGTTTGAACACGACCCTTGCGGCTACGGCTGCGCTCCTCGCCTGCCTCGCCGCGTCCCCGGCTCGCGCTCAGTCCACCGAATCGACGGACCGCCCGGCCGGCCCCCTGTCCTCGCTGTCGGGCTACATGGACCTGCAGTACGTGAACCCGTCCAACGGCGACGCGTTCATCGACTTCCGGCGCTTCGTCCTGCTCTTCGCCCACCGCTTCTCCGATCGGATCCGATTCATCTCGGAGCTCGAAGTGGAGCACGCGATCGTCGAAGGTGGCGAAGAGAAGGGCGAGCTCGAGCTCGAACAGGCATACCTCGACTTCCTCGTCGACCGCCGGTTCAACGTGCGCGCGGGCCAGCTGCTCGTCCCCGTCGGCATCATCAACGAACGCCACGAACCGCCGGTCTACTACGGTGTCCACCGGCCGTTCGTCGACACCTTCATCATCCCGACCACCTGGTTCGACGTGGGCGCGGGCGTGTTCGGCGACCTCGGAAAAGGCTGGCGCTATCGCGCGTACGTGATGCCCCCTCTGAACGCCGCGGAGTTCAGCGCCGGAGAAGGTCTCGCCGACTCATCTCAACAGGGATCGAGATCCGTCGTGCGTCATTGGGCCGGCACCGGCCGCGTGGAGTACCTGGGTGTGCCGCGAACGACGCTGGGTGCGAGCATCTGGAGCGGACGGAGCGCGACGGGCTCGCTCAATCTCGATCCCCGCGTCACGCTGATCGAAGCCGATGGAAGGGGACGAATCGGCCGCCTGGAACTGCGCGGCGAATACGCGCAGGTCTTCATCGATCAGGCCGATGAGCTCAACCGCCTTCGAGCGCTGCGCGAAGGCGTCGATCCCAATATCGCGAGCCAGATGCTGGGCTTCTACGTCGAAGCCGCGCACCCGATCCTGCCCTACCCGTCGCCCCGCGAGGTCGTTGGGTTCGTGCGCTACGAGAAGTTCGACACGCAATACAAAATGCCGCCAGGCTACCTGCCGATCGGGGCGTTCAAGGGCTCGGCCTGGATCGGCGGCATTTCGTACTTTCCCGATCCCGATGTCGTCGTGAAAGTCGACTACACCGTGGGCGGCAACGACAGCTCCGTCGTCGCAGCGCCGAAGGCGTTCAGCGTGGGGCTCGGCTGGTGGTTTTGAGAACGCCGTTCAGCCGGGTACGAGAGGTACATCTGTGAGGTTGACGATCGCAGCCGCGCTGATCGTGGCGATGGCCACGTGTCCCTTCGCGCAGGGGCGGACCGTCACGGTCCGCGTGACCGCCGAACGATTCCGTTTCTCGCCCGACGAAATCAAGATTCGCTGCGGCGAGACGGTCGAGTTCCGCCTCGAGAGCGACGATACCGACCACGGGTTCAGGATCCTCGGCACCGGCATCGACCGCGTCATCCCGAAGCGCGGCCGCGGTTCGATATCCGTGAAATTCACGGCCGACAAGGCGGGCCGCTATGTCTTCGAGTGCTCGAAGCTGTGCGGCGCGGGCCACGAATTCATGCACGGTGTGCTCGTGGTCGAAGACTGATGACGCGCAGGTTTGCCGTTCTTCTTTCCGCGCTCGCCACCGCCTGGGCCGTGGCACTGTGGATCGCTCCGGTGGCGGGTCAGGGAGCGGCCCCTCGGCCGGGCGATCCGCTTCCGGGTATCACGGCTCGCGAGTTCGACGCGTTCCGGGTCGGCTTGAACGCTTTCACCGGCGTCGAGACGGTGGACGAGGGGTTGGGGCCGGCCTTCAACGGGACGAGTTGCGGGGCCTGCCACAGTGTGCCGGCGATCGGCGGCATCAGCCCGATGGCCGAGGTCCGCGCGGGCCACAGGGATGCGGACGGCACGTTCCGCGCGCTCGACGCCGCGGGCAACACGCTGTTCCACACGTTCTCGCTGCCGAACCATGTCTGCCAGCCGGTGCTGCCGCCCGACGCCAACGTCATCGCCCGGCGCATGCCGATTCCGCTTTTCGGCGCGGGCCTGATCGAAGCGATTCCCGACGACACGCTGCTCGCGCTGGCGGATCCCCTGGATCGCAACCGCGACGGCAGCGCGGGCCGAGCGTCAGTGGTCATCGATGCGGCCACGGGCGAGCGCCGCGTGGGCCGGTTCGGCTGGAAGGCACAGGTCGCGACGCTGCTCACGTTTTCCGGGGACGCGTACCGGAACGAGATGGGCATCACCAACGACGTCTTCCCGTCGGAGCTCGCCTACGGCATCCACCCGGATCGGATGAAGGCCTGCGATGTCAGCCCCGATCCCGAGGACAAGCCGGATCCGGTGACCGGACTGCGGGACATCGACCACTTCACGGCGTTCATGAAGTTTCTCGCGCCGGTTGCGCGCGGGCCGATCGACGACGCCGTCCGCGACGGCGAACGCGTCTTCGCCGCGATTGGCTGCGCGGCGTGCCACGTCCCGGCGCTCACCACCGGCACGAGCGCGAACCCGCTCTTCGATCGCAGGACCGTGCCCCTGTACTCCGACCTCCTCCTGCACCGCATCGGGACGGGCGACGGCATCAAGCAGTCCGACTCGACCGCGTCGCCAGACGAGATGCGTACGCCGGCGCTGTGGGGCCTGAGGGTGCGGCGGCCTCTCCTGCACGACGGCAGCGCCGCGACGATCGAGGACGCCATCGCGCGGCATGCGGGCGAGGCGCAGATCGCCCGGGAGGGTTTCATCCGTCTCGACGAGCGCACACGCGCGTCGCTGCTGGCGTTCCTGCAGTCCCTCTGAAGCGCCCCGGCGCCCGTGACCCGCACCCCGAGGGCGCGCCTTGGCCCCAGCGCCGGGCGTGCAGGATAATGTGTGAGGGTTTGTGAAGCACTTACACTTTTCGCGCTCGCTCGCGTTGCTGGTCTTCGGCACGTTCCTGACGTGCCTTACGGCATCGGCCGCCGCGGCCACCCTGCCCGCCAACTTCACGGAAAGCAGCCTCGCCACCGGGCTTGCCAGCCCGACGTCGATGGAGTTCGCTCCCGACGGCCGCCTGTTCGTCGCGGAACAGGGCGGACGTCTCCGCGTCATCAAGAACAACGCGCTCCTGCCGACGCCGTTCGTGACGCTGACGGTCGAATCGTCTGGCGAGCGCGGGCTGCTCGGCATCGCCTTCGATCCGGGCTTCGCCACCAACCATTGGGTCTACGTCTATTACACGGCGACGACACCGTCGGTCCACAACCGCGTGAGCCGGCTGACGGCAAACGGCGACGTGGCCGTGGCGGGCAGCGAGACAGTCCTCCTGGAGCTCGAAAACCTGAACGCCACCAACCACAACGGCGGCTCGATCCATTTCGGGCCCGACGGCAAACTCTATGTGGCCGTCGGCGAAAACGCGAACAGCGCCAACTCGCAGACGCTCAGCAACCGCCTCGGGAAGATGCTTCGGATCAACGCCGACGGCACGATCCCGGACGATAACCCGTTCTCCACCGCGACGGGCGTCAATCGCTCCATCTGGGCGATGGGGTTGCGGAACCCGTTCACGTTCGCGTTTCAGCCCTTTTCCGGCCGGATGTTCATCAACGACGTCGGCGAGACCAGCTGGGAAGAGATCAACGAGGGAGTGGCGGGCGCCAACTACGGCTGGCCGCTGACCGAAGGACCGACCAACGACCCGCGCTTCGTCGCGCCGCTGTTCGCTTACAACCATGCGGGCGGCTGCGCGATCACGGGCGGCGCGTTCTACAACCCGTTGACGAATCAGTTTCCCGGCCAGTACGCGGGCAGCTACTTCTTTGCCGACTACTGCGGCGGGTGGATTGCCAACCGCGACGCGGCCGGCGCCCTCACCGGGTTCGCCACGAACATCGGCGCGCCCGTCGACCTGAAAGTCGGCGACGACGGGAGCCTGTACTACCTCGCCCGCGGCGACAGCAGCAACACGGGGATGGTGCGCCGCATCACCTACGGCGCAGCGGCGCCCAGCATCACGACCAACCCGACCGATCAGTCGGCATCGCCGGGAGGGTCCGCCACGTTCACGGTCGCGGCGTCGGGCACGCCGACTCTCACGTATCAGTGGCAGCGCAACGGCGCGAACATCCCGGGGGCCACGGCCACGACGTACACCCTCTCGCCGGTGCAGGCGTCGGACGACAACGCGGAGTTCGTGGTGGTCGTCAGCAACTCCTTCGGCTCGGCCACGAGCCAGGTCGCGCATCTCACGGTGCTCAATACGGCGCCCACGGCCACGATCGTTCTGCCCTTCGTCGGGACGACGTACGCCGGCGGATCGCTCATCATCTACAGCGGAACGGGGACGGACCCCGAGGACGGCACGCTGCCGGCCAGCGCATTCACGTGGCGCGTGGACTTCCACCACGACACGCACACGCATCCGTTCATCCCGGACACGAGCGGCATCACGGGCGGAACGTTCCAGATCCCCACGACCGGTGAGACGTCGGCCAACGTCTGGTATCGCATTCACCTCACCGTGCGCGACTCGCGCGGCCTGGAACACTCCACGTTCCGCGACGTCCTGCCGCGGACCGCGCAGGTGACGATCGCGACGAACCCGGCGGGACTGCAGGTGACACTCGACGGCCAGCCGCAGTCGACCCCGTTCACATTCACCGGCGTCGTCGGCATCGTGAGGAACCTGGGCGCGGTGTCGCCGCAACCCGTCAACGGAACGCCGTGGGAGTTCCTGAGCTGGTCGATGGGCGGACCGGCCATCCAGAATGTACCGACGCCGTCCGTGAACACGACCTTCACGGCGACGTACCGCGTGGCCTGTCCGCCGGACGTCACCAGCCAGGTCGATCTGGGCAACCTGGCCACGCAGCGTCTGGGGACGACCAACTACTACATCCTGTGGCTGGTGATGCGAAACAAGACCGCGAGCACGATTCCAGGCCCCCTGGCGCTCGTCATCGGCAACTTCCAGAACGCGATAGTGGTGCAGCCTTCCGTGGTGACGTCGTGCGGGCCTGCAGCGCTCAATGCCGGCGTCGCGGTGCCGGCCGTGGACAACCAGTTGAGCCCTGGCGAGGTCGCGCTGGCGCCCGTGCTGATTCTGAAGATCGGGGCTCTGCCGATGTCGGCCGTGCCGTATGTGTTCGGCGGTATCCCGCTCCGATAGGACGCGGGACGCTCCGGCTACTGCGGCCTGAGGACGACTTCGATGACCTTCGCGTAGCGGACCGGCTTTCCGTCGAGCGTAGCCGGCTCGTACTTCCACGTGCGCGCCGCCGAGAGCAGCAGGGCGTCGTAGACCGTGTGAACCGATTCCACGATCCGCGCCTCTTCGACGCTCCCCTTCTCATCGACAATGATGCGGACTCTGCCGCGACCGCCGCGGGGCAGAAACTGGGTCATCGCCAGCCACAGGGGCATCTGCTGCCTGACGGCCACCGGCGGCACGAGAACGCCCCCTGCAGGCACATCAGGCGTCGGAGATGCTGCTGAAGCCGAAGCAGCAGGCGCCGGCGCTGGCGGCGGCCCTCCGGGGGGTGCACCTGCGGCGGACGCGCTCGCCGGCGCCGCAGCGGCCGGGGGCGGCTCGGCCTTCACGACCGTCGCCTGCGCCGCGGCGCTGAGATCCCGAAATCCGGTGGCGAGCGTCCGGAATTCCTTGAGGCTCGGCAGCTCTCGGGCGTCGGGCTCGTCGAGGAAAAGAAGCAGGTCCGAGAACTGGGTGGTCGCGAGCGCGTACTCTTTGCGATCGAAGCTCAGCTTCGCCGACGTGTAGAGCTGCTCGGTGACCTTTGGCAGCAGCCGGCGGCGGACCTCGCTGAAAGCCGCGCGCATCCGCGGCGGCGCGTCGCCTTCCGATAACTTGTAAAGCGGGTCCCGGGACAGGACGACTTCGATCGCAGTCTGCGCGTCGGCCGTGCGGTTGAGCGCGAGCAGGCAGAGCGCGCGGTAGCGCTGCACATCCGCGACGTCGGCTTCAGGCTGTGTGCGGGCGAGGCGGTCGAGAACCGTGAGCGCCTCGTCGAACGAGGCGGAATCGTAGAGCGCTTTTGCATCCTGGAGGGTGGAGCCGGATTGGGCCTGCGCGCTGGCCAGGCCGAGCGTGAGGCACACCAGCCAGGCGACGAGCCACCGGGGGCTCACATCATTTTTTGAAGTCCACCGCCACGCGCGCAGGTTCATTCGCGGTTACCAGGAAAGTCTGCCGCCGTTCCCCGAGTTGCGGGTGACGGAACACCGCCTCGTGCTCGCCGATCGGAAGCTTGACGTTGCCGAGCGGCGTCTCGCCGACCTGACGGCCGTCGATCCAGGCTTCAGCCCAGGGCAGCGCGTTCAGATTAACTACGCCGTTCGGTGGATCAATCTTAAGCGACGCGCCCCCGCCCGCGGGAACGTGCACGACACGTGCCGTCTGAAAGCCCAGCCGTTGGTTGAGTATCCTCAGCGTATGCTGACCGGCTGGAAGCACGATGCGATCGGTCTCGCTCGTGCCCAGCTTGCGATCGTCCTCGAGGACCTGCAGCACGAGCGGCGACGAAATTGAAACCCAGCCGAACGCGGCTTGTCCCGTCATCGAGACCATCAGCGACGCAGACTGCCCGCGCTGGACGACGAC
>Ga0070665_100005946_pt1 | contig 12496 bp, 6 predicted proteins | sample KBSS13metaG_FD_65862 | JGI IMG/M metagenome (GOLD analysis project Ga0070665, IMG submission 65862) | Switchgrass rhizosphere microbial communities from Kellogg Biological Station, Michigan, USA - KBS S1-3 metaG | ecosystem: Host-associated > Plants > Roots > Rhizosphere > Soil ... | reverse complement strand
CAGACGCCCACCTTGCTTTCGGCGGCAATGAGCGCGGCGATGACGAGGGTGATGCCCCAAGCTTCCTTCCACCGGTCGGAGAACCAGTAGGCCCGCATCAGGCCCCAGAAGGTCCGCATCGGAGACACCGGCGTCAGGGCTGTGGACCGAGCCCGTTTTTGTGCACGCCAGCTGGGTATCACGGCCGAAGGTCCAACGACCTCCGTCCGATTCGAATGTCCCACCCTTTTGCCCTTTTTCTTTTGAAGATACTCGAAAACGATACGAATGAGAATCCGCAAATTTTTCGACGGTTAATCAATAAGGGGGTGATTTGGCCAAGGTGTGGCCCTACGGCCACTTGTTCTTCGACCTTAGGCCAATGGAAGAGCGGCAAATCGACCTTTTTGCGCATGATTTGCCATGTGTGGATGAGCCGGCTTCGAATCAAGCGCCTTTCGCAAATCACTGCGGAGGTGAGACTTGCTTGGCTCTCGCCCGTTGCAGACCGAGCTGGCGTTCCCGCCAGACGATAAATATGCCGGACCCGACAACGATGGTGCCGCCGACGATCATGTGGATGGTCGGAACGTCGCTGAAGGCGAGATAACCGATGATCAGGCTGAGAATAAGCGAGCTGTATTCGAAGGGAGCGACCGTCGACGCCTCGGCATAGCGATAGGCCTCTGTCATCAGAACCTGGGCGATGCCGCCGCAGATGCCTGCCAGGATGAGCAGCGTCGCTTGCGTCGGGCTCGGGACAATCCAGCCGAACGGAATGGTCAGCAAGGCAAAGAGGCTGGCCGAGGTCGAAAACCAGAAGACGATGGTCGAGCTTTTTTCGGTGGTGACCAGATTTCGGATCAATAGCATCGCGACGCCCGACACGGCCGCGGCCGACAGCGCCGCGACGACGCCGGCAAATTCTCGTCCGCCGAAAGAGCCGCTACCGAATACGGTCAGTTTTGGCCACGAGACGATGACAACGCCAACCAGACCGACAACCACCGCGCTCCAGCGGTACACCCGAACTTTTTCGCCCAGGAACAGGGCGCTGAAGATGACCACCGCCAGTGGCTGGGCATAATTCAGCGTCACCGCTTCCGGCAGCGGCAGCCGTGTCAACGCAAAGAAGCCCAGCCCCATAGCCGTCGTGCCGACAAGGCCGCGCGCGAAATGACTGCCTGGGCGGTTGGTCTTGTAGGCGGTCGACAAATCACCGTTCCACGCCATGAAAACCAGCAGCGGGAACAAGGCGAAAAACGAGCGGAAGAAAACAATCTCACCGGCCGGCACGTCGCCCGCGGCCTTTATGAAGGCCGACATGGCGACAAAGATGGCAACCGATAGGATCTTGAGGGAAATCCCGGCCAAAGGCCGGTCCCGCGCGGCGTGTATCAAGATATCGTCCCCGCCCGTCATCCGCGGGCAATCGAAGTCGGGGCATACCCTCCCGCAAGAGAGGAAGAAACACCGCTGAAATCACTTTTCGGATAGGCCAGTTACCGGCGGTGAGCGCGCTTCGCTCCGTCGCCAAATCCATCGCAAAGTCGAAGCTGCAAGGATACTGTATCAGCACCGGCCACGTTCGGCCGGGCATGAAAGGAGGTGAGACGTGTGAAATTTCGGGTAACGGTTTTCGTCAGCATGTTCGGTTGGCGCCTGACACTGACGGTAAGCCGCTAAACAAGGGGATCGGCCTTCGGGCCGGTCCCTCCCGAAAAGAAAGGCGTCTCACCTCCTCTTGATCAATAGATAGCACGAGCACCGGCAATTTTAAAGCACCGTGCCATTACAGGTCAGCCTTGCGCCTCCTGGATCACCTGCCATACACGTTGCGGCGTTGCCGGCATCTCGATGTGCTGGATTCCATAGGCGCGGTAGAGCGCGTCGGTCACCGCGTTAAGCACCGCCGGTGTCGCGCCGATGGTGCCTGCCTCACCGGCCCCTTTGATGCCAAGCGCGTTCGTGGTCGAGGGCACGTTGCGCGTCTCGAAATTCAGCGACGGCAGATCGTCGGCGCGCGGCATTCCATAGTCCATAAAGCTGGCCGTCAGAAGCTGGCCGTCCTCGGCATAGACCGTGTTTTCCGTCAAAGCCTGGCCAAGGCCCTGCGCCACGCCGCCATGCACCTGACCTGCCAGCAGGATCGGATTGACGGTGACGCCATAGTCGTCAACCATGGTGTAGTTCACGACTGCGACGTGGCCCGTCTCCGGGTCGATCTCGACCTCGCAAATATGCGTGCCGTTCGGATAGGTCGCCTCGGTCTGCTCGAAATCGCCGTGACCCTTGAGATCTTCCGGGTTCTTTGCGGCCTTGGCGATAGCGGCGAAATCCATGCTGCGGTCGGTGCCGACGATGCGCGCCGTACCGTCGACCAGTTCAATGTCGGCCGCTGAAGCTTCCAGCTCGTCGGCAGCAACCTTTTTGATCTTGACCGCGAGGTCCTCGCCGGCGCGCGAGGCCGAAACGCCGCCAAGCGGGATGGAGCGGGAGCCGCCGGTGCCGCCGCCCTTGGCCAGGCGATCGGTGTCGCCCTGGTGCAAGGTGATGCGATCGATCGGCAGATTCAGCTTCTCCGAGATGAACTGGGCATAGGCCGTGGCATGGCCCTGCCCGTTGGTCTGGGTGCCGATCAGCAGCGTGACGGTGCCGTCGCCGTTCAACTCGACATGGGCCGGCTCGGAGCCGGCAAAAGCGCAGGCCTCGATATAGGTGGCGAGGCCGATGCCACGGATTTTTCCGTCCTTCTTCGAGGCCGCGAGACGCTTGTCGAAATCATGCCAGCCGGCGTTCTTGAGCGCCGCGTCGAGATGGCCCTCGAACTCGCCGACGTCGTACATGCGACCGGCCGCGGTGTTGTAAGGAAACTGGCCGGGCTTGATGAAGTTGCGGCGGCGGATTTCATGCACCGGGATGCCAAGGTCGCGGGCGCACTGGTCGGCCAGTTTTTCGATCAGAAAGGCCGCCTCTGGCCGCCCTGCCCCGCGATAGGCATCGACCGGACAGGTGTTGGTGTAGACGCCGGTGACGTTGATATCGATCGCCGGCAGATCGTAGACGCCGGTCGACATGGTGATGCCGATCCACGGGATGAACGGGCCGTATTGCGAAATGTACGCGCCGAGCGCGGCGATGAGATGAACACGCAAGCCCAGGAATTTGCCGTCCTTGTCCAGCGCCATCTCGGCCTCGACGACGTTGTCGCGGCCTTGCGCGTCGGTCAAGAAGTGCTCGGTGCGGTCGCCCGCCCATTTGACCGGCCGACCAAGCCGCTTTGAGGCCTCCAGCACCAAGGGATGCTCGCGGTAGACAAAGCTCTTCGGACCGAACCCACCGCCGACATCCGGCGTGATGACGCGGAGCTGCTTCTTCTTGATGCCCAGCACGTCGGCCAGGATGTACTGCATCGAGTGCACGCCCTGCGACCCAGTGGTGAGCACGAAACGGTCCTCGTCGGCGCGCCATTCGCCGATCGCCGAGCGCGGCTCCATGTAATTGCAGACGAGGCGGTTGTTGATGAAGGCGACGCGGGAGACTTTTGCCGCTTTTGCGAAGGCGCTGTCGGTCTTGGCCTTATCGCCCAAATGATAGGTCAGCGCACGGTTGGTGCCGAGCTCCGGCCAGACCAGCGGCGTGTCCGGATCGAGCGCGGTCGCGGTCACCGCAGCGGCATCTTCCGATTCATAGTCGATCTCGATCAGTTCGGCGGCGTCCTGCGCCAGCGCGCGCGAGTCAGCGACGACGAAGGCCACGGCATCGCCGACATATTGCACCTGATCGCGGCACAGGATCGGGATATCGCGCGTCGGAGCGCGGGTGCCGTCGGGCTGTTTCTGCATCACACCAGACTGGAGCGGCTTCAGATGCACGAGATCCGCGCCTGTGAGCACCAGGTGGACGCCCGGGGCTTCGCGGGCCGCATGCGCGGTGACGCTTCGGATCTTCGCCTTTGCGACCGGCGACCGCAAAACGTATCCGTGCAGCACGCCCTCGGGCGCGATGTCATCGGTGTAGCGGCCGACGCCGCGCAAGAAACGATTGTCTTCAAGGCGCAACACGGATGCGCCCATGCCGAATTTCGGTGTGACGACAGTCATGCCTACTCCGCGGGAATTGGTGGGTGACAGGCCACAGATAGTGGCCGGACCAGTTTTGTCGAGTGCTGGACCGGTGTAAAGGTCATCATCTCGATTTTCTTGGGCCACAAATGGCAGGCCGCGCTGCAGCTTCAGCCGAAACACTAGCATTCGCTTGCCGGCTTGGTTCAGGCGGTCTAGTCGGATCGATATGAGCACTAGCACCGAACCCGGCCAAATCGTTCGCCTCGAAGACTATCGACCGAGCGACTATCTGATCCCAGAGACGAAGCTGACCTTCATTCTCCACCCGACGGAGACGCGGGTGACGGCGGAACTGATCGTCCGGCGCGCCGAACATGTCAGGAAAGACGCGCCGCTGGTGCTGGACGGCGATGGGCTGAGCCTGGACGGCCTGACAGTCAATGGCGAGCTGCTGGCGCCCTCCGCCTATGAGGCCGGCCCCAACCGGCTTGTGCTGACGCGGCCGCCGAAAGCCGAACAATTCACGCTGCGCATCGAGACCACGATCTCGCCCTCGACCAACAAGGCGTTGATGGGGCTTTACCAATCCAATGGCGTCTATTGCACGCAGTGCGAGGCCGAGGGTTTTCGCCGCATCACCTATTTCCTCGATCGGCCGGACGTGTTGTCGGTCTACACGGTGCGGATCGAGGCCGATGCGAAGACCGCGCCGCTTTTGTTGTCGAACGGCAATCCCGTTGAGAAGGGCAAGCTGCCCGGCGGTCGGCATTTTGCCGTCTGGCACGATCCCTTCCCGAAGCCGTCCTATCTGTTTGCGCTGGTCGCCGGCGCCCTCGGCGCCGTCTCCGACAGTTTTGTCACGGCGTCCGGCCGCAAGGTCGCGTTGGCCGTCTATGTCGAGCACGGCAAGGAGCCTCGCGCGACCTATGCGATGGACGCGCTGAAACGCTCGATGCGGTGGGACGAGGAACGCTTCGGCTGCGAATACGATCTCGACGTGTTCAACATCGTGGCGGTGTCGGACTTCATCATCGGCGCGATGGAGAACAAGGGTCTCAACATCTTTAACGACAAGCTGATCCTGGCCGACGCGGAGACGGCGACCGACGCCGATTTCGCGGCGATCGAGGCCGTCGTCGCGCATGAGTATTTCCACAATTGGACAGGCAACAGAATCACTTGCCGCGACTGGTTCCAGCTTTGCCTCAAAGAAGGTCTGACGGTTTTCCGCGACCATGAATTTTCGGCCGACCAGCGCTCGCGCGCAGTGAAACGCATCGCCGAGGTGCGCACGCTGCGGGCGCAGCAATTCCCGGAAGATCAGGGCCCGCTGGCGCATCCGGTGCGGCCACGCCGCTATCGCGAGATCAACAATTTTTACACGCCGACGGTCTACGAAAAGGGCTCGGAAATCGTGCGCATGATCCGCACGGTGCTTGGCGATGACGCCTTTCGCGCCGGCATGGATCTTTACCTGAAACGACATGACGGCGATGCCGCCACCGTGGAGGATTTCGTCGCCTGTTTCGAGGAAGCATCAGACCGGGACCTGTCACAATTTGCTCTGTGGTACCACCAGCCTGGTACGCCGCAGGTGCAGGTGACAACCAGCTACAAGGCAAAGACCAAAACGTTCGAGGTGGAGTTGGAGCAGGCACTGCCTTCCGTACGCTTCGAGGGACGCAAGCGCCTGCTGCACATCCCGCTGAGCTTCGGCCTGATCGGCCGCAACGGCCACGACATGACATACGACGGCGTCGACGGCGCCGTCGTCGAGAACGAAATCATTCACCTGCGCAAGCGGCATCAGACCGTTCGGTTCTCGGGCGTGGCAGCGGAGCCGAGCTTGTCGATCAATCGCGGATTTTCAGCGCCGATCGGCCTGATTTCCACTCAAAGCCAATCCGAGCGCATTTTCCTCGCCCGCAACGACAGCGACCTTTTCAATCGATGGGAGGCGCTGAACGGGCTGGCGACCAGCGCGCTCGTCGTGGCAACCCAAGCGCACCGGGGTCATCGCAAGCCACGCTTTTCGGCAGAGCTTATCGGCCTGTTTGGCGAGATAGCCGCCGACGAAAATCTGGAGATGGCGTTCCGCGCGTTGGCCCTGGCTGCGCCGCCCGAGCCTGAGATCGCACGTGAGATTGGCGAGAACATCGACCCGGACGCGATCCACGCGGCGCGCCGGGACCTGCTGGCAGCGATCGTGGCCGCCAACCACAACCAGTTCGCGGCGGTTTATGGCTCGCTGCGCACGGATGTCCCCTCCTCGCCGGACGCAGCCAACGCGGGCCGGCGGGCATTGGGCAATGCGATGCTCGAATATCTCAGTCTTTCGCCGGGAGGCATCACCGTTGCGGCCAAGCACTTCGAGCGCGCGACGAATATGACCGACCGCATAGCCGCCTTGACCGTGCTGGCGCACCATTTTCCGGACTCCGGCGAGGCAAAGGCAGCATTGCGCGCATTCGAGACGCGGTTCGGCGACAACCCGCTGGTCATGGACAAATGGTTCACCGTGCAGGCTGCAACCCCCGGCAACGAGACGCTAGAACGCGTGCAAGCGCTCACCTCACATCCTGCCTTCTCGTATGGCAATCCCAATCGCGTTCGTGCTCTGATCGGCGCGTTTTCGACCGCCAACCAAACCGGATTCAACCGGGCGGACGGCGCTGGCTACCGCTTTCTGGCCGAAACCGTGGCCGCGATCGACAAGGACAATTCCAGGCTGGCGGCCAGGCTGGCCCCCGCACTGCGAGCCTGGCGTTCGCTGGAGGCAGGCCGGCGCGTCAAGGCGCGTGAGGCGTTGTCGTGGTTGGCCTCGATCAAAGGGCTTTCAATAGATGTTCGCGATATTGTCGAGCGCACTTTGGGGTGAACCGAGAAGCGAGCGTAAACATTTTTTTAACCACCCCTAGACAAGGCGAATCACTACTGATTCTTTAGGGCAGATTCGGAAGTGCGGTGTTGCCGAATCGCTCATAACGACAAGCGGGACTCGGGGGCCATTTATGGCAAAGGCGGACGCGTGGGGCGCGCCCGGTGGGACGCTTTTTGGCTTACGCAAGCCAAAAAGCCGAAGCAGCGCGCGCGGTGTAAAGCCGGCGCTCGGGCGGCTGTTGGCGGCTGAGCCGCTGCTCCGGCGCGCCATCCCGACATTGATCATAGCCTTTCTGCTCGTGGTCGCCGCGGCGCGCGTGCTTTCGCTGATGGCCATGCATGACGAGGCCGCCCGGAATGCCAAGGCAATCCTGGCTCTTTCGGCATCGGGCATTGCCGATGCCGCTCCGGTTGCGTCTGACGCCGGCTCGATCGAGGTGGAGGCCGTGCTCGCCGGCGTTCGCGAACGCGGCATGCTGTCGAGCAATCATGTGCTGGTGCTGCTCGACCAGAATATGCAGGTGATTGCCACAAACCCGACCCGCGAAGACTGGATCGGCCGGCCTCTGCGGCATCTGGTCAGCGGCGCCGAACCGCTGTTCACCTTTGGCGACGGCGCCGGCTCGATTGACGTACAGGTGGACGGCGAGAGCTGGTACGCCGCCCTGGCTACGAGCGTGGACGGCAAGCATTCCGCGGCCGCCCTGGTGCCCAGCGCCTCGGTTTTTGTCGAATGGATGCGGACGGCGAAACTCAACGTGACATTGTTCATTGTCACGGCTGGCGTGCTGCTCATTATTCTCTTTGCCTATTTCAAGCAGACAGCCCGCGTGACAGCGGCCGACCGTATCTATGTCGAGGCGCATCAACGCATCGATCTCGCGCTGGTGCGCGGCCGCTGTGGCTTGTGGGACTGGGACATGGCGCGCGGGCGCATGTACTGGTCGCGCTCCATGTACGAAATGCTCGGCTACCAGCCACGCGACACGATGCTGTCGTTCGGCGATGTCGACGATATCATCCATCCGGACGATCAGGACCTGTTCGAGTTGGCGCAGCGCATCGCGGCGCGGGAAATGGGCCAGATCGACAAGGTCTTCCGCATGCGCCACGCCGATGGTCAGTGGGTGTGGGTGCGCGCGCGTGCCCAGGTGGTCGACCCCGACGCTTCAGAACTGCATCTGATCGGCATCGCCGTCGATGTGACCGAGCAGCAGAATTTTGCAATCAAATCGGCAACGTCGGACATGCGTCTCAGCGCCGCCGTCGAATGCCTATCCGAATCTTTCGCACTCTGGGACGCGCAGAACCGGCTCGTGCTCTGCAACGACCGCTTCCAGAAGGACCTTGGGCTCTCAACCGCAGATGTCGCGCCGGGCACCTCAAAGGACCAGATCGAGGCACAGCGACTGCCGTTCGCGGTGGAGCGCCGGCTTGCCAACGCCAACGGGCCGCGCGGTGGCGCCAGCTACGAGCGGCAATTGGCTGACGGGCGATGGCTGCTGGTGAACGAACTGAAGACCCCCGATGGCGGCGTGGTCGCAATTGGCGCGGATATCACGCAGCTCAAGCAGCAACAGGAGAAGCTGCTCGAAGGAGAGCGCCGACTGATGGCGAACCTGCACGACCTTTATGTGTTGAGAAAACTCGATGGCGAGCGCACCGAGCAGCTCGAGGAACTGAACCTCAGATTTATGCGCGAGACCGAGCGCGCGGAAGCCGCCAGCCAGGCAAAATCACAATTCCTGGCGAACATGTCGCATGAGCTCAGGACACCGCTCAACGCCATCATCGGCTTTTCCGAGATCATGGCGAACGCGCATTTCGGACCGCTCGGGTCGGACCGCTATGTGGAGTATGCGAACGACATCCATTCAAGCGGACAGCACCTGCTCAACGTCATCAACGACATTCTGGACATGTCGAAGATCGAGGCCGGTCAGGTTTCGCTCGAACGTGAGGAGATCGATCTGTGTCCGCTGATCAGCGAGACGGTGCGTGTCATCGCGGTCCAGGCGGAGGCGAAGTCGATCAAGGTCGAGACGAGAATACCGGATACGATGAAGGTGGTCGCCGACCGGCGGGCGATGAAGCAAATCGTGATGAACCTGCTTTCCAATGCCGTGAAGTTCACCTGCGAGGATGGCAAGATTCTGGTGCGTGCGAAAAACGTCTCCGGCGCGCTCAACCTGACGATCGAGGACAATGGCTGCGGCATTCCGAAGACCGCCCTGAAAAAACTCGGTCGGCCGTTCGAACAGGTGCAAAACGAGCTGTCTCGCAGCCATCAAGGGTCGGGGTTGGGGTTGGCTATCTCGCGTTCGCTGGCCGAACTGCACGGTGGCGCGCTGAAGATTCGGTCAAAGGAAGGCAAAGGCACGATCGTGTCCGTGCGCATCCCGGTCCAGACGAAGGCTGTATGAGTCGGGGCAGCTTGATGGTTATACGGAGATTCCGTATACTATGGCCTTAGATGGTCGATTTGATCCCGAGAAAGATCGGCTCAACCGAGAGAAGCACAATCTGCCGCTCGCCTTCGGCGACCGGATTTTCGAGGATGACAACCATCTTATCATTCCATCGATCCGCGAAATCGATGGTGAGGAGCGGTTCAAGGTTGTCGGGGTCGTGGGAGAAAAGCTGTTCACCGGGATCTTCGTATGGCGCGACGACCTGCGGCGTTTCATGTCCGTGAGAAGGAGCAACAAAGGTGAGGAACGATCCTATCACTCTAGCTGCTGATCCAGCAGACTCCGACGATTTCGATGTCACCGTCGATGCGATGGATCGCGGCCAGCGAGCCCGGCTGGTTCGCCAGACGAGGACAGAGCTCGGATTGTCCCAATCGGAATTCGCCGTCCGGTTCCGAGTACCGGTCGGTACATTGCGCGACTGGGAGCAGGCGCGCGTGACGGCGCCGGATTTTGCAATCGCTTATGTGCGCGTGATCCGGCAACATCCGGACATGGTGGCGAAGGCGGTTGCGTAGGTCAGCGCAAACCAGCGCCCCGCGCTGCTCGCCTATTTCCGTTTCATCAACACATCGAAATGCTGCCGCACCGTGCGCTCGGTGTCCTTCACGTGCGCTTCGAGAATGCCAAAGTCCGGCAGATCAGTCGCATTGAGCAAAAGGTCCTTGAGACCGGGTGGAACGTCGGCACGATCGAATGAACCGGTCAGGCACAGGCGAATGATCTGCGTCAGCGTAGAATAGAGCGCCTGGGCCGTGACCAGCTCCTGCTTGACCTGGGTATCGGCGAAAGCGGGCTTCAGCGCTGCCAGATTTTCAGCAGTGCCGGGAATGCGCGCCGCTACATCAACATTGCCGGTCAAGGCGGCGCATTGGGCGATGAATTCGAGATCGATGATGCCGCCCTTGGCGAGCTTCAGATCCCAAAGATCCTTGGGCGGCTTTTCCGTCTCGATCGTTTTGCGCATCTCGGCCGCATCAGGAAAGATCTTTGCCGCGTCGCGCTTGCGTCCAACGATGGCGCTGACCTCGTCATCGACCACCGCACAGAAATCGGCGTCACCGGCGACCGAGCGGGCGCGCGTAATCGCCATGTGCTCCCACGTCCAGGCTTCCTTTTCCTGGTACTTGCGAAAGGCGTCGATATGCACCGCGACCGGTCCCTTGTTTCCCGATGGGCGCAGGCGCAGGTCGAGTTCGTAAAGCACCCCCTCAGCCGTCGGCGCGGAGACGGCGGCAATCAGGCGCTGCGTCACCCGCGCGTAGTAGTGCGACGGTGCGAGCGGCTTTTCGCCGTCAGAATCTTCGCTGGCCTCATCATGATCGTAGAGCAGGATCAAATCGACATCGGAGCCGGCGGTAAGTTCGCGGCTGCCAAGCTTGCCAAGGCCCAGGATCGCCACCCTGCCGCCAGGCACCTTGCCGTGGCGCACCGCTATCTCGGCACTGACGGCATCGAGCGCCGCGGCAATTGTCAGGTCCGCCAGGGCCGAAAAAGCCCTGCCGGCGCGGGCAGCGTCAATGGAGCCGGCGAGCAGGCGCACGCCGATCAGGAATTTCTGTTCCGCCGCGAAGATGCGCAGACGATCCAGCACAAATTCATAGACCGTGATGCCTTCCAGGAAAGCCGACAGGCGCGCCGCGAGATACGCCTTGGTGGGCAGGTCCGTCATGAGGGCAGGATCAAGCAGACCATCAAAGACATGCGGCCGGCGCGTGATGATCTGGGCCAGGCGCGGTGCAGCGCCCATAATCGTGGCGATCAGTTTCAGCAGCGCCGGGTTGTTCTGCAGCAGCGCGAACAGCTGGATGCCGGCCGGAAGCCCGGCGATGAACTCGTCGAAACGGATCAGCGCTTCGTCGGCACGCTTCGTATCGCCGAAGGCTTGCAGCAGCGCTGGGGTGAGTTCCGTCAGGCGCTCCCTCGCCTCGGCGGACTGCGTGGCGCGATAGCGTCCGAAATGCCAGATGCGGATGACGCGGCAGATATCGCTCGGGCGTTCGAAGCCGAGCGAAGAGAGGGTTTGCAGCGTGTCGGGGTCGTCGACGTCGCCGGTGAAGACGAGATTGCCGACGCCCGAAGAGAGTTTTGGCGCTGCCTCGAAAAGCGCGGCATAGTGACCCTCTACCTGCAGTAGCGCTGCGCGGAACTCCTTCTCGAAGTCTTTTTCATTGTCGTAGCCAAGCAGGCGCGCGACGCGCTCCAGCCCTTCGTCGTCCTCAGGAAGCGTGTGCGTCTGCTCGTCCGCGATTACCTGGATGGCGTGCTCGACACGGCGCAAGAACCAGTATCGTTTGGCCATGGTATCTCGCGCTTCGTCGGTAATCCAACCGCGCGAGGCAAGGACGGCAAGCATGTCGACGGTCTCACGACCGCGCAGTTCCGGAAAGCGGCCGCCGGCGATGAGTTGCTGCGTCTGCACGAAAAACTCGATCTCGCGGATGCCGCCACGGCCGAGTTTCACATTGTGGCCGCGCACCGCGATCTCGCCATGGCCCTTGTGGGCATGGATCTGTCGCTTGATGGAGTGCACGTCGGCGATCGCCGCGTAGTCGAGATATTTGCGCCAGACATAAGGGTGCAATTCCTTCAGGAACGCCTCGCCCGCCTTGATATCTCCCGCGACGGGGCGCGCCTTGATCATCGCCGCGCGTTCCCAGTTCTGGCCGCGGCTTTCATAGTAGTGCAGCGCCGCCTGCACCGGGATTGCCAGAGGCGTCGAGCCGGGGTCGGGCCGCAACCTAAGATCGGTACGGAAAACATAGCCATGTTCCGTGCGATCCTGAAGGATGCGCACCAGCCGGCGTGTCAGACGTGCAAAGAGATCAGTGGCGTCTAGCGGATCGATAATCGCCGGAGCTTCAGGATCGAAGAAGACGATCAGGTCGATGTCGGAGGAAAAATTCAGCTCGCGCGCGCCGAGCTTGCCCATGCCGAGAATGATCCAGCCGGACCCTTTGCTTGGGGCCTGAAGATCGGGCAGATTGAGCTTACCCTGGCGATGCGCATCGCGCAGCAGGAAATCGATCGCGCAGGCGGTGCAGGCGTCGGCTAGATCGCTCAGGCTGCGAACCGTCGTCCGCGTGTCGAAGATGCCTG
>Ga0070665_100005943_pt1 | contig 12497 bp, 10 predicted proteins | sample KBSS13metaG_FD_65862 | JGI IMG/M metagenome (GOLD analysis project Ga0070665, IMG submission 65862) | Switchgrass rhizosphere microbial communities from Kellogg Biological Station, Michigan, USA - KBS S1-3 metaG | ecosystem: Host-associated > Plants > Roots > Rhizosphere > Soil ... | reverse complement strand
CCTAGCCGTATCGTGCGCGGATGAGCCGGTAGAGGCTGCGCACGCACTGGGCCTCGGCTCCTACCGGCCGGCCGGGCCGGTCGCGGGAATTCCAGGCATACAGGTCGACGTGCAGCCAGTTGGGTGTGGCACTGATGAAGCGTTTCAAAAATAGAGCAGCGATGATGGAGCCGGCGAAAGGCGCCGCCGACACGTTGCCCAGGTCCGCGATCTTGCTCGAGAGCTCATCGTCGTAGCCCGCCCACAACGGCAGCGGCCAGACCGGGTCCGCCTCCTCTTCGCCGTGGGTTCGCAATTTTCCGAGCAGGGTCTCATCGGGAGAAAACACCGCCGGCAACTCCGGTCCCAACGCCACACGCGCCGCTCCTGTCAGGGTAGCGAGGTCGATAAGGAGATCCGGCCGCTCGCTATCGGCTTCGACGAGGGCATCCGCGAGGACGAGGCGCCCTTCGGCATCCGTGTTACCAATCTCCACCGTCAGTCCCTTGCGGGAACGCAACACGTCACCGGGACGGTAGGCGCGCCCGCCGACACTGTTGTCAACCGCAGGGATCAGGACCCGCAACTGCACAGGCGCGCGCAGTTGCATCAGCATCTGCGCCAGGGCTAGCGCGCAGGCGGCACCCCCCATGTCCTTCTTCATTAGCAGCATACCGGCGGAGGGCTTGAGGTCCAGGCCGCCGGTGTCGAAGCAGACGCCCTTACCAACGAGCGTCACCCGTGGGGCTTGGGAATCCCCCCAGCGAAGGTCGATGAGCCGCGGCTCGCGCGCACTCGCGGCCCCGACCGCTTGGACCAACGGGAAATCACGAGCCTTGAGCTCCTCTCCCACCAGGACCTCGCACTTCGCACCGTGGTGCGCGGCGAGCTCGCGCGCGGCCGCAGCAAGCTCCGCGGGTCCCAGATCGTTCGCCGGCGTGTTGATGAGATCACGGGCAAACGACGTCGCACTTGCGGCACTTTGCGCGTAGACGAGATCGGCTTGCGACGGCGGAACCAACGCGGCACGCAACGCTGGAGTCGGCGCGGCGCGATAGCGACTCATGCGATAGGCACCGACCAGCCAACCCAGCACGAAGTGGGTCGCGGCCTGCGGCGGCAACGGTGCCGCGAGTCGGTACGGTAAGGCGGGCAGCCGATCGGACAAGCCGGCGGAGTGCCACAGCTTCAGATCAGCCTGGCTGCGTAACGACCCGAGTCCGACAAGGACGGCAGCCACCTGGCCATCGGCGCCGGGCAGGGTCAGAACGCGATGTCGCTCGCCCTGAAAACCGTTCGCCCGCACCCACGTCGCGACTTCCGCCGGCTGCTCATTCAGCCAGCGCGGCAGGTCCGCCTCGGTCACGAGCCACAGGGGCCGGCTGTCGCCGGGGTCGGAGGTCAACAACATTTCGGGTTGGGTCACGCGGGCGAAGCTTAACGAAGTCGCTTTGTCCTGTCTTCGACCCCGATCGTTTGACAATGCATTGCAAGCCCGCGCCGGTGCGCGGCGCGCATCGCGTTGACAAAGTCGCGGGGGATATGGTCACATCCGGCTATCATTTTGTTTGCCCTCAGCTTATCCGTGGCGCCCATGGCACCGCCTGTGAGAACCGATGTGAGTCCGAACGCTCCGGCGTTGCGGCTCGTATTGCCCGTTCTCCTCGTACTGCCTGTAGGACTTCTGCTCCTTCTTGGGAGCAGCCGGTGCGGGGCACTCGCAAACGCCTGAGATAAACGAAGGGCAGCGAGTAGAGACACCTAAAACCCCGCACCGGCACAAAAGCCGCTGCGGGGTCTTTTTTTTGGGCTGAAAGTCGCGCGTTGCGCTTTCAGCGGACGCGCTTCGGCGTGAGTTACGGGATTTTTGTTTGCCCGCGAGGGGCGGTTGGGGAGTTTGCGGAATGAAGCTGTATTCTCAGAAAGATGTCGACAAGAAGGCCCTGAAGGGCGCGCGGATCGCGGTACTGGGCTACGGGAGCCAGGGCCGTGCGCATGCGCTGAACCTGAAGGACAGTGGGTTCGACGTCGTGGTCGGCGTCCGCAAGAAAGGCGCGAGCTGGAAAAAGGCCAAGAAAGATGGCCTCGAAGTCGCCGAGCCGACGGATGCCGTCGAGGATGCGGACCTTGTTGCGATGCTCGTCCCGGATCTCGCGCAGAAGGCGCTCTACGAGGAAGTGGAGCAGCACCTGAAGAAGGGGGCGACGCTGCTGTTCGCACACGGCTTCAACATCCACTACAAACAGGTGAAGCCGCGTAAGGATCTGGATGTCGTGCTGATTGCGCCGAAGGGTCCCGGTGGCCTGGTGCGGCGGCAATACCAGGAAGGCCGTGGCGTTCCCTGTCTGATCGCCGTTGCGCAGGATGCAACGGGCAAGGCACACGCGAAAGCCCTCGCCTACTCGCATGGCATCGGCGGCACGCGCGGCGGCGTACTCGAGACGACCTTCGCCGAGGAGACCGAAACGGATCTGTTCGGAGAGCAAGCGGTGCTGTGCGGCGGCGCCACCGAGCTCGTGGTCAAGGGTTTCGAGACCCTGGTCGAGGCCGGCTACCAGCCCGAGGTCGCTTATTACGAGTGCCTCCACGAGCTGAAGCTCATCGTTGACCTCCTGCACGAGGGCGGCCTGACCAAGATGCACCAGTTCATCAGCGACACCGCGAAGTATGGTGACCTCACCCGCGGCCCGCGCATCGTCGACGACCGCGTCAAGAACGTCATGCGCAAGGTGTTGAAGGAAGTTCAGACCGGCAAGTTCGCGAAGCAGTGGATCGAGGAGAGCGCGGGCGGCGGCAAGAACTATCAGCGGCTGCTCAAGGAAGACAAGGATCGCCAGATCGAGAAAGTCGGCAGTGAGCTGCGCTCACGCATGCCGTGGTTGAACGATAAGCGAGCGTAAATGGACCCTACGCCGGCACGACCTCTTTCCGGCGCGCAAGCGCCGCTAAATGTTCGGGGTCGCTTCGACCCCGAGGAAAGGTGGCCGAAGGCCTAACAGGAGATAAGCGTTATGAATCCCAATCCCGACCGAGTGCTGATATTCGATACGACGCTGCGTGACGGCGAGCAATCGCCCGGCTGCAGCATGACCCAGCCGGAGAAGCTGCGCGTAGCACGCGCTCTCGCCGAGCTCGGTGTCGATGTAATCGAGGCGGGATTCCCGGCAGCTTCGCGTGGGGATTGGGAGAGCGTCAACGCGGTAGCTCGCGAGGTCCAGGGCGCAACGATCTGCGGCCTGGCCCGCTGCAACCGGGACGACATCGAGCTGGCCGCGCGTGCCTTGAAGGACGCGCCCCGCCATCGCATCCATGTCTTCCTGGCCACCAGCGCGATCCACCGTCAGTACAAACTCAACATGGCGCAGGAAGAGATCCTGCGTACGGCCGTTGAGGGCGTGAAGATCGCTCGCGAGTTGTGTGATGACGTGGAGTTCTCACCGGAGGACGCCTCGCGCACCGAGCTCGAGTTCCTGGCGCAGGTGGTCGAGTCCGCGATCGAGGCGGGCGCGCGGACGGTCAACATCCCGGACACTGTCGGCTATACCGTGCCGGACGAGTTCGCGGAGTTGTTCCGGTACCTCCGCAAGAATGTCCGCGGGATCGATGGCATCCGCTTGTCGGTCCACTGTCACGATGACCTGGGTATGGCGGTGGCGAACAGCCTGACCGCCGTCGTCGCCGGCGCCCGGCAGGTCGAGTGCACCATCAACGGAATCGGCGAGCGCGCGGGCAACTGCTCGCTCGAGGAAGTGGTCATGGCGTTGAAGACCCGCGAGGCCTTCTTCAACGTTGCGACCGGAATTCAGACGAGTCGCCTGTACCCTACTTCGCGTCTCGTCTCCAGCATCACCGGTATGCCGATTCCGCGCAACAAGGCGGTCGTCGGCGAGAATGCCTTCGCTCACGAGGCCGGCATTCACCAGCACGGCATGCTGAAGCATCACTCCACGTACGAGATTCTTCGTCCCGAGGACGTCGGTCTGTCGCGGAGTCATCTTGTATTAGGTAAGCACAGCGGACGCCACGCCTTCCGGGACCGCGTGAAGGCGCTGGGCTTCGAGCTCGACGAGGCGGAGTTCAACCGCGTGTTCGAGGAGTTCAAGGCCCTCGCGGACAAAAAGAAGGAGCTTTTCGATGGCGATATCGAGGCGCTCGTGCTCCGCGCCGAGGGTGCGGCGGTTGGGCCGTGGAGCCTGGTCGACCTGCAGACCGTCGCGCATATGAATGTGCCGGCGGAGGCTATCGTCCGGCTGCAGCACGCCGACGGTCGTACGGCCGAATGCACCAGCACCGGTGATGGTCCGGTCGATGCCGCCTTCAAGGCGATCGAGGCGGCGACGGGCGTCAACGTCATGCTCCGCAAGTTCGAGGTGCATGGCGTCACCGAGGGCGAGGACGCGCAAGGCGAGGCCGTGGTTTACGTTGAATACAATCAACGCACCTATCGCGGCTCGAGCGTCAGCACCAACATCATCGAGTCGAGCACCAAGGCCTTTCTCGAAGTCATCAACCGTATCGAGCTCGCGCAGGCGGGCAACCGCTCGCGCGAAGAGCGCGCCGGCGCCGCCGCCCGTGTGGCGCAGACCGCGGTTTAAATCTGGGAGCCTCAAGTTCATGCCCATTCCAGCGACGCAATTCATCTGGTTCAACGGCAAGCTCGTCCCTTGGGAGAAAGCCACGGTACACGTGCTGTCGCATGCGCTTCATTACGGCTCCTCGGTGTTCGAAGGCGTACGCGCCTATGAGACGCCCCGCGGCGTAGCTATCTTCCGACTGCGGGATCACACGCGGCGGTTGTTCGACTCCGCCAAGATCTATCGCATCACCATGCCGTTCTCGGCCGAGCAGATCAACGAAGCCTGCCGGCAGGTCGTAGCGAGCAATTCGCTCACCCGTGGCGCGTATATCCGCCCGATCGTGTTCCGCGGCTACGGCGAGCTCGGTGTGTCGCCTAAGCATGAGCCCCCGACTGACGTCGCGGTCGCGGCCTGGGAGTGGGGTAAGTATCTCGGTGGCGAGAGCGAGTCGGAAGGGGTGGACGTGTGTGTCTCCTCCTGGCAGCGGGTCGCTCCCAACACCCTGCCCGCCCTGGCGAAGGCCGGGGGTAACTATCTATCGAGCCAGCTGATCGGCGCCGAGGCGCGTCGGCTCGGTTTCTCGGAGGGCATCGGGCTGTCGACCGATGGCACGGTCAGCGAAGGCTCGGGCGAGAATCTGTTCGTGGTCAAGGATGGCGTGTTGATGACCCCGGCCCTGGCGCATTCGGTACTGGGTGGCCTGACGCGGGATGCAATCATCCGCCTGGCGAAGGAGCGCGGTATCGAGGTGCGTGAGTGCGCGATTCCGCGTGAGCTCCTCTATATTGCCGACGAGGCGTTCTTCACCGGCACCGCGGTCGAGATCGCCCCCATCCGCTCGGTGGATCGGATCACCGTCGGGGCTGGCAAGCGGGGTCCCATCACGGAAACCTTGCAGAACGCGTTCTTTGGCTTGTTTACCGGCAAGACGGCCGACAAGTGGGGCTGGCTCGACGTCGTCGACATGGCGGCTACCGCCTCCCCGCCGCGTGCCGCCGCCGCCGCAGGTTGATCATGTCGCGCGCACCGCAAACGATGTTCGAGAAGGTCTGGAACCAACACCAGGTCACGGCCGAGACGGCCGATACGCCCGCTGTTCTGTATATCGATCTTCACCTCATCCACGAAGTGACCTCGCCGCAGGCGTTCTCGGTGCTCCGTGAGCGGGGCTTGCCGGTACGGCGGCTCGATCGCACGCTGGGGACGATGGATCATTCCACTCCGACCCGCACGGAGCAGGTCTTCGGGGGCGCCCCGATCACGGTCGACTCCGCCGCCAGGCAGGTGCGTGAGTTGGAGACCAACTGCGCGGCCTTCGGTGTCGAGCTGTTCGGGCTACGCAGTGCGCAACGCGGGGTCGTGCACATCATCGGACCGGACCTGGGCATCACCCAGCCGGGCAAGACCGTCGTCTGCGGAGATAGTCACACCAGCACTCATGGTGCCGTGGGGGCGCTGGCTTTCGGAATCGGTACGACGGAAGTCGGCCACGTGCTCGCTACGCAGTGTTTGTTGCAACGGAAGCCGCGTACGTTCGCGATCAACGTCAGTGGGCAGCTGCGTCCCGGGGTGACGGCGAAGGATCTGATCCTGGGCATCATCGGGAAGATCGGCGTGTCCGGTGGGACCGGGCATGTCATCGAGTACCGCGGTGAGACGATTCAGTCGCTGGACATGGATGGGCGGCTTACAGTTTGCAACATGTCGATCGAGGCTGGCGCCCGGGCTGGCATGATTGCGCCCGACGAGACGACTTACGCTTACTTGTCGGGTCGCCCCCGCGCGCCCCAGGGTACGGACTGGGATCGAGCCCTGGAGCGGTGGCGCGCGTTGCCGTCGGATCCGGGCGCTGTCTTCGACAAGTCGGTGGACATCGACGGGTCGGCGCTCGAGCCCATGATCACCTATGGCACGCACCCCGGCATGGTCGTACCGATTACCGGCGCTATTCCGGTGAAGCAAGGCGATGCGGCGTTCGCGAAATCCCTGGCTTACATGGGGTTCGAGGCCGGCGCGCCAATCAAGGATCAGATGGTCAACGTGGTATTCGTGGGGAGTTGTACCAACGGGCGCCTGTCGGATCTGCGTAGCGCGGCCAGCATCCTTCGCGGCCACAAGATTGCCAAGGGCGTGCAGATGCTGGTGGTGCCCGGGTCGCAACAGGTCAAGAAGCAGGCCGAGGCCGAAGGCCTGGACAAGGTGTTCATCGAGGCCGGCGCCGAGTGGCGCGAGTCGGGGTGCTCCATGTGCCTGGGAATGAACGGCGATCTCGTGGGCAAGGGGCAGTACTCCGTCAGCACCAGTAATCGCAACTTCGAAGGGCGCCAGGGCGTTGGCGCGCGGACACTGCTGGCGAGTCCGCTGACGGCGGCGGCTTGTGCTGTCCGCGGTCGGATTACCGACCCCCGCGACCTGATGAACGGTTGAGCCTGCTATGGAACCTATCAAGACTTTGCGCTCGCGCACGGTGGTTTTGCCGGCGACGAACATCGACACCGATCAGATCATTCCGGCGCGCTTTCTGACGACCACGACGCGTGACGGGCTCGGCAAGAATCTCTTTTCCGAGTGGCGTTACGAGGCTTCCGGTACGCCGCGGGGCGAGTTTGCGTTGAACCGGCCTGAAGCGCAGGGCTGCCAGATCCTGGTGGCAGGCCGCAATTTCGGCTGCGGCTCATCGCGCGAGCATGCGCCCTGGGCGTTGTTGGATTACGGTATCCGGGCGGTCATCAGTACCGAGATCGCGGATATCTTCCGCAATAACTCTTTGAAGAACGGGTTGTTGCCGGTGGTGGTCGATGAGAATACGAGCCGGTGGCTCATTGAGCATCCCGGTGCCGATGTCACGATCGACCTGGAGTCGACGACGTTGACCCTGCCCGGCGGGGAGCGGGTGCAGTTTCCGTTGGAGGCGTTCTCGCGCTATTGCCTGATGAACGGGATTGACGAGCTGGGATTCCTGCTCGGGAAGATGGATGAGATCAAGGCTTACGAGAGCCGGGTCGAACCATGAAAGCGCAGATTGCGGTGTTGGGCGGCGACGGGATTGGTCCTGAGGTCGTCGCGGAAGGGTTGCGGGTTCTGGGGGCGGTCGGTCGCGCGTTCGGGCACGAGTTTGCGCTGACGGAGCTGCCGTTCGGTGGTGTCGCCATTGATTCGGATGGGGATCCCCTGCCCCGCGCTACATTGGATGCGTGTCTGCGCGCCGATGCGGTGTTGTTGGGTGCGATCGGCGGGCCCAAGTGGTCTGCGCCTACGGCGAAGGTGCGGCCGGAACAGGGGTTGTTACGGTTGCGCAAGGAGTTGGGGGTCTACGCCAACCTCCGGCCCGTGAAGCTCGAGCCGGCCTTGGTCGGTGCCTCGACACTGAAGCCGGAAGTTCTCGAGGGCGTCGATCTCGTCTTCGTGCGTGAGCTGACTGGCGGCATCTACTTCGGTGAGAAGAAGCGTGATGCCAACAGCGCCAGCGATCTCTGCACCTACACGGTGCAGGAGGTCGAGCGGATTACTCGCGTCGCCGCTCGCCTGGCGCAACAGCGGCGGCGGAAGTTGACTTCCATCGATAAGTCGAACGTGCTCGAGACGTCCCGGCTGTGGCGGGAGGTTTTCGAGCGTGTCATGCGGGCCGAGTTCCCTGATGTTTCGTTTGAGCACGTACTCGTCGATGCGGCTGCGATGCATCTGATCCGGCGGCCTCGGGATTTTGACGTTTGTGTCACCGAGAACATGTTTGGCGACATCCTCACTGATGAGGCCTCGATGCTGGCGGGGTCGCTCGGGCTGTTGCCTTCGGCATCTTTAGGGGACGGGAAACGCGGGCTGTATGAGCCCATTCATGGGTCCGCGCCTGATATCGCCGGACAGGGGATTGCCAATCCCGTCGGGACGATTTTGAGTGTGGCGATGTTGTTGCGGCATTCGCTGGGGTTGTCGGCTGAGGCCGACGCCATTGAGAAGGCGGTTACGGGGGCAATTGGTGAGGGGGCGCGGACGAAGGACATTGTGGCGCCGGGCGCTCACGCGTTGACCACCCGGCAGGTGGGGGACGCGATTCTCACGAAGTTGTCGACGGCGGGGCGCTAACGGTACCCGAGGGACCTGGCCGCGCGCACAGCCGGCGTGCGGGGGCGCTCGTGCCGCATGGCGCGCGCAGGGTGGTCTCGCGCGGACCGATGCGCGCAACCTCGGGCTGCGCCATAATCGGCCTCAGCCGACCCGAGGCCGGCCGACCCCACGCGTAGGAGAGCTCGACGCTCATGGCACTCATCCAATTCGTCCGTAACTACGACGACCTGTCCACCGACCGCGGCTTCCAGTTTCGATTCCATTGCGACAAGTGTGGCAATGGATACATGACGCAGTTCCAGGCGTCATCGATCGGCGTAGCCGAGTCCATTCTCAACGTCGCGAGTAACTTCCTCAGTGGTTGGGGGCGCGCGGGCACCGCCGCGCACGAGGTCGAGCGCCTGGTCGGCGGGCGACTGCATGATGCGGCCCTGGCGCAGGCGGTCGAAGAATGTCGCCCCAACTTTCGGCAGTGCACGCGGTGCGGGACCTGGGTTTGTCACCAGGTGTGTTGGAATCCTGATGCCAACCTGTGCGAGGGGTGCGCGCCGAACTTCAAGGAGCAGCTTGCCGCCGGGCAGGCGCAAGCCAAGGTCAATGCGGCGCGGTCGCAGCTCGAGGAGAAGGCGAGCAAGGTCAACTATGTCGGTAACATCGACATGTCGGCCGATTCTCATGTTGCCGCTCCGACGGCGGCAACCAACACCCAGGCGGCAAAGCACTTGTGCGGACAGTGCGGCGCCGAGGTGGGGTCGGCGAAGTTCTGTCCCGAGTGCGGGAAGCCGGTGGCGCAGGCGGCGCCGGCTAACTGCCCCAAGTGCGGCGAGCCGGCACATGGGGGGAAGTTTTGCGGGAATTGTGGGACGAAGTTGGTCGGGTGACGCGCGGCGGGCCTGATCGCCAGAGGCGAACGGTCACGCGATTCGGCAGGCTCGGGGCGCGACGAGCGCGCCCCGCCCTTGCCTCTTTCTTAGCCGGTCGTACCGACGCGACGAGCCGGGACCGCGATAGCGGCTGCGGCGCGCTCCAGGCCGGCTGCCAGGTCGGCGCGGAGGTCTTCGACGGCCTCGATTCCAACTGACAGGCGGATCAGACCGTCCACGAGACCGGCTTTCTGGCGGGCCGCGGGATCCATCGCAGCATGTGTCATGGTGGCCGGGTGCGCGACCAGGCTCTCGACGCCGCCGAGAGATTCGGCCAGGGAGAAGTACTCCAGGTCCGCCACGAACTCACGGACGGCATCGTGACCGCCTTCGAGTTCGAGGCTCACGATCGCGCCGAAGCCGGATTGCTGACGACGCGCAATGTCGTGACCCGGGTGGTTTGGCAGGCCAGGGTAGTACACACGACGCACGCCAGGCTGCTCGTTCAACCATTGCGCCAACGCGAGTGCGTTGCGACCGTGATGCTCTAGGCGCGCGTGCAAGGTGCGCAGGCCGCGCAGCGTCAGGTAGCTGTCAAACGGGGCGCCCGTGATTCCAAGGCAGTTCGCCCACCACACGAGTTGCTCGTGCAGCTTGGGATCCTTGGCGACCACTGCACCGCCGACAACGTCGCTGTGGCCGTTGAGGTACTTCGTCGTGGAGTGCAGGACCAGATCCGCGCCGAGGGTCAGCGGCTGCTGCCACGCCGGCGACAGGAATGTGTTGTCCACAACGACCAGCGCGCCGGCGGCTTTACCCAGGGCGGCGAACGCTTCGATGTCGGTGATGCGCAGCAGAGGATTGCTGGGCGTTTCGATCCACAGCAGCGCCGCCGGTTTCGACAACGCCGCGCGGACCGCAGCCTCGTCCGCGAAGTTGACGAACTCGACTTCGCGCTCGCCTCTCTGGTGCCAGGCGTTGAAGAGGCGATAGGTGCCACCGTAGCAGTCGTGAGGCGCGACAATCCGGGCCTTGGCCGGGATGAGGTATCCAACCAGCGTGATGGCGGCCATGCCGGTCGCGGTCACAACACCGCCGACACCGAGCTCGAGTTCGGCGATGGCGTTGCCGAGCAAGTCGCGTGTCGGATTTCCGGAGCGCGTGTAGTCGTAGTTGCGCTTCTGGCCAAAGCCACGGAAGGCGAACGTCGACGTCAGGTGAATGGGGGGAACGACACAACCAGTTGTGTCGTCACACTCGAGCCCAGCTCGCACGGTCTGGGTAACCTGGCGCGGGCGCGCCGGCTTGATGTTCTGAGTCACGCAGCACCTCCCAGCGCCGCAGCGAATATTCCGCGCAATTGATCCGACTCCTTCAAAAAGGCGTCATGGCCGTAGATAGATGAGATTTCACGAAGCTTTGCCGCCGGCAGTCGCGCGGCGAGGCCGCGCAGATCCGCCAAGGGCACCAACTGGTCCTCGCGGATGGCGACAACCGTCGTAGGCACGAAGATGCGGCTGGCATCGACGTGATGCAGATCGATCGACTCCGACAAACACAGGATCGCCTCGGCGTTGTGTCGGTCGGCAAAATCGCCGCCACGCGCGAACAGGTACTGTTCGACGGGGAAAACATATCGGTCGCCGTCTCGGGTCGGGGCGCCGTCGAAGCGCGCTTCGAACTCCTCGGCGCTACGGTACGTCGACATGGCGAGAGCCCGGGCGAGTTTCAGCCCGTCCTTGGAGCGTCCGCAATCAACCGCGAAGCGCAGGATGCTGCGTTGGACGCTTCGCCAGGCGGTGGCCATCGGGTGCGTTCTATCGGCGGCGCCGATTACCACGAGTTGGCTCACGCGTTCCGGATAGCGCTCGCCGAAGGCCAGGGCGACCATGCCGCCGTAGGAGCCGCCGACAATCGCGCGTAGGGATTTCAAGCCTAGGTTGTTTAGGAGGCGGACCAACAGCTCGGCCTGGTCGTAGGTGGAGATGTTGGGAAAGGCGGCGGCGGCTTGCGGGGCCGGGCCGGTTGTTTCGGCGCTGCCGCCAAGGTAATCGAAACTCAGCACGCGGAAGCGGTCGGCGTCGAGCGCGCGGCCTGGGCCCACTACTTCGGACCACCAGCCTTGCTTGGAGTCGTCGTCGGTGCCGAACACGCAGCGGTTCGCCGAGATGCCGCCTAGCGCGCAGACCACGGGGGCATTCGCGGGACCGACGAGGCGCCAGGCGATGTGGATGCCGGAAAGGCGGCCGCCGTGGTACAGGGAGACCTCGCCAGGCACTTCCAGGATGCCTTCCCGCACGACCCCTTCGGGCGCGGGCACGGGCGCGAGGTGCGCTCGATGGCTCACTTGGACTGCTTCGACTGAGGCGTTCATGAATGCTCCGCAAACCCTAAACGGTTCTCACCGTCCTGCGGAGCGCCCGCCCGTTTCCGGGCAGGTTGTAGCGTCCATCCCTCGCTGGCGGAACCGCCAAGCTAAGGCTACGCATACCGCTCATCTGTCGGTTCTACCCCGTCCGGCTTGCGCCGTACGGCTCGAACAGCAGGAGTTGGCACCTTTCCAGAGTGGTTAAGTCTGGCGGTTGCCCCGGCGTCTAAGGGCCTATCCCTCAGCCGGTCTCGATGAGTGGGGGAATCTTAGGGTGCGCCGGCGCAACACGTCAAGTTGCTGCGGGGGCAGCGTGATATGCCGCACGGACGTGGGCGGCTAAGAGCGCGGCTTGTTGCCGGCGCGGGGAGCCGGCTCGAGCACCGGTGCACTTCATGGAGGGGCCCGCGACCCAGGCGCGCCGCGTGTGGGAGCTGGTTCGGGGTGCCGGCGCGCTGCGCGAAATAGCTCTTCCCGGGGGACGCCGCAAGTACGTCCCTGTAGGCTCTGGCGCTGTTCCCTACAGCGCAAGCCCCCGGGAAGACCTATTTCGCGCAGCACACCGGCCTCGCGGCTGGAGCTGTTCGACTTCTCGGGCGCGGGAAGCGGGAGCGTCTTGCCTCGTGGCGCGGCTCCATGCCGCGC
>Ga0070665_100005941_pt1 | contig 12498 bp, 10 predicted proteins | sample KBSS13metaG_FD_65862 | JGI IMG/M metagenome (GOLD analysis project Ga0070665, IMG submission 65862) | Switchgrass rhizosphere microbial communities from Kellogg Biological Station, Michigan, USA - KBS S1-3 metaG | ecosystem: Host-associated > Plants > Roots > Rhizosphere > Soil ... | reverse complement strand
GGCCTGCACGTGCTGTCATGCCCGGAGGAGGCGTTGGAGCATGCCGATGCGATTGCCATAGGTGACGGAGTCCAACTCTGGCCCCGGATACTCGAGGACGTGGAACATGGATCGTTGCGCGCTCGGTACGAGGCCGACTTCTCGCGGGCCTATGCGAAGGACCCTCCTCCGCGGCGTTCGATATTGCCGCGCGAGTCCTTCCTGACCACGAGCAGCGTCATCGCCACCCGCGGCTGTCACAACCGCTGCGGCTTCTGTTATCTCGCGACCGATGGCTTGCACATGCCCTACCGCATGCGACAGGTGCAACAGGTCGTGGACGAAATCGTTGCCGATGACCAACCCTACACGGTCTTCATCGACAACAACCTGGGATCGCGCCCCAACTACCTGAGAGCGCTGTGCACCGCCCTGCGGCCGCTGGAAATCATCTGGAGCGCCGCGGTCACGATCGACGTGACTGACGATCCATCACTCGTGCGCGAGATGGCACTTGCAGGCTGCACCGGGGTGTTTGTCGGGTTCGAATCGTTGCAGGGAGAAAACCTCACCGACTCCCGCAAGCGGACCCCGGCGCCCGAGGACTACGCGCGCCGCGTGGAGGTCTTTCATCGCCACGGCATCCAGGTCAACGGCAGCTTCGTGTTGGGATTTGACCACGACCGGCCGGAGGTATTCGAGCAGACCGTGGCCTGGATCGAGCAAAATCGCCTGGAGTGCGCGACGTTTCATATCCTGACGCCCTACCCGGGCACGCCGCTGTTCCGGCAGATGGAGGCCGAAGGCCGCATCCTGCACCGGAACTGGGACCTCTACGACACCGGACATGTCGTGTTCCAACCCAAGCACATGAGTGCCGAGGAGCTCGACCGGGGCTACGCCTGGTGTTACGACACGCTCTTCTCACACCGCTCCATCTGGAAACGCCGCCCCGTCGACTCCCGAGCGGTGCCCGGCTATCTCGCGATGTCCTATCTCTACAAGCGCTCCAACCGCTTCTGGCACCTGTTGATCAAGCATCGCCTGACCGCCAGGGTCTGGCGGCCGCTGATCGAGCATTCGCGACGTCGGCACCTGCGACTGCGCGAGCGGCTGGCGCACCTGGATTGCGGGGAAATTCGGGCGAGCCAGGTCGTCAGTGGAGGAGTTTGAATCATGTCGAGCGAAGTCGAAGTAGCCAGTCCGCAGGAAGCCTATTGCGGCAAGCGTGCGCTGGACATCGTGGCGGCCGCGGCCGCCTGCACGGCATTCACCCCGGCTGCCGCCGTGGTCACGTTGGCCAAGTGGCTGGAGGACGGCGGCTCGCCGCTTTTCTTGCAGACACGAGTGGGGCGCGGCCGCGAGCCCTTCACGATTTTCAAGTTTCGCAGCATGCGCGCACAACGCGTCACCCTTGTTGGGCAGTGGCTGCGGCGCACGGGCATCGACGAGTGGGCGCAATTTCTGAACGTCTGTCGGGGCGATATGAGCGTCGTGGGTCCACGCCCATTGACCGCAGACGATCTGCGACGACTGGGCTGGACCGACGATCGCACGGACTGGAGGTTCGCGACCAAGCCCGGCATCACAGGATTGTCTCAGCTCTTTGGCGGCCGCAGTGCCCGGGCGAGCCTGAGGTTGGATCGCCTGTACCTGCGACGCCAGAGCCTGTCACTCGATCTGCGACTCATCGCCCTGTCATTCGCTGCCAACGTTGTCGGCAAGCGGACGATCCGCCGGTTACGCCAGCGCTCAAAGGACAGGCGCCAGGGGGCATACTGTATATAGCACCAGCTCATGCGAGAGTGACGCCGCGAGAGTGGATGACGATGTTTGCCGCAGGCCTGTCAGTCCTCAGTGCTCGGGCACATACGTGCAGTGACTCTGCAGGCAATCGATGCGGGCCGTCGGGCGCAGGCGGGACTCCCAATCCGCGGCCTCACGCAGTATTTTCTGCCGGCGCGCGGGTGACAGTCCACGAATGTAATGGGCGTCGAGGCGTTGCCAAGGACTGTGAAAGCGGCCCAGTTCCTCAACCGCCTCCTCGCGGCTCATTCCCTCGACCAGAACGCGATAGGCTGCGATCAACACTCCGGAGCGGTCTACGCCGGCGCGACAATGCACGTATATCGGCTTTGGCGCCGCCTTGACGATCGCAATGAACAGCGCCAGATGCACATCGAGGCGCGAGGGGCTCAACAGATTGAAGGGGCTGAAGCCCGGCACGTGAAAGTAGGCCACGGAGTGCGCGAAGTCCTGGCCGACTGTGACCGACTCGAACGCGCGGCGGTCATCCAGCTGCAGACTCACGACCGTAGCGACGCGATGCTCCACGAGCCATTGCGCGTCCGCTTTGGTTGGACGTTCCCCCCTCCATAATACGTTCGGAGTGACAGAGCAAAAATTGCGAATGGGCGAGCCCAGGTCGTTCGTGCAGGCACCACGAATGGTGTGCCTGGAAATATAGACACAGCCGCAGACCAGTAGGGACAGGAAGATGCACGAGCAGGTCAGTATCGCTCTCGTGACGCCCACTGCAGTCTCTTCCGGGGTAGGATTTTCATCGGCATTTCCTCACGATGCGACACGCACATGAGCATACACCGTGCCCATTTCCGCGATCTCGCATAGCAGAAGAGCCGCGAATAGGCACGCTTTGAGCGCCGCCATGGCGTGTGACACGTAAACAACCCCGCGGCTGCCGGCCGCGCGGGTATGCTTGCGGTCGCATGCCTGTGCCCGGTCATCGGGCCGCTTCACGATCAAGGAGTCTTTGTGAACCGAGTGTCATACATCGCGATGGCCGTGATCGTCGCGGTCGGCTTCTCCGTAATGGGCTTCTTCATCGGCAATGGCCTGCGCAACATCAAGGCAACCGACCGATTTGTCAATGTGCGGGGTCTTGCCGAACGCCAGGTCAACGCCGATGCGGCGAAACTGGCCATTCATATCCAGCACACCGGAGCGACGCCAGCGGCCCTCTTTCCTGTGATCGCGACGACACAAAAGCTGGTCTTGGCCTTTCTCGCGGAAGAAGGTATCAAGGAGTCGGACGTCGAGATAGGCCAATGGATGACCGTCAGAACCAGCGCGCAGGAGTTGAAGGACGATCCGAGCCTACCGCGTTACTCCGTTTCTGGCATCGTTAATGTGACGACGCATCATGTCGAAGCTGCCGGAAACGCGTACCGGAAGATCAACGACCTTCGCGTCAAGACCAACGGTGGAGTCACGGAAGCCGAGATCGCCTACAGCTTTACCGGTATCGGCCAACTTCGTGCCGAAATGATTGCCGCCGCGACCAAGGATGCGCGTAACGCGGCAGCTCAATTCGCGATGGACTCCGGCAGCAAGGTCGGCTCGATCCGCAACGCCTCCCAGGGAATCTTCCAGATTACGGCCCCGGGTCAGGACAGTGACGACCCCGGGTCGATTCGCAAGAACGTGCGGGTTGTCACCACAGTCGACTACGCCCTGAATGATTGACGCAGGCGGCGCAGAGAAATTCGAACCTTCGAAGGGCTTTTGACCCGACAGAAGGTCCTTAGGAATCAGTACGGTACTGATTTCGCACGGAATGCCAATCCCCTCCCGTCACCTAAAGCCCCCATCCACGTGAAAGCCATTCCGGCCGTACAGATCGAAAACGAACGAGTCATTGTAACCGAGTGGACCTTCGCCCCCGGTGCAGAAACGGGACAGCATGTTCACGGTTTGGATTACGTCGTCGTCCCGCTGACGAGCGGCACCTTGCGGCTGATCGAACCCGAGGGTTCGCGCGACGTGCATCTCACCGCCGGCGTGTCATACACTCGCCCGGCGGGCGTGAATCACAACGTCATCAACGTGAATGCTCATGAGTTTCGATTTCTCGAAATTGAACTCAAGTAAGCGGGTCGGCCAGCAGGGTTCCGGTTTGCGCATTGCCGCCCAACGCGCTAAGCGCGTCCGCTCAAACGTTCCGCGGTCACCATCGCCAACAACCCGCCCGCGCAGTAATTGAGCAGCCGCAACCGCGCAGCTTCGAGGTCCTTGGCCTGACATAAGCCATCCGAAAGTCGATCGACCCGTTCCGCCCCGGACAGCGCGAGCATCATGGAGCCCGCCAGGAAGTTGTAGGCCCAATACAACTCGCGCCGGGGAATACCCGGCAGAGCACGTTGCAAAACATCGATCAGCTCCTGCACGTTGTCATCGAAGAACCGATGGATGATCTCACCACCCCAGGGCGTGTTATCGATCTGCGCGACCAGCGCAAAGTAGCTGCGCCAGCCACGTTCGCCATGCAGCCACAGATCGATCATGGGATTGATGAAGGCTGCGACGGCGCCCTCCACATTGATCTTGTTGGCCCCAGCCACATAGGAGCGCAACGAGTCCCGCCGGGCCAGCGCCAGGGGAGCGGCGCGGTGCTCGAACACCGCATCGAACAACCCCGACTTGTTCCTGAAGTGATAGTAGATGAGGGCGACATCGACGCCGGCGGCATCGGCCACTTGCCGGGTCGTCACCCCGTAGAACCCGCGCTCAGCAAACAATGATTCGGCGGCATCCAGGAGGCGCCCACGCGCCTGCAGGCCGTCATCTGACTGCCTGGGACGACCCCGTCGCGGTTGTTTCGCCTTCCTCGCTTTTACGAACGCTTTGGATTCGACCTTGGTCACTATGCTCTCTTTGCTCCGAGCCCGGGTCAGCTTGCGCGCGTAAGGCTCCGGGAATCATCTGGTGCAGCCGTGTCGTAGGCAATTCAATTTAACGATCGTTGAATAACAAAGCCACAGACCGGAAATCCGCGCTCTTCAGTCCGGGCCCTCTCTTTTAGCACGTCAACGACTCTCAGTCGGGCTTTCGCGCCTCAAACGCTGCGACACGCCCCGATGCATCCGCCCCTGCGACACGCACCTGATCTCTTGACAAGCCCCCTGACTCGGGAATAATTTCAGCGCTCGCTGAAATATGCAGAGGACCGTGAGCGACATGGTTCCGACAGCAGAGCATTCGCAAGGGGGTTCGAATGACTTTTTCCCGCTGGATGGGCGCGGCGGCTGTCGCTGCGATCTGTCTCTCCACGGCCCTGCCCACAAAAGCGCAAACCAGTCAGACCGCCGCGGCGGCGACGAACGCCGCATCCGGCGGCGAGCTCGAGGAGGTGGTGGTGACCGCCAATCGGCGCTCCGAGTCGCTTCAGAGCGTCGCCGGGCAGGTATCGGCGCTGACTTCCGGCGCGTTGGAGCAGATCAACGCCCGGGACTTCAATGACTTCGCGGCCTTCGTACCGGGCCTGAGCTACTCTTCGACCGGGCCTAGCACCAACCTGCTGGTCATCCGCGGCATCACCACCGGCTCGCAGCTCAGCAGCGCCACCGGCTTGTACGTGGATGACATTCCGATCGGCGCAAGTACCTCGAATGGCGTGGGTTATCAGAGCCTGAACGTCAATCTGTTCGACATGAACCGCGTGGAGGTGCTGAACGGACCTCAGGGTACGCTGTATGGCGCCACATCGCTCGGCGGTACTATCAAGTACATCAGCAACGCCCCGGAGATGAATTCCTTCGGACTGGATGTCGGGGCGCAGGTGTCCTCGACGCAGCACGGTCATATCGACCACGAATACACCGGCATGGCGAATATTCCGCTGGGTGAGATCGCCGCGGTGCGGATGGACGGTTACCAGGTGTATGACTCCGGTTACGCCAAGGATCCCGTCTACGGCCGCGACAATCAGGGTTGGTCGCGCTCCGAAGGGGGTCGCTTGTCGGTGCTGCTGCAGCCGATCGACGCCCTGGACATCCGGCTGAATGCTTCCACACAACACATTCCTAGCGAGAGCGCGAATGTGGCATTTCGAGACCCGGTCACCCGTCAGCCCACCTACGGAACCTACGCTCAGGCATTTCCCACGTTTCAACCATCCGACTACAGCCTGACGTTGTATTCGGGCACGGTCGACTACACCACCTCCTGGCTCAAGCTCTCCTCCATCACCGGGTATCAGATCAACAACGGTACGAGCTTTACCGATGACAGTCTCGTTTATAACGGGGCGCTCGGACTTGCGGACCCCTGGAGCCTGTATGTGAACACGACGACGAAGAAGTTCACCCAGGAAATCAGGGCGGCATCCCAGAACACCACGTACTTCGACTGGCTCCTGGGGGCGTTCATCAGCAACGAGAAAACCGACGAGCTCGTGCAGCTGTTCGATAATGCAAACCCGGGCGGGACTTTCCTGGGGATCTCGCCGTTTAACGGCTTCCTGCCGAGCACTTACCGCGAGTACGCGGCATACGGGGACGGCACCATACATTTCACACCGCGCTTCGAGTTGGGCCTGGGAGTGCGCTACAGCCGTCAAAAGCAGTCTTATGACGAGACCGTTGACGGTCTGCTGGCTACCGGCTCAGCTGCGGTGCTGACACCCCCGGTGGCGAAGTCCGATCAAAGCGTCACGACATACCTCATCAACCCCAAGTTCCACATTACAGATGAGCTGATGGTCTATGCGCGCGCCGCCAGCGGCTTCAGACCGGGGGGTCCGAACTTCGTCCTCAAGCCGGGTCTCGGCAATCCGACGTTCGACCCTGACCGGCTGTGGAGCTATGAGCTCGGCGAGAAGTCCACGTTCCTCAACAAGCGCGCAACCCTGAACTTCGACGTGTATGACATTCTGTGGAAGGATATCCAGGTTACGGTGAACAACGGCGGTGTGAATCAGCTCGAGAATGCCGGGACAGCGCGGGTCACCGGAGCTGAGCTGCAGTTCAATTACCGGCTCTGGCCGGCGTTGACTCTCGGAGGCTCAGCCGCTTATACGAACGCCCGACTCACCTCCACTGCCCCGGTGATCGGTGTCCATGAGGTTGGCGTACGGTTGCCGCTGTCTCCCCGCTTCAATTTCGCGTTGGTCGGCACCTATGATTTCGAGATTGTCAGCGGCTACACGGGAGCTTTCACCATTACCGATCGATGGGTCGGTGAGCGCAACGCCGGCTTCGGTACCGCTATCAGCCCGCAGTACCATTTGGCTCCCTATAACATCACGGACCTGAATCTGGCGGTGGACGCACCGCACGGTCTGCAATACAGCATTTTCCTACGCAATATGTTCGACCGGGTCGCGGAGGTTTCAGCCTCAGTGCTCGCGAACGAATACAATCCCGCCTCACCGGTGCCCGTCGTTCTGGCGCAGCCCCGCACGGTCGGTGTGTCAGTCCATTACAAGTTCCATTGACAATATGGAGCTCTGCACGGTCGAAACCACCAATGGCAAGATCCGGGGTCTGATCCACTCCGGCATCTGCCACTTCAAAGGCGTGCCGTACGGCGCCTCCACAGAGGGAGCGAATCGCTTTCGGCGCCCGCGGCGCCCTACGCCCTGGAGCGGCGTACGCGACTGCCTGGGGTATGGCCCGGTTTCACCGCAAGCCCCGTACGACGCCAGGGATGACTATGCCCGCCTCATCCAATTCGACTTGAATGTGGCCTTCGGCGGAATCAGTGAGGACTGCCTGCACCTGAACATCTGGACACCAGGAATGGGACGCAACCAAAAGCGCGCCGTGTTGGTGTCCATCCACGGTGGCGGCTTCTCGATCAGCTCCGGCAATCATCCGATGTACGATGGCGCCGCGCTTGCCAGCTTCGGCGACGTCGTCGTAGTCACTGTGACGCATCGCCTCGCGAGCTTCGGTTATCTCAACCTCGCCGACCTCGATCCAAGGGGACCGTGGGAGGACTCCGGTAGCGCCGGAATTCTGGATCTGATCGCTGCGCTCGAGTGGATACGCGACAACATCGAAAATTTCGGCGGCAATCCCAACCGCGTCATGCTTTTCGGCCAGTCGGGCGGTGGTTGGAAAGTGAGTACCCTGCTCGGCATGCCGCCGGCCCAGGGACTCTTTCACCGCGCCGCCATCCAAAGCGGCTCGCTGACAACTCATGCCTCCCGCGAAACATCGGCCACAGTGGCGCAGTCGTTCATCGAGCGGCTCGGGTTGACGACTGCGACACTGGATCGAATCCGCACAATGCCGTGGTCGCAACTTCTCGCGGCTCAGACTGCGGTCGGGGCAGGGTTGTTTGCGCCTGTCCCCGATGGCAGGCATATCGACACAGACCCGTTGTCCGAAGCAGAACTGTCAGCCTGGGACGCAGTCCCTTTGATCGTCTCAACCACGCTCGATGACGCAGGACTCTTCTTCAATCACTTTGACCTGACCGAGCTACAGCTCTCCGAGCTGTTGCGCGCTCAATATGGGCCGGCAGGGATGACGTTGCAAAAGTTGTATCGTGAGTACTTTCCGGCCAAATCACCTTACCTGTTGCACGCGCAAATAATTACGGACGCCGGATTCCGCAGGTTCGCCCATGCACAGGCCGAGGCGAAAGCCGCGCGCAAGCGCGCACCGGTCTACACCTATTTGTGGGAGTGGACCAGTTCAGCGTACGACGGCAAGTTCGGTGCAGCACACGCCATGGATGTGTCGGCCTCATTTCACAACGTGCGCGACGCCATCCTCGGCAGCGGCTCGAGGGAGGCGCAGAGCATGTGCGTTGCCTTGGCATCGACATGGGTGGCCTTCGCCAACACGGCAGACCCGAACAACTCACACATTCCATACTGGCCGCCGTTCGAGGAGGCTGAGCGGGCAACCATGGTCTTTGACCAGAACACCCGGATTGAGCGCAATCCACACGGGGAGCTCCGGGAGTTCTGGCGCGACATGCCAGCAGCGGCGAGCGTGTTGGGGTAGCCCACGAGGGTGAACAGTGGAATCGATCCGCACCCCGATTGAGTATCAAAGTTCAGATGGCAGGCTGCGCCTGCACGCTGAAGAGTCCGGACCGAGGAACGGTCCACTGACAGTGCTGTGCCTGCACGGTCTCACGCGCAGCGGTAGGGACTTTGAGACCCTCGCAGCGCATCTGGCTCAACGCTATCGCGTTATCACTGCTGACCAACGTGGCCGTGGGCGATCGCAATGGGATCCAGCCGTCGCGAACTATCAAATTCCCATTTACGCGAGCGACATGATTCAACTCCTCGATCGATTGGCAGTCGACCGGGTAGTCCTGATCGGCACCTCGATGGGCGGATTCATCTCAATGGTGCTCGGCGCTTCGCAGCCGGCCCGGGTGCGAGGAATCGTACTCAACGATATCGGCCCGGAAGTCCCTGCTGCCGGGATCAAGAGACTGCGCGAATCGCTGAACACGCCCGCGCGAATTTCTACGTGGGAAGAGGCCATGCGCCACGCCAGAAGGATCAATGAACATGCGTTTCCCGATTACGGCGAGGCGGATTGGCAGGCGTTTGCACGACGCCTCTACGTCGAAGATCCCGCTGGCCGTCCGGTGCCCGCCTGCGATCCGGCGATTCTGATGAGCCTGAACCAACCGTCCGATCCAGAGGCCGTGACACCCACGTTATGGCCTCTCTGGGACCGACTCGGAAGCATTCCCATGCTGGCGATCCACGGCGGACTGTCGGACATCTTGACCCCAGAGATTCTGGCGAACATGGCTGCGCGTCACCCTGACCTCACCACCCTGACGCTGCCGAATCGAGGCCATGCGCCGATGCTCGATGAGCCAGCTGCCGTAGGGGCCGTGGACCGCTTCCTGGAGCGCTTGCAATGATCATCGCGGACCTCACCGGCAAGACGGCACTCGTGACGGGCTCGGAGCGCGGCATCGGCAAGGCCATCGCGCTGGCGTTGGCGCAGGCGGGTGCACGTGTAGCGGCGCATGGACTCGCAGAGCCCGACGAAGCCCAGGCGCTGTTGACCGAGCTCGGGCAGGCGGGCAGCCCGGATGCGACCTTCCTGGGAGGCGACCTTCGGCACATTCCCGAGATCGACACGCTGATGGAGCGGGCCTTTGCATGGAGCCCGATCGACATTCTGATCAACAACGCCGGCATTCAACACACCGCCCCGATCGGAAATGTCACGGTCGAGGTGTGGAACGACATCATCGCGCTCAATTTATCGGCCGCGTTCCACACCATGCGCTACGCCTTGCCGCAAATGGCCCGGGTGGGCTACGGTCGGGTAATCAACATCGCCTCGGTCCACGGCTTGGTGGGCTCCGTCCACAAATCACCCTACGTCGCGTCCAAATTCGGGCTCGTGGGGCTCTCAAAGGTCGCGGCGCTCGAGTACGCCTCGGTCGGAAGTGCTGCGACCGGCGGAGTAACCATCAACTGCATCTGCCCGGGTTGGGTTGACACCGCGCTCATCGCACCGCAGATCGCTGAACGGCGTAGTCAGATGGCGGTATCGCCACAGGAGGCGATCGAGGCTCTCCTCGCCGAGAAGCAACCCTCGCGCCGCCTGTCATCGCCCGCCGAGATCGCGCGCCTGGCCGTATTCCTGTGCATGCCCGAGTCGCACAACCTGACCGGCACCACGATACCGATCGATGGAGGGTGGACGGCGCAGTGATCGGTTATCAGGGTGCGCCGAGCCAAGCCGTGATTTGATTCACGGCAGGTGCGCTCCAGCCCAGGCCGAGATGGTTGACCGCAATGACCGCCGAGCCGCCAAAATTATTGATGCCGCTCGAGTCGTTGCAGCTGGCGATGAACACAACTCCGTCGGAGGGACCGGTGTGCTCGTTGTGAATGAGCGCGATGTTGTTCAGATTTCCGCAGAGGTTGTATACCCTTACCCCGGCGGAGGTACCCGCCGTGCGTACGGTATCGACCAACGAGGGCCCCATGTATGCATCGATACCGTTGCCGTGCGTGTAAAAGCCGAGCCCGCCGTAGTAAGTGGTGTACCAGTCCTGTTCAGCGGTAGGCAGCGGATACACCGAGTCCCACCGCTTGAGCATCTGGGCCGAGCCAGGGAAGTAGGCGGACGAGTACGTCCATTGCGGACCGTTTTGCCACACTCCGTAGCATACCAACCGGTCGTGGGGTGTGGGGCCGTCGATGGTCCCACCACATGCCGGATAGACCGGAAGACTGAAGTACCAGCCATGCCGAAACGACAGATCGATGCCGTTGTTGGGGCCGCCCGCCATGATCAGTCGCCGGATATCACCCTGGTACTGGGTTCCCCAGGACTGCCTGACCGAAGATACATACATGCGCGCGTTGAATGCGCCCTTCGACCAGGAGACGACATCGACGTTGGCAACGCCGGTGCGAGACTTGATCACCTGGATCGCATCTTCGATCTGCTCGGCCCAGAAGTAGCCGTTGCCGTTCTTGTGCGGAAATCCTATGGCAAACACCTTGAAACCACTCGCAACCAGCGATTGCATGAGACCCGTCGTCGGGCAGCTCGACTGCCCGCAGCCATATGCGCCCTCGTCGTTCGGGTTGGCCCAAGCGAGGTCCGCATCCTGGTTGGCTCCGTGGACGAGCAGCACGGGAGTCGCTTTTGGAGCCGTGTTCCAATTGGGAGCGTAATACAGGAGAAATCGCGAGGAGTGAGGAGTTGCAATACCGTTGAAAAACGTAACGCGCTGGCCGCTCTGATTGCCACGCCCGTCTGGAGGAAAAGTCTCCTGCACAAAGGCTGCGCCCGGATCGCGCCAGCGCTCCACCTGTGCCCAGCCATTCGATATGGAGGTGGTGTAAGTGGCCTCGAGCACAGGTGACGTCGCCTGCGCGGACACGCAGATGCCCGATAGCATCGCCGCGCTCAGTATGAATCCTGCCAGCGCCCGCCCGCCCCCGCGCCACCGGCGAATGACTCTCGTAAACATGGCCCACCCCCTTAGTTGCCAACATGAAGAGCTTAGTAGCTCCCGTGCCCCACCGTCGATGACTGCTGCGATCACTGCACCAGGACAAATTCGCTCACGAGCATGCGAGCATTGGAGCGGCCTAAAATGCGGCTCACAGCAAGATTGGACGTACCCTTAAAAGTGGTCCGACCGCTGCTACACGCCTCGGCGAAGTCGGGTTTGTCGCCATCGCATATCGAGCGGGAGCTCGAGCTTCCGACGCGCATTCTCACTGGCTCACGAGCTGCCGCGCTCGATCTTGCCGACTATTTTCGCATCCTCGAACGTTTGACCGTCAGCGCCCATGATGAAACCTGGGGACTTTCGGCACGTCCTCTTCTGCCTGGAGCCACCGGACTGGTGCTGTCCAGTCTTTCGAGCTGCACGACACTCCTCGAGGCCGCGAAGGCCGTGGCGCGCGCATATAACCTGCTGCATGGTGGAACATACAACCGCGTCGAGCTACACGAGAATCGACTCACCTATATCATCGACGACCGGGGCTTCCCCTACGCACCACACGTGGATCCGTCCCAGGTGAGATTCACTATGGCGAGTGTGTTGATGTTCCTGCACGGCCTCCTGGTGCTCATTGCCGGTGACGCCCTGCACGAGAGACTCATAAAAGTGCATATCAAAGGCACGCGGCTCAGTGCGAGCCACGGTTACCTGCGGTTTTGGTCGGTGCCCATTCGTTGGAAATCCAACACGTACGCGCTCGACTATGACGCACAGACGAGCTCACTCCCGATTGCGCGCATGGGAGCTGTTCCGTCC
>Ga0070665_100005939_pt1 | contig 12503 bp, 8 predicted proteins | sample KBSS13metaG_FD_65862 | JGI IMG/M metagenome (GOLD analysis project Ga0070665, IMG submission 65862) | Switchgrass rhizosphere microbial communities from Kellogg Biological Station, Michigan, USA - KBS S1-3 metaG | ecosystem: Host-associated > Plants > Roots > Rhizosphere > Soil ... | reverse complement strand
CTCGTTGGCTCCGCCTCGCCTGCCTGGCTCGGCGTTCCTCTGAAAACTCCCAGCGCCACGATTGGCGTCATGGTCGTTCAGCATTATCAAAACGAAAACGCGTACGACCAGCGCGACCTCGAATTCCTGGATTCAGTTGGCGGCCACATCGCACTTGCCATCGAACGCGTGCGCGCCGAAGAAGCTCTTCGTAAGAGCGAATCCATGTTCCGTTTGCTGTTTTCCCACACACCCCTGCCCATGTGGGTTTTTGACGTCGAAACGCTTCGTTTCTTGCAGGTCAACGAGGCGGCGACTAAGCAATACGGTTTCTCTGAGAATGAATTTCGCCGCATGACGTTCCGTGATATCCGCCCCGATGGCGGCGAAGCCTCGTTTGCGAAACACGTCGAAGAGTGGAAACAGGACGGCCGTCATCATGGCCATTGGCGTCATAAGCGCAAGGACGGCAAAAGCTTCGAAGTCGATGTCGTGTCCCACAAATTGGAATATGCCGGCCGCGCCGTCCGCCTCGTCGTCGCGCAAGACGTCAGCGAGCGTCAGCTTCTTGAACAGCAGTTGCGCCAGGCACAGAAAATGGAAGCAATCGGACGTTTGGCCGGCGGTGTCGCGCACGACTTCAACAATTTGCTGATGGTCATTAAGGGGCACACCGAGCTGTTGCTCGACGTGCTTCCCGTAGCAGACCACGTTACTCGCAAAGTGGAACAGATTGATCGTTCCGCCGACCGCGCTACCGCGCTTACTCGCCAGTTGCTTGCGTTCAGCCGCATGCAGGTTCTTCAGCCGCGCCCGATGAATCTGAATTCCGTCGTGGACGAAATGGGCAAGCTAATTCCGCGACTGATCGGTGAAGACATCGAACTCGTCGTTCGCGCTACATCCGACCTCGGCACCATTCGCGCCGATGCCAGCCAGATGGAACAGATCATCATGAATTTGGCCGTGAACGCACGCGACGCTATGCCGAGCGGCGGCAAGCTCATCATCGAAACGCAAAACATCGAGCTCGATCACTACTACCGCGAAGCGCATCCCATCGTTCAGCCCGGCCGCTATGTTCTGTTATCGGTCTCCGATACTGGCACGGGCATGGATGCCGAAACGCAAGCTCACATCTTTGAGCCGTTCTTCACCACGAAGGAACAGGGCAAGGGAACAGGACTTGGTTTGGCGACGGTCTACGGCGTGGTGAAACAGAGCGGGGGCTTCATATGGGTGTATAGCGAGGTGGGCAAAGGCAGCACCTTCAAGATTTATCTCCCACGCGTTGACGAAGCGGCGGCAGCATCTGCACCCGTCTCATCGCCGGCCCAAGTGTTGCGCGGAACGGAAACCGTTTTGCTCACCGAGGATGAGCAGGATGTGCGTGAAGTCGCGCGCGAATTCCTGGAGTCGGCGGGCTACAAGGTATTGCAAGCTCCCAGCGGGGAAGCAGCGCTCAAGCTGGCTGCGCAGTACGCTGGAGTGATTGACCTGCTTGTGACCGACATGGTGATGCCGGGAATGAGCGGCCAGGAACTGGCTGGCCGCATGCGCGGCGATCGCAAAGAACTTCGCGTGCTCTATATGTCTGGCTACAGCGAACATGCCGCGGAAGAAGCGGCCAAGAGTGAAGGCTCTGCCGTACTTGCCAAGCCCTTCAGCCGCAGCGCCCTCCTGCGCACCGCGCGCGAAGTCCTGCAGAAGAAGTAGTTTGCGCAGTTAAATCGAGAGGTAAACCCGGATTTCAACTAACCTTCGGATGTTTCCTGTGCCAATCAGTGTGTTGTTGAAAGGTGCGCGCCGCGCGGATGACCGCCAGATCGTTGCCGGCTTTAGCGACAAACTGCAATCCCACAGGCAGGTTTTGATCTGTAAATCCGCAGGGAGCTGAGAGCGCTGGGAGCCCGCACAGGTTTCCGATGCCGCCGAGCGGGTCGGGAAAAACCAGATCGGTTTCGAGATTGGCATCCAGCCGGTTGGCTCCTAGCGGCAGCGAGGCCGCCACTATCACATCGAAACTGTCGAAAAGCAGATCCATCTTCTGCTGCAACACGCCCCGCACTTGAAGTGCTCGAATGTAGTCGGCGGCTTCGATCTGTTCGCCGACGTATCCGTTGATCTGGCCCAGCGGATCGGACAGTTGCGATACCTTTCCCGAGCGAATCAAATCGCGAAACGCTGCGGTGCCTTCGACACCGATAGTGATGCCGGCGGCCGCCTCGAACGGACCGTCGGGCAGGGTCACATTCTTGGTACCGGGAAAGATTTTACGCACGGAGCGTTCCGCCGCTTGAAGTGCTTTCTCTGCATGCGGATCAATTTGCTTCCACGCGTTGGTCACCCAACCGATGCGCGGCGGTTTAGCGGAGAGCTCTATCGAAGGCGAGTAAGTGAATGCGGCTTTGTCGAGTGGCAGCGTGCTCTGGTCTTTGATGTCGTGGCCTGCGATCACGGCAAAAATGTGAGCGCAGTCTTCTGCCGAGCGCGCCATTGGGCCAATTTTGTCCATGGAGTACGACAGCGCCATCGCACCGTAGCGGCTGACGCGACCGAAGGTTGGCCGCAAACCGCTGACTCCGCAGTATGCGGATGGGCAAATGATCGATCCCCAGGTTTCAGTGCCGATTGCGAACGCGGCGAGGCCCGCCGCGACGATTGCGCCAGAGCCGGACGAAGAGCCGCAGGTCCAACACCCAGTGTTCCACGGATTTTTCGCAGCGCCTTGCAGCGAAGCCGACGCAAACCGGTAATTCATTCCTCCGGCGAGTTCGATCATCGCCGCCTTGCCGATTAGCACTGCGCCGGCGCGGCGCAAGTTTTCAATCACAGTCGCATCGTAATCGAAGACCTGATTTTCGTAGGGCTTCGCGCCCCACGTGGTTGGAATTCCTTTGGTCGCAAGCAAGTCCTTGGCGGCGTAAGGAATCCCGTGTAGCGGTCCCCGGTAATGGCCGCGGGCAATTTCCTTTTCCGCGGCTGTAGCTTGTTCCACAGCAATTTCCGGAGTGAGGCGAGCGTATGCGTTCAGCTTCGGACCGAGTTTTTCAGAACGGTCCAGGTAGGCCTTGGTGAGATCGACGGGAGAAAGCGACTTGGCCTGAATTCGTTTGGCCAGTTCGCTTGCACTCAGATAGAGGATGTCGGCTGAGATCATGTTCGGCAGCCTCAGTGTTTCCCACTTGCACTCGGTTTTGTGGAGGCTTCGGGCTTTGCGCCCTGCGGAGCGGATTTCAGATTTGGAGCAGCATTGTTTTTCTTTTCGCGTTCAACCAATGGTTTTAGATAGAGGGCAGGTGCGTCGGAGTTGGCGACCGGCCAGGCGCGCAGTGCATCTAGCTGTTGCTGCGAAACAAGACAAAGGCGCTGGAGGTCGGCTCTTTGCGCTTCCGAAAAACGGTCGGGATATTGCGACAGGATGGCCTGGTAGCGCGCTTCGGCTTCGGTTTGGCTTTGCGCGGAAAGCTTTGCGGTATTGGCCGGCGTCTGTCCGTCTTCGCGAGCCGGCGGTGCGTCAATCGCAAAAGGTGACGTACTTGGGGCAACTGCGGCCAGCGTTCCAAGTGCCGCTCGAGTAGCAAACTCACGCCGAGAAATGGAGCTGGGGTTTGGTTTCATTTTAGTCATCAAAACGACCGAGACGCCATCATAAGTGAGAATATAGAAACGCGATACGATCAGCTACTTGAACTGATGGTATGAGGGCGAATACCTAACCCACCGGGGTCTTGTGGGAGTTCCTTAAGTCGCGGCAGAAGCCGAGCACTAGAAACGGTACGGATCTTGTCTTGACCCCTATCCGAACGAGTTTATATTGCTCACATGCGAGCTTTGGTTTACATCCATCCAGAAAAGATGGAAATGCAAGATCGGCCGAAGCCAGTGATGGGGCCAGGCGAGGAGGAGATCGCCGTTGAGTTAAGCGGCATTTGCGGATCGGATATGACGGGATTTCTCGGCCATAGTCCCCGCCGCAAACCTCCGCTGATACTGGGACATGAGCTGATCGGAAGGCGGCGCGACGGAAAGCGCGTGGTCGTAAATCCACTGGTCAGTTGCGGAAGATGCGCGCGATGCTTAGCCGGCGCGCAAAATCTGTGCGTGGCGTGGAAACTTCTGGGCCTTGACCGAACGGAGGGATCATTCGCAGAGTTCATCGCTCTTCCTGGCCAGCAAGTGTTCGAAGTGCCGGACGATCTGCCTTCGCAGCGAGCAGTTCTTGCCGAGCCCCTCGCCAACATTGTGCATTTGTATCGGATCTCCTCACCGCCACCGTTTTTCCGGCTGGCCATTGTTGGCGCCGGGACGATGGGCGCGCTTAGCCTTCAGGTGGGAAAACGCATCGGCGCACGCGATATTCTTTGCGTTGACGTGAATCCGGACCGTCTTGCTGCGATGCAACAACTGGGCGCCGCAGCAACCATGCAAGCCGCAAGCGACGGCGGTAGTGTCCCCCTGCAGTTGACGGATGCAGAGTTCGATTTGGTGGTAGACGCGAGCGGTAGCGCCGCCGCGAGGCAGACTGCATTCAATCTGTGCCGGCCCGGTGGACAAGTCGTTTTGCTCGGCATGATGCAACAGCGCAGTGAAATTGATTTCGTGACCAGCATTCGAAAGGAACATCGGGTTGTGATGTCGTTCGCCTACACACCGGCGGACTTCAAGGGCGCATTGTCCTTGTTGATCGCAAGGGAGATCGATCTGGATGCGTGGACGGAGACCATGCGCCTCGAAGATGGGCAATCCGCTTTCGAAAAAATGACGCGGTCGCCAGGGCGGATCCTGAAGCTGCTGCTATCTGTCAGACCGAGCGGCACATGAAAATCAGAACAATCCGTGGATTAGGTCGAAATTTCATAGGGTTCTTCCGTCCCCACTTTACCGCGGACGCCTGATAGTTACTTCAAGTCTCAGCAAACGACAATTTAGTGAAGATGCGTGTGCTCACGCCGTGTACGCCCGGCCTGCAGGCGACACCAAGGGAGGGAATTAAATGACTTACTTCAAGCCGTTCAAGGCACTGGCGCCGGCTGTTTTGGCCGCCGCTCTTGTGCTCGGCACCGGTTGCGGTCAGCAGCAAGCTAAAGCGCCCGATGTCAAGGATTCCGTGAAACAGGGCCTGGAACAGGCTGGCCTTCGAGATGTCGATGTCAGCCAGGATCGTGACAAGGGAGTTGTGACGCTCACTGGAACGGTCAAAACTGATGCGGACAAGTCTCAGGCCGAATCTATTGCCCGGGCTGCGGCTTCCGGGCAGGTGGTTTCAAACCAGGTCGCAGTACGCCCGCCGGGAGAAGAGAGCCTAGCGAAGGACGTCCAGTCAGACATGGACAAAGCGATCGAGAAGAATGTGGAAGCAGTGCTCACTAAGCACAAATGGGATCACGCTGTGAGCTACGACGTGAAACAGGGCGTTGTAACACTGAAGGGCAAAGTAAATTCGCAAGCGCAGCGCGCCATGGTCGAAAAGGTTGTTGCGGCGACACCGAACGTGGCCCAGGTGGTCAACGAACTCGAAGTCAAAAACCAGAAAGCCACTTCGTCGCCGTCCTAAAAGAGTCTCGAAATCAGTGTCAGTGCTAGCGGGGCTGGGCTCCTTCCAGCCCCGTTTTTTTTGTTGCGTTTTTCTCACCGCACGCTTTGACTGGAATTTGCGCTCAAGAGGACTCGGCGCGGAAGCACTACTTGCACTGAATTCGCACAAGCCACGAGTCACGCTGGCCGCTAGGTTTGCGAATTGAAACCCGCCACTGAAAATTCTCCGCTCCGATGTAAGATTACTCACAGCCACGGTCCTCTAAGGAGCCCCATGTCTCGGATTGTCCGCTGCTCCCTGATTCAGGCCACCAATGCCGAGCCTCCGTCCAGTCCGCTCGACAAAATCAAGCAGGTCATGACGGACAAGCACGTCGCCATGATCCGCCAGGCCGCCGACGCAGGCGCGCAAATCGTCTGCTTGCAGGAAATCTTCTATGGCCCTTACTTCTGCGCCGAGCAATCTACTCGCTGGTACGATTTCACCGAGCCTGTTCCCGATGGCCCCACGACGAAGCTGATACAAAAGCTCGCCGCAGAGCTCCGCGTCGCCGTTATCGTCCCCGTCTACGAGATCCACGGCGAAGGCATCTACTACAACACCGCCGCCGTTATTCACAATGACGGCTCCTACCTCGGCAAATATCGCAAGACGCACATCCCCCACGTGGCTCCCGGTTTTTGGGAAAAGTTTTATTTCCGGCCGGGCAATCTGGGCTATCCCGTCTTCGATCTTGGCTTCGCGAAAATCGGCGTCTACATTTGCTACGACCGCCATTTTCCCGAAGGGGCTCGCGCCCTCGGCCTCAACGGAGCTGAAATTGTCTTCAATCCATCGGCCACCGTCGCCGGACTAAGCGAATATCTCTGGAAGCTCGAGCAGCCCGCTCATGCCGCCGCCAACGGCTATTTTATCGCCGCCATCAATCGCGTAGGCACCGAAGCTCCTTGGAATATCGGCGAATTTTATGGTTCCAGCTATTTCTGCAATCCCCGTGGCCAAATTTTCGCACAGGCGTCCCGCGACAAAGATGAAGTCCTCACTGCCGACCTCGACCTCGAGATGATTTCCCAGGTACGCAAGACCTGGCAATTTTTCCGCGATCGTCGCCCAGACATGTACGATGTTCTGGTAAAACCGTAGCCGCGGTTAATCCCTGTCCCCGCACAAGGGGACGATGGGCCTCACCGTAGGCAGTTGTCGTGACGTTTGCTCTTTATGGAGAAACGCAGTGACGACGGAACTTCATGTCAATCCCGACCTCCTCGCCCGCTTTCCGGACCTTCATCCCGCCTTCGACCATCAGTCCGCTCTAACGGAGGCCAACCGCTGCCTCTATTGCTTCGACGCCCCTTGCACGGCTGCGTGCCCTACTCACATTGACGTTCCACGATTCATCAAAAAAATCGCGCAGGGCAATCTCCGCGGCTCCGCGCTGACGATTCTCGAGAGCAACATTCTCGGCGCAAGTTGCTCCCGTGTCTGTCCTGTGGACGTCCTCTGTGAAGGCGCCTGCGTCTATCACCGCTATAACCAACAGCCCATCGAGATTGGCCGCCTCCAGCGTCACGCCATGGACGCCTTCCTTCACAACGGCGCATCGCTTCCAATCAAGTCCTCCGCCAGTAAATCTGGCAAAGCCGCCTGCATCGGAGCGGGACCGGCTTCGCTGGCTTGCGCTGCCGAACTCCGCCAGCAAGGCTTTTCCGTTACGATCTTCGAGCAGAAACCCCTCCCCGGGGGACTCAACACCTACGGCGTCGCAGAATACAAGCTGCGGTCCGCCGACAGCCTCCGCGAAATCGAGATGATTCGCTCTCTCGGAGTCGATTTTCGATTCGGCGAAAAAATAGCCGCTTCAACACTGGCCAAACTCGAAGAAGAATACGACGCCATCTTCCTGGGCGTCGGTCTCGGCGCTATGCACAAGCTTGGCATAGCCGGTGAAGACCATCCTCGAGTCATCACTGCTCTCGATTTCATCGCTCGGTATAAGACCGGTGATAACCTCAAAGTCAGTCGCCACGTTGTTGTCGTGGGAGCGGGCAACACCGCCATCGACGCTGCGCGGGCAGCTCGACGCTTGGGCGCAGAATCTGTCCAGATCCTCTACCGTCGCGATCAACAGCACATGGCCGCGTTCTCTTTCGAATACGAACAAGCGATCGCTGAAGGCGTGGAGTTCCGTTGGCGGACTCAACCCATCGCCATTCATCTTTCTCGGGACAAATCAGCGATCGAATCCGTCGAGTGTGCAGCCATCGAGCCCTCTGCCGACGGCAATCTGCGCCGCGTTCCCGACTCCGAATGCCGCATCGCCTGCGACATGCTAATCCCCGCCATCGGGCAATCGCCCCTGCTCTCGTTTCTCGAAACTTTGCGCGGGGTTAAAGTCGAACTCGGCCGCGTTCAGATCGATCGCGCAACCGGCCAAACCGCCAACCCCAAATATTTCGCCGGCGGCGATTGCGTCAACGGCGGCCGCGAAGTTGTCGACGCTGTCGCTGACGGCAAACGCTCCGCGCTGGCTATAATTCGACGGTTGGAGGGAGCGCATGCCTGACGAGAAAACCGCGCCCGACCTCTCCGCGCTTTTCGCGGGCAAAATCCATTCGCCGAATCCTTTTTGGCTCGCCTCGGCTCCTCCCACTAACTGTGGGGAGCAAGTCATGCGCGCCTTCGACGCCGGCTGGGGTGGCGCCGTCTGGAAAACTCTTGGCGACCCGATCGTTAATGTCTCCTCGCGCTATTCTTCGGTCGACTGGAACGGCCAGCGCATGATGGGCCTCAACAACATTGAACTCATTACCGATCGCCCTCTCGAAACCAACCTCCGCGAGATCGCCGAAGTCAAAAAACGCTATCCGAAACATGCGCTGATTGCTTCGCTTATGGTCGAATCCAAACGCGAAGCCTGGCACAAAATCGTCCAGCAATCCGAAGATGCAGGCGCCGATGGCCTCGAACTCAATTTCGGGTGCCCTCACGGTATGAGCGAACGCGGCATGGGCAGCGCCGTTGGCCAGGTCCCCGAATACACCGAGATGATCACATCGTGGGTGAAAGAAAAGGCCCGCACCCCGGTCCTGGTGAAACTCACGCCTAATATCACGGACATTCGCACTGTCGCTCGCGCGGCAAAACGCGGCGGCGCCGACGGCCTCTCCGCTATCAACACCATCAACTCCATCACCGGCATCGACCTAGACACCTTCACGCCGCGCCCCAATGTGGATGGCAAATCCTCCCACGGCGGCTACTGCGGTCCCGCCGTAAAGCCGATCGCTCTCAACATGGTCCAGCAGGTCCAATCTGATCCAGACGCTGCTCTTCCGCTGTCTGGCATCGGCGGCATTTCCGACTGGCGCGACGCGGTCGAATTTCTCCTTCTCGGCTGCAGCACTGTTCAGGTCTGCACAGCAGTTATGCATTACGGATACCGCATCATCGAAGAGATGACCGACGGCCTCTCCAACTGGATGGCCGAAAAAAACTTTTCCACCATCGCCGATTTCGAAGGAAAGAGTCTCCAGCGCGTGCAGGACTGGAAGTACCTCAACCTCAACTACAAAATCGTCGCCCGCATCCACGAAGAAAAATGCATCGGCTGCCAGCTTTGCTATACCGCTTGCTGGGATGGCGCTCATCAGTGCATTCACATGGACCGCGTCGGCCAGCCCACTCATACCGGAGCCGGTCACAATGCTGCCCACGCGACACCCGCGATGCGCGAAGCGCAGAGCAGGGAAGTCATCGCTGTCACGCCAATTCCCAAACTCGACCCCACCGCACACGCAAACGGCTATGAACCCTATCCAACGCCGCTCGCCCGCATCCCCCGCGTGGACGAATCCGAGTGCGTTGGCTGCAATCTTTGTTATCTTGTCTGCCCGGTTCCGGGTTGCATCACCATGGAGCAAATCGACCTCGGCCTGCCGTCGCAATCTTGGGAGCAGCGAACCGGGGCCGCCCCGAATCCTCCAGTTACGGGAAGGGACTGCGACTGATGGGACTTCTCATTCAGCACGGTAGCGTCGTTACCGCTGACAAAACATTCCAGGCCGACATTCTCGTCGAAGGCGAAACCATCAAGGAAATCCGCGCCGGTATTCCGTCTGCTCCGGCATACAAAACTCTCGACGCCACGGGAATGCTGCTTCTGCCTGGCGGCATCGACGCGCACACCCATCTCGACATGCCCTTTGGCGGCACGACGTCCAGCGACGATTTCGAAACCGGCACCCGCGCGGCGGCAATCGGTGGCACAACTTCCATTGTGGACTTTGCCATTCAGGGTCGAGGCACACATATGCGCGACGCCCTGGACGCCTGGACAAAAAAGGCCCAGGGCAAATCCTGCATTGATTACGGCCTGCACATGATCGTCACCGATCTCGGTGGAGCCGGCCTCGACGACATGGATGAACTGGTTAGAGAAGGCGTGGCCAGCTTCAAGCTCTTCATGGCCTATCCGAACGTCCTGATGGTGGACGACGCCACAATTTTCAAGGCGCTCAAGCAAACCTCCAAGAACGGCGCCCTCATCTGCATGCATGCCGAAAACGGCAGCGTCATCGATGTCATAGTCCAGCAAGCGCTCGCCGACGGCAAAACTGCTCCCGTCTACCACGCGCTTACTCGCCCCACGATTGCCGAAGCCGAAGCCGTCAACCGTGCCATCGCGCTCGCCGAAATTGCCCATGCTCCCGTCTACATCGTTCATCTCTCCTCTGAAGACGCTCTCAATCAAGTCCGCGAAGCGCGCAGCCGCGGCGTCCCCGCTTTCGCCGAGACCTGTCCACAATATCTTTTGCTCTCGATCGACGAACTCAGGCGTCCCGGCTTCGAAGGCGCAAAATATGTCTTCACGCCGCCGCTCCGCGAAAAAGAAAATCTCCCTAAGCTCTGGGATGGCCTAAAAGATGACAACCTGCAAGTCGTCTCCACTGACCATTGCCCCTTTTGTTTCGAAGACCAAAAAGTTCTCGGCAAAGACGACTTCACGAAAATTCCCAACGGTGGCCCGGGAATCGAAAACCGCCTCCAGCTTCTTCACCATCACGGCGTCAACGAGGGCAAACTCACTTTGAATCGATTCGTCGAAATCGTCTCCACTGCTCCTGCCAAAATCTTCGGCATGTATCCGAAGAAGGGAGCTCTAGCTCCGGGCAGCGACGCCGACATCGTCGTCTGGGATCCCAAAGCCGAACACGTCATCAGCGCCAAAACGCACCACATGCGCGTGGACTACTCCATGTTTGAGGGCTTCCGCGTACGCGGCAACGCGCGCCACGTCTTTTCACGCGGCGAACTCATCGTCGACAACGGAAAGTTCGTCGGCAAACCTGGCGGAGGCAGATACCTGCGCCGCACCGCCCGCGGCGGAGCCTGGCAATGAGCAACGGCGTGGCGACCCACGACACCACGCTCTACAACGAAGACCTCGCCGCCATCCCTCCCGAACGCCGCACTTGGGGCACCTACAACTACGCCTCGCTCTGGGTCGCCATGAGCGTCTGCATTCCCACCTACATGCTTGCGTCGGGACTCATCGCCGGCGGCATGAGCTGGAAGCAAGCCATCGGCACCATTCTGCTCGGCAACCTGATCGTCCTCATTCCGATGATTTTGAACGCGCACGCTGGAACTAAATACGGCATCCCGTTTCCGGTGTACGTGCGCGCTTCGTTCGGCGTTCGTGGCGCTAACATTCCCGCCGTTCTCCGGGCGCTGGTTGCTTGCGGCTGGTTCGGCATTCAGTGTTGGATCGGCGGTCAGGCAATTTACTCGATGCTACGCGTCCTCTGGCCAACTGTCGCCAGTCACTCAATCACGCCGTGGTTCTGCTTTTTCGCGTTCTGGCTGCTCAACATGCTCGTAATCTGGCGCGGCATCGAAACCATCAAATTTCTCGAAGGCATCGGCGCTCCCTTCATGCTTGCGGTTGGCCTCCTTCTCCTCTGGTGGATCACCCGCAAAGCGGGCGGCCTCGGTCCCGTTCTCAGCACTCCCAGCAAATTCAAGACGACGGGCGAATTCCTCCACTTCTTCATCCCCTCGCTTACGGGCATGGTCGGTTTCTGGGCCACTGTCGCGCTGAACATTCCAGACTTCACGCGCTACGCCAAATCGCAGAAAGCGCAAATGGTCGGCCAAGCCCTTGGCCTCCCAACCGCCATGACGCTCTACTCCTTCATCGGCGTAGCAGTCACCTCCGCCTCTGCCGTCATTTTCGGCCAAGCTATCTGGGATCCCGTCGCTCTTCTCGGCCGCTTCAACGAACCCGTCGTCGCCTCCATTGCGCTGATCGCGTTGCTCATCGCCACGCTCAACACCAACGTAGCCGCGAACGTTGTCTCTCCCTCCAACGATTTCTCGAACTTGAACCCGCGCCTCATCTCCTTCCGCACCGGCGGCTTAGTAACCGGCGTTATCGGAATCCTCATGATGCCGTGGAGGCTGCTCACGGATTTCCAGAGCTATATCTTCGGCTGGCTCGTCGGATACTCGGGGCTTCTCGGTCCGATCGCAGGCATCATGATCGCAGACTATTTTGTCGTCCGCAGACGCTCGCTTAATCCGGCCGACCTCTATCGCCGCGGCGGAGCCTATGAATACTCCAACGGCTTCAACTACCGCGCCTTAGCCGCACTCGCGTTCGGTGTCATCGTTGCGCTCGTCGGCTTGCTCATACCTTCGCTCCGCTGGCTCTACGATTACGCCTGGTTCGTCGGCTTCCTCGTCTCAGCGGTTGCCTACACTCTGCTCATGGGCAAAACGCCGTTTCAGAAACCGCAAACGGCCCCCGCAAACGTAGTGGAATCCTGAAATTCCACGAGCACTGAAAAAACTCGTAGAATAGGCTCACCTTGAGGAGAAACGCATGTCCAACCCCACCATGACTCCGTTGAACGTTGCCGAAACCACGAAACGCCTCAACTACGGCACGTGGCGCTTTCAAAAAAGCTGGAATCCGCCCCACGTC
>Ga0070665_100005937_pt1 | contig 12506 bp, 8 predicted proteins | sample KBSS13metaG_FD_65862 | JGI IMG/M metagenome (GOLD analysis project Ga0070665, IMG submission 65862) | Switchgrass rhizosphere microbial communities from Kellogg Biological Station, Michigan, USA - KBS S1-3 metaG | ecosystem: Host-associated > Plants > Roots > Rhizosphere > Soil ... | reverse complement strand
GGCTTCATGGAGCAGCTACCAGCTTCCAGCAGGCAGCTGCGTAATGGCAAGGAGGCAGGTCACGGACGAGGGGAACGGGGAACGAGGGATACTACGCCTGGCTATTCGTTATCTGTTTTTATTGGAGCGAGTTACGCTTAGCGAGCTCGCGCATCACTGCTTGAGAACGAAAGGGGAAGGGGCATCCAAGGTGTGAAACGGAGCATGAGACTTCCACCCCCGGACGGGGGGGTGGGCGTTGAGCGTCCTAGAAGTGGCGGATGGCGACGGGAGCGGGAGCCAGGGCCTCGCAGCGGGTCAGGTAAGCGAGGCCGGTGATTCCAAGGCCCGAGAACATCAGGGAGGAAAGGAAGACGCCGACGATCCCAACCGCTCCTGCCAGCTGGTACTGCATGATGACCACGTCGGCGACGAAGAACGGCACGCTGAACACAAGAAACAGGCTGCTGGAGGTCATGGCCCAGCGGCGCGCGGAGGGGCGGCTCTTCCTGACCATCCACCACGCAATACCATTCACCAACGCCATGGCTGGCGGCATGACGAGGATCATCTCGCGCATGACGATGAGAAGGATGCCGGCGGGATCGGCGTGGAAGTTGGCGGTTGCGTGCGGGAAAGGCGCCTGAATGATGGCGGGCAGCATGGCGATAAAGACCAGGGCAAAGACGAATGCGATACAAGCAAAACATCTACGCAAAATCTTGAGTTCGGCCATTTGTCTATCTCGTTCCTCCCGGATGGGGAATTATCCAGGATGAAAGCGACTGTAAAGCACTGGCGACGCCCAATGTAAGAAGAGAGTGGATTCAGCCCTCTATCCCCCGTACCCTCGGAGCGAAACGATAGGTGACTGGAGTGGTTACCTCATGGGGACTCAGGCATCGAAACCCACCTGAACGACCACGATTCAGTGTCTGAAATGCGAAAAGGGCAAGCTTTCTTGGGCCTGCCCTTCAATGAAATCTCTTTTTTACGCGCCCGAGTCTAGGTTTTCTCCGAGCGGGACGTCAGGCTGCGTGAGGCGGTTCGTCGTTGTCGGACCTTCGGCCGCCCTGGATGGCGACGAGCTGCGGCTGATTGCGAGGCGTGCCCCAACCATCACGCAGAGCTTCTGTCCGAGCAGATCCGTTGGCGTTGTTTGCGCTGACGATGCAAACGATTTTGAGTTTGAATAGCTGCATGTTATCTACACCTGCCTAATGTGATGCAGTCTCAAGCGTGGATCGTTGCACATGAGATTAATTTGTAAGACCACAGAATAGGTTGGTTGGTGAGCATGACAATGCTGTGACATCTGCGGAGTAGCTCCGGATGCGGCGATGGCATGAATGAAAACGCTTACTGTCTTAGCTAGAGCGATTCATGAGGCAAAATTTTGAGCACACATTTGATTCAATCTTTGCAAAAAAACAACTGCGGGTGTTTCGACTGCGGTCGTCTGCAGAGCAGACGACCTTCGCTCAACATGACAGTTGTTGTTGAGAGTCGAACCGCGATTCAGTGCGACGATTGTGGTTCGTCGCACTGAATCGCTTCTCTTTTCGTTAGAAGTTGAAGGTCACCTTTCCTGTGACCGCACGCGGCGTTACGTAGTGCGTGCCGCTGAAGGTTGAGAGGAAGTTGTAGAGCGCATATTCATTCGCGATGTTGACGGCGGTGAGGTCGAGATCGACCTTGTAGCGGTCGGCGTTGAACAAGTTGTTTTTGCCGAGCGAGACGTCGAAGAGATTGCGCGGCGCGATACGCGGCGGATTGAGATCGTTGTTGCCGGTACCGGGAGCGGGGATGTGAATGAGCGATGAGCTGAACTGCGATGCCGGGCAGACCGAGGGAAGAGGATTACCAGGTGCAGCCTTCTGACCGTTGCAGATGAGCCCGGCTTGGAACTGCTGGTCGGCGGTGAGCGACGACAAGTCGATGTAAGGCTGGCCGCCGATTGTGAGCGAGGTTCCGTCGCAGGCGCTGTTGGGATCGTTGGAGAGCGGGTTGTAGCACGGGGCTGCTCCTGCGACCTGACCGGAGTCGTATCGCCAGTTGAAGCCTCCCCACAGTCCGCTCAGCGCCTTGCTGTGAGCCAGGGTGTATTGCACGTGCGTGGTCTGATTCAATCGCTCGTCGTGATCGATGCGGAACGGCAAACCGGTCCGGCCGACGGTTGCTCCGGCTCCCGCGACCTGCGGCGGGAAGAATCGCGCGGAGACCGATGACATGACGGTGTAGGCCGAGAGGTTGTGGAAGTTCGGCATGCTTACGTGAAGCGCATAGCCGGGAATCTTGGAATTGTGCCAGTCGATGGGGAAGGTGATGGGCGTATTGCCGAGCACGCTGAAGTCGAATGCGTTATGGGTGTACTTCCAGATGTACTCGCCGCTGAAGATGAAGTGCTTGCCCAGCGCCTGCTCGAGGCCGGCGTGGAATTCATTGCGGTAGCCGGGGACTTCAGCGGTTGAAACGCCCGATGTGCAAGAGAGTAGCGGAGCCAGAACGTTGTTGGCGCAGCCTTCGCTGGAAAGCACAAGGTTCTCGTTGAAAGGCGTCTCAAGCGTACGCGCATAGGAGACACGGAATACGGTGCCTGTCGGCTTGACCGTGTACGCACCGCCGAGGCGAGGCTCAACCTGCGTGGCACTGGTGAGCCCGTTGTAGATGTCGCCGCGCAGGCCGAGGTTCCACTGCCACTGGCCGGCCTTGATCTGGTCCTGTATGTAGAGTGCGGTTCCCTTCACGTCTGCGCGACCGCGATAGTTGTAGTAGCTGCCGCCGCGGGTGAAGTCATAAGACGCAAGGACGGGGAGATAGTCGGGATTTGCGACCGCTCCGCCAGATCCGCACTGGGAAGGGTCGACATAGCCCGGAAGCGGAGTGCCGCTGGCGTCGACACAGGGCGAGTTATAGGTGGATTCCACGATACCGAGACTGTCGTTTTCGCGCAGGAAGGTGTGCGAGAACTGGAGTCCGGCTTTGATGGTGTGGATGCCGTGTGCGTAGGAGACGTCGGTGTGCAGGCCTGCGTTGGTCAGGGTGCGGTTCTGTGCGATCGATGAGGTCTGGAGATTCGGAGGGCCGAGGTCAGCGAGCGGATTGCTGCTGGGGTAGTAGTTGTAATCGTCATGGCGGATGAAGGCTCCGAAGTTAAAGACGGCGTCGTTGTTGATGATGCGCGTGTAGGTGGGCGCGATGTTGTATGTGCCAATCCTTGAACGCTGATCGGTGTCGCCTATGACCCCGAATGTCGGTGTGAAGCTGGAACCTCCTGCGACGACGTTGGTGACGTTCACATTGTCGTAGGCATTGGGGTTCTGGAACCACGAGCGGCTGTAATTGAGATTCAGGTGAATGGAATCGGCCGAAGAGAAGCTGTAGTCGATGCGATCGAAGACGTTCGCTTCGTTTCCTTTGTCGTGGACGACAGAGAACTCGGGTGGGTCGAGGAAGCGGCCGGTGTTGAGACCGTCGATCTCGAAGAAGTTGCCCCACTTCTTGCCTCCATAGGAGAGGTCGAAGCCGGCGGTACCGGTTCCGAAGGCGCCGTAGGAGGTGTAGAAACTCCCGGTAGGCTTGGTGACTCCCTGGCCGGAGCGGGTGGTAGCTACGATGACCAGGCTGGTCTTGTCGCCGTACTCCGCGGGCGGCGCACCGGCGATCACTTCGAGCGACTGGATGGAGTTCGAGGGAAGCTGGTTGGAGAAGGTCTTGCTCTGCTGGTCGGTGATGGACTGGCCGTCGACGGAGAAAGAGTTGGAAGCGTGATCGCCGAGGCCGTGTGCCTGGCCGTTGGAGTCGGCGGAGACACCCGGCGTGGTTGCGGTGACAAGGGAGCTGAGCGATGAAGTTGCGCTCTCGAGGGGGACCTTGGTGAACAGATCGCGATCAACATCGGTATGGAAGGTGGGATCGGTTTCGACGGCGTCACTGCTATTGGCTTCGACCGTGACGGTGGAAGCGGCGGCTTCGACGTGGAGGACAAGATCGAGATTGAGACCGACGACGGAACGGATGGTGACGTTCTGCTTGAGAGCGGCAAAGCCGGGCGCCGAGGCGGTGACGTTGTAGGTATTGAATGGCAGATTGCCGATTTCGAACTGTCCGGTGGCGTCGGACTGAACGGTGCGATTGAGATGGCTGACGGGGTTCGAAACGGTGACGGTGGCGCTGGGAATGACGGCCCCGGATGGGTCGGTCACCGTGCCATGGATTGTGGCGGCGTTGCCGCTCTGCGCGGCTGCGGCGGGTAGAGTCGCAAGCAAGAGCACCGCGGCTGGAAGTATCCGGAAAAATGTGCCTGAAAAATACGGCATGAAGAGAAAGCCTCCGATGGGTTGACTGATTGGTGGAAAGGCGCGTGCGAGCACGAGCCGTCAGTGCAACGAGGCATCGATGCGAAGTGGTTCAGGCCTGTGGAATGAAAAATAAAAGAGCAGATGGAATACGGCTGAACCAGGATCAGAACGATGCCAGCTTAGAAGCTGGGTGGAGGGCGGCTGAAGAGTTGGCGATGACCGTGCGAACGGATGGGCCGCACTTCGACCTGCGGCACAAAAGTCCGCATCTGGACCAACACGATAATGGCCGCCGCTACCGCTAATGGAGCCGCGGTGTGCAGGACGACGCAGATGGGGCAGTGGTCGGCATCGGTGTTGACCGAGTGCACGTGAGCCACCTGGATGAAGGTGAGCAAGGCCAGCAGTGCTAGGCACACCAGCACCACTACGTAGGCTGAGGGCCTGACGCGGCGGGTGCGAGAAATCCATGGGTGAAGTGCGGTCAAAAGCGAAGCTCCCTTGATAGAAGGGCCTACATCAAGGATACACATTCTTGGATGCACAAGGCCCGCAGATGTCATCGGGCACCTGCCACCGTGGTAATCCACGCCAACCACGCGACTCAGGCAGCGTCTAAACTGTTGGACAAAGAGGGATTTCGGGGATATGCGACGGATCTGGATAGTAGCGCTGGCGATTCTGGTGATGGGAGCGGTTCCGGCGATCGTGCGAGGTCAGGAAAGCGGCCAGGAGCGCGATCGGACAAGCGATGAGGAGCACAAGAAGGTCATCTCGCCGGATGCGCCCGGGCTGGCGCACAACCACAGGCTGGTATTGAAGGACGGCAGCTACCAGGTGGTTCGCAAGTACCAGGTTGTCGGCGATCGCGTGCGGTACATGTCGATGGAACGGAGTGGAGAGTGGGAGGAGCTTCCCTATGCCCTGGTGGACTGGGACGCGACAAAGAAGTGGGAAGCGCACCACACAGGGCCTTACGACACGTCAGGCACTTCGTCCTCAGACGCGATGAAGGAAGCGGCGGAACTCGACAAGGAAGAGGCGGCCGAGCGAGACGATCAAAAGGCGCGCAGGCCGGAGGTGGCGAAGGGACTTGAGCTGCCGGATGAGAACGGAGTGTTTGTGCTCGATACCTACCAGGGGACGCCGGAGCTGGTTGAGCTGAAGCCGTCGGACCTGGACTTGAACCAGAAGAGCCGCAAAGGGCTGGCAACGCTCAATCCGATGGCGGGCTCGAAGGCTTCCATTGAGCTGGCAGGGGCACATGCGAGGGCGCATCTGCACGTCAATGATCCTGAGATTTACGTTTCGCTGGAAGGGCGGGATGACGTAGAGCAGGTCGTATCGCATGCGATGACGGTGAAGACGGCTGGTGCCCAAGAGGTGTCGCACCGGAAACATGGAGCGCATTCACCAGAGTCGGGGTTCGCGATTGTGAAGGTGGATGAACGCCGCGAGGTGAGGGTCATCGGGGCAATTCATGTGAGCCCGACGGGAACCGTGACGCAGGACGAGGACGTGATTCCGACGAAAGTAGAGGTCCTGCCGGGTAAGCATTGGCTGAAGCTGACGCCGCAGACGACGCTCAACGTCGGCGAGTATGCGCTGGTGGAGATACTGTCGCCATCGGACATCAGCCAGACGGTCTGGGATTTTCGCGTGGATCCGCGGATGGGGGATAATCCCGGATCGCTGGGGCCGATTCTGAAGTAGCCGGTGATTGCCGATCAGCGCTATGGCGCTTCGCGTCGGGCCAGCTTAACGCGGCGCTGTTCCCACTCTTCGCTGGAGAAGATGCGCGGGCCGACTTCGATGAGTCGCGGCATCATGTTGAAGACCGCAACACGGCTCCAGGGCTTCCCTTCGCGGGTTCGATAGCCCTTCTCGTTCAGGTCGCTGACGATCGCCGAATAGGAGAAGTCCTGTGCGAGCAGATCCATCATGAGCAGCAAGACCTTGTTCTCGTGGGGATCGACTTCGAGGCGTTTGCAGTCCGGGGAGATGCAGAGTCCGTAGGGGATGTCTTCGGAGAATGCGCCTTCCGAGGGCGATTCCGAATCGGGCAGCTCGCGCCGCCACTCAATGGATACCATTTGCCATCCGGCTGAGCTGCGTTGCCGGATCACGTCCGAGCTGAATGGCTCGGAGACCACGTCACGAATACGCTCGAAGTACGCCATAGAAGCCTCCAAAGACACTGCATTGCCGTATTGCAAGAGCAATTTCGATACCAGGAGGCGCGGAGTCATTCAAAGGTGAGCGCATTGATTCAGCTTGAGTTGAGAGGTTGGGGCGTGATTGGGAGCAGGTGCAGGCTGGCCGATTTTGTGAACCAATGTCCGGGAATGGACAAGGGAAATCCTGTGTCTGGTGTGAACTAATGCCCATGAACTTGATTACGAAAGGATGTGTTCCTCTGAGGAAACAAGATTGCTACAATTCATCGATCCCCGCAGTCATTGACCATTCCCTTCGGTAAATCTGAGCAGCATCGAGGACTGGAGCAGGCGCAACACCGAACCTACCGCAGCCATGATCGACTACTACGAGTTTCTTCAGATCAGCCCGCATGCCGACGCCGAGACGATTCATCGGGTCTATAAGTATCTGGCGGGGCGGCTGCACCCGGACAATCCGAACTCGGGTGACTCGGAGATGTTCCGGATGCTGAAGGCAGCGTACGACACGCTTTCCAATCCCTCGCGGCGCGCGGAATATGATGCAGCGTTTCGCAAAGAACCTACGGAAGAACCTCCGATAGCGAACTCAATCGACTTTCTAGATAGCATTGAGGGAGAGCAGAATCGGCGACTCGCGCTGCTGGCGGTGCTCTACTACAAGCGGCGAGCCAATCCGCGATTCCCTGAGGTCTCACTGGCGGAGATCGAGAAGCGGATGGGATTCCCGCGCGACTACCTGGACTTCACGACCTGGTATCTAACGAAAAAGGGCTACGTAAGCCGGGCAGACAACTCCGACTTCTCGCTGACGGCTGAAGGCGTGGACTACATCGAGTCGCAGCGCGGCAATCTGCCGGTGCTGAACAAGCTGCTGACAGATGGCAGCGCGAGGATGGCTGCGGCGCGTAAGCCCAACGGCGACGCAAATGGCGGCAACGGTAGTGGCGGAGCCAAGAAGCCGATTATTCTTCCGAATTCAGAGACGGTGTGGCTTGACCGGCGGCAGACTGGCGGCGACCGCCGGCGCAGGGTGACCGATCCGCAGCAGGTTGCCGTTGAGCGCCGTGCTACTGAAGGCGACCGGCGTGTGAACCATGGCGACCGGCGGAAGAGCAAGAACGACAGACGCTCCTACGCAATCATGAACACGGGAACCATTCAGTAGCTCTACCTACGCGAGCCCCCGCCCAGCAGGGATCCCAACACACCCCGAATAATCTGGCGTCCGACGGTGCTGCCGATGGAACGCGCGGCGCTTTTCACCATGGCTTGCGCAACCGTTTCGCGACGGCCTGTACCGCTGCCAAGCACGTTGCCGAGCACGGCGCCTGCCTCCTGCATCCAGCCGCTCTGGCTTGCTGCTGGAGCGGCCTGCGCGGATGTGGGCTGCGGAATCGAGGGTGGCGGAGCACCAGCTGCCGCAGAGGATGCAGCGACTTTGCCTTTCAGTTTCTCGTAAGCCGAGTCGCGGTCGACGGTCTGCTCGTACACACCGGCGATCACGGAGCTGCGAATGATTTCGGCGCGCTGATCGGGCGTGATGGGACCGATCTGGCTATGAGGCGGGTAGATCATCGCGCGATCGACGACCCCCGGAATTCCCTTTTCGTCGAGAAAGGAAACCAGCCCTTCGCCGACGGCGAGTTGCGTGATGACTTCTTCGACGTCGAACTTGGGGTTCGTGCGGAAGGTCTGTGCGGCGGCTTTCACTGCCTTTTGATCGCGGGGAGAGAAGGCGCGAAGAGCATGCTGGACGCGGTTGCCGAGCTGTCCGAGGACGGTTTCGGGCACGTCGATGGGGTTCTGCGTGACAAAGAAGACGCCCACGCCCTTGGAGCGAATCAGGCGGACAACCTGCTCGATGCGCGATTGAAGAACAGCCGGAAGATCATTGAAAAGCAGATGTGCCTCGTCGAAGAAGAACACCAGCTTCGGCTTTTCAGGATCACCCACCTCGGGGAGCTTCTCAAAGAGTTCGCTCATCAGCCAGAGCAGGAATGTCGCGTAAAGTTGTGGCGACTGGAGCAACTGGTCGGCGGCGAGGATGTTGACCACGCCACGGCCGCGATTGTCGACCTGTAGGAGGTCTTCGATATTGAGGGCGGGCTCACCGAAGAACTGATCGCCTCCCTGTTGCTGAAGCGTGACGAGGCCGCGTTGGATAGAACCGATGCTGGCGGCGGAGATGTTGCCGTATTCGGTCTGGTAGTCTTTGGCGCTGTTGGCGACCGCCTGCAACATGGCCTGCAGATCTTTCATGTCGAGCAGGAGGAGGCCCTGGTCGTCTGCGATCTTGAAGACAAGCGTCAATACACCGGTCTGCGTGTCGTTGAGGTTGAGGATACGACTGAGAAGGAGCGGGCCCATTTCGCTTACGGTGGCGCGCACCGGGTGTCCCTGCTTGCCGAAGACATCCCAGAAAACGACGGGGCAGCCGGAAAATTGCCAGTTTCCGAGACCGAGAAGCTTCAACCGGTCATCGAGCCTGGGCGAGCTCTTCCCTGCCTGGCTGATGCCTGATAGATCGCCTTTGACGTCGGCAGCAAAGACGGGCACGCCGATCGCGCTTAAAGCTTCAGCCATCACCTGGAGGCTCACGGTCTTCCCCGTACCTGTTGCACCAGCGACCAGGCCGTGGCGGTTTGCCATTCCGGGCAGAAGAGGAATTTCGTCAGTTCCCTTTGCGATTACGGGTGCTTCGATCATTCGCTGGAGCCTCCATTGGAGTGCGGACGTCCGATTCTGCGGAGATCCACGCTATTGATTGTGCCAAATGCGGCTGACGGCGGTGAAGCACCACGACGAATTGCTGCAGGGACGCCCGAGTTGTCGATGCCCCTTAAGCTCCCGGCCTATTCGCGAACACTGATGCCGAGGGCTTTCATCTTGCGGTAGAGGTGGCTGCGCTCGAGGCCGAGGAGCTCGGCGGCGCGACTCACGTTGTTGCGGGCCTCTTCAATTTTCTTAACGATGTAGTCGCGCTCGTAGGCGTCGCGTGCCTGCTGGAGCGTGGAGAAGTCCTCTTTGGCGCGCGCGGCGGTCTTGTGCGTGAGAGGCGGGAGCTGCCTGCGCTCGATGCGAAGAGTGCGCGGGTTGAGGATCAGAACGCGCTCGATCACGTTCTTGAGTTCGCGGACGTTGCCGGGCCAGTGATACTGGGCGAGAACTTCGAGAGCCTCATCGCTGATTTCCATGCGGGGGCGGCCATACTGCCGGCCGAATTCAGCGAGGAATTCGCGCGCCAGAAGCGGGATATCCTGCTTGCGCTCGCGCAGCGGAGGTACGAAGAAGGGAACCACATTGAGCCTGTAAAAAAGGTCTTCGCGAAAGTTCCCTTTGGCGATCTCCTCTTCGAGGTCTTTGTTGGTGGAGGCGATGAGGCGCACATCGACGCGGATCGGCTGCGAGCCGCCGACAGGAGTAAACATCTGGTCGTCGAGAGCGCTCAGCATCTTGGCCTGCGTCTTTAGGCTCATGTCACCGACTTCGTCGAGGAAGAGCGAGCCGCCATCAGCGCGTTCCAGCGTGCCACGCTGCTCGGGCGGGCCCCCGTGCTGCGCGCCGTGGCGATAGCCGAAGAGCTCGGACTCGATGTGGTCTTCGGGAATGGCGGCGCAGTTCAGCTCGACGAAGATGCCGTCGCGCCGGAGGCTTTCGGCGTGAATCGCACGGGCAATGAGTTCCTTACCGGTGCCGGATTCTCCGTAGATGAGAACGCGGCCGTTGGTGGGAGCCATGAGGCGAATCTGCTGGCGCAGCGCTTTGAGCGGAACGCTTTCGCCAGTGAGCACCGCGCTGACGCTGAACTGGCGCTTGAATTCCAGGTTTTCATTGCGAAGGCGGCGTGCCTCGACCGCGTTTTTGAGGACGATCAGGGTGCGGTCGAGCGAAAGGGGTTTCTCAAGAAAGTCATAGGCGCCAAGTTTGGTGGCCTTCACCGCGGCTTCGATAGTTCCGTGTCCGGAGATGATGACGACTTCGGGGCGCTTCTCGGCGTCAAGCGTGTGGACGTCTGCGAGGACATCGAGTCCATCGCGATCAGGGAGCCAGATGTCAAGCAGAACGACGTCGTAGGGAGCATCTTCGATGAGGACCTTGGCCTCTGCGGCGGAGGCTGCTGTGGCTACCGAGTAGCCCTCTTCGGTGAGGATTTCTTCGAGGGAGGAACGAATTTCTGCTTCATCGTCGACCACCAGGACGTGGTTCAAGAGCGCACCTCGCTGACGGGTGTAGCCCCGTTTTCATGGCTGGCCGAGTCAACATGTTCGCTCAAGGGCAGGCGCATGACGAAACGCGCGCCTTTCGGTGCGTTGCTCTCGGCACGGATGGTGCCGCCGGCTTCCTGCGCGATTTTGGCGGCGATTGACAGGCCCAGGCCAGTGCCGCGGTGCTTCGTGGAGTAAAACGGCAGGAAGAGCCGTTCGCGGATCTCGGCGGTGAGCCCGTAACCTGTATCGGAGACTTCGACTTCGACTGCCCCGCCGTCTTCGCTGAGTGAAGTCTGAACACCAAGCACTCGCAGCAGGCTTCCCTGCATGGCCTCGGCAGCGTTGTCGATCAGGTTGGCGAGGGCGCGTCGAACGGCATCATGATCGGCGACAACGAGAGGCAGGCCGGGCTCGAGATTTCTTTTCACGGTGATGCCATCGAGTCGGCCGGCGAAAAGCGCGAGTGCCTCGTCGGCGATCTGATTCATGTCGCACACGCGCGGTTGAGGCGCTGGAAATTGCGCGAGCGCGGAGAACTGGTCGACGAGGGTGCGAAGGGTTCCAACGCAGGTGAGTATGACCTCACTGCACTTGCGGATGACGGAAGGCGAGTCCGGCTGGGCGCGATCGAGATGCCGGCCGATGCGTTCAGCGGAAAGCGCGATGGGCGTGAGGGGGTTTTTGATCTCGTGCGCGACCCGCTGGGCGACCTCTTTCCACGCGACCTGGCGCTGAGCACGAAGAAGCTCCGACGTGTCTTCGACGACGAGTACGGTACCGTGGCGCTTTCTGGCGAGTTCGAGACGCGCGCTGGTCACGGCCAGATGAACATTGCGACCGCGCAGGTGGAGTTCGAGCTCGGTGGATGCCGCGCCCATGCGCTGCCCGCGGCGGATGAGACGGGAAAAGTCCTCGAGAACATCGGGAGGCAAAAGGGTATCCAGCTTCTGGCCGCGCAGACGGGCGTTTTCTTCCTGGCTCATGAGCACGGAGAAGGCACGGTTGGCCTGAAGGACGGTTCCGGTTGCGTCGAGCGTGACCACACCGGACGGAATGGTTTCTAGAATGATTTCGAGCTCGCGACGGCGCTCTTCGATGGACTGATTGGCGGCGGTGAGTTGAGCGGATGAGGATTCGGCGAGCTTGCGGCTGGCGTCGAGATCCTCGGCCATGTGATTGAACGAGCGAACGAGCTCGGCCATTTCCCCGGTCGAAACCAACGCCACGCGGTGTTCGTATTTGCCGGCGGCAATTTCATCCATGGCATCGGCGAGAGCCTCGACGGGGCGCGTGATCTGCTTGGAGAGAAACAGCGCGAGCCAGACGCTGGAGAAAAAGACGACGACGGTGATGAGCAGCAGCATCAGGAAGAAGGTGTTGCGGATGCTGCGGCGGGATCGGAAGAGGTTCCAGTATTCAGTGGCCCCGGCGCGGATGCGGGCGGTGGTCTGGCTAAGGCCCTGAGGCATGGGAAGAGCCGCAATTACGGTCCTGCCTGAGTCAACGGTGGCTTTGCCTAATGCGTAGTCCTGTCCGGAGACGCGGATGACGGGCTCGTCATTGCGCTGCGCGGAAGAAAGGATGCTGGCCGAGAGCGGCCCCTGCAACGGCGTCACGGACTGGAGTCGCGTGTCTCCGGCCTTTTCCGGGAGCCACGGGATCAGACTGGCGGAGCTGTTTTCCGGCGGCGCGCCGTAGCTTGCTTCGACGCGATGGTCCTGGTCGTAGACGAGAACGAAGCCGCCTTGAAGCGTGACGCGGTGGGAAGCAAAGACCTTCTGCAATGCTCCCGGATCGCCCTCAATCGCGCCGCTGGCGGCGATGGATTCAGCCTCGCC
>Ga0070665_100005934_pt1 | contig 12510 bp, 14 predicted proteins | sample KBSS13metaG_FD_65862 | JGI IMG/M metagenome (GOLD analysis project Ga0070665, IMG submission 65862) | Switchgrass rhizosphere microbial communities from Kellogg Biological Station, Michigan, USA - KBS S1-3 metaG | ecosystem: Host-associated > Plants > Roots > Rhizosphere > Soil ... | reverse complement strand
AGCCTCGAGCCGCCCTTGCTCGACGAGCCGGCCTTCAAGCGCGACCACGTGCACGAGCTGTTCGACTCGGCGATCGCCGACGGCGTGGCACGCGGCGCGTTCGTCTGCGGCGTCCCGGAGGAGACCGCGCGCGCCGTGCACGCGATGTGCTCGGCGGTGTCGGGCTGGTACCGCGACGACGGCCCGATGGCGCCCGACGAGGTGGCCGAGCTCTACGTCGGCATGGCCCTGCGCGTCGTCGGCGCGCACGAGCTCGCGCCGGCGGCCTGACAGGACAGGTGCCGACGGCGACGCGCCGGGAGGAGCCGGCACGCCGCCGCCAGGAACGACGCCCGGTCGACTCCGAACGGTGGCGAACAGCCGGAGTCTCCGATTGCTGCTGGGCGACGAACACACCTGCGAGCCGCAGCGGGTGCGCTCCCGCCCAGCTCTCCTCCGACGCCCAGCCTAACCTCGCGCGCCGTTCAGGGGCAAGACGCCGAGCCGCATCGCGAGCGCATCGAGCTGTTCCGTCAGCTCGGACGAGATCGGGATGCCGTCCCACCCTGCGCGCTCGCGTGCGGCCAGCTCCGGGTCGCCCGGGAACACGACCGGGGCGTCGTCGGTGCCCTGGCCGCGCAGGCCGGCGAGAAGCAGCTCGATGCCCGCCGCATACGCGTCGTCGTCGAGGAAGAGGGTCGGCCGCAGCGCGATGACGAGGTGGCCCACGCCGCCCTCGATGTGACCGTGCGCGTCGGCGCCCTGGCCGGCGGGGGACCCGGTCATGACACCCGCCAGCACGTCGATCATGAGGGCGAGCGCCAGACCCTTGTGGCCGCCCGTCGGCGCGAGCAGCCCCGCGGCCAACGCGCGCCCCGCATCCGTCGTCGGCTGCCCCTCCTCGTCGAGCGCCCAGCCCTCGGGGATCGGGCGTCCCTCCGCGGCGGCCAGGCGGATGCGGCCCAGGGCGGTCTGGCTCATCGCCATGTCGAGCACGAGCGGCGGATGCGGCGCGCGGCGCGGCGCGGCGATCGCGAGGGGGTTGTTGCCGAGGAGCGGCGACGCGATCCCGGGGGGCGCCATGATCGGCTGGGCGTTCGTCAGGACCATCCCGACCAGCCCCGTCTGCGCGAGCCGCTCGGCGTACAGGCCCGCCATCCCGAAGTGGTGGCTGTCGCGGACGCCCACGACGGCCATGCCGTGCTCCCCGGCCAGCTCGGCGGCGAGGTCGCACGCGAGCATCGTGGGCGCGTAGCCGTAGCCGCCGTCAGCGTCGACGAGCGCGCTCGCCCCGTCGCGGCGCAGCACGCGCACGTCGGGCGCGGCGCGGACGTCGCCCGCGGCGACGGAGTCGGCGTACTGGAGCAGCCGCAGGATCCCGTGGCCGGGCATGCCGCGCAGCTCGGCGGCGACGAGGCAGTCGGCCGTCAGCGCCGCGTCGTCCTCCGGCATGCCGATCGCCCGCAGCACGCGGGTCGCGAACGGTCCGACGACCGCAGGGTCCATCAGGCGCGCGTCATCCGCGCAGGGCGGAGGACCGCCGCCGCCGCCAGCGCCACGAGGGCCGCCACGACGACCACCGCCGGCCAGGAGCCGATCGCATGGCCGAGTGGATGGGAGACGACGAACAGCGCGAGCGCCACGACGAGCAGCACCGCGGTCGGGCCCTTGCCCGCGATCGGCGCCGCGACGCGCGCGCACCAGAGGCCGCCGGCGACCAGCACGAGCCCGCCCAGCGCGCGGACGCCGGTGAGCTCGGCGACGCCGAAGGCGACGAGGAACGTCAGTGCGGCGACGAGGGGCAGGGCGCGTCTGGCCTCCATGGGCCGCACCGTAGCCGGTGGCTTGACAGCCAGCGTTAGTGAGCACATACTCACCATAGTAAGCATCTACTCACTCACAGCGAAGGAGCTCTCCCCGGATGTCCTCCGCCTCGCGCACCCGCCCCGGCTGGACCCTCGCGATCGTCTCGATCGCCCTCTTCATGACCGCCCTCGACAACCTCGTCGTCGGCGTCGCCCTCCCCTCGATCCGGGCCGATCTCAACGGCTCCATCGAGACCCTGGAGTGGACCGTCAACGCCTACACGCTCTCGTTCGCCGTGTTCCTGCTGACCGGCGCCGCGCTCGGCGACCGCTTCGGCCGCAAGCGCATGTTCATCATCGGTCTCGGGATGTTCACGCTCGCCAGCGCGGCCTCCGCGCTCGCGCCGAGCATCGAGGCGCTCATCGCCGCCCGCGCCGTCCAGGGCTTCGGCGCCGCCATCGTCACGCCGCTCACGCTCACCCTGCTGAGCGAGGCGGTCCCCGCGCAGAAGCGCGGCCTCGCGCTCGGCGTCTGGGCCGGCGTCACCGGTCTCGGCGTCGCGATGGGCCCGCTCGTCGGCGGCGCCGTCGTCCAGGGCATCTCCTGGCATTGGATCTTCTGGCTCAACGTGCCCATCGGCCTCGCGCTGCTCCCGCTCGCGTTCCGCCTGCTGACCGAGTCGCGCGGCCCGAACGAGCGCCTCGACCTCGCCGGCCTCGCGCTCGCGGGCACCGGACTGCTCGGCCTGACGTTCGGGATCGTCCGCGCGAACGCCCTCGGGTGGACGAGCGCGACGGTGGTCGCGAGCCTGACCGCCGGCGTCGTCCTGCTCGGCGCGTTCCTCGCGTGGGAGCGCCACACGTCGCAGCCGATGCTGCCGCCGCGCTTCTTCCGCTCGCGTGGCTTCTCCGCCACGAACGCCGCGTCCTTCGCGATGTTCTTCGGGACGTTCGGCTCCGTCTTCCTGCTCAGCCAGTTCTTCCAGATCGCACAGGGCCTCGGCCCGCTGGAGGCCGGAGCACGGACGCTGCCGTGGACGGCGATGCCGATGCTCGTCGCGCCGCTCGCCGGCGTGCTGAGCGACCGGATCGGCTCGCGGCCGCTCATGGTCGCCGGCCTGGCGCTGCAGTCCGTCGCGATCTTCTGGCTCGGGCGGACGAGCGCGCCCGACACCCCCTACGGCGAGCTCATCGTGCCGCTCGCGATCGCGGGACTCGGGATGGCGCTCGTCTTCGCCCCCAGCGCGAACGCCGTGCTGTCGTCCGTCCGCCAGACCGAGGCCGGCCAGGCGTCGGGAGCGACCAACGCGATCCGCGAGGTCGGCGGGGTCATGGGCGTCGCGGTACTCGCCGGGGTCTTCGTCGCCCACGGCGGCTACACCGACCCGCAGGCGTTCAGCGACGGTGTCAGCGCCGCGCTGCCGATCGGCGCGGCCGTCCTTGCCGCGGGTGCCTTGGCGGCCCTGCTGGTGCCGGGGCGCCGGCGGGCCGCGGCGCCGGCGGTGGAGGAGCGGGAGGCGATGGTCGCGAGCGCGGCCTGACTCCGGCGGAGCGGGACGCGGCGTAGATTCCTGCGCCGTGTCCCGCCTCCCGCTCGACGACCTGAAGGTCCTGGACCTCACCGCGGCCCGCGCAGGGCCGCAGTGCGTGCGACAGCTGTCCGACTGGGGCGCGGACGTGATCCGCGTCGAGCCGCCGGACCGCCGCCCCACCGACATGGGCGACCGGCGCAACTCCGACTTCCAGAACCTCCACCGCAACAAGCGCTCGCTGACGCTGGACCTCAAGTCCGACGCCGGGCGCGAGCTGTTCCTGCGCCTCGCGGAGCGCACCGACGTCGTGGTCGAGAACATGCGCCCCGCGGTCAAGCACCGCCTCGGCGTCGACTACGACGCGGTCCGCGCGGTGAACCCCCGGGTCGTCTACGCGTCGATCTCGGCCTTCGGGCAGGACGGGCCCGGCTCGCAGCGCGGCGGGGTCGACCAGATCGCCCAGGGCATGGGCGGGCTCATGAGCGTCACCGGCGCCCCCGACGGCGAGCCCGTCCGCGCGGGGTACGCGGTGACCGATCTCGCCGCGGGCCTGCACGCCGCGGTCGGCATCCTCGTGGCGCTGCACGACCGCGACCGCACCGGCGAGGGCGCCTGGGTGCGCACGTCGCTCCTGGAGGCGGCGATCGGCCTGCTCGACTTCCAGGCCGCGCGCTACACGGTCGAGGGCGTCGTGCCGCCGCGGGTGGGCAACCACCACCCCACGCTCGTCCCCATGGGCACGTTCGCGACGGCGGACGGGCACGTGAACATCGCGGCGATCGACGGGCGCATCTGGCTCGAGCTCACGCGCGTGCTCGACCTGCCGGAGCTGCTCGAGGATCCACGGTTCGCGAACGTCGACCTGCGCATGGACCACCGCGACGACGTCAACGCGCTCGTCGCCGCGCGGCTGCGGACCCGCACGACGGCGGCGTGGATCGCCGACCTGGAGGCCGCGGGCGTGCCGGCGGGACCGGTCAACGACGTCGGCGAGGTCTTCGCCGACGCGCAGGTCCAGCACCTGGAGATGGTCCAGCCGGTCGAGCATCCCGAGATGGGCGAGCTGCGCCTCATCGGCAACGCCGCGACGCTGGCCGGGCTTCCGCGGAAGCTGCGCACCGCGGCGCCGGCGGCGGGCGAGCACAACCAGGAGATCCTGGCCGAGCTCGGCCTGTCCCCCACCGACATCGAGCGCCTTCGCGGCGAGGGGGCCTTCTGATGCCCGAGCACCTGCAGGTCGACGACGACGGCGCCGTGACCTGGCTGACGTTCGATCACGTCGCGCGGCGCAACGCGCTGTCGCTCGCGATGTGCCGCTCGCTGCTCGCCGAGCTCGAGCGCATCGAGCGCGACCCCGCGGTCCACGTCGTCGTGCTCCGCGGCGCCGGCGACGACGCGTTCATGTCGGGCGCGGACATCTCCGAGCAGGACAACCCGGAGGCGCCGAGGGTCATCGGGGCCTGGTACGCGGCGCTGGCGGCGATGACCAAGCCGGTCATCGCGATGGTCCACGGGTTCTGCCTCGGCGGCGGGCTGGCCACCGCGCTGGAGGCGGACCTGCGGATCGCCGCCGAGGGCAGCCTCTTCGGGATCCCGGCCGCACGGCTCGGCGTCGGCTACCCGTTCGACGGGGTGCAGCTGCTCGTGGGCCTCGTCGGCCCCGCGGTGGCGGCGGACATCCTCTACACCGGCCGGCGGCTGTCGGCCGAGGAGGCGCTGGCGGCGGGGCTGGTGCAGGAGCTGCTCCCGCGCGCGGAGCTCGAGGACCGGGTCGCCGCGCTGGCGGCGACCATCGCCGGCAACGCCCCGCTCACGATCCGGGCGGCGAAGGCGGCGATCCGCGGCCGCGACCGCGACGAGGTCGCGCGGCTCGTCGCGGAGTGCCGGGCGTCGGAGGACCTCGTCGAGGGCCGCCGCGCCTTCTTCGAGAAGCGCCCGCCGGTCTTCCGCGGCAGGTAGCGGATAGCTTCGCGCGCATGGATCTGCAACTCACCGGCCGCCGCGCGATCGTCACCGGCGCGAGCCGCGGGATCGGGCTCGCCACCGCGCGCGCCCTCGCCGCCGAGGGCGTCGACGTCGCGATCGTCGCCCGCGACCAGGACGCGCTCGACAGGGCCGCCGAGCGCCTCAGCACCGACAGCGGGCGCACGATCGTCCCCGTCGCCGCGGACACCGGCGACGACGCCTCGGTCACCGCGATGGTCGCGCAGGTCGTCGATCGCCTCGGTGGCGTCGACGTCCTCGTCAACTGCGCCGCCCGCCCCAACACCGGCCAGCTCACCGACGACGCGCTGGAGCTGGAGATCAACGTCAAGGTCCGCGGCTACCTGCGCTGCATCCGCGCCGTCGCGCCGCACATGGCGGCGGGGGGCTGGGGCTCGATCGTGAACGTCGCGGGCGTCGCGGCTCGCCGGACCGGCTCGGTCACCGGCACGATCCGCAACGTCGCCGTCGCCGCGCTGACGAAGAACCTGTCCGACGAGCTCGGGCCGCAGGGCATCAACGTCAACGTCGTGCATCCCGCGCTGACGATCACCGAGGTCATGCCCCCGGTCGTGATGAAGGTCGCCGAGGCGAAGGGCATCTCGATCGAGGACGCGGCCGCGGAGCTCGGCAAGGACGTCTCGATCGGCCGGATCATGACCGCCGACGAGGTCGCGGCGGTCATCTGCTTCCTGGCCAGCCCGCGGGCCGTCGCCGTCAACGGCGACCCGGTCCTCGCGAGCGGTGGGTCGAAGGGCTCGGTCTACTACTGACGGGCGCCGTGGCGCAGGCCGTCGACGATGATGCGGATCAACGTCTCGGCCTGCGTCCGCCAGCCCTCGCCGTCGCCGAGGTTCCAGATGCAGCCCATCGCGCGCAGGACGTCCTCCGGCTCGACGTCGGACCGCAGGGTCCCGGCCTCCACACCGGCCTCCAGCAGCCCGCCGATCGCGCCCGTGATCTGCCCGCGCGTCTGTGAGTACAGGTCCGTCTTGGCGTTGACCGCCTTCAGCGCGCCGGCCATCCCGCGCTTGGCGGCCGCATAGGTGACGAAGCGGTCCATCCACTCGGCGAGCGCGACGTCGGGCGGGCTCGTCGCGAGCAGCTCGGACGCGGCGTCGCAGAGGTGCGCGACCTCTGTGCGGTAGGCCGCCTCGACGAGCGAGTCGCGGTTGGGGAAGTTGCGGTACAGCGTCCCGATGCCCACGCCCGCGCGGGCGGCGACGGCCTCGAGGGACACGTCGGTGCCCTCCTCGGCGAACAGCTCTGCGGCGGCCTGCAGGAGGGCCTCGCGGTTGCGCCGGGCGTCGGCGCGCATGGGACGGGCGGTGGTGTCGGTCATGGCTAAGCGGAGGGTTCCTCCACTTGCTGCTACCTTCCCAGGTTCAAGCGGAGGCTTGCTCCGCTTCACAGACTACACCCCGCAAGGGAGAGCACATGGCATCGAAGGTCTGGTTCATCACCGGCACCTCCAAGGGCTTCGGACGCGTCTGGGCCGAGGCGGCGCTCGAGCGCGGCGACAAGGTCGCCGCGACCGCTCGCGACGTCAGCACGCTGGCCGAGCTCGTCGCCCGCCACGGCGACGCCGTCCTGCCGATCGCGCTCGACGTGACCGACCGCGACGCCGACTACGCCGCCGTCGCGGAGGCGCACGACCACTTCGGGCAGCTCGACGTGGTCGTCAACAACGCCGGCTACGGCCTCTTCGGCACGATCGAGGAGGTCTCCGACGAGCAGGCGCGCGAGCAGATCGAGACGAACCTCTTCGGTGCGCTCTGGATCACGAAGGCGGCGCTGCCGCTTATGCGCGAGCAGCGCTCCGGTCACATCATCCAGGTGTCGTCGATCGGCGGCGTCAACGCGTTCCCCGGGCTCGGCCTCTACCACGCCTCCAAGTGGGGCCTGGAGGCGTTCAGCCAGTCGCTGGCCGCCGAGGTCGCGAGCTTCGGCATCAAGGTGACGATCGTCGAGCCCGGCGGCTACAGCACCGACTGGGCGGGTCCCTCCTCGGTCCGGGCCGAGCGCGTGCCGGCCTACGAGGAGCTGTGGGAGCGGGACACGAAGCAGCGCGCCGCGCGGCGGATCGGTCCCGGCGATCCGGACGCCACCGGGCCGGCGATCCTCGAGCTCGTCGACGCCGACGAGCCGCCCCTGCGCGTCTTCTTCGGCAGCGTCGGGCTGGGCATGACGCGCGCGGAGTACGAGAGCCGGATCGCCAACTGGGAGCAGTGGGACGCGCTGGCGCAGAGGGCGCAGGGATGAGCGTCGTGACCACCCCGTTCGGCTTCGAGTCCACGGCGGCCGAGGTCGCCGAGGGCATCGACCTCACGGGCGCGCACGCGATCGTCACCGGTTCGGCATCGGGCATCGGCGTGGAGACCGCGCGCGCGCTCGCGGTCGCCGGTGCGAACGTGACGCTGGCCGTCCGCGACGTCGCGGCCGGGGAGCGCGTCGCGGCGCAGATCGGCCCTCGTGCGCGCGTCGCGCAGCTCGACCTCGCCGACCGGGCCAGCGTCGACGGGTTCGTCGCACGCTGGACCGAGCCGCTGCACCTGCTCGTGAACAACGCGGGCGTGATGGCCATCCAGGATCTGCAGCGCTCACCGGAGGGCTGGGAGCAGCAGTTCGCGACGAACCACCTCGGTCACTTCCGCCTGGCGGTGGGCCTGCACGACGCCCTGGCGGCCGACGGCCGGGCACGGATCGTCGCGGTCAGCTCGAGCGGCCACCTGCGCTCGCCGGTGATCTTCGACGACCTGCACTACCGCTTCCGCGACTACGACCCGTTCGGCGCCTACGGGCAGTCCAAGACGGCGAACGTGCTGTTCGCGGTCGGGGCGACGGAGCGCTGGGCGGCCGACGGGATCACCGCGAACGCGCTGAACCCGGGCGGCATCCAGACGAACCTGCAGCGTCACGTCGGCGGCAGGGAGTACATCGACAGGGTCGTGGCTCAGACGTCGATCCCGATCAAGACCGTCGAGCAGGGCGCCGCCACGTCGGTGTTCCTCGCGACCCGGCCCGAGGTCGAGGGCGTCGGCGGGCGCTACTTCGCCGACTGCAACGAGTCCGAGGTCGTGCAGCGCCGCGAGGACGCCCCGCCCGGCCGGGGCGGGGTCGCCCCCTACGCGCTGGATCCCGGCAACGCCTCGCGCCTCTGGGACGTGAGCCTGGAGCTCATCTCCTAGCCCGGCGCGGGCATGTGGGCCAGGTACCCGCCGTCGACGTTGAGGAGCTGGCCGGTGATGTACGCCGCCTCGCGCGAGGCGAGGTAGCAGATGAGGTCCGCCACGTCCTCCGGCTCGCCCACGCGGCCGAGCAGGACGTGCGGCAGGACCGCCTCCATGAGCCCGGTGTTGTGGCGGATCCGGGTGGACCCGATGAGGCCGGGCGCGACGGCGTTGCAGCGGATGCCTTCGCGCCCGCACTGGGTCGCGACCATCCGCGTGATGGCGATGATCGCGGCCTTCGACGCGGCGTAGGCGCTGCCGATGTTCGCGCCGACGATCGCCTGCTGGGAGCTGATGTTCACGATCGAGCCGCCGCCGGCGGCGCGCATGTGCGGGATCGCGTGCTTGCAGGCGAGGGCGAAGCCGAGCGCGTTGACGTCCATCATCTCGCGCCAGCCGTCGACGTCCATCGACTCGATCGTCGTGTCCGCGGCCATCGCCTCCGGAGAGCGCAGCGCGGCGTTGTTCACGAGCACGTCGAGGCGCCCGAGCCCGTCCACCGTCTCGGCGATGAGCCGTTCGACGTCGGCCGGCTCGCCGAGGTCGAAGGCGATCGCGGTCGCTCCGATCGCGTCCGCGACGGCCTGCGCGCCGGCCGGGTCGATGTCGGCCACGACCACCCGCGCGCCCTCGGCCGCGAGCTTGCGGCACGTCGCCGACCCGATGCCACCGGCGCCGCCGGTGACGATCGCGACCTCCCCGTCGAAGCGCGTGCTCACGCCGCGGGGGGCGTCGCCGCCCAGGGCTCCGGGGTCAGCTGGAACGTGCGCGCCACGTAGGAGACGAGGTGGTAGTAGCCGACCATGAAGACGAGCTCCACGATCTGCGCCTCGTCGTAGCGCTCGCGCAGCCGCGCCCAGGTCTCGTCGCTCACCGTCGCGCTCGCGTGCATCTCGTCGCACACCTGCGCGATGAGGGCGTGGGCCGGATCCGGGAAGTCGCCCGGCTCGCCGCTCCACGTCGCCTGCAGCCAGTCGTCCCCGAGGCCCAGTGGACCCGCGAGGAGCTCGGCGTGGATGCCCCACTCGTAGCCGTTGTCGCAGAGCGCGGCGACGCGGTGGATGACGACCTCGCGCTCCGGCGCGGAGAGCGTCGTCGCCGCGCGCAGCGTGTCGCCCATGTGCTTGAGCGTCTCGAGCATCGCGGGGTTGTGGGCGATCGTGAGGTAGATCGCGGGGGACGTGTCGACCCCCGCGGGACCCTTCGCCATGGTGTCGAGGACCGCCTGGACCTCGGGCGTCGGGGTGACATTCGCGAGCCTTTGCATCGCCGGGACCCTAGAGCCACTCGAGCCAGGCGCCGCCAGGATGCCCGAGGGCGAGCACCCTGCGGGTGGAGCGGCCGCGCCGCAGGGACACCCGCTCGAGGACGCCGAACACGCCCTCGGTGCGGGCGCGCTCGAGCAGCCCGGGCGGGAGCGGCGCCCCCAGCACGCCGCCCGTGGGCCGGTCGCCCATCGGCACGAGCGGGTCGAGGGAGATCCAGTCCAGGTCGCGGCGCCGCCCCAGGTCGGCGATCTCGTCGCGGAACCGCCGCTGCTGCTCCTCGGTGAAGAACACGTTGACGTAGGCGTCCAGGACACACGGATGCACCTCGTCGGGGAGGCCCTCGATGAGCTCGGGCAGCGCGCGCAGGGCATCGGCGCGCACCGTCGTGACCGGATGGGCCGCCGCGTGGTCGGCCGCGCGGTCGAAGCGGCTGAGGGCCTCGGCGACGGGCGGCGTGCAGGCGCGCAGCCACGCGCGCACCGACGGATCGCCGACGTCGAGCGGCTCGGTGTCGACGCCGATGCGCACCGCCACCGCGGGCGGGGTGGCCGGGAGCGGCGGGGTGCGGGGCCCGCGCAGCGTGGTGTGCAGCGTCACGGGAGCGCCGGCGGCGCCGACGACGAGCGGCTCGCCGTCGTCGCGGTCGTAGCTGTAGGCGTAGGCGTCGAGGTGCAGGGCGAAGCCGGCGCCGGTGCCGATGTCGACGAGCGCCAGCGTCCGCCCGGCGTCCGCGGCGACCGCGGCGACGGCGGGCAGGAGGTGCGCGCAGCGGGCCGGCTCGCTCATCTGGTAGCGGTGCGATGCGGCGAGCGCGAGCAGCTCGTCGGCCCGCTCGATGCAGAAGGCCCGCAGCTCGGCGGCGAAGTCCGGCGGCAGCGGCGGCTGCTCCTCCCCGGGCACCGGCAGGACGCGCGCGAGCGGCTCGGGCCGCTCCTGATCCAGGAGCGCCACCACGGCCGCGACGAACAGCAGCGCGGGCAGGCGATCGGGATCGATGCGCGCGGCGAGCGCCAGGAGGTCGGGGTCGTCGCGCAGCGTCGCGAAGAGCGCTCCGGTCAGGCGCCACGACGCCGGCGTGCCCGGGCCGGACCACGCCGTCGCGAGCTGCGCGGCCTGCTCACGGACCGCCATTCACGCCCACCGCCGGATGCCGTCGCCCCCGACCGGGTCCTCGTCCGGTGCCGGGAGCGCACGGATGCGCTCCCGCGCGGCGTCGTCGGCCTCGCGCAGGAGGTCGTAGCGCTCCTGGCCGGCGGGGTAGGCGCCGACGACGGTGAAGCCGTCGCGCGCCGCCGCGCGGCGGTGACCGGTCCCGGCCGGGAGGACGAGCACGTCGCCCTCCGCCACGTCGAACGACTCGCCCTGCGGGCCGCCGAGCTCGAGGGTCGCGCTCCCCGCCACGACCGCGAGCACCTCGTGCGACGTCGAGTGGAAGTGGTGGAAGTCGAAGACACCGTCGGTCCAGGCGCCGCCCCATCCGTGGTCGGCGAGCACGCGCTCGATGTCCTCCACGGGCACGCCCCGGTAGATGAGCACCGGGAACCGCGGGTGGTTGGGGATCGCCGCGTCGCCGCTCGGGGCGTCCCAGGTCTCGAGCTGCATCAGCGCAGCGTGGAGCCCGTGATCGCCGGCTGCCCGGCGCCCAGGAAGAAGATGCCGGGCAGGCCGCGCGTCTCGAACCCCTCGCTCGGGTTGCGCTCGAGCACGCTGCCGGAGATCGCCACCGTGCCGGTGCGGTCGTTGCTCACGAAGAAGACCGCGCCGCCGCCCTCGGCCGCGTGGTTGCCGGTCAGCCGGCTGCCGGTGATCGTGAGCGCCATGCGGTTGCCGTCGTTGTAGATGGCGCCCCCGCTGCCGCCGCCCGGCGTGCCGCCCCGGGCGGGGTTCGCGCCGCTGCCGATCGCGCGGTTGGCGCTGAAGCGACTGCCCGTCACGTTCCACGACACTCCGATGCTGCTCAGCGCACCGCCGTTGCTGCAGACGTTGCCGGTGAAGCGGCTGTCGGCGACCTCCACCGGGAGAGCCTGGAACTGCGACAGCGCGCGCACCGCGCCGCCGCCGATGTCGGGCCCCTGGGGATCGCAGCGGTTGCCGGTGAACGTGGCGCGCTCGATGCGCAGCCGCCCGCCGCGGACGAAGATCGCCCCGCCGCCACCGCCGTCGACCTTCTCGCCGGTGGAGTTGCCCTTCGCGAAGGCGATGTTGCGCACCACGAGCCGCGGCGTCGCCTGGTCCTGGCAGTGCGGGGTCGCCCACACGAGCGAGCGGTCGCACGTGTTCATGTAGAGGATCCGGCGGCGACCCTGGCCGCTGAGCGTGACCTTGCCGCCGCCGTCCAGGACGACGTCGGATCGCGTGTTGAGCACCTTGGCCGTCGCGCGCATCCGGATCGTCACGGGACGCGACCCGCACGAGAACCGGATCGTCCCCCCCGCCCGCACCGCGGCCACGACGGCCGCCGACGTGCAACTGCGCGCCGTGCCCGTGCCGACCGTCCGCGCCTGCGAGGTCCCTGCCCCCGCCCCGGCCGCGAGCGTGACCAGGCACGCCGCGACGCCCACACCACATCGCCTCATCCGGCGATGGTAGGCAGCGCGGCCCGGACGTAGGATCGGTCAGATGTCCAAGTACGTGCTGGACCACCACCTCGGAGGTGAGCGCGCGCGGCTGGCGCTGATGTCGCGCCTGCTGGACCCGATGCACCGCCGGCACG
>Ga0070665_100005933_pt1 | contig 12510 bp, 14 predicted proteins | sample KBSS13metaG_FD_65862 | JGI IMG/M metagenome (GOLD analysis project Ga0070665, IMG submission 65862) | Switchgrass rhizosphere microbial communities from Kellogg Biological Station, Michigan, USA - KBS S1-3 metaG | ecosystem: Host-associated > Plants > Roots > Rhizosphere > Soil ... | reverse complement strand
TGCTGCAGCCCGACATCACCCATGTCGGCGGCATCACCGAGATGCGCAGCGTTGCGGCGCTGGCGGAAGCCTTTTATGCCGACATGCTGCCGCACTCCAAGGAAGGCATGGTCGGCTTTGCCGCGTCGATGCATGTGGCGGCGTCGATCCCCAATTTCCTGGCGCACGAGGTTCCCTCGCTACAGGCCGTCAGCGGCGGGCCGAAGGTGGATCGCAGCCCCTGGGGCAAGGGCTATATCAAAAAGCCGTTTGTGATGACCGACGGCGCGGTGATCCTGAAAGGCAATATCGACGGGCCCGGCCTGGGGGTCGAATTGGACGAGCATCTGGTCGACAATGAGCGCGGCATTCCGGAATGGCAGTTTCCTGAGATGTGGGACAAGGTCGATGGATCGGTGAGGGATCATTGATGCGGCATTTTGCAAACATGGTAGTGGCGATCGCTTGCCTCGCCGCAGTCAGCGCGGCGGCGCAGGCGCAAAGCCCCATGAAGAAAATCGTCTTCCTGGCCGGTCCCAAGGAGCATGGCGCGCCGGGCCGGCATGAATATGAAAAGGACCTGCGCGAACTGGCCTGGTCGCTGGAGCACGCCAGCAATCTGAAGGGCAGCATCAAGACCGTGGTGCTGGTGGGCAAAACGCCCAAAGATTTAAGCCTGCTGCAAGATGCCGATGAAATCGTCATTGACGGCAATGGCGCCTGGCTGAAGACGGAGACCGGCATCCTGTTTCCGCAGGACCAGGACACCGACGGCCGCGTCTATGATCCGCAGACCACCGCCTGGCTGAAAAGCCTGGATGCGCTGATCAAGGAAAAGCATATCGGGCTGACCATCTTCCACTATTCGATGTGGGTCGATAACTGGGTCGGCAAGCGCTATCTGCTGGACTGGTTCGGCGGGCTTTGGCTTCCTTATGCCTCGCACAATCCGGTCGACACCTGGGCGGTGAAGCCGCTACCGGTGAAGCACGCCATCCTGAACGGCGTCCAGCCCTGGAGCTACCGCGAGGAAATGTATTCGCGCTATTTCCTGTTCCACAATCCCAGGCGCACGGAACTGCTGGAGGCGATGCCGGCCAAGCCGGAGAATGGCGGCCCCGATCCGGTGTCCTGGATCTATGAGCGCGGCGATGGTGGCCGCTCCTTCGTGTGGGGCGGGTCGGATTTTCACGACAATATGCACACCGTGGCGGACTATCGGCGGTTTCTGCTGAACGGCATCACCTGGACAGCGGGACTGGATGTGCCCTCCGGTGGCGTCGCGGCTCCGCCACCACCGGAGTTCTGAGGCCTTACAGGTCTCTCATCGCCGAGCGGACATTGCCCAGCTTGCCGCGGACAACCATGTCCATGTCGCTTTCGATTCGCGACATGGCCATGTGGACCGATGCATTGATGCAATGTTCCAATGCGCCGGGCTGGACGTTGGCGGGATTGGCTTTCAGGCAGACCGAGGCGGCAGCATCCTGCAGACGCGCGGCCAGGGTCTTGGCGTCGTCAGGGCGGGACAGGTCCAGGTCGGAATACGAGACCTGGGTGGAGGCTTCGTCAGCTTGGGCGCTGGCGATGCTCAGGGTGAGAAGGGCGGCGGTGGCGATGGTACGCAACATGGGGTGATCTCCTTTTCGACAGCAGTTAAAGGCGTTCATCCCAGTTTGTCTTCGGCGTCTTATCGCAGTGCAATATGATATTGCGCGCGGAAATGCTGGACGTCAACAGGTTTTATTGCACTGCAACATGGCAGAATGATGCTTTTTGGAGCAGCGCGCTTGCTGGTGGTCGAGAACGTCCTAAGCTCGCGCCAACAAGAACAGGAGGGGCGCATGACCGAGACAATCAATCCATCACGGCGCGATGCGATGCAGCAACTGGCGGCCGGTGTGTCGCTGGCGGCGATCAACGCGCCGGCGGCGCAGGCACAAGGCGCAGGCATCGCGGGCGCATCGACGCCGGAAGATTTCGTCCGCCTGCAGAAACAGCTCTCCAACTGGAACCGCTGGGGCGCGAACGACCAGATGGGCGCGGTGAACCTGATCACGCCCGAGAAACGCAAGGCGGCGGCGCGGCTGGTGCGCGAAGGCATGTCCTATTCGATGGCGCGCAATGCCGAGGTCAAGGAGGCGGTGGACAATCCCGCGCCCATCCTGCGCAAGACCACGCGGGTGGGAAAGGGCCAGCCCGGTGTCGGTATCGGCGGCACCAGCGACAATTTCTTTATCTCGTATCACGGCTATGCCCACACCCACATGGATACGATCTGCCACTTTCTCTATGACGGGAAGATGTACAACGGCTACTCGCAGGACGAAGTGACCGAGGACGGCGCGGCCAAGAACAGCATCATCAATTTCAAGAACGGCATCATCACCCGCGGCGTGTTGATGGACATGGCGCAGCACAAGGGCGTGGAATATCTGGAGCCCGGCACCGCGATCTATCCGCAAGACCTGGAAGCGTGGGAGAAGAAAGCCGGCGTCAAAGTCGGCGCGGGCGATGTGATGATCGTGCGCACCGGGCGCTGGGCGCGGCGCGACGCCAAGGGGCCGTGGTCGATCCAGACCGAGGGGCTGGCCGGGCTGCATATGAGTTGCGCGCCCTGGCTGCATGCGCGTGATGTGGCGATCCTGGGCGGCGACGGGGCGCAGGATGTGCTGCCGTCCAAGGTCGAAGGCGTGTCGCAGCCCATCCATGCGCTGGTGATCGTCGCGATGGGCATGCCGATCTTCGACAATTGTGATCTGGAACTGGTGAGCCGCGAGGCGCAAAAGCGCAAGCGCTGGGAGTTCCTGGTCACGGCCTCGCCGGCGGCGGTGCCGGGCGCGACGGGATCGGTGCTCAATCCGATCGCGACATTTTGAGGAGTTCCGTTTGCCGTTTCGGCCACCGGAACAAGCCACGGTGCATAAATAACGGGCCCGGCGCGTTTCAGCGCACGGGCCCGTTATCCACGTGATTTGCTTGACCGCTAGCGGTTGCCGCCCTGCGAGCCCTCGCTACCGCCCTGCGAGCCTTGCTGCCCGCCCTTGTTGGCCTGCTTATCCTTGTCGTTCTGGTCCTGCTGCGTGCCTTGGCGCTGCTGCTGGCCCTGCTGCTGGCCGGGCTTCTGCTGATCCTGCTGGCCTTGCGAACCCTGGTTACGATTCTGGTCGTTTGTCATCTGGCGGTTCCTTTTTTGATGATTCCGTTCGGATTCAACCACCAGATGCGGCGATCGTTCCTTGCAAACGGCGCAACCCGCGCCGATAGGCGCGAACTGGTCGAAAAAAAAGTTCAAAGCGCCGGCCGTCCCAGCAGGCGCGCACGCATTCCGTCAAGGATTGCGGCGGCGGATGGTAGCCGCCCGCTAAGAAGGCTTGGTGACCGATATCACCACGATCCGCTGTGATGGGTCTGCCTTTGCCGGTTTGGCGCTGCCAGTGCTTATGGTCGCGGTCGTATTGACCGTGTTTGGCAAGGTCGCTTTCAGGGCATCGGCAACGATCTTTGCTCTGGCCTGGGCAGTCTTCAGATTCTCGGCATCGCTGCCGGTTGGATCGGTGCGGCCTTCGACGATAACCAGCGCCTTGGCGTTCTGCTTTATGGCCGCAATAGCGGCGGCGATGACGGCCTTGGCCGCGTCATCCAAGGTTGAACCCGTCTTGAAAGAAACGGTCCAGCTTGTCGCGGCGGCAGATGCGGGAGCCGGGATATCGGGTGATTTGGGCGGCGAGCCCGCGACATCGGCCGGATTGAGCGGGCGCACCGACTTGTTGAAGTCCATCGCGATCTGCTGGGATTTGCCCAGTTGTTCCAACGTCAGCGCGCCGCAAAGCGATTTCAGATAGGGATTGCCTATAGTGGACATGTCGTCGTTGTTCCCCGCGCCGCCAACCGATGACAATGGCGCGGTACCCGATCGTGTATTGGCGGTTCGCGTGGTGTCACCGGCATTGATACAGACGGTGGCCAGATTCAGGGCAGGATTCAGGTCGAGATTGAAGTAGTCCTCGTTCATGCGCGCCAGCGCTACGGCGGCCACGGCGGATGTGCTTGATGAGCTTGCGTTGGAGGTTGAGCCAGATCCGGAAGTCGAGCCAGGTGAAGGCCCGCCGGACGCGCCGCTGTCTGCCGCTCCACCCGAATTTGGCGCAGCGCCGGCCGGCTTTGAACCGCCGGATCCCGCTGTCGCGCCGCCTGCCGCCGTGGCCGTCTTCGCGGGCTGGCTGTCTCCGGCCTGGCCGGCGCCGGTGTCCGAACCCGTGTTCGTGGTGCTTTGCACGGCGTTGTTGGGCGCACTGATATTGATGGTGGGCGCCGAAACGGTGTTCGCATGATTGCTGGCGACGCCGGCTATATCCTGGCCCAGGAACAGGGTGGTCATCAGTTGGCCGTAGCGTGTCTCGAGCAAGGCATAGGCATCCGCGCCAAGCGCGCCATTCGCATAGGCCTCGCATGCCCGGTAAAGACCATCACGCAGGCCAAGCAGAGCTGTCGAGCGGCCGGCCAGCTCCAGGACCGCTTCGGAGGCCCCGGACGACATGCTCGCGCCCGCCGTCACTGTGCCATCGCCTCCTTTGCCTTCCAGGGCGAGAACGGCCTGGATTGCCTTGGCCGTGTCGGGCGGCGGCTCGGTGCACACCACGTAATCATCCGAACCCAAACGCTTTCTGTGCATCACAATGCGGGCATCGGCGGTCGTGATGGTCAGATCGACATCTTTCATCTTCACGCCGCTGGCATAAGTCCGGCCCACATCGTCTTCCAAGGTGGCGCAGCCGTACAATCCGGCCAACAGGATGGCGAGGCTGGCGAATTTCCATCGTCCAGTCGTGCGGTATCGTTTGCAGCTCGCCATTTGGATAACCGCCCCTCTTCGTTCCGCGGAATCGCGGTCCGGCAACGCTGATAGAATGTCAGAATTTCACTACGGGTGGGAAAACAGTGCAGCCAACACAACCTCACTGCACGGATATCGTGAGCGATAACATGGATTCATATTCGGTGCACGTGCTTTTGAAAAATGTGCGTGCTATTTCATTCGATCTGCGTGACGATTTTGTCGGCTGATATTTCTTCGACATCGCGCGGCCTGGTTCTCGACAAATTGTCATTTTGGGGGACACGATGAAGCGCTCCTGGCCTTTCATGATTTTCCTGACACGTGCGCCGGCCCTCATCACGGTGGCGACTGTGATTGGCCTGACGCTTCCGCCGCAGACCGCCGATATGCTGGCCGGCCTGTCGGAAAGCTTTTGGCCGTCAGCCGCTTTTTGTTTTGCGACGCTGTTTTTGTGCTTCAATCTGTGGCACTGGTCGCGCGCGGCGCTTTCCGCTCGGTTCGAATTGCGAGATACCGATGCCGATCGGCACGCAAGAACCACCACGCTCAGTGCGCGGCATCACGAGACGATTTCACTTCGACCGCTGAATCTGTTGCCCAGGTTTTATTTTGGCGCCTGCGCCGTTGCCGGGGTGGGTGAGGCGCTGCTGAGCGACCAGTGGCTTGTGGCGTCGATCCTGGCCGCCATGTCTGTTGTCCTCTATGGCGTGCTGCAAAAACGGGCTTCGTTCGAGAAAGGCATATGGGTCTTCCAGCAGTTCCTTCCGACCAGCGCAAAGCCGCCGCCGGCCTGTCCGGTGAATATTTTTTCCTATCTCCGGGAAACGACCATGCGGCTGTTGCGCTATTCGCCCTGGGGACCGTATCCCGCTGGCGCGGGGCTCGTGCTCGCCATTCTTGGATTCCTCTGGGGCGCGCTGGGAATCTTCATTCCCGACACTGGGCTATGGGTGGCGTTTCCCGAACTCGTGGGACGGCATTTCCCCGGCCCGTCAGCGGCGCTGCTTTTTCTAGGCTTCATCACCGGCCCACTGACTCTTCTGACTTTCCTGTTTGTCGAGTGCGGCAAGAATCCGAAAGTCATCTTCTTCCGGCTGCCGGTACGCTGGACACCGGTTCTAGTGCTGCTGGGATCGATCATATGCCTGACGCCGGTGGCTGTCCGCCTGCATGCCGTAAGGATCGCGGATCCCAAAAATGCGATGGCAGTCGACGATCGCCCGGAATTGGATGCCTATCTCAGACAGTGGGCCGCCAACTGTGTTTCGCCTGATGCCACGTCCATTCATCCTATCATTGTCGCCGTGTCGGGCGGCGCGGCGCGGGCTGGCCTTTGGTCCGCCCGCGTTCTGATCGCGGTCGATGAGGCCGTGGCAAACTCTCAGCAGCGTAACGCAAGCATCTTTGCCATCAGTTCCGTCTCGGGCGGATCGGTGGGCGCCGCGACCTATCTTGCCATGCGCAAGGACACCTCGGGGAATGTTTGCTCGCTTCCGGGGCAACTCGCCTCGGAGGTGCTGCGGCGGCGGGACGAAGCCGTGCGAGAAAGCCTGCGAAAGGATGCCCTGGGGCCGTTGCTGGCGGGCGCCCTGTTCGGCGACACGCCGCGAGCCTTGCTGGGTGGATTTGAATTGCTATCGGGTCAACGCACGCTTCCTCGCGGCGGTGACCGCGCGGAAGCACTGGAGCGCGCGTTTGAAAATAGCTGGTCCGGGGCGATTGATGAGTTGTCCAAGATCAAGGGCTTGCCGAGGCAATCGACATCCTTTGATCAGAGTTTCCTGTCGCTTTATTTTGATGCAAGGAAACAGGTGTCCAACGTTCCGCTCTGGTTGGCCAACGGCACCGACAGCCAGAATGGAGAGCGGCTTATCACCAGTCCTTTCCGCCTCAATCCCGATACCTTCCTGGGCGCCAAGGATGTCCTGGCGCTGCTCCAAAGCGATATTCCGATCTCCACGGCGATCGATAATACCGCGCGCTTTCCCTACCTCAGTCCGGACGGCGAATTACAACCGCTTTTCAAGGTCGAAGATGAAAAGCCGACACAGATCATAGACGGAGGCTATTTCGAGAATGAGGGGATGGAAACCGCGCTGGAACTGGCGCACTACCTGCAGACCACCAAGGCTTTGGACGGAAAATACAAAATAGAGCCGATCATCGTGGAGGCGACGGCCGATGCCGATAAGGGCGTTAAGGACAGCCAGATCGTGCGATGCGGTTCGGTGTTCAAGGATGATCCCAAACGCTCGGATGGGGGCGACCGCCCCAGCCAACTCTTTGCGCCCCTGTCGGGCCTGTACAGCGTCCGGGCGGGGCATTCGGGACTTTCGCTTCGCCGCGCCCGCGCCGAATTCTGCCAGAGAGGGCAGACCGGCGATGCTCCGGCCCGAGATCAGGCCTTCTTTCATTTTTATCTCTATCGTCCGGACGGGGAGGACGTCCCTTTGAACTGGGTCCTGTCCAAGCACATCGCCAATTACATATGGTTACAGGCGCTGCACAACTGTGCAAACCATTCCGAACTTGCCGCGTTGAAGCGTGTTTTGGACCCTCATCGCTGATCCAGCCGTGCGTCCCGTTAGCCCTCGGCCTTTCCCCGCGCTATGCTGGGCGTGCCGAGCCCCAGGGTTCAGGCAAAGCAAAATTTTGAACAACAAAGGGGACCAGGACGATGCTTCACAGGGTGACCGTTTCGATTTTCGCCGCCGCGCTGCTGGTTCCGGCGGCCTTCTCATCCGTGGCTTGGGCGCAGACGCCGCTGCGGGCCACGCCGCCGGAGGGATTCAAATATCTCTCGGCCAAGGATGTCGAGGCGCTGACCGACAAGCCGGGGCCTGGCGTCAAGACCTCGTTCCCGGTCGATCATGAGGATTACGACGTCGAATATGCCCAGCGCAGCGACAAGGGCAACGAGCCGGAAGTGCACATGCACCGCACACACTACATCCAGGTCTTGTCGGGCGAGTCGATCCTGACCTATGGCGGCACCGTCACCAATGCGCGCGAGACCGGACCGGGACAGATCCGCGGCGACGCGATTTCCGGCGGCACCAGCATCACCATCCGCGCGGGCGACTTTTTGCAGATACCCGCTGGCATGCCGCATCTGTTCGCGGTGACGGGCGCGAACAGCAAATTCCGGTATGTCGTGTTCAACGCGCGTCAATAAGGGCGCTACGGCGCCTTCGATGCCATATAGGCCGCGACGTTGAGGATATCGGCGTCCGACAGTTTGCCGACGATGTCTTTCATCTTGCCCAGCGCCGCGCCTTTGCGCACGCCGCTCCTCATGTCGGCCAGTTGGCGGATCAGGTAATAGGCGCTGCGGCCGGCCAGGCGCGGCGCGTCCTCATGGCCGCGATAATCATCGCCGTGGCATGAGCCGCAGGTGCGCATCTGGCCGCGATTGCCCATCGCCACGGTGCGGCCCTTGGCCAGCGATCCCATCGGCACATAATCGACAAAGCCGACATGGTCGTTGCGCAGCTCGACCTCGTCATTCTCGGCGATCTCATAGATCATGTCGGGCGCGACCGGCACGGTCTGCGCCCCCTTGTCAAAGAAGCGCGCGCCGCCTGCGCCGACATGGTTGGCGGGGGCGCGGCTGGTCTCCACCACCCGGATCCATTTCTGCTGCGCGCGGGGGATGTGCGCGAAATACTGGGCGGCCTCGCGCAATTCCTTTTCGCTGATGTCCAGCGCCATCTCGATCATGGCGGGGGCGCGGATATTGGTACGCTCGCCGTCGCGGAAGGCGTGCATCTGCGCCACGATGTAATCGGCGGTCAGTCCGGAGATGCTGGCCGATTCCGGATGGCCGTTGCCGTTGGGCAGATGGCACAGGGTGCAGGCAATCACATGGGGAGCGCGGCCGTGACCCACGATCTGGGGCAGCGGCGCATGCTCCTTGGGAAACCAGTCGGGCGGGCCGAAGCCATCGCCGATCTGGCGCATGGTCAGCTTCACGGAGGGATCGGCGCCGGTGGCGGTGAAAGTCTCGGTGGGGGAAGGGCGGGGCAGGTTGGTGGGACCGACCGGATAGGCCCAGGAGAAGGCCGCCGGCGGCTGCGCCATCTGGGGCGCGATATCGCGCGCGGTGGAGCCGGCGGCAAAGGCCGGTTTGGCGGCATCCTGGGCGTGGGCGCCGCTGATGGCCAATAGCGGCGCGAACGCCCATGCGGCAATACCCGCGGCGAATGGAATTTTGGTCATGCTCTCCCCGATGATTCCCTAGGTTTTTTGTTGGATAGACCTTAGGGCCTGATTTTGCCGGATGGAAGGAGGGTTCGGAAACCACAATGGTCCAAGGGTTGCACAACCGGTTTTGCGCCCCATCTGCTGATATGTGGCCAAAAGGAATCCCGCCATGACCATGAGGACGCCTGGTCCCGATCATCCGATCACGATTACCCCGACAGGCGCGCGGGTGGTCGTCACCGTCGCCGGCCGGGTGGTCGCAGACAGCAAGAATGTGCTGACCTTGAAAGAGGCGTCCTATCCCGCCGTCCACTACATCCCGCGCGCGGATGTGGACATGTCATTGCTCGCGCCCACCGATCACCGGACCTATTGTCCCTATAAGGGCGATTGCAATTATTACAGCATTCCTGTGGGCGGTGAGCGCGCCAACAATGCGGTGTGGACGTACGAGAGTCCCTATCCCGCGGTGGCGGCGATCCAGGATCACCTGGCGTTCTATCCCAGCCGCGTCGGTGCGATTGAGATCAAAGCCGAATAGATATTATGCCTGTGGCTGACCCGCGAGCTCGGCTTTCAAGGCATGATGTGGCTGGGCGCGGGCGTGTTGGTCAGCGGCGCGGCGAGGATTTGGACATGACGGGCCGATCTCTAGGCCTGTTTCAAGAGCTCCCAGAATTCCTGCCGGTCATTGGTGCGTGGGAAGGCTTCGTCAGGGACCGGCCTTCCCAGGAAAGCACACAGCGGCTCCCAGCCTTCCTTCACCTGATAGACCAGCAAACGGTCTGCGGGGATCGCTGCCTTGACCGCTTCATTATGGGCGATGAACCCTTTGATCAGTCCGTCGCGATCCAGCCCGCTGGGGAATCCCGACTTGGCGATCACGCCATAGGCCATGTCGAGCCAAGCGCGCTTTTCGGGCGGGGCCATCTGTCGTCCGGCCATCGCCGTATAGATGGTTTGGCCGAAGCTGTCGGCCCAGGTTTCGGGATCGCGATGGGTCAGGACGAATTTGGCGTCCGGATAGGCGTGCGCCAATTCGCGGAAGAAGCCCGCGGTCGGCCAGTCCACCGCGCTGCCGAAGCCGTCATAGACCGCGGGCCAATCGGCGTCGCCATCCAGCGCCGCTGTCCATAGCGGCACCTGTGCGGGCATGTTTGTGATCACCGCTTCCATATGATGGCAGGGGCCAAGGCCCAGCCGGTTGATCGCGATCTTCAAGGAAAATGTGCCGGTGCGCCCGACACCCGCGCCGATGACCTGCATGGCGTGCCCCCATTCGTCCCCGAGGCCGACTATAGGAGGGCGTCCGAAGGCGGGCAATCCATGCCCAAGCGCCTGTGCGGCCGGTCGGGAGCGGAAGATTGGGAAGCTCAGCGGGCTTGAGGGTCGGGACAGGTGTTCCTGTCACCGTCCGGCCATCAACACCGGCCATAAAACAAATAGCAAACCACCGGGACGCCGGCAAATTTGACAAGTTCGCTGCAAGCTCAAATAAGCCTCGCCGATGAACCCTGACACGCCCCTCTATCACGGCACGCGCGCCGATCTTCAGCCCGGCGACCTGATCGCGCCCGGCTACAGTTCCAACTATGGCAACCGCCTCAAGGCGAATTTCGTCTATCTGAGCGCCACGCTCGAGGCGGCCATATGGGGGGCCGAGCTTGCCGCCGGTGAGGGCCGCGAACGCATCTATATCGTCGAGCCGACCGGTCCTATCGAGGACGATCCCAACCTAACGGACAAGAAATTCCCCGGCAATCCGACCAAATCCTACCGCTCGCGCCATCCGTTGCGCGTTACGGGCGAGGTGATGCAATGGCAAGGCCATAGTCCCGAAGCGTTGAAGGCGATGCGGGACCACATTGCGGAGCTCAAGCGGCAGGGTATCGAGGCCATCAACGAGTGATCCGGCAGACGGAGCTTTATTTCCGGATGCGCCGCGCGATCATTCCATCCACCGACCACGGCCCCGCGCCGCACAGCATCAGGGCCAGGATGCAGGCGATATAGAGCAGGTCGGTCTCGTAGCCCGGCTGGCCGAAATGCGCGCCCATCGCATCCACCGATTGCAGCTTGATGGAGCTGAAACCGTTGGGCAGGTGCACGGTGAATATGGCGACCAGCAGCACGACCAGCGAGGGGATGCTGACCAGGGTGACCAAAGCACCCACCAAAAACGCCGCGCCGCCGAATATCTCCAGCAGGATTGTCGCCCAGGAGAACAGGGCCGCAAACGGCACGCCCAGCGCCCCCAGAATATGGGTGAAATTGTCAGGCCCGCGCGCCAGCTTGGCCAGGCCATGCGACAGGAAACCGAAACCGACCATCAGGCGCAGCAGCAACGGAGCCCAGCGGGCATGGCTGTCCGCGATGCCGGGAAATAGAAATCGCAAGCAACCCTCGGGCTGTTCTTCCCGGGCCAGTTCGCGGTGCTGTGCTGGCGGTTACAGCCCTATTGGAAATACCAGTTGCCGTCTTCATAGCGGCAGGCCGATCCGCTGCGGCGCAGGCGCCGGCCGTCGCGATAGGTGGTCGAGGTCCAGTCGCGGCAGGTGTAATTGTCGCGGCGATATTCGCGCGTCGGCGTGAAATGGCCATAGTCGCGGTCTTCCTGGCTGCGCCAGTCGTAGCGGCGCCCCACCGGGCCCTCCAAGCCGCGCTGATAGGTCGGCTCGGCATATTGGCGGTCGTCGCAATCCACGTCCTTGGTCAGGGCATAGCCGGCGACGGCGCCCAGCAGCACGCCGGCGATGGTGCCGCCGGTGCGGCTGCCGCGACCTGCGACCTGGTTGCCCAAAAGGCCGCCGGCGGCCGCGCCGATGGCGGCGTTGGTCCCTTGTCTGTTTGACGTGTCGCGCTGGCAGTCGCGATAGTCGCGGGCATAGCCCGGCGCATAAGGGCGGTCGTCATAATAGCCGCCGCGGCGGCCATAATCCGGTTGCGCCGATGCCGCTTGCGGGGCAAGTAGCGCGATACCGGCTATCGCAAGAAGATAGCGTTTCATCTCGTGTCTCTTGGGTGTTGCGCTCCGTCCAGCAAACGTGGCGGAACCTTGTTGGTTCCCGCTGTTCCTTCCTGAACGCCAGATAACCCGTCCCGTCAGACGCGGTTCATAGCCATCCCGTCATTCTCGCTCCCAAGTTGGGGCTTTCCCCGAAAACCAGTGGAGTAGAGAATCATGAAAACCATCCTGAAAATCGCCTTGGCCAGCGGCGCGTTGCTGGCCGCGGCCGCCGTCCCCGCTTCGGCGCAGGGCTTCGGGTTCGGCTTCAGCACCGGCAACGGCCACGATCGTGTCAGCGGTTATTACAGCGATTACGGCCGCGACTATGGCGATCGCTATCACTATGGCACTTACAACCGCCCTTACTATGGGGGTTATGGCTATGGCGGCTATGGCTGGCGCCATCACCGCGATTGGGATGACCGTGGCTGGCATCGCGGCTGGCGTCATCACTATCGCGACTGGGACTAACACCAGATAA
>Ga0070665_100005932_pt1 | contig 12510 bp, 15 predicted proteins | sample KBSS13metaG_FD_65862 | JGI IMG/M metagenome (GOLD analysis project Ga0070665, IMG submission 65862) | Switchgrass rhizosphere microbial communities from Kellogg Biological Station, Michigan, USA - KBS S1-3 metaG | ecosystem: Host-associated > Plants > Roots > Rhizosphere > Soil ... | reverse complement strand
GGCCATTGAAGGCGACTGGGATGCCGACACTCTTAAGAGCAATATGTTCGAGATGGAATGGCCGCCCAAATCCGGGAAGCATCAGAAATTTCCCGAACTTGACCGCGCGGGTTGGTTTAAAATCAACCAGGCGCATACGAAGATTTTGAAAGGGCAAGCGGTGTTTCTCGACCGCCTGCTGAGAGTGGTAGCCCAGGAATAAGCAGACGGGCCGGTTTCAAACCCCGCCTGAAAAAGGCGGGGTTCATGCTGTTAATGCGCCGGATCACTCGTCCTCGTCCTCGCCTTCCTCGGCTTCGACATTGACGACAGACTTGGCAATTCCCGTGAGCGTCTTGTCTGTGTTCTTTTCTTCCTGCAGCGTGGCTTCGAGGAGTTCGACTGCCCCCTCGTAACCGAGCTCTTCCGCCCATGTAGCCAAGGTGCCGTAGCGCGAAATCTCGTAATGCTCCACGGCCTGCGCCGCAGCGAGAAGGCCTGCATCGAGCGCCGGCATTCCCTTGAAGTCCGTCATGATCTCGGACCCCTCTTCTGTAATGCCGTTAATCGCCGCGCAGGTTTTGCCCCGCGCCGGCTTGCCGATGATTTTGAACACGCGGTCAAGGCGCTTTACTTGGCCTTTGGTTTCACGCTCATGCTGAACAAAGGCCGCCCGAAGTTCTTTAGACTGCGCGGCCTTGGCCATCTTCGGTAGTGTCTTCAGGATTTTGTTTTCAGCGAAATAAATGTCCTTCATGGTCTCGTAAAACAGGTCTTCAAGCTTCTTCGATTTCTTAGCCACGGAGCGCTCCCTTGATAATGGCGAACAAACAACAATCAGGGAACGGGCCAGTTCCAAATAACGGAATGCTCGCTGGACGGGTGTCGGCGCCACGGACAATTCCATCAGTTCCCAATTGCCATTTATTCGCAAGGGAGTGAGGAAGCCTTTGAAAAGCGGGGAGCTTGATTCGGAACGCGACGAGGTGATCGTGTGATATCACCCTCGCCTACAGGCTTCTGACGACGGCGATCCCGGCCCAGAGGCGAGGAACTTTGTTCCACACGGCAGGTTTTCTCGATCTTCAAGCGTCGTCAAGCGCGGTTGGCCGCTGTACGCAAACGGCGGTGAAGATCCCAAGCTGGCTGCGAATGGTTTGAGCTAATTCAACCAGAAAATGGCGCTCCGAATCGTCCTTGAGCGCGTGAACTGCATCGAACCTCAGACCATCGAAGCAGTAATCGCGCAACCACATTAGCGCATTGGCGATGAGGAATTGTCGGACGGACTGGCCGTCCCTCCCTTCGAGATTGACGGCGGGACCCCAGCCCCTCGAATGCCGATTGGTGAAGAAGCTCTCGGCATAGCTGTGCAGGAAATTAAGCTGTGGCCCAAAATGATTGTACACGACATCGAGGTAGACCATCATGTTGCGATCGTGTGCCGCCCTGATCAATTGGTTTAGATCTTCAGGTCGCCCGTACCTATCATTTTGGGGCATTGAGCAGGACACAGTCATAACCCCAGTTGTGACGACCCGGCACGTCGTGGACCGGCATCAGCTCGATAGCAGTGATGCCGAGGTCCCGAAGATAGTCCAACCTCTTCTCCACACCGGCGTAAGTTCCCTCGTTTGAAAAAGTGCCCACGTGCAGTTCGTAGATGACGACTTCCGTCCACGATCGTCCCGAATACTGGACCGCATCGCGCAGCGCCGCGGTATCGACGACCTCGCTGGGGGCGCCGACGTCGTCCGGCTGGAAGTATGAGGCGGGGTCTGGAACAATCAGCTGCCCATCAATCGTGAAGTGATAGCGGGTGCCGACCCGAGCGGTCGGGCTTACCAGCTTATGCCACCCCTCGCTGTCATGCGGCATGGGCCGGGGTGGGAAGGTCGCTTCCAGCAGCTCGACGGACACCTTCGACAATCTGCGGCCCGCTTCGCCGCACCTCGTCGGCGACGCCTTTATTCCCCATCTCCGGCGGCTCCAGTTCCCGCGCGCTCCGTCCATGCGACTGTTCTTTCGCCGATAGGTCCAGTTGAGCTCCCGGCGCGAAGCACCTTGGCCGTGCGTCAAACCGACAAATGCAGGTTCTCCGGGCCGCCGGGGAAGGTCGTCGCTTTTTCGCGAAGCCGCGGCAAACTAACCCCCCTCCCGATAGACAGTTCCTACGGCTCCCCGGACTCAGGAACAATCTCAATAGTTGCGACGTTCGTACCACGTACACGAGTGCCCGCACGTCTCATGAGCTCCATCAACAAAAAGGCTTTTCACATCGAGGAGGTCCAACCCTCCATTGATTGTGGTCGCTTTGCGATCAAACGCATCGTGGGCGAGCCTGTCGAAGTCAGCGCAGACATCTATCGTGACGGCTATAATGTCATCGCCGCCGATTTGATATGGCGTCGCGTGGCGGACAACGAGTGGCGGCGCACCCGCATGTCACCGGAAGGCAATGACCGCTGGGTCGGCTCCTTCGTTCCGGATAAGACCGGTCGGTACAATTATGCGATCGAGGCATGGACCGACGAATTCGCAACCTGGCGCCACGGCTTTGAACAGAAGCGCAAAGTCAACGTCGCGACAGATCTTGACGCGATGGAAGGCGCCTCGCTGCTCACGCACGCGGTCGGTGGCTGCAAACAAACGACCGCCAAGATTGCGAGTGCGTGCCAAGCTTTTTTGGAAACAGGAAAGCCAGAGACGCTGCTGTGCGACGAGCTGAAGCAAGCGATGGTATCAGGGCAGCTGCGTGGAGATTTGACCCGATCCGCGCTGCTCAAGCTCGTCGTTGAACGGCCAGAAGCAGCATACAGTTCTTGGTATGAAATGGTGCCGCGGAGCCAAAGTCCTGATGCTGGACGGCACGGCACGTGGGATGACTGCATTCAGCGGATCCCTGACATCCAGGCTATGGGCTTCGATGTCGTCTATTTGACTCCAATTCATCCGATAGGTCTCACAAATCGAAAAGGACGGAATAATTCTCTAAAAGCAAACCAAGATGATCCGGGCAGCTTCTACGCCATCGGTTCTCCGGATGGCGGCCACGACGCCGTCCATCCGCAGCTGGGCAGCTTGAGTGATTTTCGCAGATTTGTTTCGGCGTGCAAGGCCAGCGGCATGGAAGTCGCACTCGACTTCGCCGTTCAATGCTCGGCAGACCATCCCTGGCTCAAACAGCATCCGGAATGGTTCAAGCGCCGGCCCGACGGCTCGATCAAATATGCGGAGAACCCGCCGAAGAAGTACGAAGATATCGTAAATGTCGACTTCGAGTCGAAAGACGCCGAGGGACTATACCGGGCCTTGCGCGATGTCGTGCTCTTCTGGGTCTCGCAAGGAGTCAAAATCTTTCGCGTCGATAATCCGCACACCAAGCCGTTCCGGTTCTGGGAATGGTTGATTGATCAGGTGCAGGGCCACGATCCCGACGTGATTTTCCTTTCGGAAGCCTTTACACGTCCGAAGGTCATGAAAGGGCTTGCCAAACTCGGCTTCACCCAATCCTACACTTACTTCACCTGGCGAACGGAACGGTGGGAAATCGAGCAATATGTAAATGAGCTCGCCGGCTACCCCGAGCGGGAGTTCTATCGGCCCAACTTCTTTGTCAGCACGCCCGATATCCTGCCGTTTCACCTCCAGAGCGGCGAGCCCTGGATCTTCAAGACACGGGTTGCGTTGGCCGCAACATTGTCCAGCAACTATGGCATCTATAACGGATTTGAGCTTCTCGAGCATGAGCCGATACCCGGTCGGGAAGAGTATCTCAATTCTGAAAAATACGAGCTAAAGACCCGCGAGTGGAACAAGCCGGGCAACATTAAGCCATACATCGCGGAGATCAATCGTATCCGGCGCGAGAATCCTGCTCTTCAGCAGACCTGCGCGATCCGCTTCCTGCCCGTGGAAGACAACTCAGTCATCGCCTATGTCAAGCATTCACCGGACCAGACAAATGTCGTCGTTGTCGTTATCGCGCTGACTGGGCACTTCCACGAATTCTGGCTTTCGCTCAGCGATGTGCAGCTTCGCGTCGGCAATGGCGACCTGAAACCTGTGGTCGCGCTCGAAAATTTGAAGTCCGGCCCCACTTCTCCCCTCGCCTATGGCGGCGTCCGCCTTTGGATCGATCCGGTTCACGATCCCGTCCTGTTTTTCCGGTGCCTAGGCTGAAGCGTCATGAACATTATCCATGAAGACCTTGCATTCCCCGAACTTCCAGAAGGTTCTTCATGGGCATCGAACAGCGAGGTTACGACAGCGCTGGAAGACCGTTTTCTACCGGCCTATCTCGCCCGCGCCAGATGGTTTCCCAGTAATACTGCAAGCCGGATTAAACCCAGAATCATAGCGCGCCTCCCCTTCACGGACGACTCGACCGTTTTCCTGATCGTAGAGGCCAATCAGCAGCAGTATCTCCTGCCACTACGGACCGATTGGTCCGTCGAGGCGGGTCCAGACCTGCACCAATCGATCGTCGCCGGGTTGCATCAGGAGAAGCGCGATGGGCTGCTGCGGGATGTCGCGACCGATCCGGCCTTCATCCGAAGCCTCCTTGAGTTCCTTCGTCGCGAGGCTTCGCTTGCGGGATCGGGCTGGCGGCTGGATTTCACGCCTACGAGCAAACTCGGAAGTCAGCCTCCAGATGCGCCATTGCGAATTCGCGCCATTCACGGCGAGCAATCGAACAGTACGGCTCTGGTCGGTCAACAATATGTCGTGAAGCTATATCGTCACATCGAGGCGGGTGCGATCCCTGAGGTCGAGATGGGGCATTTTTTGACGGAAGAAGCAGATTTCGCCCATACGCCTGCGCTGCTCGGGCATCTCAAGGTAACGTACGGTTCCGAGACCTACGCGCTCGGCGTCGTACATTCATTCGTGCCCAACAGCGGCGATGCCTGGGCTTGGTCGGCGGATCGCCTGCGCATCTACCTTGAGTCGGTATCGGAAGGCTCAGAGGATCGTGACAAGGCCATCACCGTTCGACGCGATTATCTTCAGTGGGTACGGCGTCTGGGGTGCCGGGTTGCGGAGATGCACCGCGCATTGGCAGCCCGCGACCAGCTCGCCGACTTCAAACCCGAGCCCATCGATGAGGGCGATATCGCGTTCTGGGTGCGCGATATCAAGAAGAGAGCGAACAGCATTTTCGAGAAGCTGAAGGCATCCTCATCGAACCCGCTTGATCGAGCGCTTTCGGAGCGTCTGGTCTGCTTCGAGCCGGAATTATCGGCCTATGCGACCAACCTTATCCGCCCTTCGATTGGGCGATGCAAGATTCGGCATCACGGCGATTTACACTTGGGCCAAGTGCTGGTGGCCGGCGATGACGCAGTTATCATTGATTTCGAGGGCGAGCCCAGCCGGCCGGTGGCTGAACGGAGACGGAAAGCGCCTGCCGCACGCGACGTCGCAGGCGTGTTGCGCTCGTTCGACTATGCCGCCATGTCATTTAGTCAGCAGAGACGCGACTCCAGCGAGCTCGCTCCCGCAACATCGCGGTCCCTGTTGGCCTGGCGCGAACAATCCACCGAGGGTTTTCTCAGCGCCTATCAAGAAGCGATGGGAACCTCAGTGTTGTGGCCAGATCGCGCTGGCGAAGCGAAGGCGATGTTGAACTTCTTCCTGCTAGAGAAGGCGCTGTATGAGGTCGAATACGAGCTCATGTACCGACCAACATGGGTTTCAATACCGTTGCGAGGTGTCCTGCGAATTTTTGAGGAAGGAGGCATGCCAACGGCGTGTCCATAAGCTCTGCCCGAGGGGCAGGCGCGCGAGAGTTATCGGTCATCGTTCTCATCATTTGGGTTCAGATGTAGTTTGGTCTTATCTTCCTCGTACGAGATGATGAGAGCGGTGAGAGCCTCGCGCATTAGCTCGTCGGTCGACTCCTCTACCATTTTCCGACACTTTTCTATCTGACAGTTCAGTTCGTCGCATAAGTCGCACATGGCATCTCCTTGCCGAAATGCCCCTCGCCCTCTCTGGGTATGGCGTGCGTTTCAATGCGCTTCGCGTTGCCGTGTTTCATAACTTTTCCGCGTCTATGATGGAACCAGATCACGGCCGTTCAGGTGTCCTCTGCTTGCAGCCGTTGTGTATTCCCAACGCCTCTGAATACTGTGCTCACACATTGCCGTTCTGATGGTGTGATTCTCAAGCCTTAGCAACTCTCTTCGCCGAAGTGCGTTGTGATACGGCACGCGCCGGGTGACAAACCGGGACGAAATGGGGATGTTTTCTGGTGCTGTCCGCGACATCAACGCATTGATACGCGCTAACAACTAACCCGTTCTCGGCCGTGCAACCCTGTCCTGGTCACCGGATTCTCACTCGACTTCCGATTGACCGGGAGTGCGTGCGGTCGGTGAGCTCGACCAGAAGTCAACTTGGCTCGCCACAATCTTGATGGAAAGGCAGTCCGAGCGCCTGACCGACTATCCAGACGTCCAAGCACAGATGAAGGTGCACCTGTGGGAAACCGAAGGACAGTTGAAGCGGCTGGATGAATGCCTGTCGTCTCTGGGTGAAACCGCTCGGCCCTCAAGGATACCGCGCAGTCCTTATGGGAAACATGATGGCGATGGCACATTCGGTTGTGCGGGAGACGAAATCCTCAAGAATACCTTCGCCAACAATGCTTTCGAAAACTTCGCGATCGCTGCATACGAGTCGCTGCTCGTGTTGTGCGGACCTGCCGGCGCGGGGACACCGCGAAGCCGCTCCTGGAGCAATCCTTGAAGGAAGAAGAGGCTATGGCCGCGTGGGTCGATCAGAATGTTGAAAAGTCACCCTAGCTTACCTCAACAAGGAACAGCGGGCAGCAGCCTGAAGTCGAGGTCGGTCTTCCTGCATCCCGCGGAATGCGACCCCCCTCCATAATGATCACGGAGCATGGCCAGGCGATGCAAGGGGCAGGTGATGCGCGCGGCATTGCACGAACTTGCCGAACGGTTTGACGAAATCGCTATGCCTAAAACGGGTCATATGCGAAAGATGGAGTTTTCAATTAGCACTTTGGACGGCTAAGAGTTAGTGATGGCGTTTTGCTTCGTCGAGGAACCATAATTGTGCCAGGATGTTCTTTGGGTTTCCTAGGGACATATCGATGAAGTTTAATTAGTTTGCGGCGCTTCCGTATCGGATGCGAGACAACGATGTCGAAATCTTGCTGGTCACGACCAGAAAAAGCGCCGCTGGTCGGTGCCAAAGGGGTGGCCCATCAGGCATAACTCCCTACAGCAAACGGCCGCCAACGAGGCCTATGAAGAAGCCGGCGTGCACGGAGCCATTGGCAACAGGCGTATCGGTCAGTTCCGCAAACGCAGGCTGAAGAAAGATAGGTCTGTCATGTGCGACGTCCAAATCTATCCGCTGAAGGTTACGCATCAGCAGGACAACTGGCCGGAAAAGCATGAGCGAAGCCGGATTTGGGTGGCCCCCCATCGCGGCGCGGTGTAGGACCAATATGAAAAGATCGTCCAACTCGGCGCAGTCTTCGTGCTTGCGAGCAGCCTCCAGCATCATCTGGCGTAAGGCCCTTTCGCTCTTGCGTTCCTTGGCCACTTACTTCTCCGCGTGTGCAATTTAATTCGGCCGTTCCCGCCGATATAGTTGCGCTGATGCCATTGCGTTTTTTTGAGACCCGTCGCCATCCCATGCGCGTTCATGATCATCAATTGGCCGTGCGTCTCACAGATGCAGCTTTTGTCGGACCCACCTCGACGCTGGCGCCGTGAACAGCGCCAGCACGTTCGAAACGAAGCTCGACGCGGGCACCGAGGGGGGTAAGGCCGATTAGATTGCGAAGCTGGGACGCGCTCCTGATCGGCGTGCCTTCGACCTCCTTTACGATGTCGCCCTTCTGCAGCCCTGCCTTCTCCGCCGGCGAACCGCTGGCGATCTCGGCGATCAGCGCCCCTTGATAGCCTTCCTTCGCCGCCAGATCGGTTCCAAGATCGCGAATGGAAATGCCGATCTGGCCCCGACGAACTTCGCCGTATTGAACAAGCTGCTCCATAACCCGGCGGGCCATGTTAACCGGCACTGCGAACCCGATGCCGACGTTACCGCCGCCCGGCGAAATAATCGCTGTATTGATCCCGATCAGTTGTCCCTTGAGGTCGACGAGAGCACCGCCTGAATTTCCGGGATTGATGGATGCATCGCTCTGAATGAAATCCTCATACCCTTGTTTGCCAAGGCCGGTTCGGCCGAGGGCGCTGACAATTCCGGACGTAACGGTCTGACCCAGGCCGAAGGGGTTTCCTATGGCGATCACGAAATCGCCGACCTCAATCCGGTCGCTGTCGCCCAACGGGATGGCCTTGAGGTTGCCTCTCGATCCCTGAAGCTGAAGAACGGCAATGTCGGTTGCAGGATCACGCCCAACCAATTTTGCGTCGAATTTTCGTCCATCCCTAGTCGTGACTTGGGCCTTTGAGATCTGTGCAACGACGTGGTTGGCGGTGAGTACATAGCCGCGTTCGGCATCGATGATCACGCCCGAGCCGGTTGCCTGGACTTCCTTTTCGAGCTGCTTGGGTAGGTCAAAAAACTCCCTAAAGACGGGATCGCGATAGAGCGGATTGTCCTCTTTGACCCGTGCGTGCACCGAAATGTTGACCACCGAGGGGGTGGTTTCCTTTACCACAGGCGCAAGGGTCGGAATTTGCCCGCCCCTAATCTCCGGGACCTGTGCGAGCACGGGCGCCCACGCGATAGACGCGCAAACAAGCACCGCCCATGCGAAGCGTCGATCCACTTTTGCCGATGAAATATTCGACATGGTGAGTAAGCGAGCTTTGTACAAACGGAATTTCCAACGTCCGGACGATTAAGTGCCCGAACGTTGGAAATTGTCAGCCATTGTGATTGATCGCAATGCGGCGGACATTTTTCGCTTCGGCGGATTTCGGCACTGTTATGGTCAAAACGCCGTTCTTGAACGCTGCGGACACTTTGTCCTCATCGACGTCTTCCAACGGTATGCGCCGTTCGAACCGGCCGTAGTACCGCTCACTGAACCGACGGACCTTGTCCTCCGATTCCGATTTTTTCTCGCCGGAGATTGAAAGGACGCCGTTTGCGATTTCCAGCCTGACGTCCTTCTCGTCGAGGCCCGGTAGCTCAGCGGTGATGCGCATCTCCTTGTCCGTCTCATCGATGTCGATCTGGGGCCAGCCAAACCCGCTCAGTTCCCGGGTCGATCCGAACGTCGCAAGATCGAACCCGCGGAAGACATCGTCGAACATGCGGTTCATCTCGCGATGCAACGCAAAAAACGGATTCACGTCAGCACCGCGGTGAATACCGACCTCCCGTCCGCCGTTATTCCAGGGAATGAGATCTTTGATACCCAAGGTCTGTCCTCCTCAATTCAAGCGACTTCCGCCGCGGAGAAAAGCCGCCGCGGAAGTCAGTTTGCTGATGTAGGTGTTGCTTCGCGGTCAGGCCGCCTTGCCGTCGATGTGCCGGACGTTCGAAGCGGGCGAGCCATCGATCGAAATGCGGCGCGGCTTCATGGCCTCGGGGATCTCGCGCACCAGTTCGATCTGCAGCAAGCCGTTGTCGAAAGCGGCGCCCTTGACCTGGACGTAGTCCGCCAGATTGAACTGCCGCTTGAAGGGCCGCGATGAAATTCCTTGGTACAGGAACTCGCGCTGTTGCTTTTCCGACTTCCGACCCTCGACCGTCAGCACGCTTTGTTCTGCGGTGATCGCGATTTCATCGGCCGAGAAGCCCGCCACCGCCAGCGAAATCTGGTAGCGGTCTTCGCCCAGGCGCTCGACGTTGCATGGGGGATAGTTATCCTCCGTGCCAGCCTGCTGCGCGGCGTCCACGAGATCGAACAGGCGGTCAAAACCGATGGTCGACCGCCAAAGGGGAGCAAAATCGTAGCTAGTCCTCATAGCCAAATCCTCCATTGAGCAAGATGGGTACGAGCAGACGTCGGACACCTCCGGCGCCCGTCTCCGCCGAGCCCCCGAAGGGCGCCCGGACCGCTCATCGCGGCAAGCTAAAAATTAGAAAAAGGCGATCGAATTTCAAGTGGGACATCACTTTCATTTTGGGTCTTGAATCCGCCGATTTAGTTTGCCCGCGGTCGCCCGGATTCTCGCGAAGGGCGATCAACCTCCGGTCAGGCGGGCGAAGCCATTACTGCCGCGTGTGCGGGAAGAGGGCGGGCCATCGGCCTCATGCCGACTTCTCAGCATAGCATTCTTTACTTTTTGAAACGCTCGCTGCTCGATCTGGCGGACCCGTTCGCGGGATACTCCATATTCTGCGGCAAGTTTGTCAAGGGTCGCCGACTCCTCGTTCAGCCAACGGGCGGTGAAGATATTACGTTCGCGAGGGTTGAGGTTGGCGAGGGAATTAGCCAAGGCTTGGCGACGATGTTTGGTCTCTTGCTCCTCGGCAAAGGTGACTTCACTGGTCGGCGCGGGATCGACAAGCCGGTCCAACGTTTGTCCGGCCTCATCCTCGTCGTGGATCGGCGCATTTAGGGAAACGTCTCTACGCAGGCGCCGGTCGATGGTGACAACGTCGCGCTCATCCACCTTGAGACCCTCCGCAATTTCCCGGACCTGCTCAGGATGCAGGTCGCCGTCCTGCAGTGCCGAGATCGCGCTTTTGGCCCTCCGCAGTTTGAAGAAGAGCTTCTTCTGGCTGGCGCTGGCGGCGATTTTGACGAGCGACCAGGACCGCAGGATGTACTCTTGGATGGTCGCCCTGATCCACCACATCGCGTAGGTGGCAAGGCGAACGCCCCGGTCCGGATCAAACCGCTTCACAGCCTGCATCAAACCAATGTTTCCTTCCGAGACGATTTCCGCGATCGGGAGGCCGTACCCGCGATAGCGCATCGCTATCTTGGCGACTAGCCTGAGATGACTGGTGACCAGGTGGTACGCTGCGTCACGATCCCGATGCTCGCGCCAACGCCTTGCGTAGGCGAGCTCTTGCTCGGGCTGGAGCATGGGAAACTTGCGTATCTCGACGAAATATTTCGACAGCCCAGCGTCGATAGACGGAGCAGGTACGGCAACGTTAGACATCTTGTAAACCCCATTAGAGTTAGGAGTGAGTCTCACTTCATTTGGACGGTCGTTCTGGCCTGATCGAGGGAGCGGGCGCGTCGGCGGCACAGGTGCGGCGGCCGGTAAGCGGCACGGCCCTGCGGAGCCCGTCGAACAACCAACCTTCAGGCCGCTTCGCGCTCGATGTGCTGGACGTCGGATGCGGACAGATTGTCGATCGGGATCCGGCGAGGCTTTATGGCGTCTGGAATCTCTCGAACCAACTCGACCTGCAGCAGGCCCTTGTCGAACCGTGCTCCCTCGACCCGGACGTAGGCTGCCAGAACGAACTGCCGCTTGAACGGCCGCGATGAGATGCCCCGATAGAGTAGTTTACGCTGCCCTTTGTCGATCTTGCGACCTTCGATGGTGAGCACGTTCTGCTCGGCCGTTATCGCGATGTCATCAGGGGAGAAACCGGCCAGTGCCAGCGAAATCCGATACCGGTCGTCGGATAAGCGTTCCACGTTGCAGGGTGGGTAATTGTCCCCGCCAGCGGCGTGCCGGGCCGCGTCGACCAAGTCTAAAAAGCGGTCGAATCCTATAGTTGATCGCCACAAGGGGCTGATCCCGTAAGTCCTCATAGCCAAATCCTCCAGGGAGCAAGATGGGTACGAGCAGGCGTCGGACACCTCCGGCGCCCGTCTCCGCCGGGCCCCGAGGGCGCCCGGACCGCTCATCGCGGCAAGCGAAAAATTAGCAAATCGCCTTTTTGTTTCAAGTCGGAAAACCGAAATTTTTGTCCGAGGGCTAACCCATGGTTACCGAGCCCGGGAGCACGTATTCATGGAAACCCCAGCGCGTCTCCATTGGGCTCCAGCTCCATGTGATTGTCGGGCTCGTCTAGAAATGGGACCAGTCGCTGAATCTTATCTCTGGCATCCTTACGGAGCTTGCCGATCGCTCGGAAGATGTCGGCCGGCGAAGCGTTGTCTTTGATGTCCAGCCAATCCAGACCGGCTATTGGAGAAAGTGCAGACGTGGGAGGGACCGAGCTTCCCCTCGGTGACTGCCTGCCGGGGAAGCCGGCCGAGACGCCGACCGCCGAGGCCGAAGCGAGGTCGATCCGCATGGAAGGCTACGGGGACCACCCGTCCCCGAGGATATGCGCAGACCCGCCTGCGCAGTCGCGGCCACGCCATTAATCTACGTAGGCGGATTGCATTTCAAATGCGTTGCCGTGGGTGCAAGTCCGGCCAAGGGTTGCTAGGATGTGCGAAGACTCATTCAAGTGATGTGCAAAGACCCATTCAGGTAATGGCGCGTTCTCGGGGCTGCCGAGCCTCGTGCTCTTTTGAAAGTTTTGAGTTGTGCGATGTCGGGCAATTGCAGCACAGTCACTCGCTGCCCTGGCATTAGCTGCGCTACGAGCACCCGGCTGCCGTCCGGAAATTCAATCGCGTCGTGATGGCGCTGGGGTACCTGCGGATCCAGCACG
>Ga0070665_100005930_pt1 | contig 12512 bp, 10 predicted proteins | sample KBSS13metaG_FD_65862 | JGI IMG/M metagenome (GOLD analysis project Ga0070665, IMG submission 65862) | Switchgrass rhizosphere microbial communities from Kellogg Biological Station, Michigan, USA - KBS S1-3 metaG | ecosystem: Host-associated > Plants > Roots > Rhizosphere > Soil ... | reverse complement strand
TGTTCCTCCTTCCAGGCATTTTCACGCGGCAAGGGCGTGATCTCATCGGCCGGCGCCCAGTTCTCGATCACCGAGATCTTCTCCATCGGCACGCCCAGGCCTTTCAGGAACGGGACGAAATCGGGCGTGATGGAGACGATATGGTCGGCGCGGCCGGCAAAGCGCTTTTCCTTGAAGCGATAAACCGCTCCCGCAAGCGCGCCGATCACCGGAAGCTTGCGGCTGAGAACGCTCCTGATGCCGACGCTGTAAATGTCCTGAAGCCACCAGATGATTCTCAGGTCCTTTGGCAGCTTGGTCCGCAACATATCCAGCACGTCATTGGGCGTGGTGCAGGTGACGAACAAATCCGGCTTTGCTTCGGCGATGGCTTTGGCCAGCTTCATCCCGTATTCGCGTTCCTCGATCACCCGGCGCACCATCGCGTATTTGTTCATCGTGGCGCCGGTGATGATGGGCAGGATGGTCAGCCCTTTGGGATCGCTGGGACGCCGTTCAAGGCCGCCGCGCGGCGACTCCAGAACGGCCGCATAGGCATGCACCACCTCATGGCCCGCTTGCGCCAGGGCCCGCGAGAGATGGACAGGAAAGGCGTGGCCCGGATAGTCGTGGAGGAATATTTTCAATGGTTTGGCTCCGGCCTCAAAAAGCGACAATTTTTGTTGTTCGTCAATTGGTTCCGGAAAAATACTGCTGGACGGGCATCTTACCCGCCCGGTAATCTTGAAGCGGGTGGGCTGCGGCTCGCGGGGCTGGTTCACCATACCCATCATTCAATAGGATAGGCCATGGCCGGTTCCCTGTCTCTACCGGATGGCGCTCGTTTAACTGCGCAGAACTACCTGCGCGCCGTGCGCCCATCTCTCGATCCCGTCCGTCTCGCCAATGAACGCGTACTGGTTACGGGGGCATCGGGATTCATCGGGACGAATCTGCTGGAGTTCTACCGCGGTTGGGGCGCGGGCGCCGTCGCCAATTTCGACATTGCCGCGCCGCGCAATCCCGACCACCGCAATATCTGGACGAAGGTCGATATTTGCGACGCGGCGGGCGTGCGGGCGGCCATGCACGGCTTTCGTCCCACAGCTGTTTTTCATCTGGCGGCGCGCGCCGATCTTATTGGCAAGACGGCGGCGGATTATCCCGAAAATTCGGATGGCGTGCGCAATGTCATCGCGGCCATGCGCGAATTGCCCAACCGCCCGCCTTTGATCGTGGCCTCCAGCCGCATGGTCTGCGACATCCGGCATCATCCCAAAAACGACACCGATTACTCCGCACCCAATGGTTATGGCCAAAGCAAGGTTCTCACCGAAATCGTGACGCGGCGCGAATGCGGCAATTCCATATCCTGGGTGCTGGTGCGGCCGACCGGCGTCTGGGGCCCCTGGTTCGACATCCCGTATCGCAACTTCTTCGATACGGTACGCCGAGGCCTTTACATGCATCCGGGCGAAATGCGTGTACGCAAGTCTTACCAGTTTGTGGGAAACATGGTGTTTCAGCTGGATCGGCTGATGTTCGCCGGTCTTGCACAGGCGCAGGGCCATACGCTTTATGTCTCCGACCCGCCGACGGAGGTATTGCCCTGGGCTCGGCAGATCGCGTCCGCTTACGGGCGGCGCCCGCCTTTGACCGTGCCTTATCCGCTTTTGGCCGCCGGCGCCAAGATTGGCGATCTGCTGCAAAAGCTGGGCTGGTACAATCCGCCTCTGACCAGTTTCCGTCTGGATAACCTCACCACCGATATGATGATCGATTACATGCTGGCCGAAGATGTCACCGGTCCGGTGCCCTATGCGATGGAAAATGCCATCGCGGTCACCATTGATTGGCTTTCGCAAGGGATAGCCACGGCTCAGAAGGGCCAGACAGGCGCCGCCTGAAGCGGAAGTTTTCATATAAGCCATTGAATGTATTACGGTATTAATCTCTTTCTCGCCTGCAAATTCGATGCTAGGACGATCCCGCCTGCGTCGGCCTGATCCGCTGCGGTGCTGAAGACAAAAGGGCAAGAAGATGAAGACGGCGTTGGTGTGCGGTGGCGGCGGGTTTATCGGTTCGCATCTGGTCAAGCGGCTGAAACGCGAAGGCTTCTGGGTCCGCGCCGTTGATCTCAAATTCCCCGATTTTGCTCCGACCGAGGCCGACGATTTTATCGCCGCCGATCTGCGCGATCCGGTCAATTGCCGCGCGGCCGTGGATCGCCGCTTTGACGAGGTCTATCAGCTGGCCGCGGACATGGGTGGTGCGGGCTATATCTTCACCGGCGATCACGATGCCGATGTCATGCATAATTCTGCCAGCATCAACCTCAACATTCTGGATGCCTGCCGCCGGCGCAATGTCTCGCGCATCTTCTACTCGTCTTCGGCCTGCATCTACCCCGACTACAATCAGACCGATCCCAACGCTCCCATCACCCGCGAAGACAGCGCCTATCCGGCCAATCCCGACAGCGAATATGGTTGGGAGAAGCTGTTCTCGGAGCGTCTGTACCTGTCTTATCATCGCAACTACGGCATGGATGTGCGCGTCGCGCGCTACCACAATATTTTCGGTCCCGAAGGCACCTGGACCGGCGGCAAGGAAAAGGCGCCGGCAGCGGTGTGCCGCAAGATCGCTGAAGCCCCCGAAGGCGGTGAAATCGAGATATGGGGTGACGGTGAGCAGACCCGCTCCTTCCTCTATATCGACGAGTGCGTTGAAGGCACGACACGTCTGTTGCGCTCCAATTTCACCGGTCCGGTCAATATCGGCTCGGAGGAAATGGTTTCCATCAACCAGCTTGCGCGCATGGTGATGGGGATCGCGGGCAAGCGTCTGACGATCAAGCATATCCCCGGTCCCCTGGGCGTCCGCGGCCGCAATTCGCACAATGAATTGATTGCCAAGACGATCGGCTGGAAGCCCGCCGACCCGTTGGTGAACGGTCTGCGCACGACATACGCCTGGATCAATGCGCAGGTGATGTCGAACAGCTCTGCACGCAAGACTGCCTAGCTTTTGCAGGCTGCCGGACAGCATGTTCCCCCTGTACCGGCCCGGCCGGGAAGGTCTGGATCATGACGTCCGGTGTCCGGCGTATCTTGGTGCTTTCCAGTTTCTTCACTCAAGGCCATGGCGGCACGCCGGAAAGCGTACTGTTGCTGGCGCGTGAGCTGGCCGGGCAGAGGCTTGCGATAGATGTTCTGTGCCACAAAGGTCTGTTGCGGGATGCCCATTTGCGCCAAGCGCTTCCGGCCGCCGATGACGGCGCGGTTTTCTCCGCCCAGAGGCCGGATATCGGGTCCTATGCGGCGCTGTTCGTTACCGGTTCCTGGAACAGGCGTGCGCCCCGGCTTGTGCTGAGCGCCGTGCTGAAGGGCGTTGCAGTCAGCTATGCCGCCAAAGGCTGTCTTTGCCGGATAGAGTTCGAACGGCTGCGCGACATGCGGCGCATACCTTATTTCCTGTTGATCGAATGGCTGCTGCTGGCCTTGGCCCGCCGCATCATATTTTCATCTCGCGCCGAACAGCAGGAGTCGGTTTTGCCGCGCTGGCTGTGGGCGCATAAGGCCGTATCCCTGCCCGAACCCTTTTGGGGCGATCAGATCGCGGCTTCCACCGTCGCGGAAGGACGCATTCCTACCCTGGGTTTCCTTGCGGAGATATCGCCCCGCAAAGGGTTGTTCGAGCTGATCGAAGGGCTGGGGCATTATCTGGCGATGCGGCCCGGTGCGTCGATACGGCTGAAGATCGCCGGCAGTGCACGCAAAGGGTCGGAAGCATATTTCGAGCGGTGCCGTTCGCTCGCCCGGCGCAATGGCGCCGCCGCGCATATTGAATGGTGTGCGCCGGTACGTGGCGCACAGCGCGACGATTTCTACCGTTCGCTGGATGGTTTTATCTGTCCCAGCCGCTTTGAATCCTTCGGCCTTACGCCGCTGGAAGCGCTTTGGCGGGGTGTCGCGGTCTGTGCCGCGCCCAACATGGGTGTGCTGGAATACCTGCATCCGGATGCGCCGGTATTGCGCCTGTCCGCACTGGACAAGGACGAAATGGCGCGCGCCATCGGCGAGATGGCAGACAATATCGAAAGCTGGCGCGGCAAAGGCCGCGCCTGGCGGGAGCGCCAGGCCTTGACCCGCGCCAATTCCCAAATCGCGGAGGATTTTGCCCGCGTCTTGCTGGATTGAGGGACTCTGTCGCCCGATTCGCGCCGCGCTCCAGCCTTTCAGTCAAAGGATTTCCGCAGCAGAAGCCATCGCGTCAACCCTGACGGCAACGCTTGCTTTGCCACTGGTCCGGCCAAAGAGCGCAGCAGGAACGAGGCATATCTTACTGCGACGCCCAGTGTCATCGCCCGGTGCAGGCGTATGATCGCGAGCATTTCCTTCAACCCGGGCAGGCGCGCGACATCGCTGGCGCCGCCTTTGGTGAAAATACTGACCGTACGGTCGACGTGCTTGAAGCGGGCCTTTTTTTGCTTGGCCCACAGCATGAATTCATGATCGAAGCTGATGGGAAATTCGGCCATGAAGGGGTGTTGCACCAGAAGCGTCCGCCGGGTGAACAGGCTTTGATGGCAGCATGGCATTTGCAGGGGCAGGGCATTGGCGGATTGCGCGCGTATGAAGCGTTCAATGCCTTCCTTGGGATAACGCCGCAGAACGTCTCCATACACAAGATCGGCATCGTCATGGCTGTCCCGGAACATGTCCGTCACGACGTTGTTGTCGTAGAAAGCGTCTCCGGCATTCATGAACAGGACCCATTCGCCGGTCGCGGCGTTGGCGCCCTTGTTCATGGCATCGTAGCGGCTCTTGTCCCGTTCGCTGACCCAATAGGCGATCCGATCCGAATAGGCGCGGATAATTTCGACGCTGTTGTCCTTCGATGCCCCATCGATGACGATATATTCGATGTTGGGATAGCTCTGTGCCAGCACGCTCTCGATCGTCGCGGGCAATTCTCCTGCATTGTTGTAGGTAATGGTCACAATGGAAATTTTTGGATGTGCCAACGGCGTCCTCATCAAAGCAGCGTTTGTCTTTTACCTGGGCATTCGCGGCGCTCAGGCCCGGGCGGAATGGGATCAGCGCACCATCATTTTGATCGCGGCATTTTTCAGGGCATAGAATGTGCGTGGAAAGGCCGCTTCCATGGACAAAATCAAGCGATTGCGCGGACGCGCCAGATCCTTTGGCCGCGCCATCGGCACACCGTTCACCGTGTCATAAGCCAGCGGACGCAGGCGGGTCTGGAACTGCATCAATTCGGTGCTTTGCGGTATCCAATGGGCTGTGAACGACCGCCGGGAAAAGTTGGGCTGCGAGGTCGGAAGGCTGCCATGGATGGTGCCGGCGGCCCAGAAAAGGGCATCCCCTTTGCGCAAGGCGGGGGCCACAAATTGCAGCTGATGCGATTGGATAATGTCCTCGACCAGCTTCTTATAGCGGTCGTGATTGTAGGCGACGTCGAAATCGCCGCCGTTCCTCGCCATGTCGATCTTGTGGCTGCCAGGGCAGACAAAAAACCGGCCGGCTCCCGGCTGGATGTCTTCCGCGGCGATCCAGACGGCCGTCATTTTCCCTAAGGCCGAAGCATCCAGGTAATATGTATCCTGGTGCGGCCATGTTGCCGGATTACCGTGGAAATACATGGTCTGAACTATTTTCCCCGGTTCGCCGAACAATGCGGCGCATATCTTGCGGATGTCCGGCGAAGTCAGCAAATCGGCGCTCACGGCGCGAAAATCCGGGTACCGCCTGGGATCCACACTCTGCACATTCAGGATCGGATTTATGACGAGACCGGTTTGGGAAAACGCATTCCGCTCTGCCCGGGCGGTTGTCTGCCGATAGATGAACCTGCGCGAGGGGATGACCTCGGCGTCAAAAGCCGCGTTGGCGCGATCACAGAGGGCCCGGTCGACCGCTCCCCGGATCACCACAAAGCCGTTCTGGTGGTAAAACGGCACATAGGCTTCGGGATTATCGCTCACGAAATAGGAGAGATCGTCCTCCGGCGCGGACGGTATCTGGATTTGGCGTCCAAGATTGTCGGGGGTGGCGTACAGATTCTTTGTCATTCCTGCGTCATTCGGTCTTTGTGTTGAAAGCCAATTCTAGTCTGTTTTCCGGGCCCGTTCCAAGGTTCGTGATCTTTCCCGGCGGATTGGCGCCGTGGACCGCGATAACGGTATTGCCTTCAGAGGCGAAAGATAGCATCCCTTCCGAACAATCGGCCAGCGGAAGAGACCGGAAGATGGATATCATGTGGGCATCGGGCCAAGTCGCGACGTGTCCAAACGGGGCGCGCTGATTTCCGTGCTGGCGCTTCGTCTCGATGAAACCCTGATACGGCTGCGCAAGCTGGCAGTACTGGCCACCGACGGTTTTTACTTGCGCCGGTTTCTGCGGCACGGCGTGGCCCCGGCGATCGAGCACGCCGCGCTTCTGCGCAAGCTCGCTTTCGATTTTGTGGTGGATGTCGGCGCCAATCGCGGGCAATTCTCGCTGGTGTGCCGCCGCGTCAGCCCGACGGCAAAAATCGTGGCGTTCGAGCCGCTTGCGGAGCCGGCCACTATTTACCGGGGCTTGTTCGGGGGCGATCCGCAGGTGCGCCTCCATGAAGCGGCGCTGGGCGCCACAAGCGGCACGATGACCATGCATCTGTCGGCGCGGGACGATTCCTCGTCCCTGCTCCCCATCGCCAGCGCGCAAACCGACAATTATCCCGGATCCGGCGAGGTGGGGACACGCGAAGTCGCGATCATGACTTTGCCCGAGGCGATTGCGCCAGGGGAAATGGGACGGCGCAGCCTGCTGAAGATCGATGTTCAGGGCTATGAACTGGAAGTCCTGAAATCGGCGGGGGTGCTTCTGTCCCGCTTCGAATGGATCTATGTCGAATGTTCCTACGTCCCCTTGTACGAGGGTCAGCCGCTCGCGGATGAGGTGATCGCGTTCCTGGTTGAGCGGGGATTTGCCCTGTCGGGCCACTACAACGTCTCTTTTGTCAAAGGCGCCCCCGAGCCGCTGCAGGCGGATCTGTTGTTCGTGCGCGGTTAGGCGACGTACCGCAGCTTGTGTTCGAGGAACCACTGGTAGGTGCTCTGCAGCCCCTCTTGAAGGGGTATCCTCGGGGCCCAGCCCATCGCGGCCAGTTTCTCATTCGACATCAACTTGCGCGGCGTGCCGTCGGGTTTGCTGGTATCGTGCGTCAACACCCCATCGAAGCCGACCGCCTGCATCACAGACCGCGCCAGTTCGTCGATGGTGACGTCGGTGCCGGATCCCACATTGACATGGCTGTCACCGGAATAATTCTTCAGCAAAAAGATCAGCGCCGCGGCGCAATCATCCACATGCAGGAATTCCCGGCGCGGCGTTCCCGTGCCCCATATCGTCATGGTTCCGGCACCGGCAAGCTTGGCCTCGTGAGCCTTGCGGAGCAGGGCGGGGATCACATGGCTGCTGGTCAGGTCGAAATTGTCGCCCGGCCCGTAGAGATTGGTCGGCATGGCGGAGATGAAATCGCAGCCATGCTGCCGGCGATAGGCCTGGGTCAGCTTGATGCCGGCGATCTTGGCGATGGCATACCATTCATTGGTGGGTTCCAGCGGCCCCGTCAGCAGGGCGTCTTCACGGATCGGCTGGTCTGCGAATTTGGGGTAGATGCAGGATGAGCCCAGAAACAGCAGCTTTTCCACCTTGGTCTCGAAGGCGCCGTGGATGACGGCATTCTCGATCGCCAGATTGTCGTAGAGAAAGTCCGCCGGCCAGCTGTCATTGGCGACTATCCCGCCTACCTTGGCGGCGGCCAGCACCACCGCCTGTGGCGCATTGGCCTGCATCCAGGTTTTCACCGCGCCCGCATCCTTGAGATCGAGCTTGTCGCGCCCAACCGTAAGGACGGTACAGTTCTCCTGTTCGAGTTGGCGCACCAGGGCGCTGCCCACCATGCCGCGATGGCCCGCGATCCATACGCGTTTGCCGGACAGCGCATAGGTCATGGATTTCTATGGCCTTCGGCGACGACCTTCTGGAGATCGGAGGTCACCATTTCCTGCACCAGGCGAGGGAAGGTGATCTCATGCTTCCAGCCGAGGACCTTGCGCGCCTTGCTGGCGTCGCCCAGCAGCATGTCGACTTCGGTGGGCCGGAAATAACGGGGATCGATCTTCACCAGAACATCACCGTTTTTCTCGTCGAGACCTTGCTCCTCGACGCCTTGGCCGCGCCATGTGATCTTGCGGCCAATTTCGGCGAAGGCCAGTTCGATGAACTCGCGCACCGAATGCATTTCGCCGGTGGCCAGGACGTAGTCATCGGGCTTGTCCTGCTGCAGGATCAGATGCATGCCCTTTACGTAGTCGCGGGCGTCGCCCCAGTCGCGCAGGGAATCGATGTTGCCCATATAGAGTGTCTTCTGGAAGCCGTGATGGATGGCGGCCACTGCCCGGCTGATTTTACGGGTAACAAAGGTTTCGCCGCGGGTCGGCCCTTCATGGTTGAACAGGATGCCGTTGGAGGCATGCATGCCATAGGCTTCGCGGTAGTTCACCGTGATCCAATACGCATAGAGCTTGGCCGCGCCATAGGGGCTGCGGGGATAAAAGGGCGTGGTTTCGCGCTGCGGCGTTTCCTGCACTTTCCCGTACAGTTCGGAGGTCGAGGCCTGATAGAAACGCACCCTGTTTTCCATTTTCAGGATGCGGATGGCTTCCAGCAGGCGCAAGACGCCGATGCCATCGGCATTGGCGGTATATTCGGCCGTCTCGAAGCTGACCTGGACATGGCTTTGGGCCGCCAGGTTGTAGATCTCGTCGGGCTGGGTCTCCTGCACCAGCCGGATCAGGTTGGTGGAGTCGGTCAAGTCGCCATAGTGCAGGAAGAAACGTGCGCCGGCCTGATGGGGGTCCTGATAGAGATGGTCGATGCGCTCGGAGTTGAACGACGAGGCGCGCCGCTTGACGCCATGGACTTCGTAGCCCTTGGCCAGCAACAGCTCGGCGAGAAGGGCGCCGTCCTGGCCGGTGACGCCGGTAATCAGGGCTTTCCTGGGCATGTTTTCAACTCGGATTGGTGCGGTGATGGATATACAGAAGCCGGCGCGAATATCAAATTCCGCGTCCGGGCGGGACTGGGCGCCGGCTTGACACAAAACCGAAACAGAACAAAGCGCCCGCCTGCCAGCGCCGGTTGGAAACTCGGGCGCTCCCGGCGTCTTCAGGCGCTGCGATGCAGGCTTTTGCGTCTATTGCTGCGATAGTCCATGAAATTGAGCAAATAGATCGCGACGAAGAAAAACAGCTCTGTTGAGAAATAGGCGCCGTATCGCCCCATCCGAACCAAGAAGAACGGAAGGAGGGCGTTGCGGATTTCCAGGTAACGGGCGCCGCGCACCTGGGCGCAGACGCTCAGAAAGACGATCAGGATCACGGGCCCCAACACGCCCAGTTCCGCCAGCGAGCGCAGGAACATCGAGCTTGCATCGAACATGTTTACCTGCAGGTCGAGGAAATCCTTGGGGATGCCCGACAGATCGCCGATATAATGTTCATATTGAAAGCGATAGCCGCCGATCCCCACTCCGAGAAATGGGTGGTCCAGGAATGTGTGAAAGGTGACATACGCGTTGGAAAGCACCGCAAAGGTGCTGAGATTGGCCTTGGAAACGTCGGCGTTTGAAACGGCAAAAAAAGTGTCGAGGACGCGCACACGGAAATTGCTGCTGATCACGATCAATACGGCGAAAGCGCCAAAGCCGAGAATTGCTGCCCCCAGCGTCTTCCAGAATGTGAGCCGGGATGTCGCGATAAACGCCCCGATCAGGCCCAGGCCGAGGAAGCCGAGCGAGGAATCCGCAAGAGCATAGCTGAGGGCGAAGACCAGCAGATCCCAGCCATAACGCCGTGTCCGGAGCCAGACATTCGCATACCAGCCCACGGCGGGAAGTGTCAGGTAAATAAACAGGGAAGGCTCGATGAAAATGGAATGCAGCCTGTCCGGTTCGCCATAACCGCCGAAGCGCTGGAAGGGCAAATACAGGATACCAAACAGCGCAATTCCAAACGCGAACCTGGCATAGAGCTCCATCCAGTCCGACAGGGAATCGCCAAAGGACGTCAGGACGCTGAAGTAATAGACCGACATCAGTGAGATGCCCAAGATCTGCGCGATGACGGCGGTCACGGGCGTGTTGGCATAATGCGCCGAGACCAGGCTGAAAGTGGCCAAGGCGGCGATGGCAAAAAAATGCCTGGGATTCACATAGAGCCTGTTCAGGCTCAGCAGCACCAGCGCATTGAGGATGACCACCGGGTAGCCCAGGAACAGATCCACCCCGATCTGGGCCACCTTTTGCTGCATGAACAGACTGGCGACGGTTGAAAGCGTTATGTATTCGCCAAGTTCGAAGCGCCTGTTTGCCAGCGCTGCGATCATGTCCGCCAGCTCCCAAAGCGCAGGTTGAGATGACGCCTGCCGAGCGTGATCAACGCGCCGGCGATCAGGCCGAGGACGCCATACATCGCGATGATCTTGAGTGCCTTGTTCACGGGCAAGACGGTGGGGCCATCCAGCACCGAGGCGGCGTAGGGCACGTCGACCTCCGTGAGCATCAACTTGCGTTCCTGCTGCAGAAGCAACTGGTCGATGGCGTCACGCTGCGCGACATTGGTCGCCGTCGACGCCTGGCTGGCAAGATAATTGACATACTGGCGCAGGACGACGCGATCCTGACTTTTGATGTAGTCATTTGTCGTTTGCACCAGCAGGGTCAGGAATTGCGCGGCGAATTGGGGCTTGGGACTTTGATAATTGAGCCTTACGACCTGGTTGGCCTTGTCGACAGTAATCTCAACCGATCCCTCAATGTACTGCGCCAGTTCTGTAGACGTATAGGGGCCGTTGGGATCGGGCAGCCCCGACAGCTTCGCCAGCACGCCATTGATCCAGGCCCGCCATCCGTCGCGCCTCAACCATTGATGGGTTGTCTGGTCGCAATAGCCGGAAAAGACGCGGCAGGACATGGCGTATTTCTTGTCCAGGATTTCTGCCACGCCGGTGGAATGCAGGGCGGAGAGAAATTGCGTGAATTTCGGCACCGATCCCAGATTGGTTCCGGTCAGTCCGGCAATGAGCCCCAGCGCGCTGCTGCCGCTGGAATTTCCGTCAACCGAATTGCTTTCCGCCGGCAACAGGCTGATCTCCGCGGCAAAATGCGGACCCTGGGTCCAGGCGGAATAAGTGCCGTATATGAGGCCGATCACAAAGCAGGCGGCGATAACCGCGCGACCGCTCCACAGTTGATCCAGAATCTCGGAGAGCGAGACGGATCGCCTGAGGTAATCGGCGATAACCACCGATGAATCGCGAGAGCGCGGCTCAAACGCCTCCTGCTCTATCGTCATTTGCGGCACCTTTCGTTCTTGCGGCTGCATTTCTAGCAGTTTTTGCCGGAAACAAAATGCTCGTTCAGTAGGTGGGCGTCAGCCCGTTCCGCAGCAACTCGCCCTCGCTGGTGGCGCGCGTTTCCTCATACAGCGTGGCGTCGCCGGTCAGAACCTGCCCGCCATCGCGCTGCACCGGCCGCAAATCCAGGGCGACCTGGCTTTGCGTCTCAAGCGGGGCGATCCATCCCAGGGGGATGCGGATGATGATGCCCTTGTCGAAGCTGCCCTCGCCGAACTCCTGGGCGGAGACATTGGTCTTGGTGAAGAAGGCTCCGATTTCCACGCCGGTCGAGAAGCGCCGCGTGACCTGCAAGGTGAGCCCGCGATCACCCGCGAGATACTGACCGGCCCTGAGCTCGAAATTCAGGTTGTACCAGGGCGAGTCGTAATAGAGCGACACATGGCCGGTGGTTTGGTGATAGTGCTGCAATCCGAGCAGGCGGTCGAAGTCGCGTTGCCAAACCTGATAGATGTCCGCGCCCAGCGCCCAGCGCGCGCCCTGCGGCCGCCACAGGATTTCGCCGCCGGCACCCGCGAACATGCTTTCCAGATAGCCGGCGCGCACCGTGGCGAAAATGGTGGGGGTGAGGCGGAAGCGGTAGTCCGTCTCCAGATGGCCGATGCCGGTCTTGCCTTGTGTGAAATACTTCAAGAAGTCGCTGCGCACATGCGGCAACTGGCTGTCGCTGGGGCGGCTGGTGTTGAAATCGTCGTACAGGCTGGCTTCCACCGAGCCGGAGACCGACAAACCGCGCGCCACTTCCAGCCCGGCGCCGGCAACGGCCAGCAGTTGGACGCCGAACGGCTGATTGGGATCAAACAGCGCCTGGCGGAACTGGGGATAGAGGCCCCAGCTGAAGCGCGGATAGAACTCGGTCGCCGCCGCCAGCACCGGCTGGTTCATGGCGGGAGGACGAATGCGCACGGAATGGTCGAGGATATCGCCGTCCTCCTGCTGATAGCCCCGCTCCATCGGGGCACGCAGGATGTCGAACTCCTGCTGCGGCACGCCATTCTGCACCGCGATCAGCCGGAACCGTTCAATTGCCGGGGGCGCTTCCTTGCTCAG
>Ga0070665_100005929_pt1 | contig 12514 bp, 9 predicted proteins | sample KBSS13metaG_FD_65862 | JGI IMG/M metagenome (GOLD analysis project Ga0070665, IMG submission 65862) | Switchgrass rhizosphere microbial communities from Kellogg Biological Station, Michigan, USA - KBS S1-3 metaG | ecosystem: Host-associated > Plants > Roots > Rhizosphere > Soil ... | reverse complement strand
GCAGGCGGTGATTTCGCGGCTCTATGCCAGCGGCACGAAAGCCTGCGCCAGCGGCCGCTTCGCCTTCACTTCGCCCGCCTTGCCAAACGTGTCCAGCACTGTTTGCTGCGCAGCAATAAGCGTGGCATCGATCGGCGTGCGCAGCCGCGTGCCGCGTTGTGCGCTGGCCTTGGCGATGTCCAGGGGCAGGCCCGTTTCGCGCGACAAGACCGCGGCATATTCGTCGACATGCGCCGCCGCCCAGGCGAGCGCGCGCGCTTCTCGGTCAAGGAAATCGACCAGCAGGCTGCGCTTGGTCTCGACGGCACCGGCATGGGCCACATCCAGGCCCAACCCGTCGGAAAAGGGGCCGCCATCAACGGCAATGCGCGCGCCTTGGGCCATCGCGGCCACGGTATAGGGTGTCCAGGTGGACCAGCCGTCGATGGCCTCGGTCTGGAGTGCCGCCTGGCTGTCGCTGGGCGAAAGGAATACCAGGCGTAGAGCATCGGGCGCGAGCCCTGCCTGTTGCAGCGCCCGCAGCACCAGATAATGCCCGATCGAGCCGCGCGTGGTGGCAATGCGTTTGCCCACCAGGTCGCGGATCGATTGCGCGCGCGATCGCGCCGGCACCAGGATCGCCAGGAGGCCGGCCGGCACGGGCTTGGCCGTGGCCATCGCCCCGATTGCCACGATCGGGCTGCCCGCCTGATAGGCGAACTGGAAAGGCGCATCGCCCACCAGCCCCACGTCCACCGCGCCAGAACCAATGGCTTCCAGCAGGCTTTGCGCGGCGGGAAATTCCGACCATTCCACGCGGTAGGGCGCGCCATCCAGCACGCCGGCGGCGGTCATCATGGCCTTGGTGCTGCCGCGCTGGTTGCCCACGCGCAAGATGCCCGATGCGGCCCCGCCCCGGCCGCAGGCGGCCAGGGCGAGGAAACCACCCGTCGCCAGGATGGCGTGGCGACGGGTGAGGGACGGTTGGCGTGGGCTGGCCATGCGATCAGGCTGCGCTGCGCGCGTTGCGGGCGGCGGAGTGGCGGTTGACCGGCACGTCCAGGCCCAGCGTTTCGCGGAACGTGCTGCCGGGATAGTCGGTCTTGTAGATGCCGCGCCGCTGCAGGATCGGCACCACTTCGTCGACGAAGGCTTCCAGCTGGCCGGGCAGGCTTTCGAACAGGTTGAAGCCATCGGCGCCGCGCTGTTCCAGCCATTCCTCGAACCGGTCCGCGATCTGTTCGGGCGTGCCCACGAACAGCCCACGCGGCGTGGCGTGGCGCAGCGCGATCTCGCGCAAGGTCAACCCCTGATCGGCCAGCGCGAGCACGCGGGCAGATTGGCTCTGGTTGCTCTTGCGCCCTTCTGCGGCGACTTCGCGGGGGAAGGGGCCGTCGGGATCATAGACGCTGAAGTTGTGATCGTTGAAGCCCCGGCCCAGCGAGCGCAGGGCATTCTCCAGATTTCCCAGTTCGGCCAGTTCGCGATACCTGGTTTCCGCTTCCGCCTCGGTGCCGCCGATCACCGGCCTTGCGCCAGGAACGATGAAGACCTTTTCGGGATCACGGCCAAAGCCGCGCGCACGCGCCTTGATATCGGCATAGAACGCCTGCGCCTCGGCCAGGTCTTCCTGGTGGGTGAAGATCGCCTCGGCCTGGGCAGCGGCAAAGCTGCGGCCGTCCTCGCTCGATCCGGCCTGGAAGATTACCGGCTGCCCCTGCGGGCTGCGCGAGATATTGAGCGGCCCCTTGACCTTCAGGAATTCGCCCCGGTGGTTAAGCTCGTGCAGCTTGTCGGGATCGAGAAACTGGCCGCTGGCCTTGTCGCGCACCAGCGCATCGTCTTCCCAGCTGTCCCACAGGCCCTTGACCACGTCGAGATATTCGGCCGCCAGGCGATAGCGCGTGTCGTGGGCGAGATGCTCGTCCTTGCCGAAGTTGGCCGCACTGCCTTCCAGCCAGCTGGTGACCACATTCCACCCGGCACGCCCGCCGCTGATGTGGTCGAGCGAGGCGAACTGGCGCGCGAGGTTATAGGGCTCGATATACGATACGGTCGCCGTGCCGACGAGGCCGATATGCTCCGTCACCGCAGCCAGTGCCGAAAGAATGGTCAGCGGCTCGAACCGGTTGAGATAGTGCGGGCTCGACCGCGCATTGATCGAGACACTGTCGGCCACGAACAGATAATCGAACTTGCCGCGCTCGGCCGCCTGGGCCTGCCGCTTGTAGAAGGCAAAGTTTGTGCTGGCGTCGACCAGCGCATCGGGATGGCGCCAATCGTCCCAGCCGGGGCCAACGCCGTGGAGAATGAAACCGAGACGAAGCTCTCTCTTGGTGGTCATGTCATGGTCCTTTCTATCTCCCCGGAAGATCACGTATTTTGCGCGATGATAGAGCCTGTCGGCGGCGAGACGACCGAGTGCTGCTCAATTCAATTCGAGAATTGCCAATGCGCCGCGCCGCTTTGCGACCCAGGCTGTGTTCAAAAGGCGTAGGCGGCCTTGAGGAACACGGTGCGCGGCGGATTCTGCGCGCCTTGCAGCAGCAGCGTTCCGGCATAGGGACCAGCCTTGATCGGCGCGCCGACCGGGGAGAGCGCGGTGAAAAAGAACGAATTGGTCAGATTGCGTCCGGTCAGCGTGAACGTCCACTTTTCGTCCGGCGTGGCGTAGCTGATGAAAGCATTGGCATAGCCATGGGCCGGGATCTGGTATTCGGGCGAATTGAGCTGGTTCGAAAACACCGAGGTCTGGAAATTTCCGCTGGCGCCCAACTTGATTTCGCCCGGAACGCCGGCCGGCACCGTCCAGGTCGCCGAAACGAAGTATTGCCACTTGGGCTGCGTGGGGAACTGGTTGCCGGTATAGGTATAGGCCGGCACCGTGCCATAGGCGGGCGCGGCATAGTCGTCGTATCGCGTGGCCAGATAGGTCACGTTGAACACCAGCGCCAGGCTGCGCCAGGGCTGCGCCGCCGTCTCCAACTCGAACCCTTCGGTGTGGGCCGAAGGGGCATTGCCGCGGGTGGAGACATACGTGCCCGAAACCGGGCTAAACGCCGAAACGGCTGTTTGCAGGTTCTTGTATTCGTTGTGGAACCCCGTGAGGTTCACGCGCAGGTCGTGGTCCAGCCATTCGGTCTTGATCCCCGCCTCGAACGTGTTCACCGTTTCGGGATCATAGGGCAGGGCAGTGGCCAGGTTCAGCGCGCGATTGTTGAACCCGCCGGCGTCGAACCCCTTGGCATAGCTGGCAAAGAGGAACACGTCAGGCGTGGCCTGCCAGGAAAGGCCGGCCTTGGGCGTAAACGCATGCCACGTCTTGGCGTTGAGGATCGCGGCATTGGTGAAGTTGACCTGTCCCGCCGCGACATTGACGCCCAGCGCGGGGATCGGCCCGCCGGTCAACACTTGCGGATAGAGCGCAGGATCGATCGGCCGGCCATCGAGATCATAGTTCACCCCGCGAAAGGCAAAGGCGCGGCGCTGGATGATATAGCGGCCCCCGGCGGTGAAGGTCAGGCGCGGGGTAAGATGGATATTGCCCTGGAGGTAGGCGGAGTAATTGAAGCTGCGCGTGCGGCCGATCTGGTCGAAGGGGGCTGCGGGCAGGGCCGTATCCGATTGCGGCAGGCCAGTCACATAGCCGAGCCGATCGCTGGCGAAATTCTCGAACAGGTAATAGAGACCGCCGGTGAAATCGACGCTCTGCCAGGTTCCCTGCAGTTGCAGTTCCTGGGTAAACTGGTGCTGGCGATAGGTGATGTAATTGTCTGACAGGTCGATCGCGCGCGGCTGGGCCGAATTGTAGGGCAGCTTTGCCTGGCCATCGTTGTTGTAGTTCACCGGGTTCTGGCTGAAGGCGCGCAGTGCGGTGATGCTGTGCAGCGCCAGATGATCGTCCAGGTCGTAATCGATCCGCGCCGTCACCCCGCCGCTGCGCGAGGTATTGACCGGATAGCGGCCGGCATAGCTCACATTGGCCCGATAAGGCGCAAACGACGTTGGGTTATAGAGCGTGCCGCCGGTGATCGCACCCAAACCGCTCTGCGCCGGATTGGCGGCGTTGTAGGTCGTGGCGACATATTGCGCCGCCTGCGAATGGTCGATCGTGCCGTCTGCGGTGAGCGTCAGTTTCAAGCCGGCCGCCGGGGTCAGCACCAGCTTGACGCGCCCGCCGGTGGTGTTCTGGTTGTTGACGTGGGTGCGCAGCGAAGGGTTCCAGGTATAGCCATCGTGCTGGTCATGGGCGATCGCCACGCTGCCAAGCAGCAGGCCCGGCACGAGTGCGCCTGCGGCGTAGCCATGGGCATTGACCGTGTTGTAGTTGCCATAGCCCACGTCTCCGCGCAGGTCGAAGTGCTTGGTAGGGGTGCGGGTGACATAGCGGATCGCCCCGCCGGCAGAGTTTGCACCGAACAGCGTGCCCTGCGGCCCCCGCAAGATTTCCACGCGTTCCACGTCCGTCAGGTCTGACATGCCGTTGATGGCACGCGCCAGGTACACGTCGTCGATATAGGTTCCCACGGTGGGATCGAAAATCGGATCGCTGTTGCCGATCCCGCGAATGAAGAACGTGTTGGTCAGCGGCGTGATGCCGCTGGGCGCGGTATAGAGGCCGGGAATCTGCCCTGCCAGATCGCGCGCGGTGATCACGTTCTGCTGCGCGCGGAACTCGGTCCCGATCACGCTGACGGCCACGGGCGTTTGCTGCAACCGCGTTTCGCGCCGCGTTGCGGTGACCACGATGTCTTCGCGCGCGGCGGGTTCGGCTTCGGGCGCCGCTTCGGGCGCGGGCGCTTCTGCGGCACGGGCGGATGCGACAGACACGGCAAATGCGCTGGCCGACAGGGCCAGCAGAATGGCGGCACGGTTCATGATTTTCCCCTCAGGACGTGTTGCGAGCGGCCTAGAACGGCCCAAACTTTGAGTCCTATTTAATCTCAACTATAAGAGTTGAGTTATCATCATGGGCGGATCGTTCCGCATTGGCGATGCTCATGAGGGGAAAGGAAATCTCATTGGTATGGCGAAAACTCAACGCATAAGGTTGAGTATATGTCTCGCTTTGCCGCACCTTCCGATCCGGGCCTTGTCTTGCCCCGCCGCCTGTTCCTCGCCGGTGCCGGCGCCGCGCTTCTGGCGGGATGTGCCGGCAAGGCCAGGCCCGCCGCGCTGCGCGTTGCGGTTACCGGCAAGGGCGAAACCGACAACCGCCTGATCTTTGCCACCGCAGGGATCGTGCCGGATTTCCCCATCCACTATGCCGAATTCGAATCCGGCCACCTGGTGGTGGAGGCGCTCAATTCCGGGGCTATCGATTTTGGCGGGATGAGTGAAATCCCGCCCGTCTTCGCGGCGGCGTCCACGGTGCAGAGTTTCCGCCAGATCGCCGTCTACCATGGAGACGTCAACAACCAGGCCGTGATCGTCCCGCGTGGATCGTCGTTGCGGTCGCTGGCTGATCTCAAGGGCAAGCGCGTGGGCTATGTGCGGGCCACGACGACGCAGTATTTCCTGATCCGGATGCTCGAATCCGTGGGGCTCGGCTGGGGCGATATCGAACCGATCGCGATGACCGTGGCCGATGGCGCGGCAGCCTTCGGCAACGGATCGCTCGATGCCTGGGCGATCTATGGCTTTCCCATCCAGCGCGCCATGGCAACGCAGGGTGCGCGGATTCTGCGCACGGCGCTGGGCTTCCTTTCGGGCAACTATGTCGTGGCGGCGCACAAGGACGCGATTGCCGATCCCGTGCGCGCGGACTGGATCGGCCGCTTCCTGCGCCTGACCCAGCAGGGATATGCCTGGACCGCCGCCAATCAGGACGTCTGGGCCGGCAAGGTGGCCGACGCCATCGGTGTGCCCGTGCCCCTGGTCAAGGACCAGTTCGCCCGCCGCAGCGATCCCTACACCCTGCGCCGCGTGAGCGAGCAGGCCATCGTTTCGCAGCAGGGCGTGGCCGACGTGTTTTCCAAGGCCGGCCTGATCGGCCGCCGTGTCGATATGCGTCCCTTGTGGGACAACCGCTTCAACCCCCAGATCAAGGAAGCCTGAGCCATGGCCACGCATCCCCTTGCCAACGATCAGGCCGATCCTTCGCCCGATCTTTCCGACGTCGCTCTCGATCGGCTGACACGCGAACTGGCGCACCGTGCCGAAGACTATGACCGCAACCCCCGCTTCCCCCGCGAGAATTTCGATATCCTGGCGCGTGACGGGCTGATCGGCCTGACCGTTGATCAGAGACTGGGCGGGGCAGGTGCCGGCTTTGTCGATACCTTGCGCGTCCTGGGCGCCGTGGCCAAGGGGGAGCCTTCGACCGCGCTGATCCTGTTCATGACCTATGCGTTTCATGCCGCGCCAGAAAAGGGCCGCCGCTGGGACCGGGCCTTGTACGAACGCCTCGCGCGCGAGGCCGTGGCGGGGAGGGGCCTGGTCGGCACGTTCCGGGTGGAGCCGGAACTGGGCACGCCCGTGCGCGGCGGCCTGCCCGCTACCTTGGCCCGGCGCACCGACAGCGGATGGCAGATTTCGGGCGAGAAGATCTATTCCACCGGATCGACCGGGCTCGACTGGTTTGCCGTATGGGCCAAGACCGACGAAACGCCGGTGCGCGTGGGCCTGTTCCTGGTGAAGCCCGACAGCCCAGGCATCACCATCGAACCCGAATGGGACCACCTGGGCATGCGCGCCACTGTCAGCCACCGCGCTGTCTTTGCAGACACGCCGGTGCCCGCAGCGCTCGCGGTCGATCTGCGCGCGCCCGAGGAATGGGCGCCCCGGCCGGACGACGACAGCAGCCACCTGCAATGGAACGCGCTGGCGATTGCCACGATCTATGACGGGGTGGCCCGCGCGGCACGCGATTGGCTGGCCGCCTATCTCAATGCGCGCAAGCCGGCCAACCTGGGTGCCGCGCTCGCCACGCTGCCGCGCGTGCAGGAAAAGTTCGGCGAGATCGAAGGGCTGCTGCTGACCAACCGCGTGTTGATCGATACCGCTGCCCGCGCGGCCGATGCCGGCTTGCCGGTGTCCGCGACCGAGGCCAACCTGATCAAGCACCTGGCCAATGCCAACGCCATCCGCGCGGTTGAAATCGGACTGGAGTTGACCGGCAATCCGGGCATCAGCCGTACCAATCCGCTGGAGCGGCACTATCGCGACGTGCTGTGCAGCCGCATCCATTCGCCCCAGGCCGATACCGTGCTGGTGGCTGCCGGGCGGGCCGGCCTTGGCGTTGGCGCTGGAGGGGCGGGCCAATGAGCTTCACCATCGCCAGCCAGCTCGAACCCTCGATCAACGAGGCGCTGGCCACTCATCCGGCGCGGCCGACGGTGATTCCGGCACCCGAAGACGAACCCTGGCGCGCCGCGGCCGATGCCGATGTGCTGGTGGTGCGGCCTTCTCCGGCCTGGGCGCCGGCCAAGGCTGCGCCGGCCCCGTCGCTCTGGCCGGGCCGCCTGCGCTGGGTGTGCAGTGCTTCGGCCGGCATCGATTTTTATCCCGGCTGGTTGCTCGATGGCCCGCTCGTGAGTTGCGCGCGTGGCACCGCGTCGGAAGAGATTGCCGACTATGTGTTGGCCGCGATCTACCGCCAGGCCAAGGATTTCGACAGCGTGGCGCCGCGCGGTCCGCAGGATTGGCGCTATAGCCAGCTGGGCCAGGTCCTGGGCAGCACGATCGGCCTCGTGGGCCTTGGCGCGATCGGCCAGGCCGTGGCGCGGCGCGCGCTCGCGCTGGGTGCGCAGGTCGTGGCCGTCCGCCGCAGCGGCGCTCTGCCCGATGACCTGCCCGGCGTGGAACTGGTATCGCGCGTGGAAGACGTGGTGGCCCGCGCCGATCACATCGTGCTCGCCGTTCCGGCAACGCCGCAGACCCGCCATCTGGTCGACGCCACGCTGCTTGCGCAGGCCCGCCCCGGTGCGCATCTGATCAACGTGGCACGCGGCAGCGTGGTGGACCAGGCCGCCCTGCTGGAGGCGCTGGACAGGGGGCAATTGGGCTTTGCCACGCTCGATGTCACCGATCCCGAACCGCTGCCGGCCGGGCACAGGCTCTACAACCACCCGCGCGTGCGCCTCACGCCGCATCTTTCGGCCAACTACCTGGTGGCGCGGGGCAAGCTGGTGGACAAGATCATGGGCGATATCACCCGCTTTGCCCAAGGCCAGCCGCCGCGTGACCTGGTGGAGCCGGCGCGCGGCTATTGAACGGCCAACCATGAGCATTGCCAATAGGTTTCCGGCACAACTCAATTGATATGATAGACATTTGCGCCGAAACCTTGTCCGGCATTTCAATCAGAAAGGGTGACGGGCCATGACCATCAAGTTCATCGGCTATATCGGCTTCAACAATACGTCCGAGATTCACGGGCCCGTGCGGCGCATTCTCGACCGGGCCTATGTGGAGGACGCAGCGCGTGCGCAGGAGGCCGGCGGCTTTGACCGGGTGCTGATCCCCTTCGCGTCCAACAGCCCGGAAAGCCAGATCGTGGCGGCCCATGCCGCCGCATTGACCAGCCGCCTGGGCTTCCTGGTGGCACATCGTCCCGGCTTTACCCAGCCCACGCTGGCCGCCCGCCAGCTTGCCACGCTTGACCAGCTTTCCGGCGGGCGCGTGGCCGTGCACATCATCACCGGCGGCGCGGACGAGGAAATGGCGCGCGACGGTGACGTTGGCCCGAACAAGGCCGAGCGCTATGCCCGCACCGACGAATATCTCGATGTGCTGAAGCAGGAATGGAACGAAAGCGTTCCATTCGATCACAAGGGCCGCTTCTACGAAGTGCGTCAGGGGTTCAGCTCCATCAAGCCCACGAATCTGCCGGTGTTCTTCGGCGGCTCCTCACCCGAAGCGGTCGCCGTCGCGGGCCGCCATGCAGACGTCTATGCGCTGTGGGGCGAAACGCTGGGCCAGGTGGCCGACGCGGTGCGCCAAGTGCGCCAGTCTGCCGCGAGCCATGGTCGCAAGCCCGGCTTCTCGCTCTCGCTGCGGCCCGTGATCGCCGATACCGAAGAAGCCGCCTGGGCCAAGGCGCGTGACATCGAAGGCCGGGTTCGTGCTGCGCGTGAAGCGGCCGGCCTGCCGGTTTCCGGCCATCGCCCCGCCAATGCCGGCTCGCTGCGGCTGCTGGAAACGGCCACGGGCAATCGCCGCGATGCCCGGTTGTGGACCGGCGTTGCCGCGCTCACCGGCGCGCAGGGCAACAGCACGGGCCTGGTCGGCACGCCCGAGCAGGTGGCCGAAGCCATGCTGGCCTATGCCGATCTGGGCATCGACCACTTCCTCATTCGCGGGTTCGATCCGCTGGCCGATGCCATTGCCTATGGCGAGCATTTGATCCCGCTCGTCCAGTCCAAGCACGCTGCGCGCCAGGCTCGCCCTGTCGCGCTGGCGGGTTGAAGGAGACGCCACCATGGCTACCGTTCTCGAACGCCCCATCGCCGACACGCAGGAGCGCCCAGATGGCATCAGCGCCGCAGAATGGGCGGTGCGCGTCGATCTGGCTGCGTTCTATCGCATCTCGGCGATCTATGATTACGACGATTTTCTCTACACCCACATCACCGCACGCGTGCCCGGCCCCGATGCGCACTTCCTGATCAACCCGTTCGGCCTTGCCTTTGACGAGATCACCGCGTCGAGCCTGGTCAAGGTGGATATCGATGGCAACATCATCGGCGAAAGCGAATACGGCATCAACTATGCCGGCTATGTGATCCACTCGGCCGTCCATGGCGCGCGCGAGGATGCGCACTGGATCGCCCATTTCCACACGCGCGACGGCATGGGCGCCTCTGCGCACAAGGGCGGCCTGCTGCCGATTTCGCAGCGCGCGCTCTATATCATCCCGCGCCTGGGCTATCACGATTACGAAGGCGTCGCGCTCAATCTGGACGAGCGCGAGCGGCTGGTGGCTGACTTGGGCGACAAGCAGTACCTGCTGCTGCGCAATCACGGCACGCTGGCGCTGGGCCACACGCCGGGCGAGGCATGGGGCGCGATCTACCAACTGGAGGAAGCCTGTTCGGCCCAGGTTGCCGCCCTTGCCGGCGGGCGCGACAACGTGCTGCTGGCGCCCGCCGAAGCGCAGGAAGAAGCGCTGCGACAACTGGCCGAGCGCCCGTCTGCTGCCCGTGCCGCCGAAGGCCGCAAGCCACATCACCAGCTGGTTTGGGAAGCGGTGCTGCGCCGTGTGGGACGCGACCTGCCGGGGTTTGACAGCTAAAGTATAGCATTGAAATCACGCTGCTTTCCTCCCCTCCTCTTGAGAGGAGGGGAGGAAAGCTAGCCCAACCCGCAGTTTTCAAGCAGCGACAGCCGCTGGCACAGGCGCCAGATGCTCGGCGAGGCGCTGCGCTTGCAGGCGGATATCGGGCACCGCCACCATCTCCCAGTTGAGGCCCTTGGACAGCGCGCCCATCGCGTGGATCGGCAAGGCTGCCCGGCCTTGTTCGTCTCGCAAGCGCCAGTGCGCATCTACATCCAGGCCGAGGCGCAATGCGCAGGGGCGGGCCATGCCTTTTGCCAATAGCGCGCGCAGCAAGGGATCGCGGCTCTGCGCCGGATCGCTGCCTGGCCCGGTGCACACGATGACATGATCGACAGCGCGGCGGATGATGCCGACAGCGCCACGCGGCCGCCATTCCACCAGCAGGCCATCCCCTGAATCCGCAACGGCAGACAATGCACCTGCCACAACCGCAAGCTGTCCGGCGCTGCGCATGGCTGCGATCCGTTGCGCGATAGGCGGTGCCATGCGGTGGCGGTGCACGTCCCACCAGGGCCGCGCGTGGCGCAGGAAGCGCGCCTGCTCAGTGGCATCGTGCGCCTGCCACAGCGCATGGGTATGGGGCCGAAGCCCGTCGATCGCATGGCGCCAACCAACGGCACGGGCGCGCTGGCGGATGTGCCGGACCAGCGCGCTGCCCCGCTCGGAAGGCATCGGCTGCGCTTCCACGGCAGGGCCGCTGGCTGCATGGGCGCGTGGCAGCAGGCCACGCCGGGATAGCGCGATGATCGATCCCACGTGGCCCCGCGCGTCAAGCGACTGGATCACGTCGATCGCCGTAAGGCCGGTCCCGATCAGCAGCACGCGGGCATCGCTCGGGATGGCATCGAGAGCGCCGGGTGCCCAGGGATCGGATATGACCTGCGGTTGATCGATGCCATTCAGGGCGCGGTGCCGTTGGGGCGGCAGATTGCCTTGTGCCAACACCGCTGCCCGCGCCCTGACAACCTCGCCATCGGCAAGAGTCAGCCTCAGCCCGCCATCGGGCGTTGCCGCGATATCCTCTGCACGGGCTATCGCGATGGCAATCCGGCCGGGCATGGTGGCCCGCGCCGTGGCGAGCAGGCTGGCCAGATAGGCGCCATAGCTGGCCCGCGTGGCAAAGTGGTTGGCCGCGTCAGCGCCAGTAGCGTCTGGCCCGACGCCCAGCCAGCGCAGGAAATGCGTGGGGTCGTCCGCAAAGGCGCTCATATTGCCGGCGCGCACGTTGAGCAGGTGCTGTGGGCCGCAAGCGCCGAAAGCAAGGCCATGGGCCAATGCCTGCGGATCACGCTCGACGATCACGACGCGGCTGCCGCGCCGGGCGAGATGGATAGCGAGCAGCGTTCCGCTGAACCCGCCACCAATCACCGCTACTGGCAGATCATTCGACACATTCAGACTTGCCATATCTCAACCTTTCTGGTTGATAATAGATGTCAAGTTTGTCTTTATGCGTCAATAGCTGATCTATCACCTTGTTAAGGTCGGCTTGCTCAAATCACGCTAAATCCGTGGGTGCCGTCGCGGCGCAATTGCTCGACCAAGCCGAACTCCCAATCGAGATAAGCCTGCATCGCCGCAGCAGCGTTGTCGGTCCCTTCGTAGGGTCGCTTGTACCGGCCTTCGGGCCCGCGCGGCGGGGGAGCGCCATCATTGCCGGATTGCAGCGCGGCTCCCTTCGGCCAGACGAGTACCGCCACGTCCCAGCCCAGCTGCGCCAGCCACGAAGCCGTCATGTCTGCGCGCGGGCCGATATCGTCGGCGAGCACGATCCGGGCGCCGCGCACCGGGGCGAAATGATCGGTTTCCTGCACCAGCTGCCCGCCTTGGGCATTGCGGAAGCCGGTAAGGTGGCCTGCGACAAAGTCTTCGGGCAGGCGGACATCGTACAGGTAAAGCGTGCGGGCGTCATCGGCCCGCAGGTGAGCCAGTTCATCCCAGGTGATCTGCCGCACCCCGGCGCGATAGGCCACGTCTCGGGCGCGGGCGCGGGACTCGTCGGTCCACGCGTCGGCCGCCTCGGGCAGCGGCGCGCGGCGCTGCTGGCCCGTGTCCAGGCCCTGGCCGGCAAGGGTCCAGCCGATCGTGCCGTTGCGCAAGGCGAAGATCTTGTTCGGTAAACCGGCATTGATCAACGACTGCGCACCGATGATCGAGCGGGTGCGTCCCGCGCAATTGACGATGATAGTGGTATCGGGATCGGGCGCAACGGCGCGGGCGCGGAGCACGAGTTCGGCGCCAGGGGTGCTCACGCCG
>Ga0070665_100005928_pt1 | contig 12517 bp, 7 predicted proteins | sample KBSS13metaG_FD_65862 | JGI IMG/M metagenome (GOLD analysis project Ga0070665, IMG submission 65862) | Switchgrass rhizosphere microbial communities from Kellogg Biological Station, Michigan, USA - KBS S1-3 metaG | ecosystem: Host-associated > Plants > Roots > Rhizosphere > Soil ... | reverse complement strand
GTTCCGTTGCGAGGGTGGTTGGCCCGCGATAGGATTGGGCAAACGGGGGACCGTCATGAAACAGTCCGCTGCTCTTGCCCTGACAGTATTATTATTGGCGACCACGGCCTTCGCCGTCGCCCAGGAAGAACATCACGACCATCCCGCACCCGAACGGCTGGGCACGGTGGTGTTTCCAACCACCTGCGCCCCGGGCACCAATGTCGGTTTCACCCGCGGCGTGGCGCTGATGCATTCCTTTGCCTATAGCGCCGCCCGCCAAGCCTTCGCGGAGGTAGCGAAGCAAGATCCCCAATGCGCCATGGCCTATTGGGGCGAAGCGATGTCGCATTACCACGCGCTGTGGGAGCCGCAGGTCGATTCCGAAGACGAGATGCGCGAGGCCGACGATGCAGCCAACCGCGCCGCGTCGCTACCCGCCAACCCGCGCGAGAATCAGTATATCGATGCCGTTCAAATCTATTACCGCGACTGGCAGCACGCCACGCCTGCCATCCGCGCCCAGCGTTACGCCGACGCCATGGCGGGTGTCGCCAAAGCCAATCCGAAAGACGAGGAAGCGCAGGTGTTCTATGCCCTGGCGCTGGTGGCGACCGCATCGCCCACCGATCCGACGCACAAGAACCAGAAATTGGCGGCGGCCATATTGGAACCGCGCTGGAAGCAGCAGCCCCAGCATCCGGGCATTCCGCATTATATGATCCACGCCTATGACAGCACCGAGCTTGCGCCGCGCGGCCTGCCCGCCGCCCGCGCCTATGCGAAGATCGCGCCGTCCGCGCCGCATGCGCTGCATATGCCATCCCACATCTTCACCCGCATGGGCTTTTGGACAGACTCGGTGTCATCCAACATCGCCGCCCAGACAGCCGCGAAAGAGCAGAAGGACATCGGCGAGGAATTGCACGCCGCCGACTATCTCACCTATGCCTATCTGCAGTTGGGCCGCGATGGCGATGCGCGCGCGGTGGCCGCCGTCTATGCCGCGATGCCCACATTGCAGGCGTCGCAATTCAAGATCGGATATGCCGCCAACGCCATGCCGGTGCGCCTGGCGGTGGAGCGGCATGATTGGGACCGCGCGGCAACACTGACGCCCCTGCCCGGTTCGCCGCCGCATGTCGCCGCCATCGTCTATTGGGCGCGGGCGCTGGGGCACACGCGGGGCAAGACATCCTCGTCTCCCGATACGGATATCAAGGCGCTGGAAGAGTGCCGCGAAAAGCTGCGCGCCATGGGCAATGATTATTGGGCCATGCAGGTGGACGGCATGGTGAAATCCGCACAAGCCTGGAAGTTGAAGATAGATGGCGACACCGCAGGCGCGGTGGCAATGCTGCGCGCCGCCGCCGACCAGGAGGACGGGCTGGAGAAGCTGCCGGTGACACCGGGGCCGGTGGTCCCCGCACGCGAGCAGCTGGCGGAAATGCTGCTGGCGCTGCACCGCCCGGCGGATGCGCTGACGGAGTTCAAGGCCGATCTGGTCCTGGCGCCGGGCCGCCGCGAGGCGCTGGAAGGCGCTGCGATGGCCGCGCGGGAAGCGGGCGATACGCGCGCGGAAGGCCAGTATCGGGCAAAGCTTCAATCGCAATCGGGGGCGCCTTGAAGCCGGTCGCGCGCACTATGATTTTTGGACGATTTTGATTCTATTCAAAGTGATTTGAAGATTCGCATTTTGACAGGACCGACATGCGCATTGGCGCACGCAAGCCGCATTCCAGGCTGACATGGCTGGCGATCGCCTTTGCGGCGATCCCCACCATCGCTTTCGGCCAGGTGTCTTCGGACTACAACATGCCCCCGCCCTGCCGGGCGGAGCAGGCCTTCTCCCGCGCCGCCGAAGCCATGATCGCGGACCGGATCAATGCGGAGCGGGCGCGGCTGACGCCTGGTACACCCGCGCTGCGCCGCGACGAGCAATTGTCGCGCATCGCGGAATTGCGCGCCTGCGAATTGGCCAGCGCCGGAAAGCCGATCTCGCATCTGGACAGCAACCGGCATTTCGAAGCTGCCGACATAGTCTTTAGCGTGTTCGGTCTATACGGATCGGTGGCGGAAAATCTGATGCAGATGGATACGACCGCCAGCGGCGGCGCGTTCGATGCCGAGACCTTCGCCAAAGCCGCCGCCGACGCCTGGCTGAACAGCCCCGAGCATCGGCCGCAGATCATGGACCCCCGCTACAATCTCAGCGGCATCGGCGTCGCCCGCATCGCCGGCCAGGCCGTGGCGACGCAAGTCTTTCACGGTCCCCCGCGCCGCCAGCCCCGGACCATGCAGACCGTGCAGAAGTAAGCACCGCGCCGATGGCCGGCGCCACCTTGGATTCCACCCGCCGCGGCGTGTAGGCTCGTGGGCCCTGGGGACGGCTTATGCGACATTCCATCTTTTCCGCGCCGCTGCAGGCGGGCGCGCTTTTGGCCGTGTTGGCCGCGGCGGGCACCGCACAAGGCGCCTACGCCGCCCCTCAGCCCGCCGACGAGGATTCGCAAACGGCCCCAAGCCTTCTGGTTCAGACCCTGAGGCAAGGCGATGCCGCCATGCGGCGGAAGGATTACGCCCAGGCGATGCAATGGTATCGCAGAGCCGCCGAGCAAAATAACCCAACCGCCCAAAACGCGATCGCGGCTCTCTATGTCATGGGGCTGGGCGTGGACCAGGATTATGCGCAGGCGATGGAATGGTATCGCAAGGCCGCCGAGCAAAACGATCCGATTGGCGAAAACGGTATCGGCGCCCTTTACGCCAATGGCTGGGGCGTGGCGCAGGACTATGCCCAGGCGATGCAATGGTACCAGAAAGCCGCCGCCGGGGGCGATCCGCACGGCATGACCCTGATCGCCGAACTCTACAAGGACGGTAAGGGCGTGACGCGCGATTATGCGCAAGCGATGCAGTGGTATCAAAAGGCGGCCGCACAGGGCTATGCCCATGCCGAAAATTCCATCGGCGCCCTTTATCACCAGGGCCTGGGCGTGCCGCGCGATTATATCCAGGCGATGCAATGGTACCAGAAAGCCGCCGCGCGGGATTTCGCGCCTGCTGAATATAATGCCGGATATCTGTATGAAAACGGCCTGGGCACCACCCAGGATTTCGCCCAGGCGATGTCATGGTATCAAAAAGCCGCGGCGCAGAATCTTCCCAGTGCACAACAGGCTGTCGGGCTGATGTACGAATTCGGCCGGGGCGTGCCGCGGGATTATGCCCAGGCCATGTCATGGTACCGCAAAGCGGACGCGCAAGGTTTCGTGACCGCCGCCATCTATATCGGCAATCTTTATGAAACGGGCTGGGGCGTCGTGCAGGATTTTTCCCAGGCGATGCAGTGGTATCAGAAAGCCGCCGCGCAAGGCGATGCGGACGGTCAGCTGGTCGTCGGCGCACTTTACGAAAACGGCAGAGGCGTACCCCAGGATTTCGCCCAGGCCATGCAGTGGTACGAGAAGGCCGCCGCGCAAGGCAATATGAGAGCGGAAGTCGCCATCGGCACTTTATATGAAAATGGCCGGGGCGTGCCGCGGGACTATGCCCAAGCCATGCAGCGGTATCAGAAAGCCGCCGCTGCGGGCAATGCGAGCGCACAGACCGAGATCGGCGTTCTCTACAATCGCGGTTATGGCGTTCCCAAAGATCAAAAGCTGGCGATGCAATGGTACCTGAAAGCGGCGGCAAATGACGACCCTATCGCCCAGACCAATATCGGCCTGCTGTACGAAGCCGGATCAGGCGTGACCCGGGATTTCGCCGAGGCCATGCAATGGTATCAAAAGGCGGCCCGCCAAAATTATTCGCGCGCCGAAGAAGCCATCGGCAATCTTTATCAAAACGGCCGCGGCGTGCCGCAGGACTTTGCGCAAGCCCGGCAATGGTATGAAAAAGCGGCGGAACAAGGCGACGCCTATGGCCAGAATGACATCGGCACGCTTTATGCGGCCGGAGCGGGCGTGACCCAGAATTTCGCGGTGGCGCGGCAATGGTTTGAAAAGTCCGCCGCGCAGGGCAACCCTTATGCCGAGCTCAATATGGGGCACCTGTATCAGGACGGCTCGGGGACGCTTCGCGATTATGCCCAGGCGATGCAGTGGTATCAGAAAGCGGCCGCCCACGGTAACGCGGAAGCGGAAGCCCGGATCGCCTTTCTCTACGAGGAAGGGTTGGGCGTGACGCCGGATGGCGCCCAGGCGATACAATGGTACCAGAAAGCCAGCGGCGACGGATTTGTGCGGGCCGATTTCCAGATCGGTTTTCTGTATGACGCGGGCCGTGCGGGCGTGACCAAGGATTATGGCCGGGCGATGGAATTCTACCGCAAGGCGGCCGCGAAGAATGTCGCCGACGCGGAATATTTCCTGGGCCTGCATTATGAAGCGGGCGCGGGCGTCGATGCAGATACCGCTCAGGCCCGGCAATGGTTTGAAAAGGCCGCCGCGCACGGGCTTACCGTCGTAAGGAATAACATCGCGGGGCCGCCGTCCCTCCAGGCGTCGCAATCTCCCGGCGCGGCGCCGCAATTTTTGCCCATGGACGGCCCGGCCCCGGATGGACAATTGCAGGCGGTCATGGCGACACACACGATACCGCCCTATCCGAGCCTGTCGCAAAAGCTGGGAGAGGAAGGCATATCCGCGCTGCTGGTTCACATTCAGGCAAATGGAAGCGTGGACAATTGCGCGGTCACCTCTTCCAGCGGTTCGGTTCTGCTCGACCGCGCGGCATGCGCGCATGTCCAGGCCAATTGGCGGTGGAAGGCGCCGGTCGTTCAAGGCAAGCCCCAGCCGGTATCGACCCAGGTGAATATCGTCTGGAATTTGCGGCACGAGCAGGAGCAATAGCCGCCCGGCGCTTACCGGCTTTAAGTACGAAAACCTTCGTGCTAAGGTTGCATCCTTGCAGGCTGGTCTCTTCGCCGTTCGGGGGTATGCCATGGTCAAGCAAACATCCGCCATCTTCATCGCATTGCTGGGATCAAACACCGCCGCCGCGGCGCAATCACCCGCGCCGCAATCGCCCGCCATGCAGCAGGCATTGGCGGCACGCACCTGCGAACTTCCCAAGATCGCCGCCACCGCGCCCTTGGAACAAATATCCGGCAGCAATCTTGTGTCCGTGCCGGTCACGGTGAACGGCGCGCCGCAGAAATTCCTGCTCGATATCGGCATGAAGCGGCCCACGGCCGTGTCGCCCGAACTGATGGCCAAGCTGGGTCTGCCCGAAGCCTTTCGCCTGACTGAGCCTTTCCTTGCAGGCGGAAGCTTGGGCGCCGGACCTTTCGATACTGGCAATGGGTTCCGTGTGCGGGTCTGCGACCTGGGCAGCGGGTTGGGCTGTTCAGAAAGGGATACGCGGATACGTGTTTCCACCTTCGGGATCGGCGACGCCACGGGAAAGCATCTGCAATTCGCGGTGGCGGAGAAAGGCGAAATCAGCAGCTCCGCTCCCTATGACGGATTCCTCAGCGGCGATTTCCTGCGCAAATATGATGCCGAGCTGAATTTCGCCGGCAAGCAGATGACTTGGCTCACCCCCACCAGCTGCACCGACCCGGATCAGGTGGTGTTCTGGGCCCATTCGGACGTGGCGATCATTCCGGTCGGCCTGGCAAAGGATGGGCGGCTGCAGATGGCGGCGATGGTGGGCGGCCACGCCATCTATGCGGAGATCGACACCAGCTCGCCCCGCACCATCATGCGCCGCGACATCGCCGAGCTGTATGTGGGCCTCAAACCCGGCACCGCCGACATGGTGCCCGAAGGCGATTTGAAAGACGGCATGCACCTGCAGATCAATGAGCATGTCTTCCCGCAGATCATTTTTGCGGGCGGCGGCGTCACGGCGCTGAACGTGCCGGTGCGGATTCAAAGCTTCAGCATGCGCCCGTCCCTGTCCCGCGAGCAGCATCTGCGCGGCGGCCTGATACCGGGTGAACGCATCCCCGACCTGTCGATCGGGATGGACGTGCTGCGCCATCTGCACATGTATGTCGTGCCCGGCCAGGGCAAAGTCTATGTGACCGCGAACGAGTAAGGCCCTCGCATCTTGGCTTTCCAGCTCTCCCGTGTAGAATTGCAACCCCTGGGGAGGGCTTATGCGCAATCGGATTTTCATGCTGCCGTTGATCGCGGGCGCGATGCTGGCCGCCACGCCGGCCGGGGCGGCCGAGGATCCGAAACCGATGGCCAGCGCCGCCAACAACTGCGGCCGCACCCAGCTCGCACGGCTCGATCCGCTCATGGCCACCCATCTCAAGGGCTACTATCCGACCGAAGCACGCCGACGTAATCAGACGGGCCGCGTTTTCATGCGGGTGATGGTGGGCAAAGACGGGCTGGCGGATGATGTGACGGTTGTCCGGTCGAGCGGTTCGGCGATCCTCGACGAAGCATCAGCCGCAGCCGTGAAAGGCAAATGGCGCTGGGAAAGCCCGCCCACTGAATGCCGCGATCAGGGCGTGATCCTGCCGGTCGCCATGGACTGGTACATGGACGGCATCATCCGTGACAATATTTATCTGGACGATTCACACTATCCCGCAGACGCGCGAGCGCGGAAGGAAGGCGGGGCGGGCGGCGTGATCCTCCGTCTTTCCCCCGATCGGATTGTCATCAATGTGAAGATCGATCGCAGCACCGGATCGCCCGCGATGGATGAAGCGATCAGGCAATACGAATTGGCAACCAAAATCTACACGCCGAATGGCGAGCAAACCGGCCCGGAGTTTGGCGAGGAAGCGTGGCGGCAAACACTTCCCGCCTGGGTCCAATTCGTGCCGACCCCCAATCCCGAAAACATCGCAGCCCTGATGGGACCGGCAGCCGCCGCGCCACCCAGCCTGGCCGCAACCATCGCGCCGGGATCAGCTAACACCCTGCCTCTGCCGGGACACGCCAATCATTGCGGACGCGACGCTAAAATCTTTCTACCGGCGATTCCCAGCTCCCGCACGGTCATCGACATCCCTTTAAGCCCTCCCGCCACTGTGCGGATGATGGGAAATTATCTCACCCAGGCCAAAGTCCCCGAACAAGGCGCCATGCGCATGCGCGTGGTGGTGAATGCCGAAGGCAAAGTCCAGCAAGTCGCCGTCACGGATTCCAGCGCGCCGCCGGAAATGGAAAAGGCGGTTCTGGCGGCCGTGAAGGACAAATACCGCTGGGAGCCGCCCCCGCCCGAATGCCGGGACAGCGGCGTGCAACTCGAAATGGACTATGTCTATTCCGTCGCCCCGCCGGACCTTCAGATTTACGCCGACGATCCGCGCTATCCCGCCGCCGCGCATGAGCGCAAGATGGGCGGAGCGGGTTCGATTTCCTTGCGCTACAAAAGCCCGGACCGATTGATCGACAGCAAGGTCTTGCTGAGCACCGGTTCGCCCGCGCTGGACGAGAGCATGGTGAAAATCGTGTGGGATATTCTTCTTCCCGCCCTCAAAACCAGAACCATGGAAGACTCCGAGACCACGCTATTCAATGTGATGTTCATGCCGGACTTCATTCCGCCACCACGCCGCCAAAGCGCCAACCAGAGGGCCGGCGCTGCCCCGTAATGATAGTTTGCGGCGGGTGGCGGCCAGGGCAAGGCCTATGTGACCGCGAACGAGTGAGGGGGAATTCTAGGGTGAAATACTTTTCTCTTTCGCAGGTTCGCTGGCAGTTGCCGTACCTCGGAATTTCGCAATCGCTTCCTGATATTCGCGGGAATTCAGCAATGCAGGCATATAGCGAATTCTTCTATGCGTCTTCGTTTGAAATTGCGCACGGTCGTAGAGCCCTCGCGCGCCACAGGTATTTATTCGGCAGACTTGCCCTGGATCTGTCACTTGAATCTTTTTGGCGTCATGCACCAGAGAAAAAGTGCACGTTCTTTCTTGCTGGCGCAGCGCATCATAGACCTGCGTTCTGTAAACCAGTGAATCACCTTCGAGCGTTCCGATGGCGGAAAAATTGCAGATGTGCCCGTTATCAAATCTGAGATGGACTCGCATGTAAGCATCTCGATCCGATATTTTTACAATTTCCAATACATCGTCGACTTGCACGATTTCTGTCTTATCGGGACTGTAATATATGCCTATCTTATGATGAAAATTGTAGGCACCCGCTAAATCCTCTATGCGAAGTAGTTGCGCTGATCCAGAAGCCGCGATGGAATCAACTACCAACGCTGCCATAAAAAACACGGCGATCTTTTTCTTCATGGCATTCTCCACTCGGCAATCTGCCGTACGATACTTCTCCTTCACCCCTGGTTAAGACACGACGAACAACGTCTCGGCCTCGACCGGCAATCTGCAGGGTTGCATCAGAGATATCACTTCTCTGGCCCAGCTAAACGGGTCGAACACCGACCTTGCGTCCTCCCGGCGGCTCGCTCGTGCTCGCCGCGTCTCGAAGCTTTCGCCGGTCCACTGGACCGGCTCACGCGCTAAGGCGCGCCGCTTCGAGACCCAGGTCCACCCGTCTGCTGCATCGCCGGCAGCCGCTGCTCAACTGGCGGCGGAGGCTTCAGCGCGGCATGCGGCTCGGCCTGGTACCAATAGGCCACCGAATAATAATTGTCGGAGCGGTGGTTGGCGTGGCCGTGTTCAATGGTGGCTTTGAACGACTTCTGGAACGGGATCGGCGCTTCCAGATGGAAGCGATAGACACTGGAGCGACTGCCCGCTTTCTCCTCGCCCACCACGGGCGCGCCGTAGAGGCCGTAGGAAAACGGCACGCCGCCGAAATCATGCGCGCCCAGCACATAATCCTCCGCCCCCGTGCCCTTCAATGACGGCACTTTCTCGCCGTCGACAAAGAACATGTCGTCGCCCTCGCCCCACCATTCGTCCTGGTTCTGCAGCACCGACATGGTGACGCCCACGAAATGACCCTTCCCCGTGATCTCCGCGAACACATAATTGCCCGCCCCGTCGGGGTTGGGCTTGGTGTTCACCAGCGGATCGCCATCCACACGCCAATCATTGGTCCAGCCGCGATTGGGCTGCGACTGGTTATACTGCGCGTGAAAATAATACGTGTCCTTGGGCAGCGGATGGTCGTACCGCCGCCAGTCGATATTGTAATACAGATCGCCCATCGGCTCACGCCCTTCATTGGTCATGGTGATGCGGGCGTGACGCTGGAACGGCATCTGGAAAAAGCTGTTCATGCTGCGGGCGCTGCCGACCGACAACACTTCCGATTGCCAATTGTGGTACTCGCCCAGACCCAGGCCGAAGAAATCGCCCACCGGCGCTTCCACCGACGGCGTCGCTTCGCCGTCCCAATAGATGCGCAGCACGATGCGCTTCAGATGATAGGTCTCGCGGTCGCCGAAGGTGAACCAGATATGGCTGATCGCGCCCGGGCCGTCGTCATCGAACAGGGTGACGGTTTTGCCCGGCGCCACTTTCAGAGAATCGCGATTGGCCCCCGTGGGATCGGCGCTGGATGTGTGGCGAAAGCCGTAATCCATCGGCCGCGTCAGGTCGGGCCGCGCAATCAGGCTTTGATTTTGCGCCAGAGCCGCCGCCGGAAGACCGGCCAAGGCAAGGATCATCGCGAACGCGAACCGCATGTGTTTTCCCCCATTTTCCGGCTGCGCCGGGACCGGCAGCGTAACCCGGGGCGCTTGCAATTCAAGGCGCGCCCAGCACCGCCATCGGATAGCGCGCCACCGTGCCGCCCCGGTAGTCGGTCAGCCAGACCGCGCCGAATGCGAACGCCAGCGAGTCGCCACCCGGCCCCACCCATTGCCGCTCGATGCGGCCCGTCTTGGCGTCGATCTTGGTCAGCGGCACGCCCATGAGGGTCGCCCACACTTTGCCCGCGCCGAATTTGATGTCGCCGCCGGAGCCCGCAAGACCCGCCGCGATGTGCGTCCCTTCAAAATACGTGCGCGGGTCGATACGCACAATCTCACCCGTGCCTTGCAGCAGCACCCATAACGAACCCGCTCCGACGGTCATGAAGCGTGGAGCGATGTATCTGCTGCCCAACGACACGCCGGCCAGCACCTTGCCCGATGCCGCGTCCACTGCCGTCACCCCACCGGAATCATGATCGCTGACCCACACTTTGCCGTCGCTATAGATCGGATTGTCATCGCTCGGAAGAACACCGACGAGTTGGCGCACGCTGTTGGTCTTGGGATCGATGCGGGAAAGAATGCCTCGGGCGTCGGTTACCATCCACACACTGTCACGGCTCACGGCGATGCCGCCTTCCCGCGCCGCGGGGCCGACCGGCAATATCGTCAGCCGGTTTGTCTTGAGATCTATCCGCGCCAGCCGGTTTGGCTTGGCACAAAGCGGCACCCACACGCTGCCGAACCCGGCGGCCAGACCCGCGCAAGGCTCGCCCGGCAGAGTCACGCTCGCGGTTTCGCGGTTGGTCTTGGGATCGATGCGGTGCACGGCATCGGGCCCGGTGCTGCCGATCCACACGGCATCATCGGTGGGCAACACCCAATCGGCGGTCTTGCCCAGATGAAGCACCGTGTCGGGATGAAGAGTACCGATAGGCGCTTTCGTGACCGCAAGCGATGGCCCGCCTCCCCCGTGCGTGCGCAGCACGCTGACGGGGGAGGTGCCCGTAGCAGCGCTTGCGATGCGAAGGGCGGAGGGGGAAACTCCCAAGGCAGCAACCAAAAATATCGCAGCGATGCGCATCACGGCTTCTTGTAATAGTCGCCCAACGTCACTTTCGACGCGGCTTCATCCTTCAAGGGCGTGATCTTGTCCGGATCGATCCGCACCATGATGTAGTCGATGTGATCGTCGATATGGGAAAACAGATGCCCGGTGCCCGCCGGAATGAAGACCACATCGCCCGCCTTCAAATTATAGCTGACGCCGCCTTCGATATCGTCGGAATTGTTGCCGGGGCCGTTATAGAGCCGCACCGTTTCCTCATCAGCAGGACGACGCTTCTTGTTCACCAGGCGCGGCCCGACCTTCAACGTCGCTGACCCATCCAGGATGTGATAGACCTCGCTCACCTGGTCATGCTCGGCCACCGCTTGCGGCCCCGCCTTGTCCAGCTTGCCGCGATGTTCGACACCCAGCGCGACATGCGCCTTGCCGATATCGATGTCCCGCACCTGCTGGTCGATGCGATGTTCGGCCACCGCCTTCTTGCTATAGGCCGCGATCTCGGCGGCGGGCACATAAACGCCTTCGCACATAGTGCAGGTGGGCTGCGGACCCGTGTCCGCCGTCTGCGCCAATGCGGGCGCCGCCATCAGACTCAAAAACGCCAATCCCGGAACCAGTATTTTCATAACGTCCTCCCCTCACGAAATTGGTCAGAATCCGTCACCCGCACCTTGGTTCTAGCTTTCTTCCCCCGCGCGGCGAAGCCGCTGACGGGGAAGATGTCCGGTAGCGGGCTTGCCCGCGTGCCGGACAGATGGGGGCCGACTACCAAGCCGTTGTGCTGTGCTGCTCGCCCATCAACCGCTTCAAATCCTCATGCGGGACCGCCTTGATGGTGTTGCCGTTGATGCCGGTCATGGTCTCAGCACCTACCATGGCGTTGATGATGGCTTCTTCCGTCGCCTGCACTGTGGCATCGAAGATCGGGCTCATCGCCCAATTGGGCAGCATGCCGATCTGGGAAACCGGCGGGGCCGTGGGCGTTTCCGCCGCGCCTTGGCGGAACGGCCGGGGCGCGCTGTCGGCGCCCGGATTGGCGGTGGAGAAGGAGACGAAGATATCGCCCGACCCATCGCCCGACGTACCGCCCACGCGCCCCAATCCCAGCGTCGCGCGCCGCGCCAGCCGGTCCAGCTGGGTGCCGGTCAACGGCGCATTGGTGGCGACCACGATGATGATCGAGCCCGTATCGACATGGTCGGCGCCGTAAAGCAGTTCGGCCCGGCGGTCCTGATGCAAAGCCTGTCCCACCGGCACGCTGGCGATGCGCAGATCATGCGCCGACCCGGTGTTGCATTGCACCAGCACGCCGATCACATAACCGCCTTGCGCGGCGCTCAGCACACGCGAGGCCGTGCCGGTGCCGCCCTTGAATCCGAAGCACGCCATGCCGGTGCCGCCCCCGACATTGCCTTCGGCCACACGGCCACCCGCCGCCGTATCGATGGAATGCCAGGTGTCGTCATGGCTGACATGAAAACCGTTGATGTCGTTCAGAAAGCCGTCATAGGTCTCCGCCACCACAGGCAGCGACCAGGGATATTGGGTGGCGCCATGCTTCATTTCCCAATCGATCACGGAATCGCGCACCGTGCCGACACTGTGGGTGTTGGTGATCATCACCGGCCCTTCCAGGAAGCCGGATTCCTTGACCCAATGAATGCCCGTCATCTCGCCATTACCGTTCTGGGAGAAGAAGCCGGCAAAGACTGGGTCCTTGAAATTCTTGCCGCGCGGCAGGACGGCGGTAACGCCGGTGCGCACCGGGCCTTTGCCCACATTCAGCTTGCCCTCGCCGGAAATCTTGGTGGTGAAGCCGACTTCGACACCGGGCACATCGGTGATGGCGTTCATGGGCCCGGGCGTGCCGTCGAACGGCAC
>Ga0070665_100005925_pt1 | contig 12520 bp, 8 predicted proteins | sample KBSS13metaG_FD_65862 | JGI IMG/M metagenome (GOLD analysis project Ga0070665, IMG submission 65862) | Switchgrass rhizosphere microbial communities from Kellogg Biological Station, Michigan, USA - KBS S1-3 metaG | ecosystem: Host-associated > Plants > Roots > Rhizosphere > Soil ... | reverse complement strand
CAGAGCGGCTGGGCGGGGTCGAACCCACAGAGCGGCTGGGCGGGGTCGAACCCACAGAGCGGCTGGGCACCCTCCGATGCCCACGGCCGGGGCCCGTCCGATCCGGCCTGGGCAGTGCAGAGCGGGCCCGGCCTGCCGGGCGCGCCGTCGGATCCGCGCCGGTCCTCGCCCCAGTACCCGGTGGAGACCCGTCGGTCCGGGACGTCGAAGGGCGCGGTCGCGGGCCTGATCGTGGCGCTCGCCGTGCTGCTGGGCGGTCTCGGCACCGCCGGCTACCTGCTGATCGGGCGGATCGGCGGCGCAGACACCCCCGTCACCCCCGTCACCCCCGTGACGCCCACGCCCACCCCGCAGACCGTGCCCACCGCCGAGCCGGGGTCCGGGGACGCCGCGCTCCTGGCCTCCCTGCCCGTCGGGTTCTCGGCGGCGAACTGCACCGCGGACGTGGGCGTGGCGACGAGCATCGGCGGCACGTCCTACCTCGCCTGCGAGAACGGCCCCGCCGACGGCCCGGACGGCGCGACCTTCAGCCGCTACGACCAGCAGAGCCTGCTCGACGCCGGGTTCGACGGCGCCGCCACCGCCGCGAACGTCCCCCAGCAGCAGGACGCCCAGCACGCGGACTGCCGCACCGGGGTCTCGCTCGCGACGGGCTACGCGGTGGACAACCGGTTCGCGGGGCGGGTGGGCTGCTATATCGACCCCTCGGGCGCGGCCTACCTGTTCTGGTCGGACAACGCCGCGCTGTCCTTCGGCTACCTCCGCCGCACGGACGGCGACGCCGCGGTGCTCTACGACTGGTGGGTCGCCCACGACTTCGCCCGCTGAGCTCGAGCTTGTGTGGCACAAGCGCCACTCAGCGGCGCTTGTGCCACACGAGCGGCAGGTCAGGCCGGGCGGGAGAGCTCCACCATCTCCTCCCGCGGCACGACCTTGATCCGCTCTCGGCCCCGCTCCTCACCCCGCACCCGCTCGTGCTTGTCCAGCTGGAGCCAGCCCTCCCACGTCGTGTACTCCACCCCGCGCTCCTCCAGCAGCTCCACGACCGCGGAGGGCTCGGGGACCGGCGCCGGGAACAGCTCGTCGGCCAGCAGCGAGCCGACCGTCTCCAGCGCGCAGCCCTTGGTGTGCCCGATCAGCCCGATCGGCCCCCGCTTGATCCACCCGACCGCGTACACCCCAAAGACGGGCTGCCCGTCGAAGTCCAGTACCCGCCCCGCGGCGTGCGGCAGGGTGCCGGTGAGCCGGTCGAACGGCAGCTCGGGCAGCTCCGAGCCGATGTATCCGACGGCCCGGTAGAGCGCCTGCAACGGGTGGTCGGTGAAGACCCCCGTGCCCGTCACCCCACCGTCCCCGTCGAGCGCCATGCGCTCGGTCCGCAGCCCGCTGACCCGATCCGTGCCGAGCACCTCGACCGGGTTGGACAGGAAGTGCAGGTGCAGCCGCCGCGCTGCGGACCTGCGGTCCCGCAGCGCCCAGTCCTGCAACGTCTTGACGACCATCTGGGTCTGCTTGGACTCGCGGAGCGCGGCGAGCGACCCGTCGTCGAACTCGACGTCCTCGGGATCGACCACGACCTCCACCCCGGGCACGTGGTCCAGCTCGCGCAGCTCCATGGGCGTGAACTTGGCCTGCGCCACCCCGCGGCGGGCGAAGACGTGCACGTCGGTGGCGCGGTTCGCGGCCAGCCCGGCGTGCACGTTGTCCGGGATCTCGGTGGCGAGCATGTCGTCGGCGTGCTTCGCCAGCACCCGCGCGACGTCCAGCGCCACGTTCCCGGCCCCGATCACCCCGACGTGCGCGGCGTCCAGGGTCCAGTCCCGCGGGACGTCCGGGTGTCCGTCGAACCACTTCACGAACTCGGCGGCGCCGTGGCTGCCGGGCAGGCCGATCCCCGGGATGACGAGGTCCCGGTCCCGTTCGCAGCCGGTCGCGACGATCACCGCGTCGTAGAGCATCCGGACGTCGGACAGCGAGAGGTCCCGCCCGTACGCGACGTTGCCGAACAGCCGCACCCCCGGCCTGCTCAGCACGGTGTGCAGCGCCCCGACGATCCCCTTGATCCGCGGGTGGTCCGGCGCGACGCCGTACCGGACCAGGCCGAACGGCGCAGGCAGCCGGTCGAAGAGATCGACCGAACACGGGGTGTCCGACTTCATCAGCGTGTCGGCGGCGTAGATCCCCGCCGGTCCCGCCCCGATGACGGCGATCCGAAGCTCCCGCGGCATGCCCCACCTCTCCTTCGCTCGGTGATCACCACCGTAGCGGAGGAAAGGTGAGGCTTACCTAATGAAGTGGGTCACCCTCGGACGATCGCCGCGATGGCCGCGGCCGCCCCCTCGCGCGGGATCTCCGACCGCTCGCCGGTCGCCCGGTCCTTGACCTCGAGCGTGCCGTCGGCCAGCCCCCGCCCGACGACGACGATCGTGGGCACGCCGAGCAGCTCGGCGTCGGCGAACTTCACGCCGGGGCTGGCCTTGCGGTCGTCGAGGATCACCGACAGACCCGCCGCCTGCAGCTCCGCCGCGACGGCCTCCCCGCCCGCGAACAGCTCCGGGTTGTTCTTGTGCGCGATCACCACGTGCACGTCGAAGGGAGCGACCGCGCGGGGCCAGACGAGCCCGGAGTCGTCGTGCGACTGCTCCGCGATGGCCGCGACGAGGCGCGAGACGCCGATCCCGTACGAGCCCATGGTGATCCGGACGGGCTTGGAGTCGGGGCCGAGGGCGTCGAGTGAGAAGGCGTCCGCGTACTTGCGGCCGAGCTGGAAGATGTGCCCGATCTCGATGCCGCGCGCGGCCTCCAGGACCCCGGTCCCGTCCGGGGAGGGGTCACCGGCGCGGACCTCGGCGGCCTCGATCGTGCCGTCGGGGGTGAAGTCCCGGCCCACCACCAGGTCGACGACGTGGTGGTCGGCCTTGTCCGCGCCCGTCACCCAGGCGGTCCCGGTGACGATCCGGGGGTCGACGACGTACCGGACCCCGTTGGCCTGCAGCGCCGCTGGCCCGATGTACCCCTTCACCAGGAAGGGGTTGGCCGCGAAGTCCTTGTCCTCCAGCAGCGCCACCTCGGCCGGCTCCAGCCCGGCCTCGACGCGCTTCATGTCGACCTCGCGGTCCCCGGGCACGCCGATCGCCAGCAGCTCCCAGTCCGCCGAGCCGGGCTGCCGGGTCTTGAGCAGCACGTTCTTCAGCGTGTCGGCCGCGGTGAACTTGCGGTCGGTGGTGGCGTTGAGGAAGTCCACCAGCGTCTCGATGGTGGGGGTGTCCGGCGTGTGGTGCACGACGGCGGCGGGCTTGTCCTCGATCGACTGCGCGGGGGGCGCGGGAGTGGTGACCGCCTCGACGTTCGCCGCGTACCCACCGGGCCCGCGGACGAAGGTGTCCTCGCCCGTCTCGGACTCCGCGAGGAACTCCTCGGACGCCGACCCGCCCATCGCCCCCGAGGTGGCCGCCACGATGACGTACTTCAGCCCGAGCCGGTCGAAGGTCTTGATGTACGCCGTGCGGTGCTTGGCGTAGGACTCCGAGAGCCCCTCGTCGGTGAGGTCGAAGGAGTACGAGTCCTTCATCAGGAACTCGCGGCCGCGCAGGATGCCCGCGCGGGGCCGCTCCTCGTCCCGGTACTTGGTCTGGATCTGGTACAGGATGACGGGATAGTCCTTGTAGGAGGCGTACTCGCCCTTCACGGTGAGCGTGAACAGCTCCTCGTGGGTGGGACCGAGCAGGTAGTCGCCGCCCTTGCGGTCCTTGAGCCGGAAGATGTTCGGCCCGTACTCGGTCCAGCGGTTCGTCGCCTCGTAGGGCTCGCGGGGCAGCAGCGCGGGGAACTGGATCTCCTGGGCGCCGATGGCGTCCATCTCCTCGCGCACGATCTCCTCGATGCGCCGCAGCACCTTCAGCCCGAGCGGCAGCCAGGAGTAGACCCCCGGAGCCACGCGGCGGACGTAACCGGCGCGGACCAGCAGCTTGTGGCTGGGCACCTCCGCGTCGGCCGGGTCCTCGCGGAGGGTGCGGAGGAACAGCGACGACATCCTGGTCAACACCCACAGCAGCGTACTGAGGGCCTCGGGATGACTTCATCCCGGTTACGCGATCGGCGGTGTGGCGCGACGGTGGCGTCCGACATCCTGGTCCGCCTGCGGCCGATGGGAGGCCCCGGTGACCGACGTCCACGCGCGGCCCCACCCGGTCGGGCGCCGCGCGGAGCTCGCCCGGATCCGGACCGCGCTGGCGGAGGCCTCGGCGGGGCGGGGCGGGGTGGTGCTGGTGACCGGCGAGCCCGGCATCGGCAAGAGCACCGTCCTGGGCGCCACCGCCGACCGGGCTCGGACCGCCGGGTTCGACGTGGTGCGCGGCCGGTGTCGGGAGACGCCGGGGGCACCGGCGCTGCATCCGTGGGCACAGGTCGTCCGGGCACTCGCCGGGGACGGCGACGCGCGCCTGGCACCCCTGCTGTCCGGACCTCCCGCCCACGCGGACCGGTACACGCTGTTCGACGCGGTGGCCGCGCTGCTCACCGACCGCCAGCGGCCCCTGCTCGTCACGCTCGACGACGTGCACCGCGCCGACGAGGCCTCGGTCCTGCTGCTGGACTTCCTGGTCCCCGTGCTGGACGAGGCAGCCGTGCTCGTCCTGGCCGCGCGGCGGGACACCGAGCCGCCGACCTCCCCCCGGCTGGACGCCCTCGCCGGCCACACGACCGTCGTCGTGGTGCCGATCGGCGGGCTGTCCGCCGCCGACTCCGCCGAGCTCGTCCGACGGTCGGGGGTCGGGATGGACCCGCAGACCCTCCGGGACCGCTGCGCGGGCAACCCGTTCTTCATGGCGGAGGTCCTCCGGTTCGCCGCCGACGGCCTCCGGGACGAGCCGGGGCGACCGCAGGCGGGAGCCGTCCCGCCCACGGTCGCCGCGACGATCTCCGCCCGGGTCGCGGCCCTGCCCGCCCCGACCCGCGCCGCGCTCGGCCGGGCCGCCGTGATCGGCCGGGACTTCACGCCCGACCTCCTCGCCCACCTGTCCCCCGAACCCCCACCCGCGGACACGGTGCTCGCGCCCGCCGTCGCCGCCGGGCTCCTGCAGCCCGTTCCCGACGGCTACCGCTTCGCCCACGTGCTGGTCCGGGACGCGGTGGAGGCGGCCCTGCCCCACGAGCACCGCACCGCCCTGCACGACCGGCTCGCGGACCTGACCGCCCTCCCGACAGCGGAGCGCGCCAGCCACGCCGCCCACGTCACCCGGACCCCGCGGGAGCAGGAACGGGCGTCGACCCTCGCCGGCCGCGCGGCGGCCGAGGCCTCGGCCCGGCTGGCCCACGAGGAGGCCGAGCTCTGGCTGCGCCGCGCGCTGCGGACCGCGACCCCGCAGGCCCGGTTCCCGCTGCTCCTCGAGCTCGGCGCCGCGGCCGGACGGGCGGGCTCGACGACGGGTGCCCGCGCCGCGTTCGAGGAGGCTTGGCCGCTGGTCGCCGGCGAGCACAGCGCCCGCCCGGCGGCGGTCGCGCTCGGGCTCGGCGAGGTGGTCGACGCGGCGGGCACCGTCGACGCCGGCCTCGTGCGCATGCTCGACCACGCCGTGACGTCGCTGCCGCCCGCGGAGCGGAGCACCCGGGTCGCGCTGCTCTCCCGACTGGCGACCGAGATCTACTGGGGTCCGCGGCTCGACGAGGCGCGGACCACCGCCGCCGAGGCCGTCGCCGCGGCCCGCAGGCTCGGGAACACCCGGGCCCTGGCCGTCGCACTCGCCGCCCGGCAGTTCGCCCTGCGCGGGCCGGACGACCTCGACCAGCGCGAACGGACCGGGCGCGAGCTGGTCGCCCTCGCCCGCAGGCTCGCCGACGTCCCGCTGGAGACCACCGCCCGCCGCCTGCTCATCGCCGACGCCTTCCTGCGCGACCCGGCGAGCGTCGACGCCGAGCTGGGGGCGCTCGAGGCTCTCGCCGACCAGACCCGCAGGCCGCACGTCGCCTGGTACGCCTCGGTGAACCGGGCCGCCCTCGCCTGCCTGCGCGGGCCCGCCGACCCGGCCCTGACCGCGATCGACCGGATGCACCGCGCGGGCGTGCGGATCGGGATGGGCCCCGCGGCGATGTACGCGAGCGTGCAGCGGTTCTTCGTCCTGCGGCACGCGGACCGGGCAGGCGAGGCCGAACCCGAGCTGCGTGCCGCCGCGGCGGCCTATCCCCGGCTGCGGACGCTGCGGTGCGGACTCGCCCTGCTCGACGCGCTGACCGGCAGGCCCGCCGCCGCGGCCGCGGAGCTCGACCGGCTCACCGCGGACGACTGCGCCGCCGTCCCCCGCGACGCCCTGTGGCTCTCCGCCCTCACGCAGCTCGCCGAGACCACCGCCGTCCTCGGCCACCGGCCCGCGGCGCAGGCCCTGCGTCGGGCGCTGCTGCCCTACCGCGGAGGCCTGGTGCTGCAGGGCCTGGTCGTCTGGCTCGGGGCCGTCGACCACTACCTCGGTCTGGTCACCGCGGTCCTCGGCGACGACGTCGGGGCGCGCGAGCTCCTCGCGGCAGGCCGGGCCCGGCACCGGGAGTGGGCCTCGCCGCCGCTGGAGGCGGCCGCGGTCCGGGCCCTGCGCGCCCTCGACGGGCCCGCGCTCACCGGCCGCGAGCGCGAGATCCTCGACCTGCTCGCGGGCGGCGCGCCGAACAAGGAGATCGCTCGGCGGCTGGGGATCAGCGTGCACACCGTCGAGCGGCACGTCGCGAACGGCTACGCCAAGATCGGCGCGCGCAACCGGGCCGAGGCGACCGCGATCGTGCTCCGCACCCGGTGACCTACATGGATTCCGGGATACCGGCGACACCCCCGCCGGGACGACGCTGACCGTCGACCGCCCGCGAAGGGGTCGGGCGGCGGACGAAGGGGACCGACGATGGCGCGGCTGGACGGCAAGAGCACCCTGATCACCGGCGGCGAGAGCGGTATCGGCCTGGCCACGGCCCGGCGGTTCGTCGCCGAGGGCGCCCGGGTCTTCCTCGTCGGGCTGGACGAGGGCCTGCTGAAGGAGGCGGTCGCCGAGCTGGGCGCCCCGCACGGCTACGCGGTCGCCGACGTGACCGACGAGGACGCGGTCGCCGCAGCCGTCCGGATCGCGACGGAGGCCGGGCCGCTGGACGTCCTGTTCTCCAACGCCGGGATCAGCGGGGCCGTCGCCGGGATCGCCGACTACCCCTCCGACGTCTTCACCCGCACGCTCGCCGTGCACGTCACCGGGGCGTTCCACATGATCAAGCATTGCCTGCCGGTGATGCGCGACGGCGGCAGCATCGTCATCACCTCGAGCGTCGTGGGGCTCATCGGGTTCGGCGGCCTGTGCGGTTACATCGCGGCGAAGCACGGCCAGGTCGGGCTGATGCGAGCCATCGCGACCGAGGTCGCCCCGCGCCGGATCCGGGTGAACACCCTGCACCCCGGCCCCACCTCGACCGCGTTCCAGGACGAGATCGAGATGGCCGCCACCGGGCTGCCGCAGGCCGAGGCCGCCGCGGTGTTCGACGACCTGCCGCCCCTGCACCGCCACGCCGACCCGACCGAGATCGCCGCCGCCGCCCTCTACCTCGCCTCGGACGAGAGCGGCTACGTCACCCGCACCACCCTGGCCGTGGACGGCGGCCTCGCGGGCTGACGCGGAACAACCCCCGCCGGGCCCCGGTTGGTCTCAGCGTGACCGACACCACCACCGACCGGCCGGACCTGCACGCCCTGCTCGCGGAGGCGCGGCTCGGGGTCCTCGCGACGATCAAGTCCGACGGTGCGCCGCAGCTGTCCCCGGTGACCCCGTTCTACGACCGGGACGCCGGGACGATCTCCGTCTCGATGACCGAGGGCCGCGCGAAGACCGCCAACCTCCGCCGCGACCCCCGCGCCGCCCTCGAGGTCACCAGCGCCGACGGCGGCACGTGGGCCACCGCCGAGGGCGCCGTGACGCTCGTCGGGCCGGGGGACTCGCCGGAGAGCCCCGAGGTCGAGGCCCTCGTGGACTACTACCGCAAGGCGGCGGGCGAGCACCCGGACTGGGCGGAGTACCGGCAGGTCATGGTGGCCGACCGCCGGGTGCTGATGACCCTGACCGTCACGAAGGTCTACGGCGCGAAGATCTACTAGAACCGTCGGGACTCCACGACCGGCCCTGTGTCCGCCGTCGGGAGCCCTGCGGCGTCACTCTCGGGCCCACCCGTCCGAGACCCACCCCGTCGGGTGACAACGGCACCGCACGCTGGCTCCCTGTGGTCACATCTGCCCCAACAGTCACATTCTCCGGGGGGTCGGATGCGGATCGGACGACTGGTCGTGACGGTCGGTGCGGCGGTGGTGCTGCTCGCACCCACCGCGTACGCCGCGGTGCCGGAGGTTCCGAAGCCGATCATCGAGTCGATCGGCGCCGCGGTCGAGGTGGCGCCGGGCATCACGCACCGCGAGCTCACGACCGGCACCGCGGCCGGTCAGGTGATGGCCGACGTCGTGGAGGTCGACCTGGCGGATCCGGCCGTGCGCGTCGACCTGCTGTGGCCCGGTGCCGTGGCGGCCCGCGCGCCGGTGAAGGTCATGGCCGACCGGATCGGCGCGGTCGCAGGCATCAACGGGGACTTCTTCGACATCGGACGGACGAACGCCCCCGCCGGACCCGCCGTGCTGGCCGGCCGCCCGCTGAAGGGCGCCGTGCCGCAGGGCCGCCGGGCCGCCCCCGCGGTCCCCGGCGCCGAGATGGACTACGTGTTCGCCGTCGACGCCACGGGGGTCGCCCGCGTCGACCGGTTGCCGTTGCGGGGCGAGGTGCGCCGCACCGGCGTCGTCGCGGCCTCGACGCGGCCACCGCTGCCGATCGTCGCGCTGAACCAGCACGCGGTGCCGCAGAACGGGATCGGGGTGTTCACCAGCGACTGGGGCGACGCCGACCGCGCCCGCACACTCTGCGGCTCCGACGTCGACCGCGACGCCCGGTGCGCGATCGACCAGATCGAGCTCGCGGTGCGCGACGGCCGGATCACCGAGATCCGCCCGCCCCGGGGCGGGCCGATCCCGCCCGGGGAGACCGTCGTCGTCGGGCGGGACATGGGCGCGGTGTTCCTGCGGGACCTGGCCGTCGGCGACCCGGTGTCGGTCGACTACCGCCTCGAGCCCGAGAGCGGCGTGACCCCGTTCATGGCGATCGGCGGCAGCCCCATCCTGCGCGACACCCGCCCCACGGACCTGCTCAACGACACGGCGCGCGCTCCGCGCAGCGGCGTCGGCGTCACCCCGGACGGGCGCCGGATGTTCCTGGTGACGGTCGACGGGCGACAGTCGGACAGCGTCGGTGCCACCCTGCTCCAGTTCGCCCGGATGCTCGGCGAGCTCGGCCTCGACGACGCCCTCAACCTCGACGGCGGCGGCTCCTCCACCCTCGCCTTCCGCCCGCCGGGCGCGCCGTCCACGACGATCGTCAACGACCCCTCCGACGCCTCGCCCCGCCTGGTCCCGAACGGCATCGGCGTCTGGACCGTCTGACCCGCGAGTCCCACACCCCACCCCGCGAGTCCCCCACCCCACCCCGCGAGTCCCACACCCCAACCCGCGAGTCGCGCACCTCGCAGCGCGAGTCCCCCGCGGCGCCGACCGTCCCGCCGCTACCATTCGGGCATACCGGACAGCGTCGAGGAGCCCGCATGCGCACCACCCGCCGCCTCGCCCTCGTCGTGCTCGCGGCGGTGCTGCTGCTCGGGGTGATCGTGGTCGGGGTGCGCGTCGACGCCGTCGACCGGATCCGCGAGCGGGTCTCCCCCGAACCCTCACCCGGATGCATCGCCGACGACCCGACGTCGAGCGGCTGCGTCACGCCGGCCACGCTGGCCGTCCACGAGGCGGTCACGGCGCGCTACGCGGACCGGCTCGTCGAGTCGACGTGCTGGAGCGAGCACGCCTGGAACCCGTCGAGCGACCACCCGCAGGGCCGGGCCTGCGACTTCTTCCCCACCCGCTACGGCACCTTCCCGGCCGACGCGGAGCTGGCCGCGGGCTGGGAGATCGCCGACTACGTGCGGGCGAACGCGGCCGAGCTCGACGTCCGCTACGTCATCTGGCAGGGCCGGATCTGGTACCGGAACGCCTTCTTCGGCGACCAGGACGGCTGGGGCCGCCCGTACGACGGCGGGGGCGTCTACGACCCCGAGGACGCGACGGGCGGCCACTTCGACCACGTCCACGTGAGCGTGCGCCGCTGAGCTGGCTGACCCACCGGCCCCCCACCGACGCTTGTGTGGCACAAGCGCCACTCAGCGACGCTTGTGCCACACGAGCGTCAGCCCAGCAGCTCCCCCACCAGCCGCGACACCGTCTCCCACTCGATCAGGAACCCGTCGTGGCCGTACGGGGACTCGATGACCTCGAGCCGCGCCCCGGGGATCCCCGCGGCGAGCTCCTCCTGCTGCGCCACCGGGTACAGCCGGTCCGAGCTGATGCCTACGACCGTCGTCCGCGCGCTGACCCCGGCGAGCGCGGCGGGCACCCCACCGCGCCCCCGCCCGACGTCGTGCGCGTTCATCATCTCGGTCAGCCGCACGTAGGACGCGGCGTCGAAGCGGCGCACGAGCTTCGCCGCGTGATGGTCCAGATAGGACTCCACGGCGTACCGGCCGCCGTGGAAGGGGTCCTCGCCCTCCTGCGGCACCCGCCCGAACCGGGTCGCGAGCTCGTGCCCGCTGCGGTACGACAGGTGCGCGATCCGCCGCGCGACGCCCAACCCGCGGTGCGGGCCCTCGCCCGCGGGCAGGTGGTGGTAGTCACCGCCGTGCCAGCCGGGATCGGCGCGGATCGCCGCGATCTGCGGCGAGGCCCAGCCGATCTGGTCCGCCGACGACGCCGCGGGCGAGGCGAGCAGCATCAGCCGCTCGACTCGCGAGGGCTCCGACGCGGCCCACTCCAGCGCCCGCATCCCACCCATCGAGCCGCCGACGACCAGAGCCCATCGACGCACCCCCAGCGCGTCGGCGAGCAGGGTCTCCGCCCGGACCGCGTCCCGGGCGGTGACCAGCGGGAACCGGCTCCCCCACGGCCGCCCGTCCGGCGCCGTGGACGACGGCCCGGTGCTCCCCTGGCAGCCCCCGACGACGTTGGGCGCCACCACGAAGTAGCGCTCCGGGTCCAACGCCCGACCGGGCCCGATCAGGTCCCCCCACCAGCCGGGCGTGGGATGGCCGGGGCCTGCCTCGCCGGTGACGTGCGTGTCCCCGGTCAGGGCGTGCAGGACCAGGACCGCCGGGGCGTCCGGCGATCCCCAGGTCTCGTAGGCCAGCCGCACGCCGGGCAGCTCCCCGCCCCCCTCCAGCGGGAGGGGCGCGGGGAGCAGCAGGAACCGGCGTCGACCCGGGTCCGAGCCCTCCCGCCACGCGCCGGTGGCGGGAGGGGCAGCCAGAGTCGTCACGAGCCCACGGTCAAGACTTGGCGGCCCGGAATCCGGCGTCGAGGTCGGCCTTGATGTCCTCGATGCCCTCCAGCCCGACGGAGAGCCGGATGAGGCCCGGACCCACACCCGTCGACAGCTGCTCCTCGCCGGAGAGCTGGCTGTGGGTGGTCGAGGCGGGGTGGATCACCAGGCTGCGCACGTCGCCGATGTTGGCGAGGTGGCTGTGCAGCTCGAGGGCATCGACGAACTTCTTGCCCGCCTCGACCCCGCCGCGGATGTCGAACGCGACGATCGCGCCCGCGCCCTTGGGCAGGTACTTCTGCTGCAGCGCGTGCCACGGGCTCGACGGCAGGCCTGCGTAGTAGACCTGCTCGACCTCGTCCCGCGCCTCCAGCCACTCCGCGACGGCGGTGGCGTTCTGCACGTGCCGCTCGATCCGCAGCGACAGCGTCTCGATGCCCTGGATCAGCAGGAACGAGTTCAGCGGGGCGATCGCGGGCCCGAGGTCGCGCAGCAGCTGCACCCGGAACTTGATCAGGAACGACAGCGGGCCGAGGGCCTCCCAGTAGTTCAGCCCGTGGTAGCTCGGGTCCGGGGTGGTCAGGCCCGGGAACTTCGCGGCCTGCGAGCCCCAGTCGAAGTTGCCGGAGTCGACCACGACGCCGCCGATGCTGGTCCCGTGCCCGCCGAGGAACTTGGTCGCCGAGTGGATCACGATGTCGGCGCCGTGCTCGATCGGCCGCACCAGGTACGGGGTGGGCACGGTGTTGTCGATCAGCAGCGGGACGCCGGTCTCGTGCGCGATGTCGGCGACGAGCCGGATGTCGAGCACGTTGGACCGCGGGTTGCCGATCGTCTCCGCGTAGAAGGCCTTGGTGTTCGGCCGGACCGCGGCGCGCCACTCGTCGGCGTCGTCCGGGTTCTCGACGAACGTGACCTCGATGCCCAGCTTCGGCAACGTGTAGTGGAACAGGTTGTACGTGCCGCCGTAGAGCGACGCCGACGACACGAAGTGGTCCCCGGCCTGTGCGAGGTTGAGGATCGCCAACGTCTGCGCGGCCTGCCCGGACGCGACCGCGACCGCCCCGATGCCGCCCTCGAGCGCGGCGACGCGCTGCTCCAGGACGTCC
>Ga0070665_100005922_pt1 | contig 12525 bp, 11 predicted proteins | sample KBSS13metaG_FD_65862 | JGI IMG/M metagenome (GOLD analysis project Ga0070665, IMG submission 65862) | Switchgrass rhizosphere microbial communities from Kellogg Biological Station, Michigan, USA - KBS S1-3 metaG | ecosystem: Host-associated > Plants > Roots > Rhizosphere > Soil ... | reverse complement strand
CGCCTGCTGGACCGCGTGCGCGGGCTGGAAGACGAGATCACGCGCCTGCGAGCCCTGCTGCCGCGGGGTTAGCCGGCCGGGTTGCCGGCAAAGCTGTTAGGTTGGGAACTATCAGAATTGGGGGAGCAGAACATGAGCGCCATCAAACGCCGGCACTTCCTGCGAAACACGCTGGCCGCATTGCCGGCCGCCGCGTTTCCCTATCAAAGATTGTTTGCCGCCGCCGACCTGGCGAACGGCAACGACGTCGAGGCGGTGACCGGCGACGGCCGGCAGCTGCTGCTCAAGGCCGCCGATGTGCGCGATTTCGCGGCCGGCCTGCGCGGCGAACTGCTGCTGCGCGACAGCGCCGGATATGACTCCGCGCGGCACGTCTGGAACGGCGCCTTCGACCGCCACCCGGCGCTCATCGCGCGTTGCACCGGTGCGGCCGATGTCATGCAGGCGGTGAAGTTCGCCGCTTCCCACCAGTTGCTGGTCGCGGTGCGCGGCGGCGGACACAGCCTCTCGGGCCAGTCGGTGTGCGAGAAGGGCCTGATGATCGACCTGTCGCAGATGAATGGCGTGCGCGTGGATCCCGCGAAGAAGATAGCCACGGTCGAGGGCGGCGCCTTGCTGGGCGCGCTGGATCGCGAGGCGCTGGCGCAGAATCTCGTGACCACCGCGGGCACGGTTTCGCACACCGGCGTCGGCGGACTCACGCTGGGCGGCGGTTTCGGCCGCGTCGGCCGGCGTTTCGGCCTGACCTGCGACAACGTGCGCGCCATCGACCTCGTGACCGCCGATGGAAAATTCCTCACCGCCAGCGGCCAGCAGAACCAGGAACTGTTCTGGGGCCTGCGCGGCGGCGGCGGCAACTTCGGCGTCGCGACCTCGTTCGAATACCAGCTGCACGACATCGATCCCATCATGGTGGGCGGCGAGCTGGCGTACGCCTGGGAAGACGCGCCCGCGGTGCTCAAGTTCTTCTTCGAAAGCGCGCCGGACATGCCCGATGAGCTCAATGTCGACGCGTCATTGGTGCGGTTGCCCAACGACACGCGTTTCATGTCGCTCGACATCTGTTACTGCGGCCCGCGCGCGCAGGCGGACAAGGTGCTGGCGCCGCTGCGGCAGATCCGCAAGCCGGTGCGCGACGAAGTGACCGCGACTCCGTACGTGAAGCTGCAGACTTCGGGCGACGCCGGCACGGCGCACGGTCGCAAGTACTACATCAAGGGCGGCTTCGTGCAGAAGGCCTCACCCGGCCTGGTCGACGTCGCGATCGCGACCATCAACGAAGCCAGGCTGCCCGTGGTGCAGGCCGTGGCCTTTCCGCAGGGTGGCGGTGCGTATGCGCGCGTGAAGCCCAGCGCCACCGCGTTCGCGCAACGCGCCGCGGCCCACAACGTGTTCCTGTTCAGCAGCTGGGAAGATCCGGCGCTCAGCGAGCCGGTGGGCGCGTGGGTGAAGTCAAACTGGGCGAAGGTCGAGCCGCACACCTTCGGGTTCTACGTGAACGAGTACAACGCCGAGGACGCCGCGCGTCTGCGCGACACCTACGGCGGAAACTTCGAACGGCTGGTGGCGCTCAAGACGCGCTTCGATCCCGACAACCTGTTCCGGATGAACGCGAACGTCATGCCACGGAAGCGAGTATCGGGTTGAGCGGTACCAGCACGTCGTCGATGGCGTGAATGACGCCATTGGTGGCGCGGATATCGGAGTCGACGATCTGCGCACCGTTGATGAGAATCGCGTTGCCATTCAGCGTCGCGCGCAGGGTCCTGCCTTCCATCGGCGAAAGTTCGCCGGGCAGGATGTCGTTGGCCGCCTTGACGCCGCGCATCATGTGATTGAGCAGGAAAGGTTTGAGGGTGCGCGAGTCCTTGAACAATGCATCGAGCGAGCCGGCCGGCAGGCGCTTGAACGCGGCATCGGTGGGCGCAAATACGGTGTACTGGCCGGGTGAGCGCAGCGTGTCGATGAGGGCCGCCGCCTTGAACGCGCTCAACAGGATGTGGAAGTTGCCGGTCTGGCCGGCGGCGTCGATGATGTTTTTCATGTGTCCTTGAAAATGTCGTGTGTTGTTTGCCGCGCGAGTATGCGCGCATGTATCTGGGCGAAACGGCCACGCGGAAAAGAAAACCAAATCGAGGCAGCGGCAGGCAGGCTGCGCGATATGTCGGCCTCGATGCCGTGGCGCAGGCGTCAAAACCCGTCATCCGCCTTACAATACGGCCATGTTTCACGACGCCGACGCGATCCTTCTCGCGCGTATCCAGTTCGGATTCACGATCAGTTTCCACTTCATCTTTCCCGCGTTCACCATCGGGCTCGCGAGTTTCCTGGCCGTGCTCGAAGCGCTGTGGCTGAAGACCGGCCGGGCGCTCTATCTGGATATCTACAAGTACTGGCTGAAGATCTTCGCCGTGGTGTTCGCCATGGGCGTGGTGTCGGGCATCGTGATGTCGTACCAGTTCGGCACCAACTGGGCGGTGTTCTCGGATCGCGCGGGCCCGGTGATCGGGCCGCTGATGGCCTACGAGGTGCTCACCGCGTTCTTCCTCGAGGCGGGATTTCTCGGCGTGATGTTGTTCGGCATGAGAAAGGTGGGCAAGAGCCTGCATTTCTTCGCCACGCTCATGGTGGCCGTCGGCACGTTCATCTCGGCGTTCTGGATCCTGAGCGTCAACAGCTGGATGCAGACGCCGGCGGGTTACGCCATGAATCCCCAGGGCCAGTTCGTGCCGGCCGACGGCTGGATCCCCATCATCTTCAATCCGAGCTTCCCATATCGGCTGGTACACACCGTGATCGCCGCGTACCTGACTACCGCGCTGGTGGTTGGAGCCGTCGGTGCCTGGCACCTGCTGAAGGATGCGAAGCAGGAACATGCGCGCAAGATGTTCTCCATGGCGATGTGGATGGCCGCGCTGGTGGCGCCGGTGCAGGTCCTGGTCGGTGACCAGCACGGCCTCAACACGCTCGAACACCAGCCCGCGAAAATCATGGCCATGGAAGGGCACTATCAAAGTCATCCGGACGGCGCGCCGCTGATCCTGTTCGGAATCCCGGACGATGACGCGCAGCGCATGAATCACGCCATCGAGATCCCGCGCCTCGGGTCGCTGATCCTCAAGCACGATCTCGATGCGCCGCTGGCGGGCCTCGACACCATCGCGCCGGAGAATCGACCACCGGCCGAAGTGGTGTTCTGGACGTTCCGCATCATGGTGGGCCTGGGTGTCCTGATGCTGGCGCTCGGCGTCTGGAGTCTCATCGCGCGCTGGGCCGGCAAGTTGTACGACTGGCGCTGGCTCAAACGTTTCGCGCTGCTGATGGGTCCCTCGGGCTTCATCGCGGTCATCGCCGGCTGGATGACCACGGAGGTGGGACGGCAGCCCTTCACCGTCTACGGCCTGCTGCGCACCGCGGAGTCCGCGTCGCCGCTGGCCGCGCCGGCCGTCGGGGCCTCGCTGATCGCCTTCGTCGTGGTCTATTTCGCGGTGTTCGGCATGGGCAGCTGGTACCTGCTGAAGCTCATGTCACGCGCGCCGCAGCCGCACGAGCCCGAACCGGCGAATGCGCCCGCGCATGCGGCGGGCATCACGCCCGCTCCGGCGATGGCGGGGGGCGCGAAGACGGAGGGCGCCCATGGTTGACCTCACGCTCACGAACATCTGGGCCGGCATCCTGGCCTTCGCCGTCTTCATGTACGTGGTCATGGACGGTTTCGACCTCGGTATCGGCGTGATGTTTCGCGCCTTCCCGGTCGGCAAGGAGCGCGACACCGCGATGAATTCCATCGCGCCGGTGTGGGACGGCAATGAAACCTGGCTGGTGCTGGGTGGCGGCGGATTGATGGCGGCGTTCCCGCTGGCGTACTCGGTGATCATGTCCGCGTTGTACGCGCCGTTGATCGCGATGCTGCTGGGCCTGGTATTTCGTGGCGTGGCGTTCGAGTTCCGCTGGCGCGATCCGGCGCACCGCGCGTTCTGGGACCTGGCCTTCAGCGGTGGCTCGCTGGTCGCGGCGCTCATGCAGGGCATCATGCTCGGCGCGTTGCTGCAGGGCGTGCACGTCGACGGGCGCGCCTATGGCGGCGGGTGGTGGGACTGGCTCACGCCGTTCAGCCTGCTGACGGGCGCGAGCGTGGTGGTGGGTTACGGGCTGCTCGGCGCCTGCTGGCTGAACTGGAAGACCGAGGGCGAGACGCAGCAGCACGCGCGTCGCTTGATGCGCATCTTCGCGCCGCTCACGCTGGCCGCGCTCGCGGCCGTGAGCGCCGCGACGCCGTTCCTCGGCAATGAATACTTCGATCGCTGGTTCAGCATGCCGCGCGTCCTGTTCACCGCGCAGGTGCCACTGGTCATCGCCATCCTCACCTGGCGCTTCGTGCGCAGCCTGCGCCGCAACTACGACCTGGCGCCGTTCGTGCTGACGCTCGCGGTGTTCGGCCTGTCGTTCGTGGGCCTCGGGATCAGCATGTACCCGTACCTGGTGCCGAACAGCATCACGCTCGAGATGGCCGCGGCGCCCGCGTCCAGCCAGGCCTTCATGCTGGTGGGCGCGTCGGTACTCGTGCCATTGATCCTCGCGTACACCGCGTGGTCGTACTGGGTGTTCCGCGGCAAGGTGGCGCACGAGGGATACCATTGATCCCGCAGTCGTCGCTGCTGCGGCGGATCGGCTGGATGGCCCTCATCTGGGCCATGAGCGTGTCCCTGCTTGGGGTAGTTAGCCTGTTGATCCGCTGGTGGCTAAAGTAGGTGGTGCCGGGTGAGGAAAGCGGGGAAAACTCCGCTCGATTCACCGGCGAAAAACCAAAACCGAGTTTTCCCCACTTTCCTCACCCGGCACCATCCCATGAACAAAAACGCAGCGCTGTACGGCTTGGCCACACTCTTGTTAGGTGCCGTCGGCATCTGGTTCCACGAATTCGCGCTGCAGTGGCAGGCGGTGCCGGCCGGCATCCCGATGCACACGCCGCTGGCCTATCTCAGTGGCGCGCTGCTGGTCGCGGGCGGCGGCGCCATCCTGTCGGGCAAGTACGAACGCGCCGGCGCGCTGCTGCTCGCGGTGTTCTTCGGCCTCTGGGTGGTCGCGTTCCATTTGCCGAATGCCTTCGCGGGGTTCAAGCACATCGGCGCCTGGAACGGTCCGGCCGAGATCACCTATCTCACGATGGGCGCGGTGGCGTTGCTCTCGGCGCATGCCGGGCAGATGCGCCGCACGCTGGCGCTGGTGGCGCGCGTGCTGGCCGGCGTCAGCGCCGTCGTGTTCGGTTTCGCGCACTTCAATTACATCGACTTCACGGCCACCATGGTGCCGGCCTGGATCCCGCCCTCGCAGGTGTTCTGGGCCTGGGCCACGGGTGCCGGTCACCTGGGCGCCGGTGTCGCGCTGGTGAGCGGCATCCAGGCGCGCGTCGCGGTGACGCTGCACGCGGTCATGATGGGTTCGTTCGTGCTCTTCGTGCACATTCCGCGCGTATTGGGCAGTCCCGAGAAGCACGAGGAATGGATCATGCTCGCGGTGTCGAGCGCGCTCACGGGATCGGCACTGCTGATCAGGAAATATTCGACTTGACCGAAGACCAGCCCACTCCGCTGCCGCCCATCGTGGTGCCGCACACCGAGCTTTCGGCCGACGCGCTCACCGGCGTGATCGAGTCCTTCGTGCTGCGCGAAGGCACGGACTACGGCGAACACGAGGTGCCCTTCGAGACCAAGGTCTTGCAGGTGCGCCGGCAGCTGGAGCGGCGCGAGGCCGAGATCGTGTTCGATCCCAACACGGAAAGCATCGACATCGTCGTTCGCAGGCCCGTCACCCGCTGAGGCCTTGCGGCCGGCATCCGTATCTCCCCGTACGGCGCGGTTCGCGCGCCGGTGTTATCACTGCGCGATCCGGTGCCCGGTGCCATTCCTGGAGTCGTTCCATGAATACCAACGCACTTCCCTTCGGGATCGGCGCGATCTTGCTAGGTGTCGCCGGCATCTGGTTCCACGATTTCGCCATGCAATGGCAACCCGTGCCCGCGGACTTTCCGCTGCGCATGCAGTTCGCCATCGTGACCGGCCTGCTGCTCATCCTCGGCGGCGGCGAGACGCTGAGCGGCAAGTGGGCGCATGGCGGCGCCGCGCTGCTCGCCGGGATCTACGGGCTCTGGGTGCTGATCCTGCACGTGCCGCTGATCCTCATTAAGCCCGCGGACCTGGGCACCTGGAACGGCGTGGCCGAGATCGTCCTGATGATCTCCGGCGCAATCGCGCTCTATGCCGGGGCGCGTGGCCTGCGCAGTCGGTTCGCGACCCCTGTCTGCGTGGTGACCGGCCTCTGCGCGCTGGTGTTCGGCGCCACGCACATCAAGTACGTGCAGTTCACGGCCACGATGGTGCCGGCGTGGATCCCGCCGAACCAGATCTTCTGGGCCTATGCCACCGGCATCGTCCACGTCGTCGCGGGGCTGTCGCTGTTGAGCGGCATTCGCTCGCAACTGGGCGCGACAGTGCTCGCCGTGATGATGGGCGTATTCGTGATACTGGTGCACATCCCGCGGGTCGTCGCGTCGCCCGGCGAGCAGCTGGAGTGGATCATGCTCGGCGTGGCGCTGTCGCTGTCCGGTGCCGCCTGGCTGGTGCGCAAGTACGCTGCCTAACTTTCCGGCTAGACTCTCCCGCCTGAGGGAGAAGAATCGGCATGCCGGCGAGCAATGTGACCTGGCGCGACCAGCTGCGCTATCGCTTCGAGAACACCCTGTCCAAAGGCACCGTCGCCATCATCGGATGGCTGGCGCTCCTGTCACTGGCGATAGTCATGCTGGCCTCGCTGATCCTGGCGGCCATGCGCATCGGCCAGGATCCGGCCGACCACGAACATCCCTACGGATTCTTCGAAGGCATGTGGCAGGCCATGCTGCGCACGCTGGATCCCGGCGTGGTCGCGGGCGACGCCGGCTGGCAGCTGCGCCTGCTGATGCTGATCGTGACCATCGGCGGCATCTTCATCGTCAGCATCCTGATCGGCACCATCACCTCGGGCCTCGAGTCGCGCCTGACTGAGCTGCGCAAAGGCCGCTCGCGCGTCATCGAGCGGCACTTCACGCTGATCCTCGGCTGGTCGAGCAAGGTGTACTCCATCATCGGCGAGCTGCTGATCGCCAACGAGAACCAGAAGGATCCCTGCATCGTGATCCTGGCGGAGCGCGACAAGGTCGAGATGGAAGACGACATCCGCGCGAAGTTTCCGAGCACGCGGAACACCCGGGTCATCTGCCGCAGCGGCAATCCGCTGGACCTCGACGATCTCGCCGTGGTGGACCCGCACTCGGCCCGGTCGATCGTCGTGCTGGCGCCGGAGACCGAAAACCCCGACATCCACGTTATCAAGTCAGTGCTCGCCATCACGAACAACCCGGCGCGCAAGAAGGAGCCGTACCACGTGGTCGCGGAGATCCGCGACGCCAAGAATCTCGAGGCGGCGGCGCTGGTGGGCGGCAAGGAAGCCATCTACGTCCAGGGCGAGGACCTGATCGCGCGCGTGACGGCGCAGACCTGCCGGCAGTCGGGTCTCTCGGTGGTCTACACCGAGCTGCTGGACTTCGACGGCGCGGAGATCTACTTCAAGGCCGAGCCCGCGCTCGCCGGGCGCACCTATCGCGAGATCATTTCCGCGTACGAGGACTCCACCGTCATGGGACTGATGCGCGCCAATGGCGAGGTGCTCATCAACCCGCCGATGGACACCACCTTTTCACACGAGGACCAGGTCATCGCGATCAGCGAAGACGACGACACGCTGGTACTTCGCAGCGACGCCGGCGGCGGCTTGCCCGACACCAGCGCGCTGTCGCATCGCGAGCGGCTGCCCGCGGCGCCGGAGCGCATCCTGATCCTCGGCTGGAATGGCAAGGCGCAGGCCATCATCGAGGAACTCGACAATTACGTCGCCCCGGGATCCGAAACCATCGTCATCTGCCGGCAGGAGGGCGTGCGCGAGGTGCTGCTGAACGTGGCCAGGCGCATGCAGCGCCAGAAGGTGCGCTTCGCCGACGGCGACATCACGCACGCCGCCACGCTGGCCGCGGTCAAGGCCACCACCTTCGAACACGTCATCCTGTTGAGCTACAGCGACCTGCCCATCCAGGAGGCGGACGCCAAGACCCTGATCACGCTGCTGCATCTGCGGAACCTGGCGGATGCCGCGGGCGTCAAACTATCCATCGTGAGCGAGATGATGGACCTCCGGAACCGGGCGCTGGCCCAGGTCGCGCGCGCCGATGATTTCATCGTCAGCGACAAGCTGGTCAGCCTCATGATGTCGCAGCTGTCGGAGAACGCGAACCTGGACCGGGTCTTCCGGGTGCTGTTCAGCGCCGAAGGCAGTGAGATATACATTCGACCCATGACGGATTACATCCGGCTGGGCAGCACGGTCGATTTCTACACCGTGCTCGAAGCGGCGGCCGAACGTGGCGAGACCGCCATCGGCTACCGGCTGATGAAACATGCCGACGACAAGGACCACGGCTACGGGGTCAATGTGAATCCGAAGAAGTCCGAGAAACACAGCTTCGCCGAGAACGACATGATCGTCGTGCTGGCGGAGAACTAGGAGTGCGCGTGAACCGTCGAGAGTTGTTGGGACTGGCGCTGACCGCGGCGGTCGCGCCGGCCGCCGAGGCGGCGCGCGGCGCCAGCGCGCTCAAGGCCATCCAGAAGCGCAGCGGCGGGCGTCTCGGCGTGCACATCCTGGATACGCAGAGCGGCAGGCGCATCGCGCTCGACGACAGGTCGCGCTACGCGATGGCCTCCACCTTCAAGGTGCCGCTCGCGGCTTCGTTGCTCTGGCAGGCGGACAAGGGGGCCTTTCCGCTGGTGCATCCGCTGGCCATCGACAAGGCCGACCTGCTGCCGAACTCGCCGATCCTGGCCAAGGCCATCGAGACCGGTGTCACCGAGCTCACGGTGCGGGACCTGTGCGGCGCCGCGGTGGCCTACAGCGACAACGCCGCGGCCAACATCCTGCTCAAGGCCATGGGTGGCCCGGCGGCCTTCACCCAGTTCATGCGCAGCATCGGCGACGAGACCACGCGCCTGGATCGCTTCGAGCCCGATCTCAACAGCAACCTGCCGGGCGATGAACGCGACACCACCACGCCGTTCGCCATGGTGGAGAGCATGTTGCGCATCTTCACGCAGGACGTGCTGACGCTGACCTCGCGCGCGCTGCTGATCGACTGGATGACCGCGTCGAAGACCGGCGCGGACCGGGTTCGCAAGGGCCTGCCGAGAACCTGGGTGTCCAGCGACAAGACCGGCACGGGGGCGAATGGCGCCTTCAATGATCTCGTCATGACCTGGCCCCTGGAACGCCGCCCCATCATCATCGCGGTCTACATGAGCGGCTCGACGCAGAGCCCGACGCAGCTCGCGGCCGCGCACGCCGAGATCGGCGAGCTCGTCGGTCACGAAAAATGGAAGTGAGCCCGCAGTGACGCCGCGCGCCATCTACGGCGGCGAACCCGCGCGCGGCTGGATTCCCTGGGGTGCGCTCGCGCCGATTCTCGGCATCGCGTTCGTGGTCGCCCCGGCGATCATCATTTCCCTGGGACTGGAACGCGTGGGCCTGGTGGACAAGGAGTGGGAGCCGCAGGGCGCCGCCGGTTTTGCCGCGTTCCTGCTGTTGCCCTTCGCCACCATGGCCGCGTTGGTGTTCGGCTGGATACGCTTCGTCGAGAAGCGCCCGCTGTCGAGCATCGGGCTGGGCGCGGGCAATGGGGTGGCTACCTTCCTGCGCGGTCACGTGGTGGGCTGCGCCACCATCCTGGTCGTCGTGCTGGCCGTCTGGCTGGCGTCCGCCTACCACGCCGAGTCATACGCGCCGGCGCTGCGATCGCCCGCTGCGCTGCTCGAAATCGCCGTCTTGCTGCTGTGCTTCGGCGTGCAGGCCAGCGCGGAGGAGATCCTGTTCCGCGGCTGGCTGCTGTCGGCGATCGCGCGCAAGTTCAACGTGCCGCTCGGCGTGGTGTTGTCGTCGCTGGTGTTCTGCCTGTTGCACTACAGTCCGCGGCAGCCCTGGTTCGTCACCGTGAACCTGGTGCTGTTCGCCTTGTTCGCCTGCGCCTGGGCGCTGCGAACCCAGAACATCTGGGGAGTCATGGGCTGGCATGCCGGCTGGAACTGGCTGCTGGCCACGGGCTTCCAGCTGCCGGTCACCGGGCTGAACATCGGCGCGCCGGCGCTGCTGATCGAATTCATCCCGACCGGGCCTGACTACCTGACCGGAGGCCCCCAGGGACCCGAGGGTAGCCTGTTCTGCGGCGCGTTCTTCCTGGTCGCGATCGCCTGGCTGTTGCGTCGCCAGCCGGCCTAGCGCAGCGCGCGCAACACGCGCGGCGGCATGAGCCAGTGCAGGCAGGCGCGGCCCGGCTCGATGCGCGAGGTGAACTCGATGCAGGCCGCGCCACCTTTCTTGAAATCGATCTTGAGCCGCGGGCCCTGGCCGGCGAGCGCGATCGACAGGAAGCCGCTGAGGTAGGGCTCGTGCCCCACCAGGATCACGGCCTTGTCCTTCCGCGCCCGCAGCAGTTCGAAGGCCTGCGAGAAGGGCTTGTCGGCCGCGAGCTCGGCGCATTCCACCGGTTTCTTCGAGCCGCGGGCCTCGGCCAGCAATACCGCGGTCTCGCGCGCGCGCACGAACGGGCTGGTGAGAAGGCGGGCGGAGCGGGGCATCCACTTGGCGAGGCCGGCCGAGGCGCGCCGGAATTTCTGCATGCCGGCGGAAGTCAGCGGACGCAGCGCATCGTTGGGCCAACGCACGCGATTGCGTTCGTGCGCGATGGCGTGCCGGACCAGGAAGACTTTCATCGGGCAGGTTCCTCCGCGACGCGTTTCATCGCTGCGTTCAGTTCGCGCCAGCGCCCGCGGCGCAACCTTCGAAAGGCCTTGTCGAATTTCCCGCGGCAGCGCTCGAAGGCCTGCGCGTCGCGTTCCACCAGGCGTCCCACGAGGAAGGTCGTCGACGGGGGCAGGCGCGGACTGCCGGTGACCATGTCGGTGAAGCGTTGCTCGCGCACCGTGGAGTCGTGGAAATCGCCGAGCACGGTCTGGAACTTGCCGAGTGCGTGCAGATAGGACTGCGCGGCTTCGCCGTACAGGCCGGCGAATGCGTCCAGCGTGTAGCGCAGGCGCTTCGCGCGGATGCGCACCTCGTGGTAGTCGTCGTGCGGCGAGTTCTTGTCGATGCGGCGCGCCCGCTTGCGCAGCGCTCGCGCGGTGTCGCGGACCAGTTGGTGCGCGACCTGTCCGGTGGTTACGCGTTGCGCACGGGTACTGCCGGGGGTGCCCTCGCGCAGGTGCCGCTCATACTCCTGGATCCAGTGGCGATGGGCCGGGGAATCCAGCGCCTGCAGCAGCCGCGCGCGCGCCTGCGCGTGTCGCGTCGCGAGGCGCGCGCGGATGGGCTCGAAGGTTGCGCGATCGTCCTCCGCGAGTTGGGCGATCGCGCCATCGAGGAAGGCGAGTTGCACGTCGCAGTCGCGCACGGCACCAAGCCGCTTGATGAGCTGGCGTACGCGCGCGCGGCCACTCACTGCCCAGGTGGGACCGTAGCCGCGAAACATGCGCAACAGCACTTCAAGGTGCCGTGCCGCGACACGCATCTCGTGCGTGGCCTGCATCGAGCCCGAACGCGCCTCGGTTTCTTTCGCCAGCGCGGCCTCGAAATAGCGCCGCAGCGTGATGCGTTGCGCCTCGGCGAAGGGCATCGACGGCGTGAGCCCGGCGTCCTGCTTCGCCATCGCTTCCTTCGCCGGCGGATCGAGTCCGGCCGCGGCCAGGCCCGCGCGGAACTTCGACTGCGCCGCGGGCTCGAGCTGCGCCGCGGCACGCAACTGTTCGACCCAGGGACTCAATGCCTCGGGCTCGGCGTTGATGCACTCCACCTCGACGCGGCGCAATTCCTGCGAACCACCGGACGGCGTTTCGATCGAGGTTTCGTCGAGATCCACTTCGGCCAACGCCAGGTCGGTGTCCGCTTCCAGCAGTTGTTGCCGCTCGCGGCGCGTGCTGGCGCTAAACAGTGGATTCAACGTGCGGGTACCGACCAGTTCGCGGATGCGCCCGCCAATACCCTCGTTGCGCGCCATGACTTCCTCGAGCCGGGCGCTGTCGACGGTTTCCGAGATCTCGGTGCGGCGCGCCAGCCCGTCGTGCCCGGGGCGCAGCGACTTCAACGTGACTTCGATTTCGCCGGCATCGGCCTCGTCGGCGCGGCGGGCTTCGCGCACGCGCAGCGCGAAGCCCGCGCGGAAGATCATCCAGTCGGGCGAGTCGTAGTAGGTGTCGCGCATCGTGAGCGTGGGCCGCGGCGCGCAGCGGCGTTCGGACGTTGCTTGCGGCTGCGATGCCAGCCAGGCGCGGATCATTGCGAGATCGCGCGCGTTGAATTGCCATTCCTGCTCGGTGTGACGATACATTCTCAACACCGTACCAGTGGTCAGTTGCGGCTCAGTTGCCGGACTTTTCTCTCGCCACGGCGCGA
>Ga0070665_100005919_pt1 | contig 12529 bp, 9 predicted proteins | sample KBSS13metaG_FD_65862 | JGI IMG/M metagenome (GOLD analysis project Ga0070665, IMG submission 65862) | Switchgrass rhizosphere microbial communities from Kellogg Biological Station, Michigan, USA - KBS S1-3 metaG | ecosystem: Host-associated > Plants > Roots > Rhizosphere > Soil ... | reverse complement strand
CAAGGGAAACCGGATCGAGGAATTTGATTTCGAGTCCGCCGAGCACAAGCAGCTCAAAGGGAATATCTATCTTGCCAAGGTGACCAGGGTCGAGCCGTCCCTGCAGGCGGCGTTCGTCGATTATGGCGGCAACCGCCACGGCTTCCTGGCCTTCAGCGAGATCCACCCGGATTATTACCAGATCCCCAAGGAGGATCGGGACGCCCTGCTCCGCGAGGAAGCCGAGCATGCCGCCGAGGAAGAGCGCCTGCGCGCCGCGGAATATGATCGCGACGACGATGACGGCGGCGACTATGTCGAGGCCGAGGAAGAGCCGATCGAGGCCGAGACCCTGACCGCCGACGGCGACGAAGGCGATGGCGCCGAGGGTGAAGGCGACGAGACGCTGCCGCCCGCGCCCGAGGAGGCCGAAGGCGCGTCCGACGAGAGCGCGGCCGAGACTTTGCGCCGCAAGCGCCAGAATCTGCGCCGCCGCTACAAGATCCAGGACGTGATCCGCCGCCGCCAGGTGCTGCTCGTCCAGGTCGTGAAGGAGGAGCGCGGCAACAAGGGCGCGGCCCTCACCACCTATCTCAGCCTCGCCGGCCGCTATTGCGTGCTGATGCCGAACACGTCGCATGGCGGCGGGATCAGCCGGAAGATTTCCAACGGCGCCGACCGCAAGCGGCTGAAGCAGATCATGGCCGATCTGGCCCTGCCGTCGACCATGGGCTGCATCGTGCGCACTGCGGGCCTGTCGCGCACCAAGACCGAGATCAAGCGGGACTTCGACTATCTCGCCCGCCTCTGGGACGAGATTCGCGACAACACGCTGAAGAGCGAAGCGCCGGCCCTGATCTATCAGGACAGCGACCTCATCAAGCGCGCCATCCGTGACATCTACAACAAGGATATCGACGAGGTGATCGTCGAGGGCGGCGAAGGCTATCGCGACGCCCGGCAGTTCATGAAATTGCTCATGCCGAGCCACGTGAAGCGCGTGAAGGATTATGTCGATCCGGTGCCGCTCTTCCAGCGCTTCGGTGCCGAGGACCAGCTCTCCGCCATGTACCAGCCGCTCGTGCAGCTGAAGTCCGGCGGCTATATCGTCATCAACCCGACCGAGGCTCTGGTCTCGATCGACATCAACTCCGGCCGCTCGACCCGCGAGCATAATATCGAGCAGACCGCTTACTCGACCAACATCGAGGCGGCGCACGAAATTGCCCGCCAGCTGCGCCTGCGTGACATGGCCGGCCTGGTCGTCATCGACTTCATCGACATGGAAAGCTCCGGCCATATCCGGAAGGTCGAGAAGGCGATGAAGGACGCGCTGAAGAACGACCGCGCCCGCATCCAGGTGGGACGGATTTCGTCCTTCGGCCTGATGGAGATGAGCCGTCAGCGCCTGCGCACCGGCGTGCTTGAGGCCTCGACCCGGCCCTGCGCTCACTGCGACGGCACCGGCCTGATGCGCACCGCCTCCTCGGCGGGCCTGTCGGCCCTGCGCATGCTCGAGGACGAGGCCGGCCGGGGCCGCGGCTCGCGGCTGGTGCTCCGCGCCGGGCGCGAGGCCGCCGTCTATCTGCTCAACAAGAAGCGGCACGAGATTGCCGAGGTGGAGAGCCGCTACGGCGTCGTCATCGAGGTGCTGATCGACGACAATCTCGAAGGTGCGCGGATGAGCGTCGAATCGCACGGCCCGCCGCCGGCCGAGCGCCCGCGCCTCGCCGAGCGCCCGCTGATCGTCGAGGAAGACGATGACGACATCGTCGAGGACGAGATCGAGGAAGAGGAAGACGAGGAGGAGACAGAAGAGCCTCGCCGCGAAGCCCGCCGGGGCCGTGGGCGCGGGGGCCGTGATCGCGGTGATCGCGGCGCCGATCGTAGTGGTGAGCGTGAAGCCCAGGGCGAGCGCGAGCGCGAGGAGCGTGACGAGGAAGGCGAGGGCGGTCGTCGTCGTCGCCGTCGCCGCGGTCGCCGCGGTGGCCGTCGCCGGGATCAGGAAGGCGGCGCCGAGGAGAATGGCGGCGAGGCCCAGGTCGCCGAGGGTGCCGAGGGTGAGTCGGTCGAGGCTGCTCCGGCCGAGCCGGTGAGCGCCCCCGAGGACGAGGCAGGCGAGGAGCCCCGCAAGGGCCGCCGCCGGCCGCGCGCCCGCAAGCGCGACGAGGCTCCGGCCGAGGCCGAAGCCCCCGTGGAGGCCGCGCCCGAGCCGGAAGCCGCCCCTGAGCCGGCCGCCGGGGAAGAAGCGCCGAAGCCGAAGCGCAGCCGCCGCAAGAAGGCCGAGCCCGAAGCCGAAGTGCCGGTCGAGGCGATGGTCGAAACCCCGGTCGCCGAGGAGGCGCCCGCGCCGGAAGCCGCCAATGATGCCGCGCCGCCCAAGCGCCGCCGCACCAGCAAGAAGGCGGCCGCCGAGGCCGAGGCTCCCGCCGAAGCGCCGGTCGTTGCCGAGGCTGAGGCCGAGGAAGACGATGATGGCACGCCGCGCCGCGGCTGGTGGCAAAGGACCTTCGGGGCCTGAGCTGTCGCTGCTGAGATGTCCGGGATTTCATCTGGGGTTCAGGCTTTGACGGGGAGAGAGGGCGCCATGGCAGAAGCTCTTCCTGGCACGCAGCGGGCGACCTGGTTCGCCCGTCTGCTCATGCTGCTCGCGCTCGCGATCTTCGCGGGCGCGCAGCCGGCCCAGGCCCAGTCGATCCTGCGCGACGCCGAGACCGAGGCGCTGCTGCGCGACATTTCCCGGCCGCTGATCGTGGCGGCCGGGCTGCAGCCGGAAAATGTCCGGGTGGTGATCATCGGCAACGCGGAAATCAACGCCTTCGTCGCCGGCGGCCAGATCGTCTACATTCATTCTGGCCTGTTCACCTCGGCCGAGAATGTGAACGAACTGCAGGGCGTGATCGCGCATGAGCTCGGCCACATCACCGGCGGCCATATCCTGCGTATGCAGGAGGGCGTGGGCCAGGCGACCGGGATCATGATCCTCTCTATGCTGCTCGGCGTGGCGGCGATGGCGGCCGGCGCCGGTGAGGCGGGCATGGGCGTGATCGCGGCCGGCCAGCAGGCGGCGATGGGCCGCTTTCTCGCCTTCACCCGCATCCAGGAAAATGCCGCTGACCAGGCCGGCGCGACCTATCTCGCCCGCGCCGGGCTCAGCGGTCGCGGCAGCCTCGCTTTCTTCGAGCGGCTGCAGAATCTCGAATTCCGGATGAACATCGCCCAGGACAATAGCTATCAGCGCACCCACCCTGTGAGCGGCGAGCGCATGGCGCGCCTGCGCGAGCGCTACGAGGCGGATCCGGCGTGGGACCGGCGGGCCGACCCGGCGCTGGAAGAGCGCTTCCGGCGCGTGCGCGGCAAGCTCAGCGGCTATGTCGACGATCCGCAGCTGGTGATGCGCCGCTATCCGACGAGCGACCGCTCGGTGCAGGCGCGTCTCGCCAGGGCCTATGCCTGGCACCGCACCGGCCATCCGGACGAGGCCAATACCGAGGTCGCGGCGTTGATCGCCGCCTCTCCGAACGATCCCTATTTCCTGGAACTGCAGGGCCAGCTGCTGCTCGAATCCGGCCATCCCGCCGAGGCGGTGACGGTGCTGCGCCAGGCGGTCCAGCGGTCGAACGATTCGCCGATGATCGCGACCCTGCTCGGCCATGCCCTGATCTCGACCGAGGACCCGGCCAATTTCGCCGAGGCCAAAAGGGTGCTGCGCATCGCCATCGGCCGCGACAATGACAATCCCTTCGCCTGGTACCAGCTCGGCATCGTCTACGACCGCGAGGGCGACGAGGCGCGCGCCGCTCTGGCCACCGCGGAGCGCTACAATCTGCAGGGCCAGCCCGGCCTCGCTCTCCCCAATGCGGAGCGGGCGATGATGGGGCTGCCGGCCCATTCGATCGACTGGATTCGCGCGCAGGACATCGCCATGGTCTCGCGCACCGCCGTCGAGCGCACCCGCCGCGGGCGCAGCCGCCAATGAGTGAGAAGAAAGCGCCCCTGGCGCTCGGGGGCTGGAAGCTGGCGCTGGGCGCCGCTTTGCTCGGCGTCCTGATCGGCGGGCTCGCCGTGTCGCTCTGGTTCAACTTCAGCGGCGGCGCCGGCAAGGCGCAGACCGAGCAGATCGTCCGCAATTATATTCTGGAGCATGGCGAGATATTGCCCGAGGCAATCGAGCGGATGCAGCGCCGCCAGGCCCGCGCCGCCGTCCTGCAGAATCGCGAGGCGCTGGAGCGGCCCTATCGCTCTGCCTGGGCGGGCGCCGAAAATGGCGACGTCGTGATGGTCCAGTTCTTCGATTATGCCTGCCCTTATTGCCACCAGATCAACGCCGACGTGGAGCGGCTGCTGCGCGAGGATTCGCGGCTGAAGGTGGTCTGGCGCGAATATCCGGTGCTCGGCCCGAACAGCGAAGCCGCCGCCATCGCCAGCATGGCCGCCGCCGAGCAGGGCCGCTGGCGCCAGTTCCATGGCCGCCTGTTCGCGCTCGGCCGCCCGACCCCGGCGGCGTTGCAACAGGCAGTCCAGGACAGCGGCATCACCAATGTCGCCGCGCCGACCGACGCGATGCGCGCCGAGGTTACCCGCAATTCCGAAATGGCCCGCGCCGTCGGCGCCACCGGCACGCCCACCTTCGTGATCGGCGACCAGGTGCTGCAGGGCGCGGTCGGCTATGAGGCGCTGAAGGCGGCGATCGCCCAGGCCCGGGCGGGCCGGCGCTCCTGATCGTCATCCCGGCGAAGGCCGGGACCTCGTCGAGAGCGGCAGAACCTTCCTGTCCTGAGGCCCCGGTCTTCGCCGGGGTGGCGATCAGCCCTTGAACCCCTGCGCCACGACATACCACTCGCTCGAGCCCTTGCGGCTGGCCGGCGGCTTGGCGTGCTTCACGATGGTGAACCGCCGCTTCAGCTCGGCGACGAGATTGTTGTCCGCGCCGCCCGCCAGCACCTTGGCGACGAAGGCACCGCCCGGCTTGAGCACTTCGCAGGCGAAGTCGAGCGCGGCTTCGACGAGGCCCATGGTCCGGAGATGGTCCGTCTGCGGATGGCCCACCGTGTTCGCCGCCATGTCGGACAGGACGAGGTCGGCCGGGCCGCCCAAGGCCTCCTTGAGCGCGGCCGGCGCCGCATCGTCCATGAAGTCCATCTGCAGGATGGTGGCGCCGTCGATCGGGTCGGTCGGCAGGAGATCGATACCGGCGACCACGGACTGGGGCAGGCGCTGGCGCACAACCTGGGTCCAACCGCCCGGCGCGATGCCGAGATCGACGATCCGCGCCGTCCCCTTCAGGAAGCCGAAGCGTTCGTCCAGCTCGATCAATTTATAGGCCGCGCGCGAGCGATAGCCCTCGGCCTTGGCCTTCTTCACATAAGGGTCGTTCAGCTGCCGCTCGAGCCAGCGGGTCGAGCTGTCCCGCCTGCCCTTGGCGGTCTTGACCCGCGTCCGCGGGCCGCTCCCGCTCCGGCTCACAATTGGTGCCCGTCGCGGGCCATCAGGGAGCGGAGAATGCCTTCGCGAATGCCGCGGTCGGCCACACCCAGGGTCTCGGCGGGCCAGATGTCCATGATCGTTTCGAGGATCGCGCAGCCGGCGACGACGAGGTCCGCGCGCTCATGGCCGATACAGGGGAAGGTGGCGCGGCCGGCATGGTCCATGCCCGACAAGGCCGTGGAGACTTCGCGCATCGCCGCGGCCGGCATCTTGAGGCCGTCCACCGCGCGCCGGTCGTAGCTCGGCAAGGCGAGATAGACGCTGGCGAGGGTGGTGACGGTGCCGCTCGTGCCCATCAGGCGGATGTCATCCTTGTTCGCGGGCAGCAGGTCGATGAAGTGGCGGAAAGCGTAGCGGACGCGCTCGCGCATCCGGCCGTAGGCGGCCAGCCTTTCCTCGGTCGTGGCGAAGGCGCGGCCCTCGCTCTCGGTCAGGGAGACGACGCCCCAGGGCGCGCTCCACCAGCATTTGATCCGGGGCTCGCCCTGGTCGGTGTCGATCAGCACGAGCTCGGTCGAGCCGCCGCCAATGTCGAAGATCAGGGCAGGGCCGTCGCCCGGCTCGAGCAGCCTGTGGCAACCCAGCATGGCGAGCCGCGCTTCCTCCTCGGGGGCGATGATCTCCAGGCAGATGCCGGTCTCGCGCCGCACCCGGTCGACGAAATGGCGGCCGTTAACCGCGCGGCGGCAGGCCTCGGTGGCGACGGAACGCGCCAGGCTGACGCGGCGGCGGCGCAATTTCTCGGCGCAGACCCCGAGCGCGGCCACCGCCCGGTCCATCGAGCCTTCGGACAATTTGCCCGAGGTCGCCATGCCCTCGCCGAGCCGGACGACGCGCGAGAAGGCGTCGATGACGGTGAACCCGTCCTCGGTCGGCCGGGCGATGAGCAGGCGGCAATTGTTGGTGCCAAGGTCGATCGCGCCATAGGTATGGCGCGGCACCCAGCGGCGCGCGGGGGATTCGGCAGCCGGCGCGCTCGGGCCGGAAGGGATTTCTGGAAGCTCCTCTGCCGGTCCTGGAGCCGGCGCCTGCGGAGCCTGGACGGCTTGCTGCGGCATCGAACGGACTTCTCGTTATATTTTCGTTTCGGACGGCCGGGGCCGCCCGTGACTTGCCGCCTGTCTACATGAGGCGGGCGGGTGCGGCAAGGACAGGTGGTTAACGGCGGTTCAGGCTGGCAACTCCGGCAAGGGAAAAAGGCGCGAAGCAGCCTTGACCCGCTCCGCCCTCCCGCCTATCTCGCGCGCCTTCCGGTTGCCCCGTCGTCTAACGGTAAGACTACGGACTCTGACTCCGTCTATCGAGGTTCGAATCCTCGCGGGGCATCCATTTCCACCATCGTCGACCCTTCTCCGCCGCCCGCTTCGCGCGTAAGCTTCGCTCGACTCCGGGGCCCGTTCGCAAAAGGGGATTTCATGCGCCGTTCGCTTCTTCTCGCCGCTGTTGTCGGCAGCCTGTTGGCCAGCCCGGCGCTCGCCGACGTCACTGTCCGTTACCGGGCGGTGATCCCCGAGGGCGGGCCCGCCCATATGCGCGAGAACCCGCCCGCGCTGACCATCTCTGCCGACGGCACCGGCCAGGCGCGCTGGGACATGGCTGCTCCCGTGCCCGCGGGCGAAGGAGGAGCGTCGCCGCCGAGCATCGCCCTGATCACGCGTGAGGGCGTCGGCTATTTCTCATTGAATGCGCCCGGCGGCCAGATGCAGATCGTCGGCCGGGTGGACGACGCCTTCGCGATCGGGGCGCAATTCGCCACGCCCGTGCTGCAGGGCCCGGCCCGCGAGACGGTCAGGCAGGTCATGAGCCAGCGGGTCGAGATCATTCCTGTCGGCCCGGAAATTGTCTCGGGCATCCAGGGCAATCTCTATCGCATCGTCATCGTCACCGGCGAGACGCGGACGCCGCCCATCGAAATGGTCGTCGCCACCGATCCGCGGCTGGCGCCGATCGGCCGGGAATTTGTGCGGATGGTCGAGTCCGTGCGGCCGACCGTGGTCGAAGTGGCGAGGGGCGAGCCGCAGGTCTACACCGCGCTTCGGGCCATGCTGAGCCTCGGCGCCCCGCTCCGCATCGGCAACGAGATGCGGATCGATTCGGTCAGCACCGAGGACGTGCCCGACAGCCGCTTCACTTTGCCCGGGCCGGTGCTGACGCGCGCGCAACTGCAGGGGATTGCGGCTATGATGACGGGCATGATGCAGCAGCAACAGGGCGCCCGCCCGCCCGGCGGGCCGCCCGCCACGCCTGCCCCGCCGGCAACGCCGCCCGCCGATGCACGAAATCCTGGCTGAGGCGCTTGCCGTCGCCGCGCCGCGGCGCGCGGAGGGCAAGGTCGCCGACTATATTCCCGCCCTCGCGCGGATCAGCCCCGACAAGCTGGGCATCGCCTTTGCCGGCGCGGACGGAATCGTCCACGGCGCCGGCGATTGCGACGAGGCTTTCTCGATCCAGTCCATCTCCAAGATCTTCACGCTCGCCCTCGCGCTGGAGAAGGTCGGCGTCGATCTCTGGAAGAGGGTGGGGCGCGAGCCGTCGGGCAGCGCCTTCAACTCGATCGTCCAGCTCGAGACCGAACATGGCATTCCGCGCAATCCCCTGATCAACCCCGGCGCGATTGTCGTTACCGACGCTTTGATCGGCGAGGCGGGCTCGGCCGACGCCGCGCTCGACGCCCTGCTGACCTTCCTGCGCGGCCAGTCGGGCGATCCCTCCATCACGGTGGACGAGGAGGTGGCGGCCTCGGAGAGCGAAACGGGCGCGCGCAACCGCAGCCTCGCCTGGTTCATGAAGAATTTCGGCAATCTCCATAATCCGGTGGAGATCGCGGTCGGCGCCTATTTCCGGCAATGCGCGGTGGCGATGAGCTGCCGCCAGCTCGCTCTCGCAGGCCTGTTCCTCGCCTTTGACGGCCGCGACCCGCGCACCGGGGCGGAAATCTGCCCGTGGCACCGGGCGCGGCGGATCAACAGCGTGATGATGCTGAGCGGCCATTACGACAATAGCGGCGAGTTCGCCTTCCGCGTCGGCCTGCCGGGCAAGAGCGGCGTCGGCGGCGGTATCCTCGCCATCGCCCCCGGCCATGGCGCGCTCGCCGTCTGGTCGCCGGCGCTCAACGAATCCGGCACCAGCGCCGCGGGCGCGGCCGCGCTTGAGGCGGTGGTGGACCGGACCGGCTGGTCGGTTTTTTTCTGAAATCCCTTCTTTCGTCGCCGGACCGGGGAGGTTCGTCGACGAAATCCGTCTTCGTCGAACAGGGCGCTTGGGTTGTCGCAGCGGCGCTGCGCTCTCGAAAGGGTGGGGCTAGAGGCTCTCCATCGGCGCCGCACTGGCGCCTTTCAGATGGAGTATATGACATGACCGCCGACACCATTCGTACCGTTTCCAGCTGCTTCGCCGCGATGTTCGTGAGCGTCCTGCTGGTTGCCGCCAGCACCTCCACCGCGCTCGTCGCGTAACGTGGTGCCGCAAGACCGGAGGCCGGGGATCGGCAACCGGGCGTCCTGAACGACAGCCCGCACGCTATCCCCGGTCATCCGCGATTGAGTTCATGAAGTAGCGTTTATTCCAGGCCGAGCGCGGCCTTCGTCGCCGCCACATAGGAGGGGCCCACCTGGACCTCCGCTCCGCCGGCCAGCACCAGGGACAGCGACCGCCCGTCCCGTTTCACCTCATCCACCCGATCCGGTCGCACGAAGGCCGAGCGATGCACGCGCACGAGCTGCGAGCCCGCGAGCCTCTCCTCAAGCCCGGCCATGGTGATGCGCAGCAAATGGCTCCTGAGATCGGTGTGCAGCAGCACATAGTCGCGCGCCGCCTCGATCCAGTTGATATCGTCCAGCCCGACCCGGCGCTGGCCGTGCCGCTCCGGGATCCAGAAGCCGTCGTCGCCCGCCGCCGGGGCCTGGCCGCCGGCCCGCGCCGCCTCCAGCTCCGCCTCGAGCGCCTCGGCCCGTTCCTCCGACGAGCGCAGCGATCGGCGCCGGCGCGCGCGCTCTACCGCCTGGCGGAGCCGGTCGAAGCGCACCGGCTTCAGCAGATAATCGGCCGCGTCCACCTCGAAGGCGTCCGGCGCATAATGTTCGTGGGCAGTGACGAAGACCAGCTCTGGGCGCGGCTCGACGTCGATGTCGGCGGCGGCGCGCAGGCCGGTGCGGCCCGGCATCTGGATGTCCATGATGACGAGGTCGGGCAGCAGCTCGCGGATCTTGTCCAGCGCCATATTGCCGTCGGTGGCCCGGCCGACCACCTCCACCCCCTCGATATCGCCGAAGAAGCTGGTCAGGCGGTCCAGCGCCAGAGCCTCGTCGTCAACCAGCAAAACGCGCATCTCAACCCCGTCTGTTGGAGCGGATGCTTTCCGTCAGCGCGGGCCGCGTGTCAATTAGCTGGGTTCAGGGCGCGATGGTCACGCCCGGGATGGAAATGGTCGCGATGAAGCGGCCGTCCACCGGCCCCGCGGTCAGCGAGGCGCGCTTGCCGAACACGGCGCGGAGCCGGTCGCGGACATTGTCGATGCCCACGCCGGCGCCCTCGGAATCCGGCAAATCGTCCATCGCTTCGGCGGCGATGTCATTGGCGACGGTGATCCTCAGCGCATTGCCGGAAATCTGGGCGTCGATGCCGATCTCGATCGGCTTGGTCGAGCGGGCGACGCCATGCTTCACCGCATTCTCGACCAGCGGCTGGACGAGGAAGCCCGGCACCAAAGCGTGACAGGCGTCGTCCGCGCAGCTGATGTCGATGGCGAGCCGGTCGCCGAAGCGGACGCTCTCAATGTCCAGATATTCCTCGGTCAGCGCCAGCTCGTCCTCCAGCGGGATGAGCTCGGACGGCTCCGCGTTGAGCGAGGAGCGGAGGAAGGAAGAGAGCTTCTCCGTCATCTCCTCGGCATCGTCGTTGCGCTTGGTGACGATCAGCGCCGAGATGGAGTTGAGCGCGTTGAACAGGAAATGCGGGTTGAGCTGGTATCGCAGGGCCGCGAGTTGCGCCTGCTGCGCCGCCAGTTCCGCTTCGGCCAGCTGCCGCGTCTGCTGGATGGCCGCGCGGCGGGCATAATTGACGTGGAACAGGATCATGTTCACGCCGAAGACGAGGATGTAGTTCAGCATCGAATTATAGGCGCGCGAGAAATCCGTCGGCAGGTTGCGCCACGTCTGGTCGATATTGTCCGCGATCCAGCCCTGATAGAGCAGGTCGATCAAAGTGTTGATCGTCGCGAACAGCAGCACCGCCGCGGCGCGGAGCGGCAGCCTGGTCCAGTAAGGCAGGCCGATCGTCGCCCGCGAGGCCAGGAACATGACCAGAGCGAGGCCGATCGAGACCAGGACGGTCACGCAATCCAGGATGATGCTGGTCCAGGGGTCCCCGGTATGGCGCTGGATGATCCGGGGCAGGAAGACGAGCAGCACGAACAGCCAGAGCGCGATCGTCGAGCGGATCGCGTCGGACCAGACGGCATGGCTCTTGGACGACGGCATCTTGCGGCTGGTCCCCCGGGCAGCAGGCGGCCTTTCCTGCCGCAAGACGGGCAGGGTGTCACCAGCCATATTGGCGACGCTCGCCATATTTAGAGGGACTTGTTCCATCGCATCAGGGATCAGCTGCCTTGGCCAGTCGATTCGGCCCATCGCCATGTGACGAAAGCGACAAGTCGAGCGACGAACATGCAAGAAACGCATTCGTTTCGGCGGCGGTTGCACGCGCTCCGGGCGTGACTTTTCCGGCCCCGGCGTTAGGAGGCCTCAGGCAGAGAGGAGCTGGGGCGACATGCCCGATCCCGATGGCATTGCACTGATCCTCGCGCGGATGCAGTTCGCGTTCACGGTCTCGTTCCACTTCATCTTCCCGGCCTTCTCGATCGGCCTCGCCTCCTATCTCGCCGTGCTCGAGGGCCTGTGGCTGAAGACGGGCCAGGAGAAATATCTCAACCTCTTCAAATATTGGCTGAAAATCTTCGCTCTGGCCTTCGCCATGGGGGTCGTGTCGGGGATCGTCCTCTCCTACCAGTTCGGCACCAACTGGTCGGTTTTCTCGGACCGGGCCGGGCCGATCATCGGGCCGCTCATGGCCTATGAGGTGCTGACCGCCTTCTTCCTCGAAGCCGGCTTTCTCGGCGTCATGCTGTTCGGCATGGGCCGGGTGGGCAGGAAGCTCCATTTCGCGGCCACGTTGATGGTCGCGATCGGCACCTTCATCTCCGCCTTCTGGATCCTCTCGGTGAACAGCTGGATGCAGACGCCGACCGGCTATGCGATCAACGAGGTCGGCCAGTTCGTGCCGGCGGGGTCGTGGCTCGACATCATCTTCAACCCCTCCTTCCCGTACCGCCTCGTCCACACCGTCCTTGCCGCCTATCTTACCACGGCCCTCGTCGTCGGCGGCGTCGCCGCCTGGCATCACCTCCGCGGCCGCAAGACGCCCGAGGTCCGGACGATGTTCTCCATGGCGATGTGGATGGCGGCGCTGGTCGCGCCGGTGCAGATGTTCGTGGGCGACCAGCACGGGCTCAATACCTATGAGCATCAGCCGGTGAAGATCATGGCGATGGAGGGCCATTTCCACAGCCACCCGGCCGGCGCGCCGCTCTATCTGTTCGGCATCCCGGATCAGGCGGCACAGGAGCTCCACTTCCCGATCGCCATCCCGCATCTGGGCTCGCTGCTGCTGGAGCATGATCCGAACGCGCCGATGCGCGGGCTGGACACGGTGCCGCTCGAGGACCAGCCGCCGGTCGCGATCGTCTTCTGGTCGTTCCGGATCATGGTCGGCCTCGGCTTCCTGATGTTCGGCCTCGGCCTCTGGAGCCTGGTCGCGCGCTGGCGGAAGAAATTGCACGACTGGACCTGGCTGCACCGCTTCGCGATGGTCATGGGCCCGTCCGGCTTCGTCGCGGTGATCGCCGGCTGGGTGACGACCGAGGTCGGCCGCCAGCCCTGGGTAATTTACGGCCTGCTGCGCACCCGCGATGCGGTCTCGCCCATCGCCGCGCCGGGCGTCACCGGCTCGCTCATCGCCTTCGTGATCGTCTATTTCTCGGTCTTCGCCGCCGGCACCTGGTACATCC
>Ga0070665_100005918_pt1 | contig 12530 bp, 5 predicted proteins | sample KBSS13metaG_FD_65862 | JGI IMG/M metagenome (GOLD analysis project Ga0070665, IMG submission 65862) | Switchgrass rhizosphere microbial communities from Kellogg Biological Station, Michigan, USA - KBS S1-3 metaG | ecosystem: Host-associated > Plants > Roots > Rhizosphere > Soil ... | reverse complement strand
GGCAGCCTTCTTCTTGCTGCCGGCGGGGACGTCGAGCACGCCCATGATGTCGCTCTCCTTCATGATCAGGAGATCTTCACCGTCGATCTTGACCTCGGTGCCCGACCACTTGCCGAACAGCACGCGGTCGCCGACCTTGAGATCGATCGGGATCAGCTTGCCTGCCTCGTCACGGCCACCCGGGCCGACGGCGGTGATTTCGCCCTGAGAGGGCTTTTCCTTGGCACTGTCCGGAATGATGATGCCGCCAGCAGTCTTCTCTTCGGCATCTATGCGCTTGACCACGACGCGGTCGTGGAGCGGACGGAATTTCATGCGATCCTCCTTGGCTTTTGTGATTATTTGTGGATTGGCAGTCGCAATGAGCGAGTGCTAGCCACTGATCACATAAGCCCGGGACGCTGGGGCGCAAGAGCTACGGCACGCGATGTTTTCACTCAGCTCAAGTTTATCAGGAGGAACGCTGCGGCGATTACTAGCAGGCGAAGTAACATGCTGCTAGCACTTTGATTACTAACACCAATTGAACGTTTTAGGTTTTGACGGATTGAATCATGCAACTGTTTCAGTTTGGCTGGAGGTTAGCATGGTCGAGAAAGATGCGGTTTCCAAGGATTTCAAGAAGCAGGTCTTAGGCTACGGATTGACTACAGCGGAAATCGTTTATCGCCGCCCGGATCGCCACTGGTTGCTGCAAACCTACGTCTGGCAGGACTACGACCTGTTTCCGAATTTCCCGGCGCTGAAGGATTTCCTCGCGTTCTGGGAAACAAAGCTCGAAGGCCCGTTGTTCGCGGTCACCGTCGCGCACTCCAAACTGATCAAGCCTGCCGAACTACGCGCCGTGGACGGGTTGTTCCGGCTGCATTAGAGCAAGCGCGCAGAGCACCGCTGCTCCGGAGCTCAACCTGCGCAGGGTCGAGATCGAATGCCTAGTTGCGGCTCAGACCGGTTCAGGTTAAACGCGGGGCTGCAGAGGGGAGCGAGAGGGTAGCCCAAGCGGATATCCGATGTTGCCTGCCAGTCAGGAGTCGCCCGCCGGGCGTGACGCCACCCTCGCCCGGGATCTTATAGATCACGCTGAATGATTTCGCACCGTTAGGCGTGACCCGGAGGATTAAGCCGGGCATAATTGATTGTTAATCTCTAATCGCCCATTCTTTGGAGCAATCGTCGAATCCCGCTTAAAGCGAGAAACCGCCAGGTGAGTAAGCCTTTTCCGCCGAGCGACAACACCTAATAGTAGTCTTGCGGGCTTACTCGTGGTTACTAGTCGGGGTGAAAGGAAGCGAGCTTGCCAAGGTCGGGGTCGAGGTTCGAGCCCCTTCGCCCGCTCCAATTTCTCCACCATTGGTAGTGACTTGGCTGACCCCTTCAGGTGTCGGCAGTCGTGCGTTGCAGCGGAGCTTTGCGCGGCGCAGACGCAGATGCTTCTGCGATTTGCTGATCGGCGCGATGCGCGAGACGTGGAGGATTATCGAGTCCCGCTTTGTCGGTAAGCCGCTCGGCTATGCCGATGCCCGTCGCGGCCTCAATGCTGCATTCGCTGGATTGAATTGGCCACTACCGTCGACGAACTCTGTGGGTTGCCTCGATGTGCCAGGACATTCCCATTTCTTCAAACAGGGCTTCCGCCTTGTCCAGCAGTTCCGCGACATGACCGTGCTCTCCACGGGCAACACGTATCTCTGCATCGCAAAGATGAGTGACTGCAATCTCGTGGCGCGCTCCTCGGGCAATTGCGTTCTTCATCGCCAGATCCAGATATGATTCCGGCGGCTTTCGGTCGTGTCCGGAAGCCGAGGCACGAGCCATCGCGCGATAAGCCATGGCTTCGCCCAACCGATCATGCTTTCGACTCCGCAACAGTGCGCGTGCGGCGTGGCGCCTCGCTTGCGGCCATCGTTCGCTTTCAACCAGCCCATCTGCCAACCAACCATGGTTCAAGGAGACAAAAAGTCCTCGATTACGGTTCTCGAGCCACGACGTGGCATTCGCAATCGCCTGCAGTGACTTTTGGGATCGCTCCATCATCCAACCAGCATATCCGCTCAATGAAAGACTCTGCGCATACAAATACAGACTCTTTACGCGCTCCGCGACATGTTGCGCCCTCATCGCACACGCTTGCGCGTCCTCCCAGCGTCCTCGCCACAAATTGACGGCGCTTCGTAAACAGAAAATCGAAGCTTCCACCTCATGGCCCGAGTTTAGAACTGCGTCCACAGCCTCCTCGAAACATGCGTTCGACTGCTCGAACAGTCCGCGGTCACCAAGTACGGTTGCTTTGCAGGCCAACGAAAACGCGAGTGCGATCGGGAGCCGGTCGCGCTTGCGAAAATGACGCTTTATCGAGATTGCCTCGTCAAGCAACATGAGAGACTTCTCGTATTCCCCCGCGGCCGCACAGGCCTGCCCCAGCACCGCTCGAACCTGCACGGCAAGCGGTTCGTCGCCGACTGCCGAGGCGCATACCAGCGCGGTCTCTAGGTGGCGGGTGGCATGCGCCAGCTCACCTAGCGCATAGTTGACGTACCCGACCCAGTATTCAGCCCGCGCTAGCGCTCGCTGATCTTCATGAGCCATTGCAAGGGCAACTGCCTGTCGCAGAAACTCGAGTTGATTCCTGGACGGATCAAATACGCAGGCCAGGCCCAGGCGCTGCACTATCGACATCCAATGTTCATAATTTTCCTGGGACGCACCCGGATTGAGGGTGGTGAGGGCCGCGCCGTACTGGATCTGCGCGCGGTCCAAAGCCGAAGCGGCGGCTGCTTTATCTCCCGCGGCTTCAGCGTACCGAGCCGCCTCGACCGCCTGCCCACATGCGCCGTAGTGATACGCAAGCAATTCCCACAGTTCCTCTTGCGCGCCTGACGGCCCATGTTCTCTCAGCGTGTCGGCGATACGTTTGTGCAGCGCATTTCGCTGGTGCAGGCCAACCGAGTCGTAGATCACGTCGCGCGCAATGCCGTGCTTGAATCGAAGGGTTCCCGATTGCTCGCCCGGAAATATGAGATCTTGTACAGCGAGCGTTGCGACAAGTGGATGACCTTCCCCACAGCCGGTGAGCCTCTCAAGCAGCCAGGCCGGGATGACGTTGCCAATAACGGCTGCCGTACGAACCAAATCGATCTGCTCGGGCTGCAGTCGTTCAACACGGGATTCTATCAGTTTGTCCAACCATGCGTCGCCACCGTGAATGCGGCCAATGCGATGGCGATCCGGGCCATCGTGGGCAACGGAGTGGCATAGCTCCTCGATGAACAGTGGATTGCCACCAGAGAGCTCCCGGATCTTCGTAACGGTGAAAGGATTGCTCCCCGGAAGCAATTGCCGAATGATCTCTTCGGCTTCGTCGGCGGTGAAGGGCGCAAGATGAAAGATCGTCGCGCCACCGACTGCCACATTGCCGTCCCCGAGCTCTCGGCTCGCGACGAGCACGAGCAACGTCCGATTATCAAGCCGCCTTATCGCTTCAAGCACCTGGCGTGACGCGATGTCCGCCCACTGCCAATCGTCGATGAACAGCACGAGCGGTTTCGAAGTGGCCAAGGCATCGAAAAGCCTGCTTATTGCGGCAATCGTGTTCTCCAGAGGAACATTTCGGGTTTCCGAATGGGCGCTCGCCGTATCCAGCGAAAGAGCGCGCAGGAACTCCATCCGATAATTGAGCAGGTCGGGATCAATCTCTGTGAGTTTTCTCTCGAACACCTCCGTAGCGCGGGCAGTTGTCATTCCGTAATCGAGGCCGAGCAACGATCGCAGAACCTGGAGGAATGGCTGCAAGGGTTCGGCGCTGAGATAACTTTCGCAATAGCCGCGCAGTATCCGGCAATCGGAATTCGCCGGGCCGCGAAGAAACTCGTCGACCAGGCGGGTCTTTCCCATGCCTGGTGGTCCGACAACGGCGACATATTGCGACTTGTCTCTTATGACGTCGTAGAGGCTTCCCTTCAAAGCTTGCAATTCGGTTTGACGGCCAACGAATGACGTCAGACCCCGCATTACCCGAGCTTCAAAGCGTGTACCCACCTGCGCACGCCCGAGGATTCCATAAACGACGATCGGATCGGCAATCCCCTGAAGGCTGAGGGCGCGGCTTGCACCGATCTTGTAGAAATGGCTTTCAGCGCCCAGCGTTTCCTTGCTGACCAGAATCTCATCGCTTCGCGCAACATGGGAAAGCCGCGATGCAATATTTACGGTGTTGCCGAGCAATCCGACGCGGCCGTGAACATCATCTCCTTCGGTAAGGAGCACCAGTCCCGAATGAACGCCCGAATGCAGACGCAAGCGAGCAAAGTTTGGCGGCACGGTATCAAGCCGGAGATTTCGAACCAGCTCGTGGAGATCGAGCGCTGCTTCGGTCGCTCGACGGCCGTCGTCCTCGTGTGCTTCCGGGTAACCGAAGCTCGCCAACAGCCCGTCGCCCTGGATTTGAACGATTATTCCGCCGTGCTTTGGTACAATTTCCTCGTACGCGCGACGAAGCTTTTGCAGCAAGACCGAGAAGTCTTCAGCCTCCATGGCGCCCGCGAGGCGCACTGAATTCGACAAATCCGAGAACAGAATTGCGAGATATCGGCGCTGTGAACTCTCTTCCCCATTTTGTCGACTTGACGAGTCAATCATTGTTGTCGTCACAGCAGCGCCCCCTGTTAGGTCGGCCACTCGCCATCACATCCTCAGCCAGAGGACAAGGTTGTTGGAACGCCTCCCGCTCTCGTTAGGGCAATCCGGATTCGCGGTGGGGAACGGCTCTCTCCCTGGGCGGACTCCTTAGGAAATCGCAAAGGTACCCTCGGCCACTTTAACCGATTAGCCGAAAAGTCAACCGCCGGGATTGTACACCTTCCTGCCCACGCGTGCGAGCGCATAAGTGGCGGCTAAGCGGGGGCATTGGCGTGAGTTTGGCCCCCCGCGGCGGCGGCCGGACGCATGCCAATCGCCAGTTGAAATGGCGACATGGTCGGCCGCAGCCTCGCCGATCCCAACAATCCGGCCAGCATGCCAAGCATCACGCCCATGGCCATCTTGTAGCCGGGGCAGGCGTGGGTAGGATGGTCCTTCTTGCTGCGATCGCCCCCGAAAATGAAATACAGGTCGTCAGAATATGGGCTGTCGCTGTCGAACTCGTCGCTCATCAGGCACTCCTGCGTCGCCGAGACGATGCTCACCACGATCCGTTCGCCCGCATGAACCTCGACTGCTCCGAGAGAATGCTTCGCAAGCGCGGTGCGCCACGCCAGCTCCGGAACCGGCCGCAACAGCAGGGTTTCCCTTAGCCGCGGCATCAATATCCTGGTGGCTTTCTCAAGGGAGTCTTCGGCGCCGTCGCCCAGATACTCGATCTGAAGGTCCCACAGCGAGCGGCTGTTGACCCATTCGTACAGCGCGCCGCGCATGTTGCCATCGACGGTCGGAAGGAAGCCCATCATCACGCCGATCAGCGTTCTCGTCAGCAGGTCCATGTCACCGGAGAACGCGTCGAACAACGCGTTTCCGATTTTGCCCAGGGTCCTTTCGGCATTATTGCCTTTCTTGCCGAGCAACCGGCCCACTGCAACGTTTGCCGCCTGGCCGTGTCGTTCGCCGACCCGAGCCGCCTCCGGCCCTGGGTTGGGCTGGAACATGTAACGTGATGGCGAGTGGAAGTGGCCAGGGCATGTCGGTTGATTATCGGGCCGCCAATGCCAGCCGCCGCCGACAACGTACGTGCCGTCTGGCACGCCAAACCACTCGGAGCTGAGGCCGGCCAGGACGTCGTCGACGATGTCTCTCACCTCCAATTTTGTCTCGTCGGCGTTGCCCACGAGTAATCTCAAGGTTCTTTGTGTCTGCTCGAGGGCGCTCTCGAACGCCTCCTTACGGGAGATTGCCATGATCGCCTTGTTGGCCGGGCAAGCCTCGGCGCGATACTCCGACGTCATCCCCCCATCGTCCTTGCCCAAATAGATCTCGCCGAAGGAAGCGCGCATGCGCTCGGCATAGCCCGTCACCGTGTAGTTCCGTGCGCCATTGTTGAAAACCTCGGTCACCAGCTTCTTGCTGCATACCAGCACCCCGTGCGGCGTTCGCAGCACCCCGCCGTGTCGCTCCCGGATCGCCGCCCACACTGCCTGGCCGGCGCCCGCCTGGCGTGGGCCTGCATCCTCCAGCACAATCTTCCATAGTTTTGCGGCTGCCTCGAAGCCCTGAAACTTCTCAGCTCGTCCAAGGTTGGCTATGATTTCTGCGCCCTTCTGCGCATACAGAGCGCGTTCGAACGCACGTCGGTCTTTCCTCTTCCGATCATCCTTGTCCTCAAGGGAATTTGCGGCGTCCGCAGCGATTTCCTTGAGTTCGGAGAGGGCCTTGATCGAGGGAACGAAGACGTAGAGGCCCCATTCCAGCTTTACGATCGGTTTGTCGGGCGGCAACGGCACCACGTGCTTTTTGCCGCTGTCATCGTAATAGATGAAGCTATGCGGGTCGCCGTCCCGCGGCACGCCGAGGAACGGATCGCGTAGCGCCGAGTACGTGTCCGGGGCGCTGCTGTTGCCGCCGCTCAGCCACGCCTGGATGACCTCGAACTGCTCTGCGATCGACGCGTTGTACGCCATGAAAAACAGGCCGCGTTCGGCGTTCCCATTCTTCCCATCGAAGAGTGGGCCATAAGACATGCCGCGTCGCATGATCCGGGGCACGGTGCCGATGTCATCCCGGGTGCGGCGTGGATTGGCGCGCCTGATATGAGATTGGAACGGACACGCCATTCCGTGCGGGTCCGCCGAATAATCGAAGTCGTTACCCGTGATCGTCTTGCCGCCGATCATGACTTCGCCGTCACCTGTGCGACCCATGAGCTTCGCCTTGGTGCCCCCTTTATCTCCATCCTCGGCCAACACGGCTTCCAGCGCCTCGACGTCCTGCTTGAGCTTGCGCATCACCATGAAGGTGCTCTCATTCCACAGTCTACCGGTCAGCGGTGGATCGCAGAGTGAGTTCTCGTATCCCAGCAACAGGTCGCCAGGCTGAACCTTGTCGGAGTGCAATGGGCCGTCAGTCTCGACCTTGGCGGAGTGGTCCGCTTCTTCCCGAGGGACCTCCAGCTTTGGCTGGCTGATACCATCCACGAAGTCAAAGTGGCCGCGCGGAAGTTCGCTGCCCCGCTCACGAAAGCGCTGCATGGACTGTACCGAAAGGATCCGCACGCCCTTGCCGGAAAGCGTGTCATCGAAGTGGTCAACCGCGCTACGCAGCGGGTGGTCCTTGTCCTTGGCCAGATCCTGCCATCCGGCCGAGGGAGGTCCTTCGCACGCATACTGCAGGATCGCATGGACCGACGACAGCTCCACGCGATCCCGATTGTCCGGTGGCGGAGCCGGCGGCCAGTTGCGTTCGGGGAGGGACCAGTTGATCGGGTTGTTGCTGAGCACGTCACCGAGGATGCTGGCCCGCGCCGCCATGCCTTGGCGGAATTCAAACGGCAGAAGGTCCAACGTGCCCTTCGGCAAGCCCGCAATTTTGAGTCCCTGGGCGGTAAATCCGATGTTAACGAACGACCCGGGCGCTTTCCCGGCGGTAGTGCGCGCCGGCTGGTCTCCCCGCTCGACGTACTCGAGCAGATCTCGCGCCGCAGCGGGATCCTTCAGCCCAATCAGCACCAGGCAGCCATGCGTAACGCCCGTATTGGCCTCGATGATCCCGCCCTGGACGTTGAGAGGGTCCCACTTCGCCGGTGTCGGCTCCCGGTCTCCGGGCGCCTCGTAATCTGCAAACCAGGTCAGCGCCGCTCGTTCCGCCGGGGTGAGCGCAATCTTCTTTCCATCCTCTGTCTCGAGTTCTTTCTGCCGGGCCAGCCCGACGAGAGGAACGGCCCGCTTCCCCAACAGATGCCCAGCGGCGCGCAGCAGGAAGTCGCCGTCATTCGTATCCGCAAGCGGCGGATACAAATCGGTCAGCCGGTACAGCGCAGTCAGGGCCGGCAGCGCCTGCTTGAGAAGCGCGGCTGGAGTGACGTGCTGCTCGTCAGTTGCGCTGGAGTGTCGCCGCTCCTGGCTCTTTGAATGGCCGTCGTTCGCGACCTTGTCCCGAAGATAGTGCAGGTCGTTCACGGTCAGCGAACTGGCGTTGTAGAAGAAATCGGTCTCTACCTGCGCCGAGCGGACCCAGCCCGCGTACGCGGAGAAAGTGTGGCTGTGAGAGTCCAGATAGCCCTCGCAATTGCAGAAGATCACGTCCAGGAGCGGCCCCAGATCGTGCCAGATGCGGCGCATATAGGGCTCCCATCCGCCGTCGAACGCGACCGAAAGCAGCAGCCGCTTTTGCGGGTCCTCTCCGACAATCGCAAGGCGGAACGAGTGAAGCGCCCGGACTCGGTCGACCGCGTCGGCGATCAGCGGCGTCGGATCCGCCTCCAGCGACGAGATGCGCAGGGCATTCAGCGTTTTCAGCAGTGTTCGTACCCGGGTCTCGTAGCCGCGCGAGTCCAGTGCCGGGATCAGCCCGGACTTAAGCGGCGCCGTCAGGGTAAGGTCGGTGACCCCCAACAGGCTCTTCGAATTGTTCTGTACATCAATTTGCATGGCGGCTCCTCGTTCCTGATCCCTGCAATTGAATTCGCTAAAGTGGCGGGCGTACCCGCATGACCGGCCTTGGCGAAGGCCGGTAGGGCTGTCCGACTGTCGGCATGTTCAAGGCGCGTTCCGCTTGCATCAGCGCGTCCAGCACGCCCTCCAATGCGGCCGCCTGGGCCGCAAGAAGTTGCGAGTCGTTGTCCTTCCGCACCGGGTCATTGTCTTCGTCTTCCTTCTTCGGCAAGGACTCGTCGTCGCCCTTCTTTAGAATGGGCTCGTCGATTGCATGGCGGATCAGGTCGTGGAGGGGCTTTCCATATGAGCCCTGCAACGCCGCCCAGGTCAGCCCGGCAAGGCTCCGCGAAAGACTGTCCCGCAGCACGTTGAGCCGCACCCAACGATGCTCGTTCCAGCCGTCGGCCACTATGCCGGGAGGCCGCGGCGCAGGGAGGGCATACCGCTTGAGCAGTTCCACCGCTGCCTCGCTCCCCAGATCGGCCAATTCGCGTATCTTTTCTTCCTTCATCCGGATGTTTAGCCCACCTACCCCACTAGGCAGCCCTATTCGCACGACGCGCTCGCGCACACCGGGCAGTCGAGCCAACGTCGCGTCGCTCCAGTTAATCGTCGTCGTCGCAAGTGCGCTGAAGAAGCCGGACAGTCTTTCGATCGGCTCAGGCTCAGTCTCGAACTCGTTCCATTGGTCTTTCACTTGGTCGAGATGGTTTTTCGGAAGCCACACCAGCGCCTGGTGCGACAAGGGAGAGGAGGTGTTCTCCGGGTCTGTCATGCTCGTGGGCAGGTCGTGCAGCGAGATGCCGAAAGTGGGCCAGGATGGGATCGGGCTGTCGAAGAGATGGATCGGAAAGTTCGAGCAGATGCCCCCGTCGCAAAACAGACAGCGCCTGAATACATGCTTCTGTTCGTCCCGCTTGTCGAGGATCCAGAGCGGTACCGCGCTAAACAGGATCGGAAAGCTGACGCTCATGCGCGCGGCCACCACGACCGGCAGGTGCTGCGTCGGCAGCCGGTACATTGGCTCTTCCTTGCTCCCTACGACCGGTGGTTTGCCCATGACGAGCGACCAGAACAAGCCTGTCACAAAGGAACAGAGCCCCTTCTCCCGGACGACTCGCGCCTGCTTTTCTGCCGGCTTGGCGTCCCCCTCATACTTGTTGGATTGGCCCGTGACCGGGTCAACCTCCATGGCCCTGACTACATCCGGGGGAAAGAGCCGGCTCATCTCGCTCGAGCGAAAGAAGAGCGGAAGGTCATCCTCTCCGCCTTCATTCTGCGGAAAGACATATGGTCGGCCGTGGGTCACATTGGCGGTGAACATCTGCAGACTGATCGAAGCGGCCCCGGCTGGGCTGGGATCGTTCAGCGTCTCTCGTGGCGAACCCGGCGCGGCAGCAAGGTCGGCGAAGGTCAATGGCCGTTCGTCGGCCCTGCGACCGGCAATCTCCTGGATCAGGCTGTGCAGCCAATCCGTGAATGGCGGGACTGGCGCGTCCCTCGAGCCGCTTCCGCGGCACAAGCCGTAGTCGTAGCGCACGATGCGGCCGACGTCGCGCGCGAAAAGCACGGCCAACGTAACAACGATAGTAACGAAGAAGAGCGCCGTCCCACCGATCCCGATCAACAAGCCCCAGGAGCCGCCCACACATCCCAGTGCAGCCCCCGCGAGCGCGACGATGCCGGCGATCAAAAACACGGCCGCGATGGCGAGCAAGATCTTCGCGTAAGCGCGCAGCAGTCCGCCCGCCAACGCCTTTAGTTTGCCGGATGGTGCGGCGAAGCCGGGCAACAGCGCGCCGAACAAACGCCTGTTCTCTTCCTCGGGCTGGAAGAGCCATTCGAGACGGGTCTTGCCGCCCGCCACTTTTTCGGCGACTTCCGCGGCGCGCTCCAGCATGATTCGGAAACCGTCCGACGAGCCGTGTCGGCGCCGGTACTCGGCCGCGGCAGCCAGCGCGGCTGCGCCGGCACCGGAAGACGCTCCGCCGATGCTGTTGAAACGATAGACCATCGCCAGCGCGAATATCGCTGCCGGATAGGCAATCGAACTCGTGACGCCGCCGGTGAGGATGAGATCGCAATATCGATCTCTCGGCGCCCGATCTTCGAAGCCAGGTAGCGGCCCCCTAGTGGACATTCGAACTTCCTCACGCGAGCCACCTGCACTACCGTTACTATCTAATAACCGTGCCGTTCGAGTGAACCAGTTCACATTGGGAGACTTTATTTTCTCCGCTGCTTGGAATCAACTTGTGTCAACCTTGGCCTTTGCCGGCTCGCGGGGGTCATTCGTGCGGATGCGGGATTGATGCCGGGTTGAGAGGGGGCGGGATTGATCCCCGTCGGCGTGTAGTGGTCGAAGGCGTGGCCGCCACCGACGGGCCGCCTTCGAGCGGCTTCGTCGCTGGTCTGCGACCTGGGAATGCTAGAAGACCGCTCACCTTGGGATGCGATAGACCCAGACCCGAGTTCACGTTGCTAAACAGATCTTGGAAGACGCCGCTGACCGGCTGGTTCAGATAGACAAACATTTTGCCCGTTGCGGGTGGCCCTGAAGGTTTCGTCCAGGCGGCCATCCGGCTGTGGCTCGCCGTCGATGAAGTCTCCTCGTTGCCGGTCTCGCCGTAGCGGACGATTACGCGTCCGAGGGGGCGGTCCAGCGTTCGCTTGGTTGGATAGGCTGCCGCCAGCAAAGCGAAGCGGCGGCCGGCGCGGTCGATGTCAGTCGGTTAGGTCAGTAAATAGATCGTGGCGATGACGGTCAGGAAATAGATGATCCGCCGCCGCCAGATCGAACTGCCGACCTCGTGCTCCTGGGTCCTTTCGCGGTGAAGCGCGGCGCCTGAGCTTTCATATTTCGGCTGATTCGGCCGCACGGTTAGGTCGTCCGGCGACACGATCCTTTCGTCATAGGTCAGGACCTCATAGGCCGGCGGCAATGCGACCGGCGCATAGAGATGCGCATCAACACTGATCCGCTCGAACACGCTTTCATGGATTTTCGGGATTGCGATATTCACGCGATCGCGCCTGTCGGCGGTGAACTTCGTGTCCGAAGGCGCGGCCACGCTGCGTGGTCCGTACCGGTAGTAGCCAGCCAGCCCGTTTCGCGAATCGTAGATGCGGCCGTCCTTGTCCTGGGTCGATCGCACCCGCGTGAACGCGTCCGGATCGGCACCCGGCGCGGCCTTCAGGGTGAGCCCGCGGTTGCGGGCTTAGGATCCAGGTGAGCGATACATGGGCGGGCGAGTCATCCGGATATGCCCGCTGCGAACCGCTGGTCGCAGTACTGCGATTGGCGCCGTCGGTCGATTGTATTTATACCAGACATCTCGCGATGGTGTCGGCCGCTCCCCCGGACGCTCCCCCAGGTGCCAAACAACAAGCCGCCAGGACGGCGGCTTTTTGTAACTATCTATATTGCCTGGAAAATTTGGAGCGGGCGAAGGGGCTCGAACCCTCGACCCCGACCTTGGCAAGGGTGGGCTCGCGTCTAGAGACCGCACCCTCACAATGTGGATGCTTTAAACGGGCACTAAGTTTCGGTTTCTCGAGGGTGGCCGGCGCGCTGGCTTCCTTGCAAATACCGTAAAAGACCAATAATTTTTGCACGGTAAGTAGTGGCTAAGTGCTGGCGCGCCCGAAGAGATTCGAACTCCTGACCCCCAGATTCGTAGTTTGGGGTGAACAGCGAGCAGGCGAAGTAAGCCAGCGATCACAATTGAAACATCTCATGTCGACCTCAGACAAACCTTGGTGCGCCTGATGGTAGCTACTTGGTAGCTAAGAAGGTCCCCCAGATTGAAGGGTTTCTTCTAACTATTTGATACTGGTGGTACAGTTGGGTGGGCTCGAACCACCGACCTCCTGTTCCACAGACAGGCGCTCTAACCAACTGAGCTACAACTGCATCCTCACGCGAGGCCCTCAAAAAGGGGGGCGCGAATGGGC